>JAABUS010006560.1_pt1 | contig 14045 bp, 8 predicted proteins | sample 5560161 | NCBI WGS metagenome assembly JAABUS01 (sample SAMN10711885, study PRJNA513376) | rock metagenome | isolation source: Antarctica rocks | place: Antarctica: Victoria Land, Trio Nunatak nord | collected 2016-01-04 | reverse complement strand
GTGTGCCTGTCCCCGTTTCCGCCGGGAAGGGGGACAGGCACCTGCGCCGTGCCGGCTCCGGAGCCAGTCCCCTTTCCCTCGGTTTGACGCTTCTCGTACACGCTCTGACGAGATCGCCAGGGACTTGACCCTCGACGAGGGAAGGGATCGAGACCCAAGGCCAGGACGCGAATTCCTCGGAAACGGGGGGATGAGACACCCCGAGGACGAGTCGTGGCGGAAACTGGGGCGAGTGACCGGGGAGGGGCTCGAACCCTCGACCAACGGATTAACGTACCTCATCGGCTTTCACCGACCACCGTGGATCACCCACCGGGCGGTCCGGGTGTTGAAAGTCTGGACTATCCCATCGCCGTCGCAGGCGTGCCGCGTCTAGTCTCTGGAGCCGAGGCCGACGATCCGCCGGCCCCTCGCCTGCTGATGACCCAATCCCCCGCCTTTTTAACCTTCACGCCCGCCGTTACCGGCCACGTTGTGGTGTCGAGGGCTCTCAGGGCGTCCCAGCAATCTGCAGCATCCACTCGTCGCGGTTCGGTTTCTTCCCGCGCGAGGCTCCCAGTGCTTTCGCTTCTCGAAGTCCGTTGCTCTACCAACTGAGCTACCCGGTCCGCTGACTCTATTTGAGAGTAAGCACTCGAAGCCGCCGCGTCCATACAACTCCGCGACAATTTGCCACGACGGGTGCCATTCGAGGCCCGAGAGGGTCGCGCTCAAAGCAAGCCGCGGACGTAAGGAGTCGGAGTGAGCCCGTCCGGCCACGCCTCGCGATCGGGAGGGATTGCCGACGAGACACTTGAGAAGACACGACTGCCCGCGATATGCTGGTGACAGTCTCTGGCCGCCACAGGATGCGGTGCCCGGCTCGATCGGAAGCCCCGGCTCGTGCCCGACTCAACCTCGTCAGGCGTGCCCTGCAAAGAGGCACGACTCGGCTTGAGATGCCCGATCACGGGACGAGTCGACCTCGAAATTTCCTCCCCTGCCTTCTCCCCCCTCCCTGGAGTTGACCTCATGACCGAGCCCAAGCCGTCCACGACGCGGCGCGACTTCCTGAAGACGACCGGCCAGGTGGCCACGGCGTCGGCCCTGGCGGGCATCGCCATCCCTTCGGTCCACGCCGGAGAGGACAACACGATCCGGGTCGCGCTGGTGGGTGCCGGAGGCCGTGGCACCGGCGCGGCGGGCAATGCCCTCTCCGTCAAGGGCGGCCCGATCGAGCTCGTGGCGATCGCCGACGTGTTCCAGGAGAAGCTCGACAAGAGCTACGAATCGTTGAAGAAGGAGCACGGCGACAAGGTCGACGTGTGCGACGACCGGAAGTTCATCGGCTTCGACGGCTACCAGAAGGCCATGGACTGCCTCAGGGAAGGCGACATCGTCATCCTGACGACGCCGCCGGCCTTCCGCTGGGTGCACTTCGGCCAGGCCATCAAGAAGGGGCTGCATACCTTCATGGAGAAGCCGGTCACGGTGGACGGGCCCTCCACCCGCAAGATGCTCGCCCTGGGCGAGGAGTCCGTCAAGAAGAACCTGAAGGTCGGCGTCGGCCTCATGTGCCGCCACTGCGACGCGCGCAAAGAGCTGTTCAAGCGCATCCAGGACGGCGAGATCGGCGACATCCACACGATGCGTGCCTACCGCCAGACCGGCCCGGTCGGCACGGCGCTCACCGGTCCCAAGCCGGAGGGCATGAGCGAGCTGCTCTATCAGATCAAGAACTTCCACGGGTTCCTCTGGGCCAGCGGCGGTTGCTATAGCGACTTCCTGATCCACAACATCGACGAGTGCTGCATGATGAAAGACGCCTGGCCGGTCAAGGCCCAGGCCTCGGGCGGGCGTCATTATCGCGAAGATTACGTCGATCAGAACTTCGACACCTACTCCGTCGAGTACACGTTCGACGACGGGACCAAGCTCTTCCTGGAAGGCCGGAATGTCCCCGGCTGCCACCAGGAGTTCGCCAGCTACGTCCAGGGGACGAAGGGCTCGGGGGTCATCTCCACGAGCGGGCATACTCCCGCCAAGTGCCGCACCTACTCGGGACAGCGGATCAAGCGCAGCGAGCTGACATGGGCCTTCCCGCAGCCCGAGCCCAACCCCTACCAGCTCGAGTGGAACTACCTGATCGACGCCATCCGCAACGACAAGCCCCATAACGAGGTCAAGCGAGGTGCCGAGGCCAGTCTGGTCACCTCGATGGGCCGGATGGCCGCCCACACCGGGCAGGTCGTCACTTACGACGAGATCCTCAACTGCGAGCACGAGTTCGCACCCGAGGTCGACAAGCTGGCCATGGACAGCCCCGCGCCGCTGCAGGTGGACGCGTCCCTGGGCCACTACCCCTGGCCGCAGCCCGGCATCGTCAGGGATCGCGAGTTCTGATCGTCGCGGTTGGCGGAAAATGTCCCACGGATGGCCCGCATCGAAAGGTGCGGGCCATTTTCATCATGTGGCGACGATGCTCCCGCGACGAATAGAAACGGCTCGCCCGACAGGGGGTCGGGGCGAGCCGTCCGGGCTGGTGAGCCCCGTTCTCCGCGTGTCTGTTCGTCAGCAGAGTTCCTCGATGACTCGCCCCGTCGATCCGATCGAGATCGGTCGGCCGGCGCGGTTCATGAAGCTGTGATCGGGGTCGATTCCCATCTGTCGATAGAGCGTCACCATCAGGTCCTGCGGCGTGACCGGGCAGTCTTTGGGGACCTCGCCCCGGGAATTCGACGCGCCGATGAGATGCCCCTGGGCGAACCCTCCGCCGGCGACGAGGACGCTCATGACCTCGCCCCAGTGGTCTCGTCCCGGCACCTTGTCGTTCGGCAGGCCCTGGTTGATCCGCGGCCCGCGGCCGAACTCGCCCATGACCAGCACGACGGTCGAATCGAGCATCCCACGCTGGTTGAGGTCGTCGACCAGGCTCCCCACGGCGTTGTCGAGGACCGGCAAGACCCGCTTCATCCCCTTCTCGATGCTCGAATGGTAGTCCCAGCCCCCGAAGGTCAGGGTGACGAACCGGACCCCGGCCTCGACCAGGCGACGGGCCATCAGGGCGCTCTGGCCCCATGTGTGCCGGCCGTAGCGATCGCGCAGCCTGGGGCTCTCCTTGCGGATGTCGAACGCCGCACGGGCGGCGGGGCCGGAGACCATCGTGTACGCGTCCTGGGAGAAGCGGTCGAGGCCATCCATCAGGCCCGAGGCGTCCACGTCGCGACGGGCGCCGTCGAAGGCGTTCAGGAGGCCGCGACGGCCGTCGAAGCGCGTCGGGTCGATCCCGCCGGGCATCGTCAAATTCGGGACCCGATAGGTGTCGCTGTTCGGGTCACCATCGGCCGAGAAGGGATTATTGGCGACCCCGAGATACGCCCCGCCGTGGTAGCCGGGGACGAGGCCGACGGAGTGGGTGTTGGGCAGGCCCACGTAGGCGGGCATCCCCGGGGCCTTCGCCCCCTTCAGCTTGGAGATGATCGAGCCGGCCGAGGGGTATTGCGGAGAGAGGTTGACGGACGTCGAGCCGTGATACCCGGTCAGCATCCAGTGGGCGGCGGCGAAGTGGTCGCCGTTGTTGTGGTGCATCGAGCGGATGATCGACATCTTGTCCATCATCCGTGCGTGGTAAGGCAAGAGCTCCGAGATCGAGATCCCCGGCACGCTCGTGTGCATCGCCCCGAGCGGGCCGCGGAATTCGACAGGCGCCTCGGGCTTCGGGTCGTAGGTCTCGTGCTGGGGAGGGCCGCCGTCGAGCCAGACCAGGATCACGGAGAGATCCCGAGGGGCCGCGCCGCCGCCCGCCTTCGCCCGGGCTTCTGCACGCAGGACGTCGGCGAGGCCCAGTCCCGAGAGTCCCAGGAAGCCCGCCCTGAGGAAGTCCCGACGACTCCGACCATCGCAGCATCGTGAAGATTGGCCGGTCAGCTCCAGCATCGCAAGCTCCTATTCGGGTGTGGCGCTCGAAGTGACGTCCATCTCGAAGAGGGTTGGTACCCCAAAGGCGAGACCTCAACAGAGCAAGCGTCAAGTCCGGAGGGCGAGCCCATCCGACTCAGTCGTTGAACTGGAACTCCTTGGCGTTCACCAGGGCCCAGATGATGTCCTCATACGCCTCACGAGTCTTGTCGGACCGTGCGATCAGGTGGTCGAGGGCGCTGGTACTCTCGCCGCTCGACGGGGCGCGGCCAAAGGCGGTCCAGAAGAGTTCCTCGACCTTTAACGCGTGGGGTCGCGGATCTTTCGCGAGCGCTTCGGCGCGGCCGCCGGTCGCGGAGAGCTTGCCCTGCACCTCGGCGGAATTCAGGAGCATCAGGCTCTGTCCGAGGCTGGCGTCGCTCACACGCTCGCATTCGCAAGCCGTGTCGCGCTTGGGTCGTCCGAACGTGTCCAGGAACGTCGAGGCGACGCTCTCGTCCGGCAATTCGATCGCCCGGGTCCCCGCCGGAAGGCCGGCGAAGGGGGTCGATACGCCCGTCACGTGAGAGATGGCGTCGAGCAGGATCTCGGCGCTCATTCGTTTGGGATAGTGGCGAGCAAAGCTCTGTTTGTCCCTGGCGTTGTATTCATTCGGGATGCAGGAAAGCCCGTAGACCCGACTGGTACAGATGGTGCGGACGAGCCCCTTGAGGTCGTATCCGCTCCGGACGAAGCCATCGGCCAGGGCGTCGAGCAGCTCGGGGTTCGACGGGGGATTCGTCAGGCGGAGGTCGTCCATCGGCTCGACGATCCCGCGCCCCAAGAAATGGGCCCAGTACCGATTCACGAGCGCCCTGGCGAAGAAAGGATTCCGAGGGTCGGACATCCAGTCGACGAGCTTCTGGCGAGGGTCGACGCCCGCCGCAACCTGGACGACTTCGCCCCCGAGCCCCTTGGGGGCCATCGTCTTGCCCGTCTTGGGGTGCGTGACCGTGCCGGTCCGGGCTGTGAAGATGACCTCGTCCTTCCGGCCGGCGCGTTGCGCCTGCATCGATGGTTTGCGGCCGACCCGGCCGAAGAAGGCCGCGAAGCCGTAGTAATCGTCCTGGCCCCACTTCTCGAAGGGATGGTGGTGGCACTTGGCACATTGCAGGCGCATCCCCAGGAAGACCTGCGCGGTGTCGTCGACGAACGCGTCGGTCGCCTTGATCCGTCGATACCACTGGACCGGCGGGGCGGTCTCGGGCGTCCCGCTGGCCGCGAGGATCGACCTCACGAACTGATCGTAGGGGGTGTTCTTGGCGAGGTTTTCGCGAATCCAGTCGTAGAAGCTGTAAGTCCCGCGCTGCTGGAGCGGGTCGCCCTCGCGCTTGTTGCGCAGGATGTCGGCCCATTTGATGGCGAAGAACGATGCGTATTCGGGCCGATCCAGGAGGCGGTCGACCAGCTTGGCGCGCTTGGCGGGGTCGGAGTCGGCCACGAACGCCTGGACCTCGGCGGGCTCGGGCAAGGTGGCGGCGATGTCCAGCGACGCCCTCCGGATGTACTCGGAGTCGGTGCAGGGCTCGGAGGGGACGATCCCGAGGGCATCCCATTGCTTTCGGGCGGCGGCGTCGATGGAGTTCCCCACCGGGAAGTCGACGGTCTGGGTGGCCAGGACGCCGAGTGGGACGGTGGCCCGGAAGACGGCGACCTGTCCCTGATAGCGGGCCATGATCGCGGCCTGGCCCGACAGCTCGCGGGTCTCGACCTGCCCCCCTTCGGCGACGTTGGCGACCTCGGTGTCGTTCGACTGGTACTGGGCCCAGCGCGTGACGTCCTCGGAACGGCCGTCGGTGTAATAGGCGGTCACGAGAATCTGCTGGTTCGAGCCGCGTGGCATGACCCGCGCATCGGGAAAAGTCTCGATCCGGGCGACGGTCGGGTCGGTGGGCTTGCCGACGGACATCCCCCCCGCAATCCAGCGGGCGACGAGTCGGAATTCGTGCGAGTCGGCCTCCATGCGACGGCCCCCTCCGTGGGGGACCCTGGCCGTGGCCTTCGTCAGCAACAAGCTCCGCTCGGGTGCGGCCGGGAAGAGCCTGCGCCCGCGTCCTTCCTTGACCAGCGACTCGTAGTCGAGCTCCGGCTCGAAGCCGAGGAGGCTGAGCCGGAAGCCGTTCTGGCCGCTCGCCTTGCCGTGGCACCCCCCCGAGTTGCACCCGAGCTTGGTGAAGATGGGGACCACCTGGTTGGCGAAGTGGACGGGCTTCGCGTCGTGGAATTCGCGGACGGTGACCGTTATGCGGGCTTCCTGTCCCCCCGATCGGACCGTGATCGTCGCCGTCCCGTCCCCCTGCGCCACGATCAAGCCGGATTGCCCAACCGTGGCCACACCGACGTCCGAGCTCACGTACTCGGCCGCCCTGGTCAAATCTCGAGGCTTCGATTCCCCGGCGAGCCCTTCCACGACCACCTGCTGGACCGAGTCGGGGCCCAGGAGTGCGGTCTCTTCCGGGATGAGTCGCAGCGATTGGACGACAGGGGTCCGAGGTGCCGACGGGGACGCCCCCTCCGCCGTGGCGATCGAGCCGACGACTGCGATCGCGAAGAGACCAATCTTGCCCATCGTAATCGCTGGTCGTCGCATTGCTCTGCCTCCTTCGCGGGCCCCTTCCATAGGGAGCATCGGACGCAAATCCAGCCACCTGACACGACCATGCGTAGAGACCTCACGCGTCACTTTACTCTCATCGACCTGCTCCAGCAACCTTCGTGTTGAATATATTTTTCACATCCGTTGCGGCTTTGCACAATTCATGCCTCTTACCCAAAAATCCGCCTCGCTGCACATTTAATCTGTCGCCATATGAATAACGTCGCGCCCACGATCGAGTGACGCGAGTGCGGCGTAGCTTTACCGTTCTGTCGGCGGCTCATCCTTCGGGGTGGGTCGTCGGCGGTTTTTTGCGCCTGCATAGCCTGCTTAAATACGTTACTCCTGCATAGCCTGCATTTGTCTATTGCACCTGCACCACCTGCATGATAATGTATGACCTGCACCACCTGCATGTTGATGTTCGACCTGCAGTCTGGCCGCTCTTTTTCCTAAGAGCGATAGCGTCGCAGGGGAGTCCCATTTTATGAGCCCACTCGACAAGGTGTTGGATCAACACACAAAGGTGGTAGAGGCTGGCTTCATTTCTACCGGCGATCTTCGCTACAAGTCGTATGCGATCTCGACCTTGAGAGGAGGTGTCGGGAAATCCACGCTTGCATTCAATCTTGCCTATGAAATGGCGATGAAGCGGTCGATCTTGATCGCCGATCTGTGTGCTCAATGCAACTTGACCGAGGCAATCAGGAAGGGCGTCGAACATGACGTCACGATCTTGGAAGCCCTGCAGCCGAAATTGCTCGGGCCTGCCTTCGGTGATATCCCCAGTGACATTTCGTACCGGGTCTCTACAACCTGCGATTCCTTCAAGACGTCCAGGGCTAGCTTTATTGTCCCTGGAAACGCCCTGATGTTTGCTTTCCCTTCCACGTTGTATCAGCAACTCCAGATCGCAAACGCACAGGGCAACCCCGGCGCAGTCCTTCGGCTCCTGGAATCGCTCAAGAGCGTCCTTGAGGCGGAAACCGCGTCCAAAGGGACACAAGGTATCTTGATGGACACAAGCCCGTTCTATGCAGGCGGGACACATCTCGCATGGTGCGCCGCCGATGCAATCATCATCCCCGTACGAGTGGATGAGCACTCGATCGACTCGCTGGAGCTTACCCTCGACCTGCTTTCAAACCCAAAGAGGGATTTCGTCATCTGGAACGAACGCGCCGGTGGAAGAAAACCGCCCAAGGTCGCGGCTGTTGTGATGACAATGGTTGGTTCAAAGAGCCGCCTTCGGGCCACTCCCGACAGCGCGTCGAGGATGTACATCGAACGGGCGATTAATATCGCCGAGAAGTATGCGAGCTTATTCGATCGTCCGGACCCGACGGACGCCTTCGTTATCACCGATGACTTCGTCTCATCCGGGCGAATCAGCGGTGCAAAGGGTATCCCGATCGCCAAACTAAAGGTCGGCAGTTTTCACATGGTGGATCGGAAGCGGCTGCAGGTCAATTCATCCGCCTCACGCTATCAGAGAGAGTTGGCGTACCTCGCCAGCGTCATCTAACACGAACCATCGCATTAGGATAATTCGCATACGAACAGGTAATCAAAGTTGTCACGTTAAGCTAAATTGGGAAATACAGGGGGATTTTCACAGATAGGAAAAGACTTGAGCGATAATCTCCAGTATCGGAGGACATAAGGAATTCGCCCTGACCATCTCTATAAAAAAAGAAACGCCCCCTTGTGGGGGGCGTTGACCCAACGATGCTATCGTTAGGGGGGTACACCTCAAAGATAGCGTGGACACACTAGAGTGTCAAGCGTTCTTTGCGGCTGATCCAAAGATCGTCCATGAAGCCGTCCATTCTACGGCCAAAAACCAAGAAGGTTCGTTGAATGAAGCAAAAAACACCAGACGACGTTCCGCACGCCCAAAAGCAGCGAGTAATTTCCTACGTGGATGGATTCAATCTCTATTTCGGCCTCAAGGCTGGTGGCTGGAGTCGATTTTATTGGTTGAATGTCTCCAAGCTATCGGAGAACCTTCTCTTGTCATCCCAAGAACTTGTTACGACGAAATACTTTACGTCGAGAATCGCTGCACCTCCGGACAAGGTTAAGCGACAGACGCTATTTATCGAAGCGACTCAAGAATCGACGAAGGCAGAGTTAATTTTCGGACAATATTTCCAAACGCCGTTTAAATGTCCGCTCTGTGCAGGTACAGACAGGGTTCCGACTGAAAAAATGACGGACGTAAACATTGCCACCGAGATGCTTACGGACGCATTCCAGGATCGGTTCGATACCGCATTGCTCATCTCAGCGGATAGTGATTTGTTGGCCCCGGTGAAAGCCATACGACGACTGTTCCCAGAGAAACGCATCGTGGTCGCATTCCCCCCGAATCGAACTTCTGACATGCTGAAACAATCAGCCTCAGCGCATATATTTATCGGCAAGCACACGCTAGCGGCCAGTTTGCTACCGGAAAAGATTACAAAACGTGACGGGTACGTCATCGAAAGACCAACACGCTGGAAGTAAGCCGATCGCTGATTTTTCATCGCACAATTAAGCTTACATCGTTCCCAGTCTATTGCGATTTTTCGCGGAAAAATTCATTGCTCAAGCCATCGTGTCCTAGACATTCGCCTTGCTCTTTGTGACGACAAAGTGGACAGACCTAAATCCTGAATCAAAAAATCGCTTTTGGTATGAGCAAATATAGATAATCTGGGCAAACCCTCGCCCTCTGCACATTTAATCCCCATACTGCACAGAAATCCACTGTCCAAAAATCATTGTTGTGCAAAGCCATCCGGGCCGGCTTTGCACAATTCATGCCTCTAGCCCAAAAATCACCCCCGCTGCACATTTAATCGGTAGTCCGACGATCATCACCGCCGACGTTTCGCATCGACCCTCATCCGCCGACTCGCTACAGTGACGCCGACGCCCGTGGGATCGGGCGAATGTCGCATCACAAGGAGGAAACGGCCATGAAGCGATCGGCATGGGGGCTAGTCGGCGTCTTGTGGGCGGGAACGACTGCGGTCGGTGGAGAGCCTGCCCATCCCCTTATTACCGGCAGGCTAAGCGATGGTGCCCCGACGTGTATGATCACAAGCGGTCTGGCGGGGATCGAGTATCGTCCCTTCCTCTGCCTGGAAGGTGCGAAGGAGGATAAGCCTACCGCCAGTCATGGCCGTACCTTCACAAGCCGTACCGGCCTCGATCGTGCCTATCGTGTGGAAGACGTGCGAACGGGACGCGTCACCGTTACCGAGACCTTGATCGAAATCGAGCGTCCGAACGGTTTGTTCACGGATATGAAGATGTTGGAAAAATGAGGATCAGATCATCCTGGCCGCCGACGTGACCGACCAGGCCAACGACGTCAGGCAGGTCGTGCCGATGACGGATCAAACGCGGGCGAACTTGGATGCCGCGGGTGTGACGGAGGCGATCAAGGCCGCCTTGGGCGACGCGGGTTACTACAGCGAGACGAACGCGGTGGACCTGGAGACGAGGGGCATCGAGGCGTACCTGACGACCGAACGTCTGAAGCACAATGAGAAGGTGGCGTCAGCCCCGCGGGGTCGAATCCCCGCGGGGCTGTCGGCGAAGCAGCGGATGGCGAGGAAGCTGCGGACCAAGAAGGGACGCGAGATGGACGCGAAGCGAAAGGGGATGATCGAGCCGATCTTCGGGCAGTGGAAGCAGGTGCTGGGCTTCCGCCAGTTCTCGCTGCGAGGCCTGGCCTCGATGCGTGGCGAGTGGTGACTGATGGCGACGGTGCACGATCTGCTGAAGCTCTGGCGGCATGGTCAGAAGGTGGCGATGGCGGGGTGATGACCCCATCGAACGCCGAGGAATCGTCGGCCCGGCGACCTGAACAAGGGCTTCCCAGGCGATCCGGGAGAGTCGTGGTCGCCGCAAGAGGTCATCCGAAGAATTCGGACGACGGAGAAAACGACGGCGGCCATCAAGGAGCGCTATTCGGACGAACTCCTAGGTAATCATCTCGGCCCCCGATGGTCGCGACGGCTTGGCCGCTGGGCTTGTGCAGGCGATAGGACGGCGTGCGACGGGTAGGGACGGACACGGACCAACCTCCAAATCCGGAAGACTACCAGCTTTTAGGGAGTGCTTGGGTCGCTCCGTCCTCTTGAGACGGGTACGCGAAACTCTGCGTTCGGCACGAGTTACGTCGGATGGAGACGATGGGGATCGAACCCACAACCTCCGGCTTGCAAAACCGGCGCTCTCCCAATTGAGCTACGTCCCCGACAGGGCGAGAATGCACAACACCTCGTTTCCACGCATCGATCCGAGAATGATCCGGATCGCTGTGTTCGAGGCCAGCAAGCCGCTCGCCAATCCTCCCTGATTTTACCCTCGTGAGGGGGCTTTGCAAAGCCTACTACAGTAAACGGTCCCGCCAGAGCCTAAGAATGGGAGGAACAAATAATATATTTTGAATAGTCAATTGTTAACGATTGGGCAAGTGGGTTTTAATCCGTCGGGTTGCCCGCGGGAGCCCGATTTTCACCCACCTTAGACCCAGTACCGTTGAATTAGCCGTAACTCATGGACCTGGTGGAGATTGCGGATTCGTCCCCTCCTTGCAAAGGGGGGATACAGGGGGGTCCTTCGGCGCGGCTCGACCGACGGATTCGGCCTGGCATCCACCCCCCCAACCCCCCCTTCGCAAGGGGGGGGAATTCATGACTCCAGGGTCATCCGCAACTTACGGCTCATTCAACGGTATTGGGCCTAACCCCGCGCTGCAGCGGACCCGGCTCAACGCGGCGGCGTCTCACGCGTCGGGGCTGTCCTTCGGCGGGTTGGTCCACCGAGCTTGTTCGTTCGGCGGCCGGATTTCGCCGACGATCAGCCACCGAGTTTGAAGTGCGGAGGGCCTATGGACCGCAGTTTCCACGTCATCGTCGAGCGCGATTCGGAGGGCGACTACGTCGCCTCCGTGCCCGCACTGCCGGGCTGCCATACGCAGGCTCGGTCGCTGGATGAGCTCTCCGACCGGATCAAGGAAGCGATCGCGCTGTATCTGGAGGTCGAGGGTGAGGCGGGCGAACCGCTCGAATTCGTCGGTATTCAGCGAGTTACGGTCGCGCCATGAGCAAGCTCCCGGCCATGAACGGGAAGTGGCCGCCGTGCTGGCGAAACGCTCCCACTCAGGTGGGACCATCCCCCTCCGGTGATGTCGTCATCGATTGGAGCAAGGCGGCCATCCCTTCGAACAGGGCGCCGAGGGTGGATGCTGCCTCCGGGGGGGCCTCGATGATGACCCTGCCGTCGACTTCGCGACGAATCCGGAGCCGGGAGAAGAGCTGGCGGACCTCCTCGGTCGTCGATGTTGCCGGGCGACTCGGGACGTCCTGGCGCTCGTCGAAGTCGGTTGGCTGCGGGGGGGTTGCCTGGTCTGCCTCGACGAGGACGGATTCGGGCTGGGCCTCCGCCCCGTCCTGCGACTCGTCGGCCGCATCGACGATTTCATCGTAAGGATCGCCCACCTCGTCGTCGGAGATGAGGTCGGCGAATTCGGACGGATCGTCCTCCTGCCCTTCGGGAGGGTGGTCGGAGGTCGGCATGGACTCTTCGATGATCTTCTCGACCTTGGAGAGGAACGAGCCGGAGTGCTCGAACTGGACCGAGTCGCTCTCGCCGTCGAAGAGACCCTTGAAGAAGGCCTGCTTGGTGCCGACAAGGCCGGCGATCCTGGACTCGATGCCCACCTCGCAGACGAGGTTGTAGACGTCGATGGGCTGCGTCTGGCCGATCCGGTAGATGCGCCCGATCCGCTGCTCGAGGACGGCGGGATTCCAGGGAAGTTCCAGGTTGATCACGCAGTTGGCGGCGTGCTGGAGGTTCAGGCCGACGCCGCCGGCGTCGCTGGCGAAGAGGAGGCGGTGGTCCGGGTCGTCGTGGAACTCGACGATGTTCTGGGTCCGCCGACGTTGGCCCTCGGCGCCGGTGAAGAAGCCGGCGCGGAGGCCGTTCTCGGCGAGCAGGTCGCTCACGGCCCAATGAGCCAGGGTGAGCATCCGCCGCCACTGGCTGAAGATGACGACCTTGCGGCCCTGCCCGAGCATGAGCTGGCGGACCAGTTGCTTGAGTTCCAGCAGCTTGGGGGCCGAGAGGCCCTGGATCACGCTCTCCTCGGGGGCGCACGGGCGGATCGCCGGCCAGACCTCCTCGAAGCGGAGCTGGACCAGGCCGTTGGAGATGATCCGCTGGGTGGTCAGCAGGCTCATCAGGCGCAGGAACTGGGCCTGGGTGAGCGGGCGGGTCTTGGAGCGCTGCACGAGCTGGGCGATCGGCTGGTTCAGCGCGTTGTGCTCTTCGAGTTGCGACTCGGTCATCTCGACGGGCACGCGGATGTCCGTCCGCGCGGGGAGCTGGTCGAGCACGTCCTGGCGGATCCGCCGCACCATGCACGGCTTGAGTCGCTCGCGAAGGGTGTCGAGGTGGCGCACGCCGCGGACCTCGTGGCGACCGTCGGCGTAGATGGAATGGAACGGGTTCAGGCGCCACTTGGGCTCCAGGGCCATGTCGTCGACCCACTCGACGATCGAGGCCAGCTCCTCGATCCGGTTCTCCATCGGCGTGCCGGTCAAGACCAGGCGATGGGGGGGGGTCAGCCCCTTGACCGAGAGTGCGGTCTTCGTCGCCCAGTTCTTGATCCGTTGCGCCTCGTCGAGCACGACCAGGTCGGGCCCCCACCGGCGGACGATCTCCAGGTCCCGGAGGAGCTGCTCGTAATTGATGATGAGGAACCCGGAGCGACGCGAGTCGTAGATCGCCTGGCGTTCCGCGGGGGTTCCGTCGACCACCCGGATGGGCAGGTCGGAGAAGGTCGCCCATTCGCGGGCCCACTGGGGCTTGAGGCTCGCCGGGGCGATGATCAGCCCGCGGCGGATACGCCTGGTCCGCCAGAGGATCTCGCATGCGGCGATCGCCTGCGCGGTCTTGCCCAGGCCCATGTCGTCGGCCAGGAGCAGTCGCCCCGCCGCCAGGAAGCGCCCGACCCCCTCGCGTTGATACGGGTAGAGCGTCCGCTTGAGGCCCCGGAATGCCGTCTTCAGCTCGGCGGGGGACAACGCCTGTTTCACGACCCATTTCAGCCGCTTGCGCTCGCCGATCAGGAGGACGCGGAGGGCCGGGTCGGGCCGGTGCCCCCCCCCGCCGGCGGGGAGCAGCCTCAGCAATGCCTCGACGAGGGCCAGGCGTCTCGTCGGATCATTCGGAAGGGATCGCCTCACGACGAGGGTCCCGTCCTCACCCCGGCGGAAGAGGCGCGTGATCTCCGTCCCGCGCGCCCCGCGCCTCCCGTTCGCCTCGGCCGGCCCGACCCAGCGCACGCGAGCTAGCCAATCCCCCGCGCCGGTCAATGGCCGGATCGGGTCCCAGCGGAGCCCGGTCGGGGGGGCGACGCTCGCCCCTTCCTGCTCCTTCAACGCCTTCTGCAACAGTCGGGGCTTCGAGTACAGGTGTTCGAGCACGGCCAGGATGTGCTTGCAGACGC
>JAABUS010006559.1_pt1 | contig 14047 bp, 22 predicted proteins | sample 5560161 | NCBI WGS metagenome assembly JAABUS01 (sample SAMN10711885, study PRJNA513376) | rock metagenome | isolation source: Antarctica rocks | place: Antarctica: Victoria Land, Trio Nunatak nord | collected 2016-01-04 | reverse complement strand
GGAGGGGAGGTGGTGGTAGTGGTGGAGGTAGGGGTGTTCAATTAAAGCGTCCCGCCTCGAAAGGGCATGCGCGAGAGTCTGCTGCTGGGTGTTTGGCCATTCGGTATCTCGAGGCTGACGACATTAGGTCGAGCCGTTTGATGGCGGGAGGGAATAAGAGTGTGAGGAGATGTGGCAGATGAAAGGAAGGGGGTAAAGGGGGTGTGCTGGGAGGTAGGAAGGTAGGAAGCGGAGAGAGAGTAACAAGGGAAAGATCAATAAGTTATTTTGAAATTGATGAATGGTTTCTTGGCCGTGAGGAGGCGGCCTACAGAGAGTGCGAAAGGAAGTGTTCTGTGTCACGAGACAGGAGGTCGAGGAGCAAGTCAGCGGTGGAATGACTACTGAACATCCTGCAGAACTCAAACGATCACGGTGCAAGGCCAACACACAATATGTCTTTTAGTTGATTATGCTAGGTCTTTCTGCTACTGGCTTCGACTGGTCCTAGTCGCCAATTTCCGGTTGCTCCTACGCTGGCAGAAGAAGTGAAAAGCAAAGGAGAAAGATGCAGTCGTGACTCGTCTCCTCGCAGTAGATTAGATAAGTTGTGGCCGTGCATTGGAGGTCCGGGTAGCCTTCTTATGAGAAGGCGGAAGACGGTGGAAAGTGGGTGAAGGTACGGTTCCATGCCACTGCTTTTGCTCGACATGCAAAGTGCATAGGCGTAAAGATCCAACAGAGCCTAGGTAGAGCGCTGCTCACGGGGGGCCAGAAGTCTAAAAGCCGTCTCTTGCAGCTCGAATGCTTTGAAGAAGATACCGCGTCTTGGACGCAGGAGATGTTAGAGAGGGCGGGTGTCGAAAGGGGGAGAAGTAATTTTGTCACGTCCTCGACGATCAACAAGCGATTAGTGAGTTGAATCTTCGTATCCTCTTTTCCGCCCAATTACCCTGCGGACAGTCAGCAACTTAGCACCAACCTGGTGAAGCAGATATGCTGAATGCATAGACACGAACAAAGAAATGATCGCTTACCGCAACATATGACCTTCATTATCTTCTGGAAGGTCGAGCGCTCCGGTTCCGCATTCTGCTGCCTTGGGGGCTGCTGTGCGTCCGTCGGCTGACTTGAGTTGGGGTTGAGATGGCTCATCCGGTGCGGCAGGTTCGCGTTCGACTGCGTGAATTGCGCCTGGGTCGACGCTGTCGGTGTTCCCATATCTGTGAGGCCTCCCGCCACTCCGCTTTGACGCTTGATAGGTGCTGCCCCCGAGACGCCTGGCGGCCGCGTCTTGCCGGCTCCCGGTTTCTGCGGAGAAGGGGCCAGGGGCTGTGGGGCATTTAACCGGCCCGGGGGAATCGCTGGCGTTCCTGGTCCACGACCAGTGGGCGTGTCAGTCCCTCCTACTAGCGCTCTGTTGGATGGGTTGGGTAGGGCATTGGCTGCGTGGAGGTGCTGTGATGGGTGTTGCTTCATGGCCTCCCAACCCTTACCGTTGTTCAGCTTCATCCAATCATATTCGCCATCCTCGACCTCTCCGGTGTTCTTTAGAGCTTGGGTAAAAAGCTCCCTCAGGTAGTCGTAGTCGGGCGTATCTTCGAAGCCAAGGTTTCGGACGTAGCTCAGGTACTTGTTGAATTCGTCTGCCACTAGGATCAGTTTAATATCGCCTACTCAGCAACTGTCGGGAGAGACATACCAGGAAAGCCGTCGCAAAGATCCTTTATCGCCGTCGTCTGCTTCTTTTCACCGATTTTCTCATATTTCTGCTTGTTGGTGGCAGCCTTGAGGCCTTGCCATGGAAGACCACCGCGGAGGAAATACATAAAAACGTGACCTAGTGCCTCCAGATCATCTCGCCGCGACTGCTCACGTCCTAGATGCGTGTTGATACTCATGTACCGTGCCGTCCCTGATAACGACTTTCGCTCTCTGTATGGAATGTGCTGTTTTGTCTTCGGGTCCCTGTACTGCTTGGCCATGCCAAAATCAACTACATGGATGACATTCGCCGCCTTGGAGCCCGGCCTGCCGATAAGGAAATTGTCAGGCTTGATGTCTCGGTAGATCAGGTTCTTCTCGTGTATGGTCTGCACTCTCGAGAGCTACAAAAGCGATTAGCCAGACACTAGCTTCGTGAGAAATCTCCCTTCACTACCTACCATTTGCTTTGCGACCATGACAACCGTCTTCGCCGAGAACCTCCGGTTGCAATGATCGAACAGGTCTTCTAACGAGGGTCCGAGAAGATCGATGACAAGAATGTTATGTAGGCCTTCTTGACCAAAGTAGTAGACATTCGGTATGCCGGCTGAAGTGAGTTAGCCGGTGATTGTTATGAAGAGGACATGGTCTGACTTACGGCATCCGACTAATATTTTGTAGGTTCGATATTCGTCTCGCAATTGAGGGGCATCGCTTTTTCGGGGTTCCTGCCACGTTTAGTCCGCTTACATGCGCGCAGTCGCTAGACATACGAATTTGATTGCGACCTGCTGGTTGTTCAAGAGGTTTGTGCCTTCGAATATCACACCAAACGACCCTTCTCCGATCTTCTTCCCAACTCTGTAATGCACCCCTACCACATTTGACGACGAAGATGCCATCTTCCCCCAATACCATGTAATGTCGTAGATTTTCTATGGCTGACCAAGGACCATTTGCGGTGTACCAGATCAACCTTTGTCGAAGGAAGCAATAGATGTGTGCAGCCGTAGAGAAAGTGTAAGCTATCATGGTTATCAGCTTTCGGAAGACCATAGAGAAAGACAAAGTAATCGTGCCCTTGACCAATGCCGAGGATGGAGATGGTCAATCTTGGCCTGTTACGTACCCGTTGGCTCAAGCTCTAAGGATCAGTCCCACCCAGTGCCACCAGCCTAGGCACAGACCCAATACTGCAAAAGATAGCTAGTTGATTCTATGTCGCATGATATGAATTTGGTAGACTTTAATGGTCGCGCAGAGATCTAACCCTGGTCTCGTTACTGCGGTCTACGGTAAGAGATGCGGCTTCCCGCCCGGCGCTGTAACAGTTGGGATTCCCAAATCTATGCAACGAAAGATGGTATAAGGCCGAAATGTGGGGCTTAAACCGTGATTGAGCTTGCGAATAGGTGTTCCAGCTGTCAAAGAAAAGTACGGTGGAGTGAGGTGTCGACAGCAATGCGAGGTTGACCGCTGAGTGCAGGGCACCGAGAACGCTAAGGTACTCTGCGCTACGCTACTTTAGTTGATGCCTCGCTTCCATCAGCCTTTCGCCCTCCACCAATCAGAAAATCGCATTCCGAAAGAAAGTACACAGATATCAACACCGCAATTGATTCATTGCATTGTTGGGGACACGGCCGTATAAATTGAACCGATGATTAAACAATATGATAACCTCTCCAACTCACTCGCTATATTCAATTCCAGATGTTCGTGGCCCGACGGAAGGATTACTGTGATACCGTGGAAACCATTTCTGCGAGATTTACGGGAGTTTCGGGCTGACAATCCTTGGCGGCAGTCACGGGTGACGGCGCAGCAGTTTGGGCTTGTCCCCGCAGTGCTCCAGAACACTTCCAGATGTTGACCGAGCCTCGTCCCGTGATCCAATATCATCAATGGTCGAGTGCATTCATTCAAAGCCACTACTTCTAGCAAGCCGTTGCCCAACTTCTTGCATTACCGTAGATAGCAGACGAGTGATCATATCAGACAGTGCTTCGTCTGAACCCCTTTCGATATTAAGAGGTGACCAAAGAGAGCTACCCCGGGTTAAGGGGCATGCCCATGTCCGCCCTGACCTGTCAATTACCTTGTACAGATAGTACCACCTAATCAGATCCCTCTATGCTTTCTAACCTTACTCTGCTCAATTGCGCTCTTGTCAATTCCATATTATGCCCTACAGTCTCAAAGGACGTAATGTCCTGATCACCGGAGGCTCGAGGTCAGTGGAGCCATTAGAGCCATACCCTTAGCAGACCATAGTTGACATTGTTCCAAATGTAGAGGCCTGGGAGCTCTTGTGGCCGAAAAGTTTGCCGCAGAAGGCTGCAATGTCGCCATCAACTACAATGCAAGCCAAGAGCGAGCAAACCAAGTGGCACGGAAAGTGGAGAAAGAATACCAGGTGAAGTCGCTCGTTGTCAGAGGCGTGAGTAGGACATTTCTCCACGAACATCTTACAGTCCTTGACTGAAGACTTTGGCCAGGATGTAGGTACATTGCAGGATTGCGAGCGTATCGTCACCGAGGCGAAGGATGGCCTTGGGGGATTAGATGTCATAATCTCCAACGCTGTGAGTTGCCTTGGCTTGAGTCCGTTCTCGCATACACTTTTTAGGGTGGATTTTCCAGAGGCTCGTCGAAAACTCAAATTTTCGATGTCTGCTTTGGGCCGCTTGGGTGTTGCAAATGAATTCCCCACAACTTTGGCAGCTGATTCGGGGCAAGGGCTGGACGAGGTTCACGGAATTCGGAGACCTGGATGCTTGCAGGTATGCACCTCAAATTTCGTCTGGATGCGATAGCCTCGCATATACTAACTCTATGTCAGCGAGGAAGAGTGGGACAAGGTAACTACGATCAATTTGAAGTAGCCGCTGCATGAAAGTTTGACTTGCTTTTTAGATGTTTGCGGTTAACTGCAAAGCGAACCTACATCTTCTGCGCAAAGCGTTACCAACATTCAACGCAAACTCTGATGGTGGTGTTTTTCTGCTGACAGCGTCCGTGGCTGGCGTGGGTGTAGGTTACCCTTTCCGAGCCACATTTACCCTTTTCGAGAGTTTTCAGAGCCTTGAAACATGTTTAGCGAGCATTCGCTCGAAAGACAAGCTTTTAGTCTCTATCCGCTCACTCTAAGACGTAATGCTAACTCCGAAATCTTATAGCCAACCGGCAGTTCGATGGCCTATTCCGTTTCGAAAGCTGCAGGTTTGACAATCTGACCGACGGTTGTTGGGGAGATATGTTGCTGATACGGACTCACAGCTATACACTTGATGAAGTGCCTTGCAGCAACGCAGGGTCCTAAGATCCGAGTCAATGCTGTCCTTCCAGGCCTTTTATTGACAGAATGGGTAATTACCGAATGAGCTTGGGGCGAAATGAGTGACCCCAATATCGTTGCAGGGCCAGAACTTTACTCCGGAGAAGATACAAACTGCCAAAGATAGAGCATTACTCAAGAAAGAGGTCCGCCTTCTTCTACCCGCCACCATAGGCCATGCTGAATATTTAGCAGACCGATCTCGAGGATTGTGCCGATGCCTTTGTCGCAGCCGCAAAGAATAGCTCTATGACAGGGCAGAATATCCAGATAGGTAAAGCGGACTCGAGTACAACTCGAATTCGTGTGCTGACCAGTCGCAGATTCAGGGTACCGGTGACGCAGGAACGCTAGAAGATGGCTTTATATGTGCATCATCTCATCATGCAGAGTGTTTGCTGTTGGCATCCGAGCCCTTTCGCAACTCTGGAAGCTCAGTATCTGTGAACCTACCGTAGCATGTTGCGAAAGATGGCGAAGTCTCCAGGTGGGCGGTCACGATAGGTAGGTAATTGCACCATATGAGCTCGTTCAGCAGCGTTTGAGAACCCGGTTATTTCTCCACCCTCGATTTTGACTTCATCAGCTTGCAAGACATGGCCGTCGTATGTCTTGATAATGACATTCCGAGTTTCTGAAAGGAGCCCGGTCACAACCGGACGACCCACCTCGGTGGCTTCTTCTCCATTCGACTTACCTAGACGAAAGCCGCTCGTCCAGATGACTCGTTTCTGTGCTAGTTTGCCCGAAATTTTACAAGTCACAAGGCTCCAAAGAGGCCCAATAACTCTATGCCTACGCATGATTTCTTCGGCACTCCAAGCCTGCCACTGAATATGGCGATCATCGCTGGTTATCTTCGGTGCAAGCCTAAGGTTTTCGCTCTCTTCGGTACTCAATGGTTGTGTAATATCTGGACACGGAGGAACATAGACTCGATCCTTGATACCTAGGACTAGCAGGTCTGCGCCCAAAGGTGCGAGTAGCGCCTCCAGCTCTGGGACAGTAGTCGAATCATGTTCGATGCCTGGGTAAGGTGTCTGTGCAAGCACCGTCCCATGGTCGAACTTGGTAGGATGCAAGGTTTGCAGGCTGACACCCGTCATCATCGTGTTTGAAAGTAGTGTGTGGTGTAGAGGAGCTGAGCCTCGGAAGCTGGTCGACATTCAGCGTCATAGTAGATCAACGTGATGAGATTTCGTGCCACTCTTACTCTGGGAGCATCGACGGATGGACATTAAGACCCCCATATTTGGCTGAGTTAAGTATCCTGGGCGGAACCTTCAGACCAAACGAAACAGCGATGATTAGATTGATTGGCAGGCCATGGGGCTTCGGTGGCTGCGGAATGTAAGTCACACATGGAAAGCAGTTTCGGATGACAGAGAACCCTACCTCCCATCCAGTGAACGTATCGATCTCGTGCAACGGAAGGGAGAGTTGTGATGCTACAGCGGCGACAGGCACTTCAACTACTTAGTCCGATATCGTCGAATGAATGTAGGTCTCTGGCATACCGTGGCGAATTCTTTTCAACCCTCTGCCTACAGGTCTTGGTGCTTTGCAAACGACGTTAATGGATTGTATCAAGTTTGGATCCTGCTTGTGCTCCTTGTCAAGGGCCTTCAAAGAAGCAACGCTAACACCATCAGAGCCACAAAACAGAATGCGTAAAGGCTCCGAAAATTTTCGCTCAGAGTACACCCTGCAGGAGATCCATGGTTGTGAGATATTCGGTCTTCTCACTAAATGTCTAGACCAGGAAAGCATGATCTGCCTTGGTGAATGGAGGAGTCTAAGGTACGCAATCAAAAGGGAGCTTGTGGTCAGGGTTTGCACTGGCTCATTGGCTCATCAACCCTAGCCTGTGTCCAGCACCCGGCAACGCAATCATTATGCGGTTGCATTGTCCACATTATCACCGTCCATACATTGAACGTTTGAGCCTCGAGTTGCGTTCCGTAGAATAATCACCCGAACTTTCCGATTGAAACATAATTTCTTGGGAGTAATTTCTTGCCGCGTCAACGTCTGCACTAAGTAGATACGTGCTACGCTTGAAAAAACCCGTTCCACCTTGACCCAAATGACCAGCGATGAGAGCCAACCATTGATTGAGCACCACCTACTCAACAACCATGCTTTCGGTCGTACAGTCTGGGATCGCCTGCCGCACGAAAATGCTTATCTCAACCCTGCTCGACATAGAGTCCAGCATTTCCTTACCTCAAAAGCGGGACACTATGCAGTACTCAGCCTGGTTTCGCTCGATGTCGGCTGCATTTTCGCGGACATCCTGATCAGTCTATTCGTATGTGAGAAGACCTGTAAATCTGGCGCAAATGAGGGGGAAGGACTGGAGGATGCTCAGGAGGCGCTTGGCATCGTCAGCCTTGTCTTCAGCTGCCTGTTCATGGCTGAATTGCTTGCGAGCGTCTGGAGCTTTGGACCAAGGTGGAGTCATGATCAAGAACAACAATCTAAAGCGGGAAGCAGTTGCTGATGGTTGTGTCAGATTCTTCAAGTCCTGGTTCCACTGCTTCGACGCTATTGTGATTCTTGCGGGTTTTGTCATTGACGTCTGCTTGAAGAACGTCTTGGAAGAAGCTGGCTCTATTGTGATAGTGCTTCGCCTGTGGCGGTATGTTGTTCCTTCGTTTCGGATTCCGTTCTCTGTTCGCCTTCCCACTTCGCTTCGAGCCATGTCCCTCATCCTGGAATCCAACAATATACTACGTTTTACCGGATTTTGATCATGGATGAAGGAGACTGATTGGGGGCTTGTATAGTGTTTTCAAGATCATTGAAGAACTAAGTTCGGGTGCAGAGGAGCAGATGGCTTCGCTTGAAGAGCGCATCGAGAGTCTCGAGAAACAAAACCAGGAATTAAAGCTGCGGCTCAGGTGTAGCCTACCTGAAGCTGAATGAAAATGAGCAGGCAGCAATTTCATGCGGAGCATATTCCTTTGCTGTGTTTGAGGACATCATTCTCTTTGACCGCGCCCACAAGATCTTCCACAGCCTTCCACCAACGCACCCAATTTTTATGATACAAACGAATTTCCAAACATATATGTAGACAGCCTGTACCACTTGCAATCAATTGTTTTTGAGTAGTGTCTCTTAGATTACTTTAATGTTGGTCGCCAATGTAAGAGATTACTAAGTTTCATATATTCGTCACGACTCCTGTAAGCCATAGAATTGCTGTGCGATGTTGGTAGAGCTGCAAAGAAAAATTCAATCGCGATCGCGGTGAAAAAGAAAGAGATTGATAACCTGTTTCGTACAATATTTGTGGCAGAATGCTGGGATAAGATGCACAGCCAACTTCACACCACCTCACTATTCTCCAAGAAAATTCTTTGAAACGTCTCCCGTGAACAAGACAACTGAAGTTGATTGGTTGTTACAAGGGAGAACGGGCATTCCGTGTAGTTGTACTTTAAGGATTGATAAAGGGTGACCAGACTGATGATCACGCTATGCCGAATATGGTGTTGCCTTTTCTCGCATCATTAGAACCCTGTACCTTACTCAACACACGACCACCAGTGATTCCCGCCGCCCTGACCTATTTCTTTCTACGCTTGGCCTTGTTCCTGATCACGCTTTAGATCTCACATCCTTTGTTGCGAAACCTCGAACAATTCCCAAGTACCAACTTCCTACGTCATTTTACTGCCCGTGAAAGATTTGCAGCTGTTGTCCGACTACTGAGATAGCCATTTCTCCCTTTTTCTGCCAGGAACATCTATGAGATACCTAGAGCGGTGATATCTACTGCGTCCTCTTTAGGGCAATCATGGGACAAACTTTATCAGAGCCGGTCGTGGAAAAGGTGTGTCCTGTTCTTGTCCCGAACTGTGAGCAGAGCGTGTCAGCCACTGCGATTCTGAGCATTCGACTCACAAAACTCCTTGACTGTGAAGCTGATGCTAATGCGTTGCTTTTCTAGACTTCTAGCGATGATCAAGATGATCGGATCGCATTCGGGGTGTCCGCAATGCAGGGATGGCGTATCAGTATGGAAGATGCCCATGCCACGATCTTAGACTTGCAGATTGAGGATCCCAAGAAAGATTTCAAAGCTGCAGGAGCGGATGTTCGTTTGAGCTTCTTCGGAGTGTACGATGGGCACGGTGGCGATAAAGTCGCATTGTTCGCCGGCGAAAACATACACAAGATTGTCACAAAACAAGACGCGTTCAAGTCAGGGGATTACGAACAGGCACTCAAGGATGGGTTTTTGGCTACGGATCGGGCAATATTGAACGGTCAGATGTTGAGCCAGAAATCACATCCAGGTAACTGAGTGTGCGCAGATCCCAAGTACGAAGAAGAAGTTTCTGGTTGCACCGCCTCAGTTGGCCTGATAACGAGTACACAGATCTTCGTAGTAAGTTGCAAGCGAGACTATTTCTCAAACACAGCTAATATACACAGGCGAACGCTGGTGATTCTCGATCTGTACTTGGTGTCAAAGGCCGAGCGAAACCACTGTCTTTCGATCACAAGCCTCAAAATGAAGGTGAGGCACAACTGAGAGCGCGCTGTCCAATGCATCGCTGACTTCAGGGAAGGCGAAAAGGCACGAATATGTGCTGCCGGTGGTTTCGTTGATTTTGGTAGAGTAAATGGCAACCTAGCCCTGTCGCGTGCTATCGGAGATTTCGAGTTCAAGAAGAGCGCGGAGCTCTCTCCAGAACAACAAATAGTCACGGCTTTCCCCGATGTTGTAGCTCACACCATCACGGACGACGATGAATTTCTTGTCATTGCATGTGACGGTACGTAACAGGATCGTCATATCGTCAGTCAAGGTCTTTGCTGAAGGCGTTTTTCTAGGCATCTGGGATTGTCAGTCTTCGCAAACTGTTGTCGAATTTGTGCGCCGGGGCATTGTTGAGAAGCAAGAGCTTTCCAAGATCTGCGAGAACATGATGGATAGTTGCCTTGCTCCGAGTAGCGAGACCGGTGGTGTTGGCTGCGATAACATGACCATGATCATTGTGGCTTTGCTCAAAGGCAAGACTAAAGATGAGTGGTACAAGGAAATCGCCGACAGAGTGGCTCGAGGAGATGGACCATGTACCGGGCCAGATTACGGTAACGCTTCCTTGAGTGCATTGCCTTAGCAAACTTACTAAGACTACTTTCGGCAGCGGAATTTCGAGGTGCCAATTTCCAGAGATTTGGGCGGGAAGGGGAGGCTGGGGATGACTCTGAGATGGATTCTGATGATGGGAGGGCCAGCAGTCCCACTCCTGGCCGCGTTATCGTGCTTGGTGATGGTAAAACATATCTTTCCGAGGAAGCTGAGATCGACCAGGAGCATCTCGCTGCCCACCCTGAACTATATTACGGCCACCAAGCAGAGATCAAACTAGCGCAACAGAAACAGGAAACTTACAAGATGGAGGAGCATTTTGGCAAATCGACACAGAAGAGGGAGCGCGAAGAGACCCCGGCACCCCAGCCTCAAGAATCGATAAAGAAGGAAGACTCTTCAGACGAATCTGCATTGAGCCTCTCTGGACATATCACCTCTACCGACAGAACAGAAGCAAAACGAATCTCTGAGAGTGCGATACCGGAGAAGTTGGTCTCGCCAGCGAAGACATAGCACTGCGGCCACCGAGTGCTACGCTGCTCCCTCTGAATCCTGGGGACTGAAGCGGCTACTATCACTGGCCCCGGAACCCACTGATCAGCTACGACGAAAACTTGTGGTAGCTCTTTGAGCTGGCTCTGATTTTCACAGTATTTCGTCGACCAACAGCATGCACGGCATCTTTTCCTAAAAAGCGCACATCATCTGAGGACCGACTTAGAACCGACTCTATTGGGGTGGTTGCGTGCGTGCTATGACTTATATTCAGCTGTGGGCGTTGGGTGGATGAATGCATCAGGAAGCCGCACGGATATCTCATAGCAGTTCTCAAGCCGCACCTACCATCATGTATGCATCAACACCGGCGGTCTTCCATCGACCGGCTCAGAGACATGCTCTAGCTCCATGTGTAGCAGTACTTCATTCCTGTTCTTCCTCTGTAGAGAATCGAGGACTGTCGTGTATTGTGCAGCGACCCAGGCTACGAATATGCTGTTCCTGTCTCTAGAAAATCAACCAACACGTTCGTGTCTATATTTTGTTGCGATGATAACATTAGGCTAGTGATGAAGATGGCCGTGAAGTTTGCACAAAGCAATATGGCAAGGACTTAGGCTGAGTTGACATTCGTAGCCCCTTTAACCTCTCCAGCTAAGCTTGTCTTGATGAACACGTGCCATTGGTGCATTGTGATTGGTCCACGAGTTATACCGAGCACCGATGACGATTGTGCGCAGGAACCCTCCGTTACCTTAACGTGATAAATCTTGGAAAGTGCACACGCGGTCCTGCACCTCCACAATATTGCGAGAACTCGGACTCGTTCCCTTTCAGAGGGGATTCTCTTGAGTCGTGCCCACATTCTGGCAAGGAATGTCTTCTCCATCCTCTTCAGGCTCTGGCAAGCGCAAGCGCAATCCGGCACCCTCGTCGATCAAACAATCCTCTACCGCCGATCTCCTCCAAGCCTCCTCTCGTGATGCCTCGGGCGAAGACGCTGCCGACTCAGCTTCCCACGAGATAACGACTAACAGACACAAGAAGGCGACGGTGCATGCAGAGACCGGCAATCCGCCAGCGAAGCGGCCGCGGACAAGATCCAATGCCGCTGCCGCCGACAACTCGGCGAGCAATGGCACGGCTATAGGCGAGGAGGATGAAAACTCCAGTGCTGAGACAGGCGGGCGTTCCAGGCGTAGGACGAAAAGTACGACTGCCAAGGAGCAAGTCGATGGAGAGGATGAGGATAGCAAGGCGATGCCTCCGCCAGCAAAGGGCGGCCTGCAAGACCCAGTAGGCTTTCATACCAATCCTCCACCCACAGGCCGCCCTGTGCGCATATACGCCGACGGAGTCTTCGACCTTTTCCACCTAGGGTAAATTAAAATAGAATACCCATGGATGATGAGCAATGCTGATAGGAAGACAGGCACATGCGCCAGCTCGAGCAAGCCAAAACCGCCTTTCCAGACGTATATCTCTTGGTTGGCGTGACCGGGGATGCCGAGACCCATAAACGTAAAGGCTTGACCGTCCTCACTGGTGCGGAGCGAGCCGAGACTCTACGGCATTGTAAGTGGGTCGACGAAGTCATACCTAATTGCCCGTGGATCGTAACACCCGATTTCCTGGAGAAACATAAGATAGACTATGTGGCTCACGACGATCTGCCGTACGGTGCGGATGAGGGCGATGATATCTACACGCCTATCAAGAGAGAAGGCAAGTTTCTCGTGACTCAAAGAACGGAGGGTGTCAGTACGACGGGCATCATCACCAAGTAAGCCTTCTCTGCTATTCTGGGAGCGGTATCTCGAAAGACTAACTGCCTGCATAGGATCGTGCGAGACTACGAGAAGTACATTGCCCGCCAACTCAAACGCGGAACGTCACGCCAAGAGCTCAATGTGTCCTGGCTAAAGAAGAACGAGCTCGACCTCAAGCGTCATGTCATGGAGCTTCGCGATAGTGTCCGCAACAACTGGTCGACAACCGGCAATGAGCTTACGAAGGAGCTGAGGCAATATTGGGCCAGCAGACCCGCCAGCCCAGCAAGAACCGGGGTTGATCCTGGCCGAGGGAACCAGACAAGTCCTGCTGCCCTGGCACATCTCGGGCACCTTGACATCCCCAGGCCTGAAAGTCCGGGATCACATGGGGGCGCAAGTAGCGATTTTGCCACCGGGTATAGTCTGGGTTTGATCGGAGGTGTAAGATCATGGGTATGTGTTCCCCACAATAGTATGACCATAACAACTTCTTATTTTTCTTAGATGACTCGAAGCCGAGTATCGTTACGTGCAAGTCAGCCGGGCAGTCCTGACAGTAGCGACGATAGCTCTGACCCTAAGAGCCCCAAGCCAGAGAAGATTCCATCGAGGGGAAGATCCGGCCAGCATACTGAATCCGAGTCGACGGAGATGATGGATACGAAGGTCTAGGGAGTTCGTCTCCTCGTCGTTGCGTGAGTGCACGGAAATTGTTGGTACCAATGAGAGCGACTTGTTCAGCTTGCGACTACCCCTAGCACTTAACTTATGCGTCCTTGTAATCCTAAGTATTAGCTCTTGAGACACCCCGAAAGTCCTCTGGCATCATCAAAGCGCGTCTGCCGTCCCGTTATCTTCACGCCATCTTACTTGATGATGCACGCAAATGATGTAGTTGCAGCTCATTCCCAAGTACTTGAGCACAACGACATAGCTTGGCTGGCAATGTATGTGTCTTGATGCTAGTCACAATACTGTTCATGCACCCATTATGCTCCCCAGCCCCCTTCAAGACTCTCTATGACCTCGGCTTCTCCTTCTTCTCCTTCCACAGCGCCGACAACCCTACCCCCGAGACTTTGACAACCTTGAAGCGCACACCGGGGATATCACCCTTCGCCTTGCCCTTCCGCCCAAATCCAGCCAGCAGCACCTCGTCGTTCTCATCCACGAAGTTCAAGCAACCGTCGTTCGGCACTGTAAACCCCCAAGTCAGCCATCCATCCTCCCGACCAACCACGAGCTCCATCCCCCCATCCCCCCATCCCCATCACCAGCCCCCCTCCCCCCCCTCCTCAATCCCTCTCCCACAAACCCACCCACCCCACTCCAAAAAGCCCCTTCGTTATGAAATACCACAAACATACCGAAAGCAGTGACCTTCTTCCCATTCTTAATCAGCTGCACCCGCACACACTTCCTGATCGCACTATTCGGCTGCTTGGCCTCCACGCCCACCTTCTCGAGCACGATGCCCTTGGCGTGCGAGGAGCCCCCGAACGGCGAGGACTTGTAGGCGGTGCCGAGGAGGCGCTTCTTGTAGTGCAGGTCGGCCCATTTGCCTTCGCGGCGGTGGGTGCGCAGCTTGCGGGCGGCGTTCAGGCCGCGGGGTTTTCCTTTGCCCATGGTTGCTGGGGGGGG
>JAABUS010006558.1_pt1 | contig 14048 bp, 11 predicted proteins | sample 5560161 | NCBI WGS metagenome assembly JAABUS01 (sample SAMN10711885, study PRJNA513376) | rock metagenome | isolation source: Antarctica rocks | place: Antarctica: Victoria Land, Trio Nunatak nord | collected 2016-01-04 | reverse complement strand
AGCACGCCCGCCGCCGCGGCAGCCACCCCGGCCACCGCGAACAGCCACCCGGCGCCGCCCCAGCCGCCGCCCCGGTCATGCAGCACGCCCACGAGCAGCGGCCCGGCGGCGGCCATGGTGTAGCCCACCCCCTGCGCCATGCCGGACAGCCGCGCCGCCGCCTCGCTGTCGCCTGCCCGCAGCATGATCAGCAGGATGGCGAGCGAGAACCCCGCGCCCTGCGCCAAGCCCAGCACCGCCGCCAGCACCCATTGCCACGCCAGCGGCGCGGTCAGCAGCGCCACGAAGCTTGCGGCCGTCAGCAGCATGGCCGCCGCCGCCGGGCCGCTCTGCCGCCACAGCCGGGCGGCGAGGATCGGCGCGGGCAAGGAGGCGACGATCTGGAACACCACCGACACGGACACGACGAGGCCCGCCGTCACCGCCGTATCCCCGCGGCTGCGCAGCATCGGCGCCATCCAGCCGAACACCACGTAGGCCAGGGTGGATTGCAGCCCCATGAACAGCGTCACCTGCCACGCCAAGGGATCGCGCCACAGCCCGGCGCCGCGGCGCACGGCGGGCGCCGCAGCGCCCACCGATGCGCGTCCGAGCCGACCTGCCCAAACCAAACCCGCGGCCAGCATCGCCGCCGCGGCCGGCACCGTCCAGGCCGCCAGCGCGCCGCCCCACCAGCCGCCCAAGGCCAGGCGCAGCGGCGCCGTCACCGCCGAGGCGACGGCGGCGCCGACCGCAAGCGCCATGACGTAAACCCCGGTCATCAGCGCCCCGCGGCCCGGGAAGTCGCGCTTCAGCAGCCCCGGCATGAGCACGTTGCCGACGCCGATCCCAGCGCCCGCGAGCAGCGACCCCGCGAACAGCGCCGGGACGCTCGGCAAGCCGCGCAGCCCGGTGCCCAGCAGGATGGCGGACAGCGCGGCCAGCATCGCGCGCTCCGTGCCGATGCGGCGCGCGAGCCAAGGCGCCAGCGGGCTGAACAGCCCGAGGCAAAGCACCGGCGCCGTGGTCAGCACGCTGGCTCCGGTGGCGCTCAGGCCGGTGTCGGCCATGATCTCGGGCAAGACCGGCGCGATGGTGGAAAACGCCGGGCGCAGGTTGAGGGCGATCAGCACGACGACAACCGCTGCCGGCCAGCTTATGGCACCCCTGGCCGACGCGGCCGGCCCCGGCCGCAGCGAGACCGTCATGGGGTGCGCTGCACCCGGCGCGTCGCGGTTCGAATCATCCTCGTTTCCTCCCGGCCGCAGGCAATGTGCACGTCCATCGGCCACCCGGGAACCGCTGAAAAGCAGGCGTCACCCCTGCGCCAGGCGGCGATGGAGGAAGTCCAGGCGGTCCTGGCCCCAGAACACCTCCGTGCCCACCACGTAGCTCGGTGCGCCGAACACGCCGCGCGCCAGGGCAGCCTCGGTGTCCGCCACCCGCCGCTCCGCCCAGCGCGGCTCGGCGCCCAAGGCCGGCAAGGCGATGGGATCGAGGCCGGCGTCCCCGATCAGCGCCGCCAGCGTCGCCGGGTCGCCGAAGTCCCGCTCCTCTTCCCACAACGCCCGCAGCAGGCGGTGCGCCAGGGCGACCGCCGGCCCGTCGCCCAGCGTGTCCCGCGCGGCGATGACGCACTGGGCGGCCAGCCGCTCGTCCGCGGGAAAGGGGCGCGGCCGGGGATGCAGGGGGATGCCGAGATGGTCGCGCCACCGGGCCAGCTCCTGCATTCGGTAGGCCTGGCGCTGCGGCGAGCGCCGGGCCACCGGCACCCCGCCCGAAGCCGGGAAGATGATGGCGAAATCCACCAGATGGATGCGCAGCCCGGCCCCGTGCCGCACGGCCATCGCCTCCAGCCGCGCCGCCCCGAAATGCGTCCAAGGCGAGTTCAACGAGGCGAAGTAATCGATGTGCAGGCCCACCACGGTTCCCTCCGGCCGTCGCTGCGCAGGGTTGCCTGGCGGTCGAAGCCGGCGCAAGCCCAGTCCCGGCGTTGTCCTGGGAGGCAAGGCGGCGTAGGGGGTCCGCGGCGTTGGAGGGAACGGCGATGTCCGCAATGGTCGAGGTTGCGCCCGCAAGGGCAGCGGGTCGCCGCTGGCTCGGCTTCGCCCTGGCGTTCGCGGCGCTCGCCATCTGGGCCGGCTGGTTCGCCGTCACGCGGCTCAGCCTGACGCGCGAGCTGGGCGCGTATGACATCGCGGCGCTCCGCCTGGGCGTGGGCGCGCTGGTGCTGCTGCCGGCATTCCTGCGGTCGGCGCGCGGCATCCCGCGGGCAGCGTGGCGGGAAGGCGCGATCCTGTCGGCCTGCTGGGGCGCGCCCTTCGTGCTGCTGCTCACCTGGGGCATCGGGCTGTCCTCGGCGGCGCACGCCGCGGCGATCACGCCCAGCACCATGCCGGTGTTCGCCGGGGTGATCGGATGGGCGGTGCTGCGGGACCGGCCCGGGCGGCGGCGCTGGCTTGGCTACGCCGTGATATGCGCAGGCGTCGCCGCTTTGCCGGCGATGCGGCACCCGGCGGGGCATCCGTGGGACGCCTGGGCCGCCAACGCCGCGCTGCTCTCGGCGGCCGGGCTTTGGGCGGTGTACACGCTGCGGGTGCGGCGGGCTGGGCTGACGCCGCTGCAAGCGGCGGCACTGGTCTGCCTTTATTCATCCGCAGTGTACCTGCCGATCTACGCGCTATCCGGCGTGTCCCGGCTGGGCTTCGCGCCGTGGCCGGAGGTGGCGCTGCAGGCGCTGTATCAGGGCGTGCTGGTCAGCGGCGTGTCCATCATCGCCTACAACCGCGCCATCGCGCTGATCGGGCCGGGCGCTGCGGCCTCAGTCGTGTCCCTGGTGCCGGTGGTGGCCACGCTGCTGGCGATCCCGATCCTGGGCGAGTGGCCGACCCCGCTCACGACGGCCGCGGTGGCCGCCATCGTCGCGGGCGTACTGCTGACCGTGCGGACGCCGGCGCCGGTTGAACCCGCCCTATGACGGACGATCAGTCGTCGAGCACGGCCGCCGTGCGCCCGGCGTGGATCTGCGCCAGGACGGCGATCTCGTCGAAAAGCCGCCATTCCCGCAGCACCTTGCCGTCCTTCAGCTCGAAATGGCTGATGCCGAGAACATTGACTGGGGTGCGCGTTACCGGGCCGTAGGTCGGCACGCCGCAATAGGTGCCGCGCAGCAGCCAAACCGCCGCGACGCGCAGCCCGTTCTCCGGCCCGTCCAGCACCGCGATGTCGCGCACCTCCACCCGGAAATCCGGGAAGGTCGCGAGCAGGTTCACCAGCTCGACCTGATAAGGGTCGATGCCCTGCACCCGGCGCATCCGTACGGAGTGGCACACCACCTGCCGGTCGCAATAAGCGGGCACCCGGTTGAACAGGCGGCCGTTCCAGACTTCCTCGAACAGGCCCTGTACCATCGCGCACTCCGCGGCGTGACGCGGCGGGCGCGGGCCGGAGATGCCGGCGCGCGCCGGGTCCGCAATCCGCCCGGCGAACGGCCCCTGCCTGCCGTCCAGCCCCATCGCACGTCCGAGCACCGGGCTGGCGTCGGCGAGGTCGGCGGCGATGCGGTAGGGATCGAGGCCCAGGTGCTCCAGCACCGCCCACTCGTCGCGGACGATCCATTCCTCCGTCACCTTGTTGTCCTGCACCAGGCAGTGCGCGATCGTGCGCGACACCCAGTCCCGCCCGGTCGGCGGGCCGTAGGTCCAGAAGCCGGTATGCGTGCCGGACTTGAATGTGCGGTGCGAGCTGATGAAGCCGCCAGGTCCGCGCTGCTCCCAGATCACGTCTTCCCCGTGGCCGCCACCGCCGTTCGGGAAGGCGGCGAACTTCTGCAGGGAGTTCTGCATGACCTGATCGAAGCCGTAGGTCTCGCCGTAGGCGGTGTGCACCTTCACGTCCGTGGCGTAATGCTCGTGCAGCCGCCCCAGGCCGCGGTCGATCCAGATCGCGTCCGTCCAGCTCAGGATGTAGTCGCGCGGGTCGCGGTATGGCGCATAGGCCGAGGGCGCTAGGCCCGGATAGTCGGATGACGATCCGCTCATCGCTGCGATTCCTTATATCTTCATGATTGCGCCAAGGCGCCAAACCGCGCGGCGTCGAACATTGCGAGGTCCGGCGTGTCGTCGGCCGCAAGCGTTCGCGCGACGGCCTCGCCCAGCCCAGCCGAATGCTTGAAGCCGTGCCCGGAGCAGGCCGAGACAAGCAATACCCGTTCATTCTCCGGCGCACGCGCGATGAGGAAGTCCCCGTCGGGCGTGTTGGTGTAAAGGCATGCGGCGCTGCGCTGCGCCCGCGGCGACAGGCCGGGCAGCCGACCATGGAGGTGGTCGCGGAACAGCGCCTCTGTCTCCTGCGCGGAAACCTCGCGCGCCAGCCGGTCGGGGTCGGGCGTCGTCGCGGAGGTTTGCTCCATCCCCACCTTCATGCCTGGCTCGCCCGGCGGGACCGGAAAGCCATAGAAGTTGTCCTCGGGACCGTCGCCGTGCATCCAGATGAACGCGGGGAACCGGCCCGGCGCGAACGCCGCCGGGTCCGAAGGCTCGAACCAATGGAACACCTGGCGCGTGACGGAAAGGTACGGCGCGAGCGCGCCCGTGAGGCCGGCCGACCACGCCCCGGCCGCCAGCAAGGCCTCGGCGGCGTAATGGCGGTCCCCGCTTTCGGTGACGACGCAGACGCCCCCGCCGTCCCGCTCGATGCGCGCCACCCGGGTCCCGGTGCGTATGGCCGCGCCATGCCGACGCGCCAGGGTGAGCTGGGCCTCGACGCATGCCTCGGGCCGGATGAAGCCGCCGCCTGGCTCGAAATAGCCGATCTCGTCGCCGCGCAGGCGGAACTGCGGGAAGCGCCGTGTCACGTCCGCCGCGTCGAGCTCCTCATGCGGGATGGCGAAGCGTTCGGCGACGGCAATCGTGCGGCGGACGAAGTCACCCTTGCCGTGCACGCAGGCAGCGCCGGACGCGCTGGCAAGGATCAGCACCCCGCATTGCGTCAGAAGCTCGGCGCCGGTCTCCTGCTCAAGCTCCCGCCAAATCTCGTGCGACCGGGCGACGAGCGGCACGTAAGCCTCCCCTTCGCCCACGGCGCACCGGGTCAGGCGCGTCTCGCCGTGGCTGGACCCCCAGGCATGCGGCGGGTCGTAGCGGTCGAGGCCCAGCACGCGCTGGCCGCGCCGGGCAAGCTGCAGCAGGCAGGCGCTGCCCACCGCGCCCAAGCCCACCACGATCGTGTCGAAATGGCCGCTCATGACGGCAGCCGCGTCGCGTGCGGCCTTACTCCGCGGCCACTTGCGTCATCAACGCGGTCACGGCCGCCCGCGTCGGCGGCGGCAGCAAGGCGAGCGGGGCGACGTGGCCGTCATGGTCGATGCCGTAGCCCTGCGCCATGGCGTCCCGCACGATCTCCGGCGCCCAGGTCAGCCGCTTGCGCTCGTCGCCGCTGGTGATCAGCGCGACCTGCACGGGGCCGTCCCCCGCGGCGACCAGGCTGCGCCACGCGCCGCCAGGGGTGGAGAAGCATTCACCCGCCTCCACCCGCATCGTGGTTTCATCGCCGGGTTCGTTCAGCACGATGTCGAGCGCGCCGGAGAACACGATGGCGACCTGCTTCTCCGCCAGCCGGTGCCGGCCCATTTGGTTGCCCGGCGCAAGGCGCAGCCACTCAATGGAGAAGCCGTGCGGGTTGTTGATGGGCGCCGCGTGCTCCCGGTCCTCCGTCATGCCGTGGCCGATCACCGGCGCCAGCTCGCTCGCATGGCCGGGCAGGCAGGCGTCCAGCAGCGCGCGGGCGGACCAGGCGCGCGCCTCCGCCTTCACGACCCGGCGCCCCATCTGCGCTTCCGTGTAGCGCGGCAGGGTGCTGATCTGCTCGGGGCTGAGCGCCGGCATCAGCGCGTCCGCCGCTGGCCGGGGCGTGCCCGCGTCGGTATCGACCAGCATGTTGTCCCGGGTCAGGTGCAGGCCATACTGCGCCGCGGTGTCGAGGATGGAGGGGTGCCAGATGATCCCCCCGGTGTCGTCGCCGCCGAGTGCGGTGAAGATCCAGCCGTCCTCCGCGCCGGTGTTGGTGAAGCCGCGGAAGATCCAGGTGGGGATGGAGACGACATCGCCGGGTCCGCCCTGGATCTCCCCGTCCTTGCCGTCCGCGCCCCAGCGGAAGGTCCAGGTGCCGCGCTGGATCATGAACACCTCCGCCGTGAAGTGGACATGGAGGTTGTTCACCGTGCCTGGAGGCATCGCGGCGACTCCCAGGCTGAAGCCGTGCGCTTCCGTGAGGTTCACCACCTGGTCCCGCGATTGGGTGACGCCGGGTCCGACCAGCGAGTAGTTCTCCTTGCGCTCAGACCCCGGCATCTTGCAGTCGATGAAGGCGACCTTGCACGCCACCATGTCGGACCGCTTGATCAGCCGGGCCCGCGCGTCGTCGGGGCTGATGCGTGGGGCCATGGTGAGTCCTTCCTGTGCCTGGGGCGGCCGGGCCGCCGCGCTTGAACGTCCCGGCGTTTTAAGCCCGCGCCGAGCGGCTGTCCACGCCGCGTCGGCCCGGCGCACGGTCCCGCTGCCCCGTCAATCCCTGCTTACGGCGTTCGACCCAGCGGGCAGCGCGCCGGGCCAATTCGTTTCAAAATTCATTTTCGGTGACGTTTGCTCATTATTTTCATTTTTTGTTTTGCGCCATTCGTCTCTTTAATGTATCTATATCGCATCGAAATTCCCGCTCCGGCCTTGGCGGGAAGCCCTTCAAAGCGAAACGAACATTCAAAGGATCGAACCGGTGGACCGCCTCAAAACGACCCTGCTCGCCGCAACGTGCCTCGCCATCGCGGCCATCGCGCCGGCCCATGCAGGCCAGGTGACGTATTCCAGCTATTCCGTCCTTAACAGCCAGGAGGTGACGCTGACCGATGCCGCCCTCGGCATCGCGAACGAGCGCAGCGGGTCGGGCCAGATCACGTTGAACGGCACCAACACGCCCGGCGGCATCATCAAGACCTGGTGCGTCGATATCGCCCATTACCTGCTGGGTTCCGGCAGCTTCACCACGGGAGGGGTGCTGGACAGCGCCGTGAGCAACAAGGTCAACGCCCTGCTGACGCATGTCGTCCCGACCTTGGGGGAGGGCTCCGACACGTCCTCCGCGCTCCAGGTTGCGATCTGGAAGGCGGAATACGGCAGCCACCTGACCGTTTCTGCCCCGGAGGATGTGTCGAAACTGGCGGACAAGTACCTGTCCAGGGTTAGCAACGGCACCTGGGCCGCGGACCCGACGATGCGCGTCGCAGTGCTGTCGGGCGGCGGAGTCAACCAAGATCAGGCGTACCTGACCCCGGTTCCGGAGCCGGCGTCGGTGGCCGTGGTGGCGGCGAGCCTCATCGGGCTGGGATTGATCCGGCGCAAGCGGGCGTAAGGCGCCGGGGCGCAATGATAAGCGCCCGGCACGGCGCCGCAGGACCGGGTCTGCTTGACGGGCTGGGGCATCCGCCACTTTGATGGGGCGTATGACCCCCGTCCCGCCCCTCGCCCGCAAGGCGCCGCAACGCATCGAACAGCTCGGCCGTGTCCGCACGGACGAGTACGCCTGGATGAAGGACGCGAACTGGCAGCAGGTGCTGCACGACCCGGCGGCGCTGCGCGCCGACATCCGCGCCCACCTGGAGGCGGAGAACGCCTACACCGCCGCCGTGCTGGCGGACACTGAGGCGCTGCAGCAGCAGGTCGTCGGTGAGATCAAGGGTCGCATGAAGCCGGACGAGGCGAGCCTGCCCAGCCCAGACGGCCCTTGGGAATACTACGCGCGCTACGAACCCGGCGCGCAGTATCCGGTGCACGCCCGGCGGCTGCGCGGGCAGGCGGACGGCGAGCAGGTGCTGGCGGACGCCGCCGCACTCGCGCAGGGCCAACCCTACTATGCGCTCGCCGCCGCCCGCCACAGCCCGGACCACCGGCTGTTCGCCTACGCCGAAGATACCCAGGGGTCGGAGGTATACCGCGTCCGCATCAAGGACCTGGCGACCGGCGCGCTGCTGCCCGACGCGGTCGAGAACTGCACCGGCAACTGCGCCTGGTCCGCCGACAGCGCCTGGCTGTTCTGGACCTTCCGCGACGCGAACGGCCGCCCGACGCGCATCTATCGCCGCTCGGTGCCGGGTGGGCCTGCCGACGACGTGCTGGTGTATGCGGAGCCGGACCCCGGCTTCTTCCTCACTATCTCGCAGACGGACTCACGAGCCTACCTCGTGATCTCCTGCGGCGACCAGCAGACCAGCGAGGCCCGGCTGATCCCCGCCGCCGACCCGACGGCTGCGCCCCGCCTCGTCGAGCGGCGGCAGACCGGGGTGCGCTACGACGTCGAGCATTGGGACGGACGCTTCATCATCCGCACGGACGCGGACGGCGCGGTGGACTTCAAGCTGGTCAGCGCGCCGGAGGAGACGCCGGGCCGGGCGCATTGGCGGGACTGGATCGCCCACCAGCCGGGCCGCTTCATCGTCGGCACCGCCGCCTACGCCGGGCACTTCGCGCGGCTGGAGCGGGTGGATGCCAACAACCGCATCGTCGTCACCCGCCGGGACATCGTACGGGAACACGTGATCGGGGTGGAGGAGGAGGCATACGTGCTGCGCCTGGGCGGCGGCCTGGAGTATGACACGGCCACGCTGCGGTGGTTCGATTTCGACATGGACACTCACACGGCGACGCTGCGCAAGACGCAGGAGATCCCGTCTGGCCACGATCCCGCGCAGTACGTCGCCCGCCGCCTGCACGCCCAGGCACCCGACGGCGCGGCGGTGCCCGTCACCGTGCTGATGCGCCGGGACACGCCCGCGGACGGCTCGGCGCCGCTGCTGCTGTACGGCTACGGCTCCTACGGGATGGCGATGGAGCCGTCCTTTTCCATCCGCAACCTCAGCCTGGTGGACCGCGGCTGGATCTGGGCCACGGCGCACGTGCGCGGCGGGTCGGAGAAGGGCTGGGGCTGGTTCCTCGACGGGCGCGGGGCGAAGAAGCCGAACACCTTCACCGACTTCATCGCGGCGGCCGAGCACCTGGCGGAACAGGGCCTGGGATGCCGCGGCGGCATCGTCGCGATGGGCGGGTCCGCGGGCGGCCTGCTGGTGGGCGCGGTCAACAACATGCGGCCCGACCTTTGGGCAGGCATCGTCGCCGCCGTGCCGTTCGTCGATGTGCTGAACACCATGTCCGACACCAGCCTGCCGCTCACCCCGCCGGAATGGCCGGAATGGGGCAACCCCATCGAGGACCCGGACGCCTACGACGCCATCGCCGCCTACTCGCCCTATGACAACGTGGCCCCCCGGCCCTACCCGGCCGTGCTCGCCACCGCGGGCCTGTCCGACCCGCGGGTGACGTATTGGGAGCCGGCGAAATGGGCCGCCCGCCTGCGGGACGCGACGACCGGCGGCCATCCGGTGCTGCTGCGCACCAACATGGAGGCCGGGCACGGCGGCGCGGCGGGGCGGTTCGACGCGCTGAAGGACACGGCCCTGCACTACGCATTCGCGATTTGGGCTTACGAGCACCGCCGGGCATGATCCGGCACGTCCCTGAAAAGGAACCAACGAGTGAGCGGCTTCAAGAGCACCGAACGCTACATCGCCTCCCGCGACCTTGAGGTCGCGGTCAACGCCGCCGTCGCGCTGCAACGGCCCCTGCTGGTGAAGGGCGAACCCGGCACCGGCAAGACCGTGCTGGCGCACGAGGTCGCGGCGAGCCTCGGCTACCCGCTGGTGGAGTGGCACGTGAAGTCCACCACCAAGGCGCAGCAGGGGCTGTACGAGTACGACGCCGTCTCCCGCCTGCGCGACAGCCAGTTGGGCGACCCCAAGGTGGCGGACATCGCCAACTACATCGTCCGCGGCAAGCTGTGGGACGCCTTCGAGGCGGACGGGCCGCAGGTCGTGCTGATCGACGAGATCGACAAGGCCGATATCGAGTTCCCGAATGACCTGCTGCTTGAACTCGACCGCATGCAGTTCTTCGTCTACGAGACCCGGCAGAGCGTGGCCGCCAAGCACCGCCCGGTGGTCATCATCACGTCCAACAACGAGAAGGAGCTGCCGGACGCCTTCCTGCGCCGCTGCTTCTTCCACTATATCCGCTTCCCCGACCGGCCGACCATGGAGCGGATCGTCGAGGCGCACTACCCCGGCCTGCAGCGCGACCTGGCGCGGGAGGCGCTGACCGTGTTCTTCCAGGTGCGCGAGGTGCCGGGCCTCAAGAAGAAGCCCGCGACCTCCGAGCTGTTGGACTGGCTCAAGCTGCTGATGATCGAGGACATGCCGGCGGAGGCGCTGCGCAGCCAGGACGCCAAGCTGGTGATCCCGCCGCTGCACGGGGCGCTGCTGAAGAACGAGCAGGACGTGCACCTGTTCGAGCGGCTCGCCTTCCTGAACCGCCGCGGCGGCTAACGTGTTCGCTCAGTTCGTCGTGGCACTCCGGGAGGCCGGCGTGCCGGCGTCGATCACCGAGTACCTGACCCTGCTCGGCGCGATGCAGGCGGGAGTCGCGGACTACAGCGTGGAGGATTTCTACTACTTGAGCCGCGCCGCGTTGGTGAAAGACGAGCGGCACCTGGACCGGTTCGACCTTGTGTTCGGCCAGGTGTTCCGCGGGCTGGAAGCGCTGGCGGCGGGCGAGGCCGAGGGCGCCGCGCCGCGCGCCCTGCCGGAGGAATGGCTGCGCCGGATGGCGGAGAGGCACCTGACGGCGGAGGAGCGGGCGCAGGTCGAGGCGCTGGGCGGCTTCGACAAGCTGATGGACACGCTGCGGAAGCGCTTGGCGGAGCAGCAGGGCCGGCACCAGGGCGGCAGCAAATGGATCGGCACCGCGGGCACCTCGCCGTTCGGCGCCTACGGCTACAACCCGGAAGGGCTGCGGATCGGCCAGGACGAGAGCCGCCACCGCCGGGCGGTGAAGGTGTGGGACAAGCGCGAGTTCCGCGACCTCGATGACGGCGTGGAGCTGGGCACGCGCAACATCAAGCTCGCCCTGCGCCGGCTGCGGCGGTTCGCGCGGGAAGGGGCGGCGACCGAGCTGGACATGCCCGGCACCATCCGCGCCACGGCGCACAATGCCGGGTCGCTCGACCTCAAGATGGTGCCGGAGCGGCACAACGCGGTGAAGGTGCTGCTGTTCCTCGACGTGGGCGGCTCCATGGACGACCACGTGCGCGCATCAGAAGAACTGTTCTCCGCCGCGCGCAGCGAGTTCAAGCACCTGGCGTTCTACTACTTCCACAACTGCCCATACGAGCGCGTCTGGCAGGACAACCGCCGCCGCCGCGACGCGACAGTCCCGACCGAGCAGGTGATCCGCACCTATGGCCCCGACTACCGCGCCATCTTCGTGGGCGACGCGACCATGAGTCCCTACGAGGTCGCCTTACCCGGCGGCAGCGTCGAGCACTGGAACGACGAACCCGGCGCCGCCTGGATGACGCGGCTGCTCGGGCACTGGCGGCGCAGCGCCTGGCTCAACCCGGTGCCGCGCGCCGAGTGGGGCGACACGCAATCGGTCGGCATGGTGCGGCAGCTGATGGAGGACCGCATGTATCCGCTGACGCCCGGCGGCCTCGACGAGATGATCCGCGAGCTGAGCCGGTAACGCAACCGGCGCAGCGCGCGGCGGCAGGCGGGGCTTAGTGCGCCGTCCAGCCCTTGTAGCTGCCGACGTTCTCCCGCGTCACGAGCTGCGACGGCATCAGGATCATCGGGTTCTCCGGCTTCTTGCCGTTCATGATGTCGACGCCCGTCTGCACCGCCAGCTTGCCCATCGTATAGGGGTCCTGGCTCGCCGACGCTTGCACCTGCGTCTGGCCCTTCAAGGCGCTGACGATGTCGGGCGCGCCATCGACGGAGGTGATGACGATGCCGGTCCGGTTGAGCTGCCGGGCCGCGAGGTCACTGCCGATCGCCTGGGGATCGTTGATGGTGAACACGCCCTGGATGCTGGGAAAGCGCGTGAGATAGCCCTGCATCACGTTCAGCGCGCCGTCGCGCGACCCCTTGGCGTCCTGGTCGGACGACAGCAGCTTGATGTCGGGAAAGCCGCCCAGCACCTGCTTGCAGCCGTTCACCCGGTCGATCACCGCCGAGACCTGCGGCCCGTTCTCGATCACCACGTTGCCCTTGCCGCCGATGGCGTCCGCCATGAACTTGCAGGCGATCTCCCCGGCCTGGGTGTTGTTGGTCTGCACCGTGGCATCCGCGCCCGCCGCCGCGACATCGACGCCCACCACGGTGATGCCCGCCGCCTGCGCCCGCTTGATCGCGGGTGCTATGGCGCGCGGGTCGGCGGCGTTGACCAGGATCAGGTCGACCCCGGCCGCGATGAAGTTGTCGATCTGGGTGAACTGCTTGTTCAGGTCGTAGTCGGCCGAGGACACTGTCACCTTGGCCTGCGGGTTGACCTCGTGCACCGCGTCGGTGATGCCCTGGCCGACCGCGACGAAGTACGGGTTGCCGAGCGTGCCAACGGTGACGCCGACCGCCTTGAGATCCTTGGCGGACGCCGCCCCGGACAGAAGCGCCAAGGCCGCGCCGGCCAGCAGCAGGGTTCTCAACATCATAAAGCGTAACCTCCCAGCCCTGTTGACGGGCGCCGGCGGGTGGGCGATCCCCGCCAGCGCAGAGGGGGATCAGGTGCGGGCGTTGCCCTGCAGCCGGGCACGGTCGAGCGCCACGGCGCCGATGATCACCAATCCCTTGACGATGAACTGCCAAATGTCCGAGACGCCCACCAAGGTCAACCCGTTCGACAGCACGGCGATGATCAGCGCGCCGATCAGCGTGCCCCAGATCGAGCCGATGCCGCCGACGAAGCTGGTGCCGCCCAGGATCACCGCGGCGATGGCGTCCAGCTCGTAGCTTTGGCCGAGCTGCAGGCCGTTCGCGGCGAACAGCCGCGCCGCCGACATCACGCCGCCCAGGCCCGCGAGCAGGCCGGAGACGGCATAGACGAACAGCAGGATGCGCCACACCTTGATGCCGGACAGCCGCGCCGCCGCCGGGTTGCCGCCGACCGCGTAGATCCACACGCCCAGCACTGTGCGGCGCAGCACGAACCAGGACGCCACGATCACGACGAGGGCGATGATCGCCAGCACCGGGATGCCGAAGCTGGAGGTGATCGGGACCGTCGCGTTGCCGATGGCGGCAAAGGACAGATCGGGGTTGAACACGGTGGTGTCGCTGCCCATCAGACGCGCCAGGCCGCGCACCGCCGTCAGCGAGCCGAGCGTCACGATGAACGGCGGCAGCCCGCCGAACGCGACCAGGCTGCCGTTCACCAGGCCGAAGAACAGCCCGGTCAGCAGCGCCGCCGGCACGCCGAGCAGCCCCCAGCCCGGCACCAGGGAGACGATCAGCGCCGCCATCGCCGCCGCCGCCAACATGCTGCCGACCGAAAGGTCAATGCCGCCGGTGAGGATCACGAAAGTCATGCCGGCGCCGAGCACGCAGTTGATCGCCGCCTGCTGCGCCACGATGGACAGGTTCTGCGCGCTCAGGAACCGCCCTTCGCCCAAATAATGGAAGGCGATGGCCAGGATGATCAGCACCGGCAGCATCCCGGCCGCCTGGACGACGCTGCGGAGCTGCACCTGCCGCGCCGACAGCCCGGCGCCTCCAGTACTCGCGCCGGTGGCCGGGGCGGGACTGGCGGCGGCGCTGGCGGTTACGGCCGCGGCGGTCTTCTCGTTCGCTTCGGACATGTCGGCTTCCTTTTCTACGCGGCCGCCCCGGCGCCGTAGGCCATGATGTTCTCCTGGGTGATCGGGCTTCCGCCGGGTCCGCCGACCTCGCCTGCGATGAAGCCCTCCCGCATCACCAGCACCCGGTCGCAGACGCCGACGATCTCCGGCAGCTCGCTTGAGATGACGATGACGCCGATGTTGCGCTTCGCCAGCTCGTCGATGATGCGGTAGATCTCCGACTTCGCGCCGATGTCGACGCCGCGGGTCGGCTCGTCGAGGATCAGCACCTTCGGCCCGGTTTCCAGCCAGCGGGACAGCAGCACCTTCTGCTGGTTGCCGCCCGACAGGCTGCCGACCGT
>JAABUS010006557.1_pt1 | contig 14048 bp, 13 predicted proteins | sample 5560161 | NCBI WGS metagenome assembly JAABUS01 (sample SAMN10711885, study PRJNA513376) | rock metagenome | isolation source: Antarctica rocks | place: Antarctica: Victoria Land, Trio Nunatak nord | collected 2016-01-04 | reverse complement strand
CCAGAGCACTGCAATGCAGTCACTATGCCTCTGATTGAAAAGCTTGATGTGTCGACGATGATCTGCACGGTTTTCCGTCTATTTGCACTGGTACTGTCTGTAGCAGAGTGTAGCACTGTCTGTAGCAGAGCGCATGAATGTCTGTAGCACAGCATAGCACTGCGTCTAGTCAACAGCATGTGTCAACTCACAGTAGACAGCAGTCCTGGGAACCCATTACACAATACACTGAGTCATGACATCCCAAGTACTGTGTGCTGCAGGGAACTCAGCATCTAATGTCACCTACTCTACCGAGTCATACACATCATGATGAGCTGCAATCATCCCCCCAGCCAGAATAGCTACCACAATTCCAACCTTTGCATCAGCTTTGCGCAAGCCATACACTCAACAGATGACCTATTGGCTGCCATATGGGCGTCAACTCTCAGTGTCCAGCAGCGACATATTCAGAATCTACTATACATCCATCATGGGCAGTGATGTTCATCTCAGGGATGCTCAACAAATGAGGGAAGAAATTAACTAATGAGACAGACATGGGGAGCAACCCCTGAACATAAATGTACATAATAACAGATAACAAATGAGTCCAACAAACCATAAGTGTTTGGACTCACTGTAGCATGAGGCCTGAATATACGGATGACCAACATTGCAATTGCTTTCTATGTATGTCCATGCTTTGCCATGGTGCTTCTGCTCCAATTGTATGCTTACCTGCCTGTCTCATTGTGATGCCAACAACTCAAAGTCACTGTGCTGATGCACTCAGCTTGTATGTACAGCAGAGGATTGTAACTTCCTTTCATGCAGTCCAATTGCCGAATGGGTTTATGCAGTCATTGCATCTGCCCTGCATTGCTATTGCTAATTGATCTGGGACAGTGCGATATTGTGTGCATGTACATGCATGATGGCGTTTTGTATTCAGCGTACCTAGCAACAGGTCTGTGATCATTGGCATGCCATGAGTCACTGTGCAGATACAGACCAAGTATCACAGCTTTTGTCACACAAGCCTGAAGCATCTGCCAGGCTTTCTGGCATGTATGCCTCTGCCCAGATCGCAAAAAGCCAAGACCAGCAATCGAGCTGATTTGTTGCACATCTGTCCAGCCACAGGCAAGTACCTGTACTGACTGCTACAGTTGCTGGCAGTGAATTCTATTAGTATTCCTGCCATCTAGCTAGATGTATACCTACAAAGTAGGACAGCTACATAGTGATGCAAGTCTGCTTAAGCAGTTCAGCACATAAATGTCGAAAAAGATAGCAAGCTGGATAACTCGATACACATATTGCAGTGCACAGAGAATCAACACATCAACTGCTCAGGGCAGAATTCCCAGTAGAGCCTGGGATGAAGAAATTGCTATACCTAACAACCAACAGCTTTTCAACACAACTAATACTCTAAGCTGCTGTTATGCAGCGCTGTTCATGGCTCATGCATTGCAAGCTCTCATTCGAATCCAACAACCTAACGCCACTTCATTCATAAGCCACCGCACAATGTGTACTAAGATGCAAAACTGATGGCATCCCATTGATGCCACCACCGTAATCATCATACAATCATCCCAGCTTCAAGCAGTATGACTCATCCAAAACCACATGTCATCAGCATGGTGCCAAATACATCAGGATGTTACAGATTCTCCAACATGGCATGCAGCTTCAGTCTGCGAGCTGCACTTCTGCCTTGACAACCATCTGCATCCAGCTTGCCACTCCCAGTTTTTTCTATATCTATAGCCACTCTGGCACCAGTAGATCCCACAGATGGGGTTGGCAGCTTCATGTCACATGGCCCGCCCACATGGGCTGTGGTGGGACCTGACTCACTGACTCCAGATTGCTGAGAGCCTGAGGCAACCTCAGAGAGGTTTGAGGCAGCTTCTGCGAGACTGGAAGCTTCTTGCCTGCCCATTGACATCTCATCAAACGCAATGCATGCGCTGTTCTCTTTGTCAGTCAGACGCCGATTTGGCTCCAATCTGTCCCCAGCTGTGGCAGTGGCTCTGGCGGCAAAAGCTCCCGCCAGAAGCTGAGCCACTTCTTGGGAGATTGCCGGCTGAGTCGCAGCCAGCTTACTCAGATCCAGCTGAGGTCCTGCTGGGGCTGCGCCGAGTGGCCTTGTACCTAACTGCCCTGCATCAAACTGCCCTGACCCTGACCCTGATCCTGACCCAGACAGTGTCCTCAACCCAGGCACGAAGAAGTACGCATGCGCCGCAGCACCAGTCAGAGTGCCAAGTGGCGGCGTGTGAGTGGCGGGAACTGACAGGTTGCCTGATGAGGCCATGCCTGGTGAAGATGAAGCAGTAGGGGAGCCAGTCAAGCACAAGGGCTGGATGTGGAGTTGGTGTGTGGTGCTGCTGATCCCACTGGAAGTGGTGTTGGCTGCATCGCTGCTGTTGCCGAAACTGTTCTGCTGGCGGGCAGCAATGTAGTGATGCAGCCTGGCCCTCACTGCATCATCTGCATCATCCAAAATGCATCGTTTCTTTCTGGAACACCATATGCTTTTCTTTTGCAAAGGGTTTTTGCCCCTTTGCCTTTGCTAACATTGTCAGACAACAAGTCAGATTGTAGGTTTCTGTGATTTGGGCTCACTCATGCATGTTTTCCATTAGCTGCATGCTTTCAACATGGCACACCAGACATTCATGACTTGTCAGCCGGAGTGCATGTGATGCAAATTGCTACAAGACATGTGATGCAAAATGCTACAAGAGAAAAGGCATTCTCCTGACAAAGAGCGCATTTCGTGGCAGAATGACCAGCGTTTACTACTCAACATTGAATGATGGAACAATCTTCGAGATGTCTGCTGCATGATGTTCAGGTGGTTTGATTAGTTTTGGCAATGCGTGACTGTCTGGAAGAAAGAGCATCAATGGCTACCTGCTTCCCTGGCTTGCGCCAGACTGCTCCCCATTCGCATCTTCTTCATAGGGCTGCCCACATCCTGCCCTTCCTCACCTGTCCCGCTGCCCTGCCCTTCCAACTCTGCAGGCCATGGGACATTGCTCATCATGCATGCATACTTTGTGTGTTATGCTGTCACAGTGCAGACGGTGTGTCTTGCAGTGTGGTTTTCAATCCAATCCAATGTGGTTGGAGTGACTAACCCACATGCCAGGCCCTTTCCTGGGAGCTGGCATCATGCCTCAGGGTTGATGATTTAGGGTTTGAACCCTAGACAGCATTTAGGGTGTCGCACACAGGGGTCCTCAACAGCAATCCTACTCACTCTAGAGTTGTAAATTGAGAGAGGTGCTACCTGGGGGAAGGTTCTGGGGCACTGTCAGGGGAGCCAGGCCACTTCCCAGTGGCCCTGCCCCTTTCAGGGCCTGATCCACGTTCAACCTGCGTGCTACCGTGTGTCTGACACCTGTCCTGCTGCCTCCACCCAATCTGGACGGCGTCCACCCTGTGCAGCAAAACAGTGAAGGTAAAGTGGCTTGCATATCATCCTTTTATTTGGTGTTTGTCTTTCTGTTTTATACAGCGGGGTTTTGACAGAGGATGAGACAAAGAAATTCCCAAAGGAACCTTTCAAAAACCTTGTTGTTGTTGTTGAGAGACACTGCTGGCCCAAGTATGCTGCGGTGCAGCTTAAATTTTCCATCATTGCTAGGCACAGACTCACAGAGCACAGGTGGGCTGACCTTGGCTGGAAGGGGGGCAGGTCTGGGGGTCAGGCTTGGGGTGGATCAGCTTCGTTGACCAGTCTGGGGTGACTAAACCCTGGAAGCTGCTGGGGCTCCTCAGGAAGGTGTCACTGTCAGGCGCCTGGGGTGACTACAGCACATGCACGCCTGATTTAGAATCCAGCCTCAGAGACAAACACAACACGTGCACCCCCAATTTAGGATCCAGCCCCAGGGACAACCACACACATGCACCCTTGATTTAGAGTTCAGCCACAGAGACAACCACACCACATGCACCCCCACTTTGAAATCCAACCCCAGAGGCAACCACACTGCATGCACCCCCGATGGCTGGATTCTAGTTTTAAAATCCAGCCCCAGAGACAATCACAGCACATGCACTCCTGATTTAGAATCCTGGCCCCAGGGTGACTGCAACACTTGCAGCCCTGATTTAGATTCCAGGCATCCATTCAGAAATGTTCAGATTGTCAGGCTAGTGTCATGCTGAGCATGCTTGCATTTGAATGCTGGAAGCAGCTTATTTGCAGGAGCAGCTGACCAACTGTACTCATTGCCACACACAGCAATAGAGGCAGACCAGCCTTTTGCAAGTCAAGGGTCCTTGCATCAATTTCATCATCCGTGCATCGTGCATATGGTGTGAAACGATGTTGAGTTGCATGATGACGCACCTGTAACATGGTCATGATAGGTACGGAAGGTGATCTGGCCCCAGGCCAGGGCCCTGCCCCAGGGCTGATCCCCGCTAATCTTGACACCGATCTTGGTGTCTGGGGGGTAGCCAAGCCAGCTGGCAGATCTGCCGCCGCAGTCCTGCCATTAGGGTCTCTGGTGTAGGGTCTGCGAGCAATGGGGCTGTACAAGACTGACTCATTAGGGGCTGAGCCGGCCAGGCTGTTTGTCTGCAGGAGCCCTGCCCCTTGTGCTGCATCAGCTTCACCTGCACCTGCATGTTGAGTCATCTGGATGGCCATGATGCAATGTATCGCTCACTGTTACCACGCCAAGCAGGAGATTGACAAGGCAAGGCAGCTGGACATGAGACAGAAAAAGAAGCAAAAACCACAATTACAATTTCACCCTTTCCGGCTCATGATGAGCTAATGACGTGCAGGACAAGGGAGAGGAACAGAAACACCACAATGCTGCAGGCAGCCAATGAATGTGATTTTGTAATTAGAAGACACAGGTTGTATGTCGAGCAGATCAAGTCAACGTACAACGCTGTGCTCCAGCACAGGAGCTGTGATTGTTAGGTTTCTTGATATATCTACATAGGGAAAATATCTTTGTTGCGCATTTGACCTGTCCTCCTAATAGTGGCTTCCTCACGCTTTGCTGCAGGACGCCAACATCAAAAAGCCAAAGGTCGAATAATTGTGGTGATGCAGCGTCAGACAGCCAATGCATCAGCAGCCATGCATTGCCCAGCTTGGGAACGTGTGATAGCAGTTTGCTGTCAGGGCTTTGGTGCTGATTGGCAGCCGTGCATGGTGCTGAAGGGCAGCCATGAAGGGCAGCCATGAAGGGCTACCCTGAGGGGCTGCCAGAAAGGACTGCCAAAAAGGGCTACTAGAAGGGGCTGCCAGGAATGGCAGTCATTAAGGGCAGCCATGAAGGGCTGCCCTGAGGGGTTGCCAGAACAGGCTGCCATAAAGGGTTGGTATAAGGGGCTGCCATGAAGGGCTACCCTGAGGGGCTGCCAGAAAGGGCAGCCGTAAAGGGCAGCCATGAAGGGCTACCCTGAGGGGCTGCCAGAAAGGGCTGCCCTGAGGGGCTGCCATACAGAGCAAGGGCAGGCATGCATGGCATGAAAGTGCCACGAAAAACACAGGAGACAATAAGGGCGGGCATGCATAGTACAAAATTTAGGGTTGACAGAATACAAGGATCCTAAATTGTGCACAGTTGTTCTTGACATGGCTGCAACCATGCAACAGATCTTGAGCCGACACATGAAAGGATGTCAGAATTCAGGGACTGTGGACACCCTATGGTCTATGGAGTAGCCTGAGCTATACTCCATCGGCACATAAGCAAGTTGCATTGATTTGGAAAAGATCAAAAAATGCACATACTCTGCTGAGCTGAAATTTGCATGATGTGTGACTGTGCAATGGGTAGAGAGTTCACCTAGAGTGCTTGCAGCACTGCTGTTGTGCCTCAGCTGTGACATGGAAATGCCCTTCTGTGACATGGGGATGCCCTTCTGCAGGCGCCCTGATGAGTCACCAGCCCACCGTTGATCCCTGACCCGCCTGCAAACGTCAAGCAGTTGTTCTCATGCCTCAGATGTGAAGCTGTCTCAGTGATGAGTAGGTGGAGCTGTCTCAGTGATGTGTAGCTCGCGATGTCTCAGTGATGAGTAGGAGCTGCTGAGTAGCTGATGAGTAGCTTAAGGGCCTGAGCAGAAGGCACTGGACCCCAAACATACAGCAGCTTTGACTGGACTGAGTACACGCTAGCTGGATGATGATTGGGTTGAATTGCTGTTTTGGTGAAGCGTTCTAGGTCTGCTTGCTAGAATGCTCACATGTCGCCAGACAGACTGTCACGCAATTGAAACGCCGTTTGCCTCGATTGCAGAAATTCTGAGTCTGACCTGATGGGTGATGGAGAGGACTTGAGGGCAGTCAGTATCTGACCAGCTTCTATGTCAGCTTCCTCAACATCATCCAAATTGCCACTGCCATGGAAGCTGCCGTCACCAAAAGGCCCGGCGTTGCTGCCAGCTGCAGAGTCTACAGCAACACAATAAAAATAATTAATAACAATAAATTGGCTTTCCAGCTCATGGTAAGCTAGTTACGTGCAAGACAAGTCTTGTCACACCAAAGCTGTCAATGAGCATGAAAGATCAATAAAAGCGGACAAAATAAGCCAAATGAGGCACACGTCGCATCGAAGCAGGAAGTGGTGCATTTCAGCATTGCCGCTGGGGATTAGTCATCACCTGGGCTGTCATACTTAGGGTTTGGAGTTTGGCGGGTGGAACGGCGGCTTAGGGTGCGGCTGAGGGCAGAGGCTTGACTCATGCGGTGGCCACTGCTGGAGGCCCTTCCCAGCGCCCTGCCCCTGCATGATGCAATCGATGCATACCTCTCTTTTGATGTCACACATTTTCACTGTTGGTGAATTTCTCTACACTCACAACAGGGGTGATTTCCTGGAGTGCACATGATGTCAGGTATTGAATGAGATAAACAAGTGAAAAGTTGAAGGAATTCAATGGATGTGTGTTTGCAGGGTGTCATGCTTTCAACAGCTTCTTTGGTCTGGGTGTGTGAGTCCTGTCTGTGTGTGTGCATGAGTCTGGTGATTTGCTGTGTGCACAAAGCCACATTGTCATCAATCATGAGAAGACCACTTGTCTGCTTAAGTCACTCGACTCGCGTCAGGTCAGTCTGTATGTCAGGAGCTAAGACTCTCAACCTCAAGAGTAACAGCACAATCGCTGATCTATGTGGTATGGTCTACAAACACATCCATCTGCCACATGCAGCACGTGAACAATGTGAGTGCATCCCGGCACACAGCCCTTCTTCCTCTTCCTGTCCTCAATAGTCATCAAACAGCAATCTCCGCCCAAGCCTTACCTGGACGTTTTGGGGGTCGAAATCTGCTGTCCCCATGACTCATCCTCATCATTGCCATCACCCTCCCAGTCAGCACCCTCGTCATCATCCGACAAATCCACGTCTGAGTTCAGATCATCCTGATAAGCCGTGCCATCATCCGACCATGATCCATCCTCCCGATGCTGCCGCAGGCGAGCTGTGCTTCTGGCGCCAAGTTTGCAACCGCCCCCTCCAACTTGAAACCACCTGCACGATGAGAAGTGAACACACACTCTTTTGCACATTGCTTTAGTCGTTATTGGTTGTGGCCTGTTGTACATGGCAGATCCTTGAAACCACCTGCGCAAAGATATGAATACACACTCTTTTGCACACTGATTCTAGTCGTGGTTAGTTGTGGCCTATTGTTCATGGCAGAACCTGATGGTTGCCGGCAGTTGAAGATGTGAACACAGTCTCTGTTGCATATTCTGGAGACTGAGACGGATATGAACACACTCACCAGGGGACTGAGACTGATATAAACACACTCACCAGGGGACTGAGTCTGTTGTGAGCGTAAAGACCATTCTTGACCACCGAATGACAGCTGCAGCTCAACAGGTAAAGTCAAAGCACACATGTTGCACACACTGTAGCACAGACCATAGCACATAGTGCCAAGGCCATGCAACAGCTCTCATGCTGCTTGACCAGATGGTTCCTGAACAGGCACAATAGGCATCATGCAAGTTGCATGCTGCAAAGGAGATGCTGCACAGGGCTTGCCTATGACTGCAAGCTGCAAAGGATATTACACAAGCAGTAGGCCCACCTTGCCCTGCATTGCTGTACTGTTCTGCCAGGCACATTAGGGTTCCCATTTATTGCATGCTGCAAAGGAGATACTGCACTAGCCTTGCCTATGACTGCATGCTGCAAAGGAGATACTACAAGCAGTAGGCCCACCTTGCCCTGCATTGCTGTACTGTTCTGCCAGGCACATTAGGGGTCCCAGTTATTGCATGCTGCAAAGGAAATCTTGCACTAGCCTTGCCTATGACTGCATGCTGCAAATGAATACTACAAGCAGAAGGCCCACCTTGCCCTGCATTGCTGTGCTGTTCTGCCAGGTAAGCTGCGAGCAATGCTGCTCCATTGGCTGCCGTGGATCAGGAATTGGTCATGCAGCGTGGAGTCTTCTTCATCAGTCCAGGCCTCCCTTGTGATAGTGGGGTCCAGGTGCCTCTTCCAGCGCCCCATGCACTGCTGATCAGTCCTCCCCTGGGCAGCATTCAAACTTTTAAATCATATACTTAATTGTAATTTAATGGTGGGGTCCAGGTGCCTCTTCCAGCGCCCCATGCACTGCTGATCAGTCCTCCCCAGGGCAGCATTCAATGTTTTTCATTATATGTTGTTTAATTCAAATTTAGTGGTACCGTTGTTGGCACAACAACCACAACCACCGAGGAATGTTAGTGGTTGACAGGCAACTGGACTGTCTCCGGCTCAGTACACACAAGAGCCATCGCTGAGAAGATTTTGGCTTTAGGGACACTCTTGACACAGTATCAACAAACCAATTCAGGATTGATGACATCTTCTGCTGTGGGGAGTGACTGCTAGTACAGTGTGACTTGCAGTTACTATTGGGTGCTATTAGTAAGACGAACAAGACGAAAAAGAAAGTGAGACCTTCAGCTCCCTGGAATGCACCAGATGCAGTTACTGTCATCATCACAGTAGCTTACCTCCAAATGGCGGGAAATTTGAGCCCAGCTCCCGCCATGCTCCTCATACAACACTAACAATCGCTCATCTTCAGCCAGGGACCATTTCTCCTTCTTGATGTTGGGGTTCACCTGCAGGAAATGATCAATCACGTTCACCAGCCAAGTCTTCTTACCATGGCGCACCACATCAGAGTGAGAAGTGAGTGAGTTCAGGGGCAAACAGGCAAGCACATCTGGATGGCACATATGCAAGCAAGCTATCGACATTTGTGGGAGGCAACGATGCAGGTGGTGAGAGGAGAGGGGGGGGGGGCACTGTAGAGTAATGGGATGGGGTATGCAAGGAAACAGTTGTGTGTTTTTCCAGTCACCTTATGGCGCCAGCGCTGTGCACACTGCTGGCCAGTGCGTCCTGAGATCTTTTTGGCCACCATACACCACCTGCAAGCATGCTGCATCATATTGCAGAGCCGTCATTTGCCATTTGCATGGTTGTAGAGTATTATAGATTGTGCTATGGGCTTGTACAGACTTATGTAGCCTGTGAGCAAGAACTAAGGTAGTGCCGACCTGTTGCCATATTTGCCTTGCCATTCTGCCAGCAACTCGTCCTCTCTTTCTGTCCAGCATCCAGTCTTGACAGGTCGCTCGTTCACGTAGGTCGGCATAGGCATGGCAAGTTTGTTCTGAGGTGCAGCACAGTTGATTCAGACCCTGGCACCTTGCAAGCGTGCTTGCTTCTGCTACGAACGCAGACAGACACGCACCGGTTATACACCCTGGTCGATTGCCGACAGCGAAGAAAGCAATCTGCTACCACAGTCTAGCTGACCCTCGTTGCAGAACAGAGATACAAGAGGATGTTGGCTTTGACTGGCTGTTGCAGCGTTCAAGCGGCACGGGCGTTTGAGGGATTTGCCTGTCCCTCAAATAGCAAGCACAGAGACCATGCCAGATACACTGTTTCGCAAGCCATGTGTCGTTTGACCTAGACGGCTTCGTCCCCTGACAAACATCAGCTGGTAGTGTGACTCTCAGCTGCACATAATGTTCCGTGCAAACTCCCTGCCAGCACCTACCGCAAAGATGTTTGTGCAGTGCAGACTTCTGCACGATGTCGTACGTACGCAAGCCGACCGCAATCTCGGCTGCAATTGCTTGACACCGTTGCAAAGGTGTGCTTCACCGTAAGCTCACTCTGAGTGTCAGCTGACAACCAAATGAGGAGCTTCTTGTGAGTTGGAGTCACGTAGCATTTGGCGCCAAAACAGCATGCTATGACTAATCTGCTGTCACCCATTTAGCATTGCTGCGGCTACACTTGTTGCGCGATGGGCACATGGCAGCTGCGATAGGCAATAGAGAACACCATGCTGGGTTTAGGGTCATGTCAGCTCACGAGCATGTAGAGACCAGCTGCTGTAGTATGCTGTAGTATGCTGTCTACAAGCTTGTCTGTCTGGTAGAAGTTTGCCTCTTAAGTCTAACGTTCGCCTCTAACATCATCAACGCATACCATGTGTCGTCACATTCATGAAACAGCTTTACCGAGCCTCAATAAGGACATGACCTGCTGGAAATTACTCAACAGAGAGTCAAAAGTTTAAACATGATCGCTGCGCTCACGTGATACATTCATATGGCACACAAGCTTGTGTCCTAGGATTGCCAAGGACCGAACACTGTGTCTCGAGAGTGTAATAAGCTGGCAGTGCTGTAGGACCAGCCTATGCTGAGCAGCCTGGATTTAATTTGCAAGTCCGTCACAGAGATGTGATGCAGTTCAGATTGCATTCTGCCTTGATTCGTGTGACTCAGCACAGTCAGTGACGACCCAGCTGGGACTGTAGTCTTCTGTCAGACATCAGATGCTTTGATCCTGGCAGTATGGTCTTGGACGAAGACTCCTGGTCGGCCATACCCCTGGTAGCTCCGCAATGGTGCTGCTGATGTTGGCCCAAATCGTGCATGACGCTCGACTGGAGACATTGTAAAGACATCAGCCGTTAATCATGTTGTTGGTACAAGTTGAGCCCCATAGTGTGCCGCTGAATGTCATACACTGACTGCTTCATTTCATCAAGCTTGCTCGCAAATGCAAGAGTTCAGTAATGTCGATTTCAGTCGTTTTCTGTGACGGGTGAGCTGTCCAAAGTCTCGTAATATCTGATGCTCTTCTGCTTCTCACGCTATAGCCGAATCAGAGCCTCAATCTGGCTTTCACGGGGGATGCCGCATGAGTCATTCGTGGCGTGGAACAGCGCGGTGAGGGCCTTCAGACCTGAAGTACACTTTACTCCATGATCTGCTGGGGACCCGACAGCCATACAGAGGAAGGCGTCGAGCTTTGCTGCGGTCACTTGGAACAATCATCGTGGTGGTGACGGTCATAGTGAGCAGCAAGGTGTCGAAGACGCAGATCTTTAGCAATCACTGTCGGACGTTGCTCAGGTCGAAACGCCTACCGACAACTCTAAAGCAATCTATACCTGTGGCTGGCGCTGCACTGGTAGGCGCTTGAGCTGGACAAGTCATCTTGTTGCTTGTGATGGGTCTTCGTATGCTTGCGACGACAGCGCAAAACCTGCGTGTGATGTTTCAAGTTGACAACCAAACCTTGTTTCTTGCATTGTCCTCCTGACTTGCGACCGCCTTGACTGTTAACCTTTCTCTCGCGCTAATGCAGCGCCATTGATAGTGCACGCGTGCTTAGATACTACTGACTCGTTCTACCCCCGCAGATCGGCACACAAGCTCCCTGTGTGTGGAGACATGGCAGCCCAGGAGCTGGTAGTTCCGGATTTGCAAAGCGACAACTTTGACCTCCTTCGCTTCCCGTCCTTGACTGGCTTCCCATCTTTGATCGAGAGCGATGACCTAAACATGATGGCAAGGATGGGCAGCCTGTTCGATGCAAAGCAGCCAGCTACAGCAAGTAGCCCACAGTCTGCTAACAATGCTGGGCTGCAGCATCAACAGCAGCATCAGATGCAGCAGCACATGCGTCACATACCTCCACCAATGCAGCAGCTGTTGTCAAGGCCACAGCAGGCCATGCCGTTTTCACCCAACAGCCCAGGATACCCCATGCTGTCACCTCGCTCAGCAGCTCCTGAAGCAACTCCAGCGTACCTTCCCCCACAACCAGCAGTGATGGTGCGTGCCACCATGTGCACTTTGTGCATTTATCATCAGTGTGTTGGAGCATCTCTGCCCCACGCTACGGGCTTGGGTCACCAGCAGTGACCCCCCATGTCAACATGGGTATGACTGTCAGATAGTATCTGCCCTGTCTGACTCTGCCAGCACTCATGTCAAGCACATATAAGATATGCACTCAGTGCGTAGAGAGCATTGCACAGTTGTGCAAGTGCTCCACATGGCTGATGCTGCTGCTGCCCAGGATTAACCCCTTCACTGTTGCTCCTGTACACCTGCCTGTACACCTGCAACTCCAGCAAAACTCTGATCGTGCGTGTGTCTGGGGCTGCAGATGACTACGCCATTTGCACTGCCTGCCCAGACATCTTTCGAGAGCGAGCGCAGCCACCACAACTTCCCTGGCCCATCTGCAGAAGATGCAGCAGAAAGTGATTACTCAGATGAGGAAAGCGATCCCGAGCAAGACACCACACCGCGAAGAAGCTCTCGCAAGCGCAATGCTACTCAAGTCAGCAGAGAAGGAGATGATCAGGTAACTGCTGTAGCAAGTATGGGTTGCAGTTTAGGGCGTGTGGAAATGTGGTCCATGGATTAGTGTTTGGATTGTATCTGGTGTTGCGTGTGGTTTGATGCATTGTGCCTAACACATGCTAGCAGTGCAGCAGCACAACTGTTGGTCAGCTGATCATGATAGCTGCATGTAACTTCTTCAGCCATGTGGGTGGATTCATGTGGGTGTATAGCTCCTGTGATGAAATATTGACGGCTGAAAAGCGCCCTTTGTTGAGCCATGACCTAAATGAAGGTGCACCAAGCACGTAGCAACACAACAGAAGTTTACCAGTGACCTGCCAGGTTGAATGTACCTGCTTTCAACAGACCTTGTAGGTGCTCAAGCATGCACTGTTGTAATGACCTTGCCACATGGGTCTTGATTTAGCTTTAGAGTCACCCCCTCCTCCTGATAGTACTCATGGGTCTGTTTTGACAATTTGTATTACTGCTTGCCATGTTTGCTTGCCATGTTTGCTTGAAGTGAATTGAGAGCTATCCCCTCCTGATTGTACACATGGGTCTGTCGTGACAGCTTGTACTAATCCTTACTAATGCTCGCTCAAAAGTGACAAGTGGCACTGAGCTGTCACGCTGATGATTGCTCATTATGAGGTGGAAAGCGTTTTAGTAAGTATGACTGTTATTACTGGTGATGCAGGACTGGTCCAAGCCCAAGAAGAAGGTGGGTAGACCCATCACCTACAATGGGGACCCCAATGCACCCGAGCTGACAGAGGCTGAGAGGCGGAAGGTGAAGAGGCGAATTGCAAACAGAGAATCTGCCAGGAGAGTTCAGCAGAGGCGCAAAGAGATGATTGATGAGCTTCAGCACAAGGCATGTCCACTTCTGAGCCACCTACATGTTTTGCCTGGCTGATGTTTTCATCTGTATGTTTTGCCTGGCTGATGTTTTCATTTGTATGTTGTGCTTAGCTTACGCATCCGCCTATGTGTTTTGCCTAGTACATGTTTTCCACCTAGATGTTTTGCCTAGCTTATGCTCCCACCTATATGTTTTGCCTAGCTTACGTATCCACCTATATGTTTTGCCTAGTTTATATTTTCCACCTAGATGTGTTACTTAGCTTATGTTCCCACCTATATGTTTTGCCTAGCTCATGTTTGCACCTGTAAGTTTTGCTTAGCTTATGTTTCCACCTGTGTGTTTTGCCTAGCTTATGTTCCCACCTATACGTTTTGCCTAGCTTCTGTTCTTGCCAACCATGAGCCCGAATGCTGCAAGCTGGCGCTCAGCTTAGATTCATGGCTTACCTGTGAAGCCTGTCTGTGCTGAGCTGAGAACATGACTGCCTTGCCTTGCCTAATATTTTCTGCAGCTTATTCCTACC
>JAABUS010006556.1_pt1 | contig 14050 bp, 8 predicted proteins | sample 5560161 | NCBI WGS metagenome assembly JAABUS01 (sample SAMN10711885, study PRJNA513376) | rock metagenome | isolation source: Antarctica rocks | place: Antarctica: Victoria Land, Trio Nunatak nord | collected 2016-01-04 | reverse complement strand
TTCGGTGAAGCAGATCGAGCTGCTGAGTCGGGTGTCTGCGAAGTATGGTCTGCCGCCGCGCTCGGATTCTTTCCGCTTGTCGGAGTTCGACACGCTGGACAAGGTGGTCAGCTACATCGCCGCCGAGCTCGAGTCCCGAGCGCCTGCCGTGGCCGCTCTTGAGTCGGTTGCTACGCCGGACGTCGGGGTGGCCTCGGCGCCCGCGCATGGCGTGTCGGCTGTGGAGGATGCGGCGACCGTGGTGGGTGTAGTGCCTGCGGTTGACGGGGTTACCAAGATTGGCGCTGCGGTTGGAACCGGTGGTGCGCTGGTTGATCGGCGGGCGTTGTTCGATGCTGTGAGTCAGGAGTACGCGCTGGCTTTGGAATATCCGGCTGATGTCTTTGCCGATGATGTGTTGCTGGAGGCGGAGCTCGGGGTCGATTCGGTGAAGCAGATCGAGCTGCTGAGTCGGGTGTCTGCGAAGTATGGTCTGCCGCCGCGCTCGGATTCTTTCCGCTTGTCGGAGTTCGACACGCTGGACAAGGTGGTCAGCTACATCGCCGCCGAGATGTCCCTCGCCGCCGCAGGCCGCTGAAAGCCGACGTATGGCCGACTCCGCCAACTCCCGACAGGAGAAATCAATGACCGACCTCACCGGCAAGGTGGCACTAGTTACGGGTGGTGGCCGCAACGTCGGCGCGGCGATCAGCCGCATGCTGGTCGACCGTGGCGCTCACGTGCTGATCAACTACTTCCACGCCCATGAGGCGGCCGTGGCGCTGCGGGACGAGTTACGGAAGTCTGGTGGGGAGGTCGACCTGCTCCGCGCCTCGGTCGCTCGAGCCGAGCAGGTCGAGCGGATGTTCGCGCAGGTACAAACCCGTTACGGCGGCATCGACATCCTGATCAACAATGCCGCGGACGGTGCCCTGGTGGCGGTGGGCGATGTCACCGACGCCCACCTCGACCGCGCAATCGACACGAACCTCAAAGGCGCGCTGCGGTGCTCACGGGCCGCAGCGCCATTGATGGCAGCCCGCGGCGGTGGGGCCATTGTCATGGTGTCGGCGCTCGGCGGATCCTCGCTGGTAATGGCGAACTACTTGGCCGCGGCCCCGGCGAAGGCCGCTGTCGAAACGCTGGCGCGGTACTTGGCAGTCGAGTACGCGCCGTTGAACGTCCGAGTCAACACGGCGTCGGCAGCGATGCTGCGTAGCGAGGTCGCGGGCAAGTTTCCCGCCGCTGCGGCCATGCAGCGCGCTATCGAAGACGCCACACCCTTTGGGCGGCTCGGCGAGCCTGCCGAACTGGCCAAGGTGGTCGTCTTTCTTGCCTCGGACGAGGCCAGCTGGGTCACAGGTCAGGTGGTGCTTGCAGACGGTGGCCTCAGCCTCGGCGCCACGCTGCTCTCGCCGGCGTCGGCCGCCCCGACCGAGCATGCCGTCGAAGCGAATGCCGCAGGCGTCGCGAATGCCGCCGTCGATATCGCCGAGTTGCCGGTTGAAGAGGCGGCCGAAATCGACTCCTGTGAGATTGCGGTGGTGGGCATGGGCCTCGCCGTGGCAGGGGCCAACACTCCCGAAGAGTTCTGGAAACTGCGGATGACCGGTGCCGAGCTCTTCGTTCCGGTCCCGGAGGATCGGTGGGAGCGGGGTCAGTTCCACTCCAGTAACGCCGCTGACGAGGACAAGTCCTACCAGGACACCTGCGTTTTCATCACCGACTTCGTACCCCAGGCCGGTTCTGAGGACGCCGTGAGGGCCGCGGGCACAGATCGGGAGTTCACCACAGCTTGGCTCCGGCATTCACTCGTGCAGGCAATGGACGGTGTGACCACCACTGCCGAGGACAACTTCTCCTTCACGATCGGCTACACCCCCGATGGCAGCCAGCACCTGGAAGAAGCTGGCGTGCTGCTGGGCGCCGAGCGACTCGTACGGAGCGTTGTGAGCGAGCTGGACCTGCCCCAGGGTGAGCGGGAACAGCTGGTCGACGGTGTCCGAGAAGCACTGAGTGAGCGCTACTGGCGTGGTCGCACAGCACCGAGTCGGTTTATGCCCCATCAGGTCGGCCAGATCGTGATGCAAGAGGTGCTGCCCGACGACACCGAGTTGCAGATGGTTGACACCGCCTGCTCCTCGTCGCTGTACGCGATCGATATCGGGATGAAGGGATTGCTGACCGGAAAACATGACGTCGCCGTGTGCGGGGGCGCTTTCGCGCTCGCTCCCCGCGGCACCGTCCTGTTCTCCAAACTGCAGGGCCTGTCCAAGCGCGGGACCGTGAACTCGCTCGACAAGGCCGCAGACGGAGTTATCTTCGCCGACGGCGCGGCCGTCGTGGTGCTCAAGCGGCTTGACCGGGCGCACCGGGATGGTGACCAGGTTCTGGGCGTGCTGAAGGCGTTCGGGTCTTCCTCCGACGGCAAGGGCAAAGCTGTCTACGCGCCGAACTCGGCCGGCCAACATCTCGCTGTCGAACGAGCCCTCAGCGGTCAGAACTTCGAAGCTGGTGCCGTCGACTGGGTCAACGCGCACGCCACCGGCACCCCGGCTGGCGACCAGGCGGAGTTCGCCACCCTACGTCGACACTACGGTCGTGACGAGAAGACGTTTGTGACGTCCAACAAATCACTGATCGGCCATACCGGCTGGGCCGCAGGTGTGGTCTCGCTCATCGAGTCGTTGCTCGGCCTGCGGCACGAACTCATTCCGGACCAGCCAAGGTTCGTCGAGGCCCCCGCTGAGTTCAACATGGCCGAGACAAAACTGGAAATCCCCACCGAGTGCCAGCCGTGGCCCATGGAGGACGGGCGGCAGCGGCTGGCTGCCATCTCCGGATTCGGCTTCGGAGGGACCAACGCACACCTGCTCGTCAGCGAGCCACGGGCCGGCGTAGTTACCCGGCCGGCGGCAGCACCAGCGCAGCGAAGCCGTGTCGCGATTGTGGGCTGGTCGGCCCACGTCCCCGGCCTGGACACCGCGGCGGACGTCTCCCGATGGGTGCGCGGCGAAGTCGAGCCGGCGGAAAGCTTCGGTGAGCATTACCCGGCTCCGCCGTTCAAGCGAGTGAAGCTTCCGCCGTCGACCGTGCGCACAATCGACCGGTGTCAGCTCATGATCCTCGAATGCGCTCACAAGATGCGTGACCAGATGCCAGAGTTCTGGGCTGACAACGCTGCTCGAACCGGAGTAGTGGTCGGGCACATGGGTCCGACTCGAGCCGCGATGCTGTACGCCTACCGCTGCTACCTGGATGACATCGAGAGCACGCTCGCGGTCAAGCCGGCGGTCGCTGGCTCGGAGTCCTTTGCCAAGCTGACCGAGGCGCTTCGCCAGCGCGTGCGCGCCCTCATCCCCCCGTCGAGCGAGGATGCGTTTCCGGGCATGATGCCCAATATCATCTCGGCTCGCGTTGCGAACTACTTCGACCTCAAGGGGCCGAACATGACGGTTGACTCGGGTCTGGCGTCGACCCTGTCGGCCATCGAGACAGCGAGCCGGTATGTCCGAAGTGGCGAGGTCGATCTCGCGCTGGTAGGCGGCATCAATGGCAATAGCCTGCCTGAGTACGCCGATCTGCTCGCCGAGTTGCGAGGTGTTGGCGCACCTGACTTGGCGGAAGGCGCCTTCCTCTTCGCCTTGACGAGCGAGGAAACCGCCGCGCGTGCTGGTCTGCCGGTGCTGGGCTATGTCGATGAATTCGAGGCCACCAGCAAGATGGCAGTCGGAGATGACACCGTTGATTGCGGTGCGTTGGCGCCGGAGCGCGCGCGCTATCTGGGAGCTGCGGGCGGAGTGGGGCTGTTGCAGGCCTTGTTCGGCCCAGCCCGCGCCGTCACTCTGCAATGCGATGGGGACCGACCCGGAATCGCCAATCAGTTGCGCATCGAAGTCACTGGAGCTCTTGCCCCGGTGCAGCAATCGCCGACGGTCGGTCGATATGTCGTGGAGCTGGCCGAGCTGCCGGCTAGTGAAGTTCGGGGCGCAACCCACTTCCTGCCGGCAGGGACCGCCTTGATCACAGACGCTCCGGAGCTGGTGGTCGATTTCGATTTACCAGCGGATTGCGTGGTGATCTCGACCAACCCGATCCCTGCTGCCCGTCCGGGCTGGACGCAGCTGGACGAGGTCACCGTCGAGTCGATTGCGAAGTCGCTGTCACCTCAACCGAAGATCCAGCATGTGCGGCTGCTGACCGATCTCTCCAAGTCCGCGCCACCGGACGTTGCTGGTCTCGGCGTGTCAGACTCCTTGCTGCGCTTGCACGACGCGGCCTACCTCGCATTGCAGCAACGCTACGACCAGCTGTCCGTTGAGGGATCCTCGGTCATCGGACTGTTGCTCGGCGCGGTGGACGACGGCGTGCCGCACCCGGCGACTGGATTGGTGACTGGCCTGTTCAAGACGGCCTACCTCGAACTGCCTGACAGCGTCGTGTTCGTCCTCGGCACGGCCTCGGGCGACTTCGCGGAATCGATGCGCGCGGTCGAGGGCGAGACTCGCCTGCACCGGCCGATGCCAGTCGTCTTCCTCGACGGTGCCGAGCGTAAGGCGCCTCGACTTGTGCCGGAGTCGGTATCGGGCCCGTACGCCGGCGCAATCCCGCTGGATGGCGAGTCGGTCGTGGTGGCGGTGGGCGGAGCCCGGGGTATTACAGCAGAGGTCCTCATCGCCCTTGCGGAGGCCGTACGCCCGAGGCTGTACCTGTTGGGCAGTAACAGGATTTCTGACTATCCCGCCGAGGTTTTCGAAGGAACCGACGAGGCGTTCGCCAGTAGCCGTGCTGCGTTCATCCGAGCCGGTCGGGCAGCTGATCGTCCACGCGCGGTTGCTGAGCTGAACCGGGAATTCGAGCGCCGCCTCGACGCCCGGGCCGCCCGCCGCAATATCGACCGGATGACCTTCCTGAGTGGCGTCGGTCGGGTTACGTACTTGCCGTGTGATGCCCGCGACGAGAATTCTGTGAAGGCAGTTATCGATGAAGTGCTGACCAAAGAAGGCGGGATCGATCTGCTGGTCAACGCGGCGGGGCGCAACCGCTCCGCGCGCATACGAGACAAGGACTTCGCCGAGTTCGCGGCGATCCGCGATCTGAAAGTGCGCACCTACCGCAATCTCAAGCGAGCGCTCGCCGGTCGCCCACCCCGCCTATGGTGCAACTTCGGATCGCTGCTCGGCTACTTCGGTCAAATCGGCGAAGCGGACTACGCCGCGGCGAACGACGCGCTGGCGACTGCGAGTGTCGCAGCCAACGCGCGCGCGGTCGAAGACGGACCGCAGGAGTTCACCATCGGCTGGACGCTGTGGGACGGCGTCGGCATGGGAGCGGGCGAGTTGACCAAGGCCTACTTCCAGCGCGCCGGCTCCTACTCCCATATGCCGGTGGCGGAGGGTTGCCAACACTTCCTGGACGAACTCGCGGCTCCCATCAGGCGGGGATCAGTCGTTCACCTCGGGCTTGCCGAGCGGAAGACGGTCGAATCCTTCTACCCCGGATACCTGGAGCCTGACGCGAGTACCGGTGTTTCCGGTACCGACGGCTCGAACCTCCAGAACATCACCGGACTAACGCGCCGCGGCGGCATGGTCCCTGCCGCGGTGGTGAAGGCCGGCTCGGATCGGCAGCCACCTGCACCGTTCTATCTTCGACGGGAAGTTGAGCTGACGGCCGAGGCGGGCACCTGGGAGTGCGCCTTCGACCTGGACGCCGACAGCTACTTGAGCCACCACCTCGTCCGCGGCATACCCACTCTGCCCGGCACCTTCGTGACGGAAATGGCGGCTGAGGCAGCAACCCGGTTGGTGCCCGATGCTAAGGTCATCGGCTTGCAAGACCTGACGTTTCACAACTTCTTGCGCGTGCACGAGAGCACCAACGCACCGCCGCGTCGGATCCGTGCCGAAGTGCTCGGCCGTGAGGGGGACGTGATTCGGGTGGGCGTACGCATCTCGGCTGACGTCGTCGCGCCCTCGGGTCCGATCCTCGTGCGGGACAAATTGCACTTCAGCACGACGGTGCTGCTCACCGCACAGTTCCCGATCGCACCGTCGTGGCAGCCCTGGGGCGACGGCGACGAGATCCCCGTACCAGACCCGTATCACTCGGCTGGGTCCCCGGTTTCGCTGTCCGGACCGTTCGACTGCACCTCCAATACTCGGCTGCACCCGTTGGGCAAGCGCGCTCACTTCGTGGCGACAAACCTTCCTGGGCCGTTGGGCGGGCGCTTCACCACCCCGGTGATCCTGCTCGACGCCATGGCACGTACGGGCGTGCTGAGCCTGGTCGACGACACGCTGGTCCCCATCGCCGCACCGCTGTCGATCCGGCGAATCGAACTCTACGAGAGTGCTGATGACCGGAGCCTGATGGCCGAGTACGGGAGCCTCGAGCTCTACGCCACCCCCGCCGGGTACAGCATGGACGTCGACGAGCCGGTCAATCGGCTGGTAGCCGCGACGCCCGGCGGCCGGATGGTCGCGCAGATCAAGGACATCGCCGCCACCGTGATCGGCTATGTCGACGCCGCCACGGGCGCGCAGTACGGCCCTGACCGGCTGCCGGATCCATCAGCCTCGACCGGTCCCGCCCTCGCGAGCGCGGGATATCGATGACGGCAGCTACAGCAGAGATGGCAGCGGCGAGGCCGGCAGTGGCGGAGATGACGCCCACGCCGGTCACCAGGATGCTCTGGTCGCCGATCAGCCGGCCGCTCGCCGAGGAACCGCGACCGTGCGATCTCAGCACAGCGGCGGTGCTCGTTCTGGGCGAGGCGAGTAGCCACCGGGCGGCCGTCGCGGCGGCTATCCACGCGCGCGGCGCGCGTGTCCAGCTGGCCTATCCCGGCGCCGGACCGTCCTCAGAACGCGACGCGTGGCTGGTCGAGGGCAGGGTGCCTACGGCCATCGTCGATCTCACGATGCCGCCGTCCTACGGCCTGCTGGATCGCACCACGTGGCGCTTGCCGCTGCTTCGCACCATGGCGGCTCTGCGCGCCTGCTACGCCGACTGGGCCGCCGAACTGGCGACCGATCGAATCTTCTACCTGGCTGTCACCTACCTTGGCGGTGGCATGGGGTATGACCCCGACGACAGCGTTGCGCAGCCGCTGGGCGGTCTGTGGGCAGGGCTGGCCAAGACGCTGCACCGCGAGCTTCCGAACTGCAACGCGCGGATCGTCGACATCGACCCCGAAGACCAGGCTCAGCTGCCCGCCATGGTGGCCGATGAGCTGGGGCGCCGTGGCAGTGTCGAAGTGGGATACCTGCGCGGTAAACGAGTGACGCTGCGGGGGCGGGCCGCGGCAGTGGGTCCACCGCAGGGCACCCTTTGGACGGGCGGCCGGGTGGTCGTGTCCGGAGGCGGCCGTGGCATCGGCTACCGCCTCGCATGCCTGCTTGCAGACAAGCGTGAGATGCGTGTCGTCGTCACGGGGCGGGGACCGCTGGCCGACGCCGAGCCATGGGCGCGGACGACGCCGGAGGAGCTGGCCGAACACGACGAGCAGTTGTGGAAGCAGCGGCATTCCGGACGCTCGGTCGTGGACGTCCGAGCCGAGATCAAGCGCACCCACGAATTGTGGGAGCTGGCCAGCAACTTGCACACCGCCCGCGAGCAAGGCCTCGATATCGAGTACCGGCAGTGCGACGTGACAAAGCGCGGCCGGGTGCGTGCACTGTTGAGCGAACTGGATGACGTGCGCGGCGTGGTGCACAACGCAGGGGTCGATTCCCCGTCACGGCTGTCGCAGAAGACAGACGACCAGGTGCTGCGAACTGTCAGCACAAAGCTCGACGGGTTCGCCAATCTGTTCTCCACCGCTCTCGAGTTGGAGCTCGATCTCGACTTTTTCTGCACCGTGGGTTCGCTCACCGGCCGGCTCGGTGGCATGGTCGGTCAGTTCGATTACGCCGCAGCCAACGACGCGCTGGCCCGGCTGGGCATGTGGGCGCAGCGCCAAGCTCGCTTTCCAGTGGTAACCCTCGCCTGGCCGACCTGGAACCGGGTGGGGTTGATTGCGAACTTCACCGCGAGCCTTCGCTACATGTCGGCCCTGGACGTTGATGAGGGCTTGGCATTGTGGGATGCCGAGCTTTGCGCCGGCACCTCTGGTGAGGTCACCTTCGTGGGAGCGCTCGGTCGCGCCTTGGATCCCGGGCAGGCCATCGGCTACAAGTTCCCTCCAGACCTTCCTGACCACCAGGCGACGGCGCGACGGCTCTTTCACCTGGGCTCCGTCTCTCGCTATGAACCGGGGCGTCTTGTGGTGGCCGAGGTCGTTTTCGACCCTGCCGAGTCCCCGCCGGTCGGTGACCTGCTCGTCAACGGCCAACCGGCGGTGCCACCCGGCGTGCTGATCGAGAACGCCGCGGCAGCGGCGGACTGGGTGATCTCACCGGACCGGCCGCAGCTCGTGCTCAGCCGTATCGAAGATCTCGTCATCCGACCGGCGCTGCTGGTCTGCGACGGGGTGGATGTCGACGGCGCTCCGGTGGGCAACCAGCACGGCGGGGTCACCTTCACCCGTGAGCTGTACGCCACGTCAGCTGGTGATCAGCTGTGGGTCTCGGCGACTTTTTGCCCCGCCGACGCTCAGGGGACTCCCGCAGTGGGCCTGCGGATGTTGTTCGAATCGGCGGAGCGCAGTGAGGAAGCCGAGCCGGCGAACGCGGCCGATCGATCAGAAGGCGCGGCGTTGGAACCGGTGTACCTACACCGCCAGCCAGTGAGCGGCGAAGCCCAACCGGTCTCGCTGCGATGGCGTGGGCGGGTTCTGCCGGTGCTCCCGGCCAGCGGTGAAGACGGCGAGTATGGCGTCGAAGCCTCCGACCAGGACCGCTGGGTGGTACCGGTGCCGCCCAGTAGCCCGGTGCCGGTCGCCGCGCTGGAAAATGTGCTTCGCCTTGCGATCAGCGCTTTGCCTCGGAATGAACACGATCTGCTGAGCGTGGACCGCATCGATCTGACCGGTGCGTTGCCGCGGAACTACCTCGTTCGCCCCACTCCGGCAGGCTGGATCGTGCTTGCCGCTGACTCGGAGGATCGAGTGTTAGCCACCACGCCGATCAACAGCCGCTTGCCGGCTGTCCCGGAATCGACTTCCCGGAAACGACCGAGCTGACTGTTATGAACGGCCATCAGGCCAACCGCGGCCCGACCCAGCAGGACCGCGATGCAGCAATCCCTCAGAAAGGAACGCCATCATGAGCGCCGACAAGAACAAGGCAACCCTCGAGCGGTACTACGAGGAGTGCCTGAACAAGGGCAACCTCGACGTGATCTACGAAGGAGCCGTCGCCGACCACATCAGCCATGGCACGGCAGAGAACGGCCAGTCCGGTGTAGAGCACCTGAAGGAGTGGGTGCGGTTGCAGCGGGCCTCGTTCCCTGACCTGCACGTGACGGTCGATGACTGGATCATCGAGGGGGACAAGGTCGTCAGCCGCTTCACCGCTCGTGGCACGCACACCGGGGAGCCGTACGCAGGCATTCCAGCGGCCGCGCTGCCGATCGAGGTCAGCGGCATCGTCATCGACGAGTTTTCGGACGGCATGATCGTCGAAAGCTGGTTCAGCATGGACGGTATGCAGTTGGCGGGGCAGCTCGGTGCCTTCGCCTGAGCCATCAACGGTTAGGGGGGCACGTTCGTCGCGGCCGCCGGCAACCGTTCTCATTACCGGCTGCTCGACCGGAATCGGCCGAGCGACTGCGTTGCGTCTGCACCAGAGCGGAATGACGGTGTACGCAACGGCACGCAATACCGACAGCCTGAAGGAACTTGCCGACGCAGGTCTGCGCACGCTGCAGGTCGATGTCACCGTCGAGAGTTCGATGGGACAGGCGGTAGCCCGAATCGAGGCTGAGAGCGGCTCCGTCGACGTCCTGGTGAACAACGCCGGGTACGGGCTGTCGGGCACGGTGGAAGAGGCATGCGCTGAGGAGATACGCGAGCAATTCGAGACCAACGTCTTCGGCCCGACCCGGCTCATCCAGTTGGTACTGCCGGGAATGCGGCGCCAGGGCAGTGGCACGATCGTCAACCTATCCTCCATCTTCGGTCGTTACGCCGTACCGGGCGGCGGTTACTACCACGCCTCCAAGCACGCCATCGAGGCGTTGAGTGACGCGCTGCGACTCGAGGTCGAGAATTTCGGTATCCGCGTGGTCTTGGTGGAGCCAGGACCAGTGCTCACCGAGTTCGGAGTTCCTTATGTGAAGTCGCTGCAACGAGGCGAAGATGGACCCTATGGCGACTTCGGCACGCGGGCGGCCGAATACTACGGAGCCATCTACGGCCGAACGCGGCGGAGCCTGGCGGGCAGCCTGGCGGTGAGCTCGGATGATGTGGCGCGGGTCATCGAGCAGGTAATCAGCAGTGACAAGCCTCGACCTCGCTATCCCGTGGGCCTGCTGGCTCACACCACTCTCGGGTTGCGCAGGGTCTTGTCGGATCGCCTGTTCGACCGGTTGATCGTGCGCAAGCGTTTCCCGGTGCCGCAGCCGGCGGCGCGTGCCGTCGCACTCGCCACTGCGATCAAGGGAGTCTCGTCATGAACGCTGGTCCAACTCTCGCTCCAGGGCCCAAGGGAGTCCCTGTACTGGGGAGCCTGCCTGCTTGGAAGAAGGACACCGCCGGCTTCCTGCTGGGAGTGAACCGCGACTACGGCCAGGTCGCTCGAGTCGGGCTGGGCCCGATCACCATGCACCTGGTGACAGAGCCAGCCGCTGTACAGCGGGTATTGGTCGACAACAACAGCAACTACGTCCGGGGCACGTTGTACGAGCAGTTCGCGACCGTGATGGGTTCGGGTTTGCTCACTACGGACGGCCCGGCATGGCGTGCCCACCGTCGCACGGTGCAACCGGTCTTCCTGCGCAAGGCAGTCGAGGCGCTGGCACCCAACATCGTGCAGGCTACGAGCGCGATGCTCGACCGGTGGGAGGTGGCTGCCGCAGCGGGGCAAAGGGTGGACCTGATGGCCGAAAGCCTGCACCTCACCCTGGACACCCTGAGCCGGTCGTTGTTCGGTTACGACATCACTCCGTCGGTGAGCGCGTTGCGCTCAGTGGTGGACGGTGTCATCGAGATCATGTTCAAACGCGGAACCCTTGCTGAGATGGTGCCATCCTGGTTACCGACGAAGCGCCGATCACTCATCCGGGCCACCAAATCGGAGCTCTACGCGATGGTGGAGGGGGTGCGCGCCCGCAAGGATCCGGTGGGTCCGGCGCCGTTGCTGGACTTGATGGAGTCAGCCATCGACGAAGAGACCGGCCGGCATTGGACCGAGGACGAGATCCGGGATGAGATTCTGACGATCTATCTCGCCGGCCACGAGACGACGGCCGTGTCCCTTTACTGGACGCTGCTGTCGGTCATGCAGAATCCGCACGTGCTGGATGAGCTGGACGCTGAGCTGAGTGAGGTGCTGTCCGGGCGTTCGCCCGAGCTGGCCGACCTCGACCAACTGGACGTCACCCGCCGGGTCGTCGACGAGAGTCTGCGGATGTATCCGCCGATCTGGATCTTCCCCAGGGACGCGATCTCTGATGACCAGCTTGACGGCTATCCGATTGCGGGCGGGTCCTCGGTGTTGCTTTCGCCGCTGGTGGCACAACGCGATCCACGGGTGTGGGATGAGCCGGATCGCTTCGACCCGGGGCGCTTCACACCGGAGGCGGTGAAGGCGCGGCCACGAATGTCCTACTTCCCGTACGGGGCAGGCGCTCGAATGTGTGTCGGCAATTTCCTCGCAGGACTAGAACTGCGGCTGATCCTGGCCATGGTCACCCAGCGGTTCCACCTACTGTCGGACAACGACGTGACGCCCCAGTTCGGGGCGCCGCTCATCTCATTGCGTCCGCTGAACAACACCACCGTCGAACTCCGGGCACGCCACACCGCGCGGACCCCGGTCTGAGCGCAAAAAACCCAACACCACCTGGCAGTCAAGGAGAGTTCATGTATCACCGTTTTGTCGCCGGCAAGGTTCGCGGAGCGTTCGCCCAGATCAGCGCGGGAAACTGGGAGGCCATGGTCACCACCATGGCCCCCACGTTCACCTACCGCTTCTACGGCGAGCACGCGCTCTCCGGTGAGCGGCACACTGCCGCCGCGCTTCGCCGGTGGTGGGAGCGAAGCTTCCGGCTGATGCCCAACCCGCACTTCGAGGTCCGGGATGTCATCGTGTCCGGTCCGCCGTGGGCCACGAAGGTGGCCACCTTGGTCAGCGTGAGTGCCACCCTGCCGGGTGGTACCGCGTACAGCAACATCTTCACGCAGTTCATGCGGATGTCGTGGGGTCGAATCACCGATATCAAGACGTTGGAGGACACCGTCGTCTTGCAGCGCGCGCTGGACTCGGTGGCGGCCAGCGGCTTTGCCGAGGCGCATGCTGCCCCGATCACCGATGAAGTCGACGCCCCATCGTCATGACTGGTAGTCGCGCCGGCGTTGCGGGGATCGGCTGACGTGCTCGTCGCGGGATTCCCTGCACGCCTCGGTACGAACTGCTGGGTGGTCGCTCCGGCACGTGGCGAGCAGTGTGTGGTCATCGATCCGGGAATCGACGCGGTATCGCCCCTGGAGGACCTGCTCGCCGAGCACCGGCTTCATCCGATCGCGGTGATTCTCACCCACGGGCACTACGACCACACCTGGTCGGTCGTGCCGGTGTGCGGGGCACGCGGGATTCCGGCTTACATCCATCCCGGGGACCGCGCACAGCTGACCCATCCCGGGGGAGTCGCTGGGCGGCAGCCCGGGACGCCACTGCTCGGCCGGCTTGATTTCAGCGAGCCGGACGACGTGCGCGAGTTGGTCGACGGCACCGCTATAGAACTGGGTCCGGTTCGCCTGCAGGTGGCCTATGCGCCGGGCCACACGCCCGGCTCCGTCACGTTCGCCGCAACCGGCGACGGTGATGACGCGATGCAGCTGTTCAGCGGTGACCTGCTGTTCGCCGGGTCGGTCGGTCGCACCGATCTGCCCGGCGGCTCGTACCACCAGTTGCTCGAGTCTCTCGCCAAGGTGTGCCTACCTTTGCCAGACGAAACCATCCTTCGCCCGGGCCACGGGGGAACGTCGACGATTGGACGCGAGCGGCTGCGCAACCGGTATCTGCAAGAGGCAGCTGCCGTGCGAGGCTGAGCCGTGCTCGCTCGCCAGCGGTACGTCGCGCTCTCAGCTGCTCGTCGGGACCGCAGCACCGGTATCCCGCGCAGACACTGCAGCCGTGTCACGACCGCCGCCCAGGCCGGGTCCTGCGCCAGGTCGGTGATCAGTGCGTCCAACCGGTCGCGGCGGTTCTCAGCCAGCAGCACCGTCTCATAATTGGCGTCATAGGCGATCTGCAGACCGGGCTGGTCGAAGGTCTGTGAGCGCAGCCAGGTGTGATGGGTCATCGTCCATCCCCGCCCGCCGGACCACACGATCCCCTCCTCTGAGCAGCAGTTTCGCCCTCTGATGCCGGGCACGCATCAGATCGGCGCGCACATCATCACGGGCCTGGACCACGTCGCGGGGCGCCTCCTGCGCCACGCTGGGAACCCGGACCGACACGACCTCACCCAACCGCAGCAAACGGGCCAGCTGCAGCGCATCCCGGGCATCGGTCCCCAGCCGGGCGCTGCACCCGAGACGGCGCGAGCACCTCACAGCCGATACCCGCCGCCGTCAACGCCCGCGCCAGAGCGAACCCGGTCGGCCCGGCTTCCTAGGTCACCGCGACCGAGCCGGGTAGCTGGCCCAGCCACCGCAGGATCTCACCATGATCCGGACTCAACCTCGACCGGAACAACTCACCGGTATCGCCATCGATACCGCACGCGACCACCGACCGCGCATGCACATCCAGACCGACACTCATACGCTCACTGAACACCGGGACCTCCGCAAATGTAGGCACTACCGGCCCAGGCATAGTGGCAGGACCCCGTGAAGGGGACTATCTCGTTAACGGTGTTTCCGGCGGTCTATCAGTAGGTCTCAGCGGCCGGGAATCGGTCGCTGAAGGTGATGGCGAATGCATTGAGAGCTGGCTTCCAGCGCATCGTCCATCGGGTCCTG
>JAABUS010006554.1_pt1 | contig 14053 bp, 3 predicted proteins | sample 5560161 | NCBI WGS metagenome assembly JAABUS01 (sample SAMN10711885, study PRJNA513376) | rock metagenome | isolation source: Antarctica rocks | place: Antarctica: Victoria Land, Trio Nunatak nord | collected 2016-01-04 | reverse complement strand
AAATAATAATAAAATTAATATAAAACTAATTATTTTAAAATATTAAGAAATCTAGGATTAATTTATATCTAAATATTAATAAAATTTAATACCGAATAATAAGTAGTAAAAAAGACTAATATATAATATATATTATTAAATATTTTATAACCGAAGAAGAGAAGTAACTCTCGAATTAATCTTTATTATATTTAATTTAAAATATAATAATCGGCGTGATTTATTTAATAAAAAAATAGAAAAGATCGAAGAGAGATTAAATAAAAACTAAATATATTAAAATTAAGAAACTATTTACTAAAGTATTTAGAAATAGAGTTTTAAATAAATCTAGTTAAAATTATAAATTAAAAAATAATTTAACGAGTAGATAAAACTTTAATATATAATAAAAAATAAATAAAAAATTATATTGAAAATTAATTAATAATAATTTAATAAACGAATATAGATATTATTAAAAGTATATATTTATATTTATAATTAAGGATTCGTTTTTTAATAAAAAAATCTTCTTTTAGAAACGAGGTTGAAATATTTATTAAAAGATATAAAGTTTTATTTAAATTCTCGGAGATAATTCCGAGTATTTTTTTATTTAAATAAGTTATTATAGATTTCCTATAATTTTATTAATTATTTAATAAAAATTTTAAAAAAATAAAAGTTAATATTTTAATAATAATTTATTAAATTAAAAATCTTTTTCTTTATAACTAATTCAAATTTTATATAAATAATTTTATATTATCGATAATATAATAATTATAATTTATATATATTCTTTATATAAAAGTATAATTCTACGTATCTAGTTTATTTTAGTTTTATTTATACTCCGAATTCTTAATTAATTCTATTACGAAATAGGGCTCAAGATTTTATAAAAATATTAAAAAAATATATAACCTCGTTAAGACGAAAGATCGATCTAAATTAATATTATATTTATAATAATTTTCTTATTTTTTAAAGAAATCGCACGCCCTCGTATAGAGGCTCGATATATAAATATAAATCCAAATATATACTTCTCGGTTATAGTATATATCGTAAATTAATTATAACTATAATAATAGATTTAGGAAAGATATAGAGATTTATTAAAACTTTATCGAAATTCTTAATATTCTAAAATTAACTTATTTAGGTTATTTATTTATATATATAAAAATTCGAATTTATTATTATTATTATTTATTACGAAATAAAGTTTAGGATTTTATTTATATATTAAAAAAGTATATAATCTCGTTAAAACGAAAAATCGATTTAAATTAATACTACGGAGATTAATATTAAAAGTCTCAATAAATATTAAAAATAATAGTAAATTAGTAAATATCTAGTCTCGATAAAAGTTATTTAAATAATAATTTACTACGCTCCTCGTAACCCTCTTAAAGAGTATTTAAAGAAAGTTTCAAAATCGAGTTCTATTATTCAAATATTAAAGAGATAAAGAATATACTCTAGATATCTACCTAAATAAATCTTTATAATAAATTACTCGAATTATTACTTCGAGGTTCTTTTATTTTAAAAATATAAAAACTCTTTAAAAAGTTATTAATATTTAAAGTTAAAATAAATTTCTACGCTAATTAAGAGTTTTAATATTAATCTCCGTATATTAATAATAATTTCTCTAATCGAGAAGATATTCGAGTTTATAAAAAAAGAAAAATATAATTTAATAAAAATAATAAACGAAGTCCTATAATTAAAATTGAATTAAGAAAATTTATATCGAATATCTAAAATTAGAGTATAATTTAAATTAAAAAAAATACGACTTATATTATTACTTATATAATAATATTAGCGAGGGATTTTATATAGAATATAAATAAATAAAAAGAAAATATAAATAAGGGTAAAATATCGAATAAAATATTATTTCCGATTTAGATATATAAGTTATCGAAGATATTTAGGAAGTTAACGGGTTTAATTTATACTTCGATTTTAAATTATTAAACTCGTTTCTTGGGAATAAAGAGTTATTTTTTATAATAATTATTTTTATATATAAAAGTACTAGTTAGATAATTAATCTTCTATAATATTAAATAACGGGATTAATATCTAGATAAATATTAAACTAGAGGCTAGATTAAATAAATTATAATATAATTATAATATAGAAATAAATTGAATTAAAAGATAAAGAACGAAAATTAGAATAAAACTAGTTAATATTTAAATTAAAACTAGTATATAGAGTATTTATTTATTTCTTATTCTAGTTATATTAAAATAGAAATAGAGAAATTATCTTATTATTTATAATAAGTTCTCTATATTTATTTAAGAAGTTAGTATTATTAATAAATTTGTTTTTTATTTAAATTATTTTAAATTATTCAATTTTAATATTTAAAGTATATATAATAATATATAAATAAATATTCAAATTTAGTAAAGTTTTTTATTATTTAATAATAGAATTAATTTTTGAAGTATTCAAGAGCTGGGAGTAAATAAATAATTATATAATAAATATAATAATATTATATCTTAATTATAATATTAAGATATTATCGATTATATAATTTTATATATATTATTCCTAAATTTAAATATAATTTATTATTATTCTTTTTTATATTTTTATTATTATTTTTTAATTACTCGTATTAACGGCTTTAATCCAAGGTTTATATTATATTATTATATATATTTATCTTAATACTCTAGTTCGTATATTTATACTCTTTATTTATTATTTCGCTCTCTCTAACTCTTATTTTATCTCTATCGTTATTATATAAAGAATATATTATTTCTTACTATTTATCGAGTCTTAATAATCGATTCTATTATTAAATAAACTATTTCGAAATATTTTAATTAATTAAAATTTATTTATTCTCTCGAGTTAACTCTTATCTTTAATATTATTTTTTCTATATCGGTAACTTAGGAAACCCCGATTTCTATATATTTTATACCGAGAATACGTAAAATACTAGAAATATATATCTATTTATATCCCGTATTCTAAACGTATTATATATCGAAAATATAGCGATTCTATACCGATTCTATAACTTTTTTTTTTGACTTTAACTTTTAATAGTATTTAGACTAGGGCTCTTATATAGGAGTAAAAATATTTTACTAAATCTCTTTTTAACCTAGATTCCGAATTTTTAATTAAATTCTTACTAGCGCTACTCTATAGGGTTATAAAATTATTTTTAGAATTAAATTTAGCGCTCCCGCGTAGACCTTAACTCTAACTTTATAATCTTGGCGCCAAGACTTACTAAGGCTATAGAATACGTATTATATACTAATTAAATAACGATAATATAAAACTATTTTTCCGGATTTATTAATATAATTATTAATTATTTTACCTTCGCGTTAAATTATAATAAAAAGAGAGAGGATTATTCTTATTATATATTTTACTAAATTAAAATATCTTCTCGAGTACTATTAACCTAACTAGTTAATAATAAAAATATATTATTTTTTATTTTCAATAACTTATTCTCTTATTTTAACTCTTTTATTTAGATTTCTTGAATTTTCAATTTTTAATTAATTCTCTAATATAATCTAAAATTAATCCGAATATAATTTATATTAATTATAATTCGTATATAATTATTTATTATATTTCTAATAATTTGATTTCTTTAATTATTTCTATAATATTAATTATTAATTTCTTTATTAATATAATAATATATTTTTAAAACTCTTTTACCTAGTTTTTAAATTTAATTCTCTATTATATTATTATCGTTATATTAAAATATTAATAAAGCGTGAGTTTATATAAAAAGAGTCGAGGTATTAAATCCGTATTTTCCTAGTTTTAAATAGAAAAATAACGAAAAAAGAATATAAAAAAAAAAAAAATCTTTTTTTTAATAAAAACTCTAAAAATAATAACTTCGGATTTAAGATCTTAAATCCGTGATTTTCTACTAGCCTCGGGTAGCTCGCTAAGATTATATAAAGCGCTATAACTACGCTAGTCTAATTTCGATTTTAAATTATATTAATTTATAAAAACTATATACGCGCGTAATACCCCCTTAAATTAGTACGGTATTATAGACTATATAATTCATTATATTACTATATATATTTAATTATAAAATAATATTATTTAAATTAACTTATTCCGAATTATTTAAAATTATTTAAAATAAATCGAGGTACTAAATATATATTTAATAACTTCGGTATTAAATTAATCTCTAGTAGGGTTAATATATAAGCTAAATAGATTTAAATATTTTCTCGATCTTTTTCGATAAAATACGGGTTTATTACTTTACCGATAAATATATTAAATTAATATATTTTTAATTATTTTCTTTAACTCTATCTCTATTACTTTTTAATTATCCGATTTAATTTATTACTCCGGTAATTATTTATACGAAAATAATACTCTAAACTCGAGGTTATTTTAATTATATTATTTACTAATTCGTTATTATTTTATATTAATATTTATAAATTATTATTATTACTATTTACTATATTACTAGCGCGAATTAAGAACTAGGTATAATTTCATAAATAAAAATCTAGTGGAGTAGTTATAAATTGCGGTAGTTTCCTCGTTTACTAGTGGCTCTGAAAAGTGGTATAATACGACCTAGCGGTATTGATCGCTAAAAGAGTGCAAGAAATCTATGGATCGTGAATCCACTACATAATCTCAGCGCCCAACTATCTTTCGTCCAAAATCGCTCACCGCCCCAACCAATCCCTCAGTCCACGTCAAATGCGGCGAATGCCCACTTGGACATCTATACACAGTCATCTTAACGCCAGGCCTCTGATTCTGCATCGCAAGCATGCCATCCTGGTAAGCTGGCGGCAAGGCCATATCATTGTCCGTCACGAGATAGGCGCAAGGTAGAGCAGTGTACGCGTCGTTAGTCAGAACGGTTGTAGGGTTTGCGGATGCTGTCAAGGTTGCCTCGTAGTGTTTGGCTGTGGCGTCGTCGAGGCCATTGAAGAAGTACTTTGCGCCATCTTTTGTGGAAGCGACGCCGGCAAAGCCGTGTTTCTGGATTACGAAAGTAAATCAGCCCGATGTTCGAGACGGCGGGACGTGGATATGAAAGGGATTTAGTGACTATAAGGGATGCTACGTTTTTGAGGGAACCCACGTGGAATTGGCAGTATGGCGGGATTACGGCTTCGCTGCCGTCTTTGGGCTGGAAGAAGCTGTGCGTCGACTCGCCCACTGGAATTAGAAATCCACACTCGTAGAAAATACCGATGATACCCCCTTTCTCTCCCTTTTCCTTACGAATTCTGGCTTGAAACTCGGGGACCGCTACCATGGTGGCAGTGAAGGCTCCCGCTGAATGTCCAACCAGAATGACATTCTTGCCCGACTTGGTGATGAGTTCGCTCAAGAGCTGATTAAGGACTACGACATCGTCATTAGGTTGTGGATACCCTCCTACTGGTGGTTCTCTATCGTAATCTGGCTTAGATATATCGCCGACGTTCATTTTGCGGAGGTCGGACGAGGGCAGTTGCGGGCAGTATGCTTCGATACCCTGTGCTTTTAGAGTTGACACGAAAAGCTGGTAGGGGGCGGGTGTGTGGTAGGAGCCATGACAGATGACTACTGCGAATGGAGGGGCCTCTGTTGAAGACATTTGCTGGAAGGCTTCCTAAGTGCAAAAAGTGGCTGTGATACCTCTTTCTAACAAACTAAATAAACCTCAGGCTAAGGGCAGACAGCGATGGTGGATGGTTAATGAGATCCGTACTCGTGAGGGTGGGTGGTCAGCTCCTTCAATTGAATTGAATGCAACGCAGGAAGAATGGCTGATAAACCCTGGGGATCACGGCTGGCTTTAGCGTATGCAGAAAGCTGCGGAATCCTTGGCACTTTTTTTTCTTTTTTTTGCGCCCCACCAAGTCCACGAATAAAGCTTCTGAGATATTAATCTTATATCAGTAGATAACTCTACTGGATAGAGTTCTAACGCCGTAGGAAATAACTTATCTCGATAGATACTTAATATATTATAAGGCTTTAAAGATTGGTAGTAGACTTAGTGGGGTACGTGGGGCTTTAGAACGGAAAGGAGCTAATGAATTAGTGTAGAAAGCCTAGAAGGGGTCACCCCTGAACCGTCCAAACCGCTGAACCGTCCACTCGTAGGGCTGAAGCCCGTAGACCCTCGAAAGAGCGCCCTAGAACCCGTTGCTTAGGCGATAAGATCGATCCCTAGAAGATTCCGGCTAGGTACACGGAAGGCGGGTTCTAGGGCACTCTTTCGGGTTCTACGGGCTTCAGCCCTACGAGTGGACGGTTCAGTGGTTTGGACGGTTCAGGGGTGACCCCTTCTAATTTCTACGCCTAATTTCTAGAATTTTGGCTGTAAACTTCAACCTTCAATAAATTCCGTATCAATAAATCGATTAGGTTTATTTCACGGCGTCAGAATCACCTTAAGTCAAGCTATCTACTTATATAAGGTTAATATAGTAAAAGCGTTATTCGTAGACTTAGGTTTGTATATATGGGGGAGTGTAAAAAAAAAAAAAAATGTGCTAAGGATTCCTCAGCTTTCTGTATACGCTAACTCATATCTGTGGTAGATTAGCGAGATGCATTATTACCGCATTTAGTACTGAATATAAATTGGGAATTAGAGGGCGGAGTGAATAAGTCGCCTTCACGCCATTATACTAATTAGGTAATTTATCTATTGTATTGTAATTTTCCCAGAGAATGGAGACCGCGGTTTTTCTATGGGAATTGTGGCCAGGCTATGACATTATTGAATTCGGTGTATCTGCTATAGCTTAAGGTCTTCAATTCCTATTAACCAAACATTCTCCTCTCTATGATCGCGGTGACTCATGTACATCAAGATCCTTCCTCATATTGATCTCCTTCGCGTCAATATCATTATCAGAACTTTTGAAAGCACCGGTGCTCTCAGCGTGAGCTTGATAGCCACTTCCTATCTTGAGCTCGACATCATCCCTCTCAAGTATCGTGAAGGATCGTTCGTCGAAATCTTCTAGTTCCTGGCCTCGAAGAGGTCTTCGACTAGAGAACTCGTTGTGTAATGGAGTACCTTGGCTGCCCTTGAGTTGATAGAGAGCTTTGGCGTTAGGTCCAAAGCGGTGGGGGCAAAAGACTAGTCCAAGTGTAGGTACACAAGCGACTGTTACTCCAGTAGACATCTCGGCCACGTATATAATAGACGATGTCAGTAAACGATATAGAAGACTCTCGACGTCTAGGAAACTAATAAAGAAGAGACGGAAGTATATTAATCTTTAATAAAATACTCTAATAACTAATTATTATAACTAAACTAGATCTAGTTTTTATTATTAATAATTATAATTATTATATTATAAATTCTACTAGTACGTATTTCAATACTATTAAACCAAGTTATAAATATTTAATCGATATTATAAACCTAGTATTATATTGAAATTTAATAATTTATTAAGTCAACTTTAGTTCTAAAATTAAAATAATACCCTAGAGTAATATTTTATAAATTAATTATTAAATAACTAGTCGAGTTATTTCTAGTTATATAATACAATTATCGGATAAATCTAGTATATATTTAATTAGATAGTAAATACTATATACTTTATTAATAATTAAAGTTGAATATATAACCTAGTTTAGTATTATTAGAGAGTTATTATTTCTAGGCCTACTCCTAGAAGAATTAAATTATAATAAAAATAATATTAATTTTATTCAAAATAATATAGATAATTAATTAAGTTTTAATTTTCAAAATAAATCCTAATCTAGTAAACTACTCGCGTATTAAATATATTCGGAATTATTATTATATATTAATATAATTAGTATTGAAAAGACGAGGCTTAGAAATTATTTATATTAATATATAAATTATAATAATTAATTATATAACGAAGTTAGTAGATTCTAAGATATTTACTCTAGTATTAATTATACTAGAACTAGTTACTAAGGTTATTATTAATAATTTAGTACTATTATTAATCTATTATATTATAATTCCTAAATAAGAGTATTAGTATTTAAATAAATTTAATATAATTAAATAAATTAACTCTATATATTAAATTTATAGAAATAGTAAATTTATAGATAATTAATAATTATCTAATTGTATATACTAAATTATTAATAAATTTATATTCTAATTATTTTAATTAGAGATACTCGGTTTTTACAGGTTATAATAATCTCGTATTAATTTTAAAAATATAAATATCTAGAGAGCTCTATTTTAGAGTAGAAATAATATATTATTAATTAAAGAAGTCTTTTATTATCGAGAGTATAACGAAGTAGTAGATAGAACTCTAGGTACTCTATAAATAATTAAATAATAATTAAATATATAAGTTTTTAATTTTTAATATTATTATTAAGGGACGGGATTAGTATCTAGATATTTATTAAATTATAGGCTAGGTTTATTAAACTATAACCTAGTTATAATATAAGAGTAAATTAAGATAAAAGATAAAAAACGAAAATTAGGGTAGGGCTAGCTACTATCTAAATAGGAGTTAATATATAGAGTATTTATTTATTTCCTATCCCGATTATATTAGGATAAAAATATAGAACTAGTTTAAATTTAAATTAAATTTAAAATAAGTTAGGCTAGGTTAGGTTAAAATAAATAAAATAAAATTATAATAATAACCCCCTCTTTAAGGTCGAGCTCCTATAAGATAAATAAATAATTAATTCGATTAATTAGATTTCGTAACCCTAAATCTTATTTAGGGTTGCGAAATAGTTAAGATAAAAGCGCGTCGGAGTATTCGAGTTATTAATAGTAATAGATAAAGAATAGGACGGGGAATAGACGACGGTATACGAATAAAACTAAATATTAACGTTATTATCTATAGACAATAACGGCGGGGCTAGGTAATAGGGTATTATTTATTTAAATAATAATATAAAGTATTAATCGAAGCCGATACGGAACGATAATCGAAGGGATAATAACGGATAAGGAATAAATTATAGTATAAACGGGAGTTAACTTCTTAAAAATCGGATTAAAATAAAAATAGTAGAGGTTCTTTATACTAGTATCTTTAAATAATATATAGTAATTCGTAGAGGCCCGCGGCGCTAGGATTCGAGATATAATATTTATTAATAAACTATTAATAACGGGTAAAATAATAAAAGGGTTTTTATATAATAATATAATCTTTTTAATTAACGTAGTATTTTAATAAGGGTAGACTATAGCGGTAATTATATTTAGAATTTAAAATACCGTTAATATACTACTCCTATTAGTTATCTTTAGTAATTATAAATTCTCGGATAAACTAGACTTATCTAGGTAGAGGGGTATTAATTATTAATTATAATAAACTAATATAGAAAACGGAGTAAACTTTTATTAAATATAAAAAATTTAACTAAATTATAAAAGAATTATTAAAAACTTTAAAAACTCGGAAAGAGTTAATATTATAATCGTCGAGTTTAATTAAAAAATATATAGTATTCAGATTTTTAATATTTAACTATATTTAGTCGTCTATTAAATATATTAAATATAAACGCCTTCGTTAGTTAACCGAGGATTTAAAAATAATTTAAATAATAAATAATTTATCGCGGAGGTAATTATTTAAAACTTCTATTTATATTATAAATTTATCGGTAACGATTAAATAAATACGGGTTTAAACGGTAAAATCTTGAAATAAAAATTCAATAAATTCGAAACTAATATAAAGATATTAATTATAATTAGCTAAAAAAAACGAGGCTAGAGTACTAGAAGAATTAATATTATTATTAGAAAACTCCGCTCTAGGGAGCTATTTCACCTAATTATCCTATATATAATTAATTTATATACGGAGGTAGTATTTTATTATAATATTAAACTACTCGGTTTAATTATCCGTCTAAGGATAATACCCGATAGATATATATTAATCGATTTTAAAATACTTATATAAGGCCTCCTAGAACTCCGATATAATTAAAATCTTTAATTTAAAATAAAGATATCTAGTATTTTATAAAGCTTCTATATATTTTAGTAAAAAAAGTCGTAGGCTTCGTTTATTTCTATCGATATAATTAATACTAAATACCGTATCTTAGTCAAGCGGTCTACGAAAACTAGAATATATTAATAAATAATTCCTATAAAGATATAAAATAGTAGGGGACCTATATAATCCATCGAGATATCTTTCTAACGTCGTTATAGGGGCGGTAATAAATATAATTATTTTTAAATATATTAAAGGGAAGGTTTAATTCTTCGGTATATATAATAACTCTTAACGAGTTACTAGATAATAGTATAAGCGTTAGGCTACTAATAAACCCGATTAATTAATTTATAATATTTAATATAACCTAGGTAATTACCCGCGATACTATTATAAACTAACTAAATTAGACGAAGGCGTAATTTACTAGAATTCAAAATATATCTTTTTTCTTAAAAATAAAAAACTTTATTTTTATCTTTATATTTAGCGAGAGGAATTCCGCTATAATAACGCGTTCTAGAATATAATATTTCTAGGACTCTAAAGGCGAATTAATCGGCTTAATTAACTATATCCTATAATTAATAAATCGGGGTATTATATAAATCTTTATTTAAATTAATAAATGAATCTCTATTTAATTCGGGTTTATAGGATATAAATAGGGTCTAAAATTCTAAATCAATATCTATATCGAGGTTTATTAGGGTTATATAAATTAGTATAAAATATAATTAAAAGAACTAGACAAAAATCTTTAAATCTACTATTAATATAATTAAAATAATTAGGACTAAAACTAAAATCGTTATATTTAGCGATATATTATAAATATAGTCTTTAAGGACTTTTAGGGTTAGGTTTTTTCTTTTTAATATAATTTAATATTAATATTAATATCTAGGGTCTAATTTATCTCCCTCTTTAAAGAAATCTCTTAATCGATATATTAATATATTAAGTTTACTACCTTCTTTACTAGGCCGGTAGATAATTTTATAATTAAAATAAAATAAAAACTCGTTTTATCTCGCTTAACGACGAGATAATACCCTAAATAAAATAAGATATTCGAAAACTTTATAATTAAATATTATTTTAATAAAAAGAGTAAATCCCTCGAGTTTAAAATACTACTCTTCGAATATACGGATAACTACTATAAACTCTTTATTATAAATCTTATAATTATACTCGGTAAGATTATATTTCTTTAAAAAGTAAATAATAGGACGAAGGATATTTTAATTATTATACTAGGATAAAACGCCCCTAGATACGTAATTAAATATATTTATTTCTATTATAATTTTATAGTCGGGGTCGAAATAAATTAAGATAATATCGGAGGTAAAAACCTTCTTTAAAATATCGAAAATTATTTAATATCGAGTACTCTACTCGAAGATAATACCTTTTTTAATTATAGTTATAAATAATATAGCGAGTTTACTAAATTTATAAATAAAGCGCCGATAAACGTTAACGAATCCTAGGAAACTTTAAATTTCTTTAATATTAATTAATTATAATTAATTTAGGATAATATTAATTTTCTTTAAATTTATTTTAATCCCTTTAGTAATAATAATTAATCCTAGGTATATAACTTCTTTAATATAGAAATTATATTTAATAATATTTATTTAAAGTCTCGCCTCGCGGAGTTTCTAAAGAATATATTTAATATAAATATTATACTCTTCTTTAATATCGCTATAAATTAAAATATCGTCGAGATAAATAATATAGGTCTCGTCGAGAAATTTACGAAAAGTATCGTTAATATAATATTAGAATAAAGTAGGGTTATTATATAATCTAAATAATAAAATAAAATATTTAAATAGGCCGAATCGGGTATAGAATATTATAAATTCTTCGTCGCCCTCCCTAATATAAAGGTGATTAAAAGTAGATATAATATCTAATTTAGAAAATACCTTAATATAATTTAATCGATTTAAGGTTTTTAAAATTAAAGGTAAAAAGTATTTATTTTTTATAATAACAATATTTAGCCCTCGGTAATTAATATAGAAATATAGACCTCCGCTAGGTTTCTTTATAAATAGGATAAAGAATATAATATAAAAATAATTAACCCGAATAAAATCTTTATTAAAATTCTTATCTAGGTAATAACGGAGTTCTAGAATCTTATTATAACTTATATTATATAAATTAGATAACGGAGGTTATAACCCTTCTTTAAATTTAATAATATAATTATATAATTAATATAAAGATAAGGTTTATAGTATTTAAATTCTTAACGAGATTATATATTTAAAGTCGAGATTTCTTCTAGAATATCTAGGAATTTATCGATTTCTATAAATAATAAACTAAGTATAGTTTACTCGTTAAATTTTATAAAATAAATAAATAGTCGAGATCCTATCTTATATATATTAAAAGTAGTTAGGTACTAGATTCGTTATTCTTAATATTAAGATTTAAAACGAAGCGAGGCTAGGCTACGATATCTAATATTAATCGTCTTTCCTTATTTAACGGTAGTAATAATACGATTATATTCGTTATTATAACTAGTTCCTATAGGAATAAATAATTGGGACTAGGATAGGGAAAACTCCTTTTAAATCTAGATTTACTATTAATAAACTTGGAACTAGGGTAATTTCTTTTAAGTTTTAGGTTATTTTATATAAATACTAGATTAAACTAAAGATTAGGTTTATTTTTAATAAATTTAAAACTAAATATACTATTAATGAACCTAGAGTTAGAGGAACTTTTCTCTAATTAAAATTAGTTATTTAATAGTAGTATTATTGTTTATAAATAATAAGGGCTCTCTATATACTAGCGACTCCTTTTAAATCGGGGTTTACTTTACGCGGGTATTAAATAAAATTAAAAATTAGGATTCTTAAATCTAGAAACTTTTTTAGGGTATAAAAAAGAATTTATTTTCCACGAAGATTTTAAAAAACTAGGGGTATAGTTTCTTAAATAAAAATATAAAGCGAAAGTTAAAGAATTATAGGAGAAATTAGTAATAACTTTATAATAATAAAGGTATAATAGGCCGATTATAACGGGGTATTAATTTAATTTAATAATAAAGAAAATTATTTATTCCTAATAATTATAAATATTTAAAATCGTTTCTACGATATATATAATATATTCTATAATAGTAGGTACGCTATTAAAGAGTCGGACGATATAAAGATAACGAAGAAAATAAAGGAGTAAATATTAAATACGCGTAAAATTATAATTAATAAAAAAATAACTTTATATACTAGTATTAATTAAGGTTTTAATTTAAATTCGGGACTAGTTATTCCGTAGTTAATAAGAAATAACTATATATTTATTACGAAACGTAGAGTAGGATTTAAAAAGTTATATAATAAACTAAAACGAAAATTTAATTAATAAATTAAACGATATAGCCGATAAATAAAAAGATATATATAGGGTTTTAAATACCTATAGTCCTAATATACGATTTTATACCGAGACTATTCTTTTTCTATATTTAAAATAACTCCTCTTATAATACTCTCGTCGTTATCGACTATAATTATAATACTAGATCGGAGGCTAGCTAGTTTAATTAAATAAATTCTTATATTATATTTAAATAATTTATAATAGAAATAAAGCCTCTATTTCTTATAAATAATTTTAATAACCGGGGTTCTCGTTAATTTACTTTTAATAATAATTTAGGCCGAATCGAGGTCTATTAACTCCTTAAATAAAAGAGAAAAAACTAGTATTATAACGTAAATAAAAGTACTCGTTATATTAAAGCGAGTTATAAAGATAGAAGTTAATAGAGGTATAATAAACCTCCTCGAGGTTTATTCTACTTTAATAGGAGTAATACTCTAGCGAGATAGATAGTACTTAATCTACCGAAATTCTTAATCGATTTCGGAGTATATACGGACGTATTTATCGAAGGTATATAATCGTTAATTATTAATTTTCCTTTAAGAGATAAAGGCCTATTAAGTAATATAATTAATATTATATTCTATAATATTAATTA
>JAABUS010006552.1_pt1 | contig 14056 bp, 11 predicted proteins | sample 5560161 | NCBI WGS metagenome assembly JAABUS01 (sample SAMN10711885, study PRJNA513376) | rock metagenome | isolation source: Antarctica rocks | place: Antarctica: Victoria Land, Trio Nunatak nord | collected 2016-01-04 | reverse complement strand
CCGGGGGATGCCGTTCACGATCTCGGCGGGCGTGGGCTTCGTCGCCCTGGCCGGCGCGTCGATGCTCGAAGGCCTGATCCTCGTCAGCTACATCCGCGACCGGATGTCCCACGGCGTCCCGAAGCGCCAGGCGATCGAGCAGGCGCGTCTCGCCCGGCTCCGCCCCGTGCTGATGACCGGCATGGTGGCCGCCCTCGGCTTCGTCCCCATGATGCTCTCCACCGGCATCGGCTCCGAGGTCCAGCGCCCCCTGGCCACGGTCGTCTTCTTCGGCATGGCCTGCGACACCCTCCTGACCATGCTCGCGCTGCCCGTCCTGTACCTCCTCTTCGGCAAGGGCCCCGAGCCCACGCAGCCCGAGCCTTCGCCCGACCAGGCCTGATGCTTAGGAAGGTGAGGTCCAATGCCTCTGGCACCAGGGAGTGTCTCGGCGACATAATGGCCGGGTCGAGACCCAGCCTACGGTACTGATTAGGGGTGACGCATCGTCCCCGAAGGTGCCGCGTCGCCGCGCCGATCGGAAGGAGCAATGGTGATTGGGGCGGGGACGTGGGACAACTTTGGGGTAGCCAGTAGACGTCGGACAAGAAGTAACGATAAGTTAGACGCCGAAGGATCGACGGCCAGGCTCGGAAGCGTTCCGGGAATCCAACACGTTCACACGAAGGAGCTTGCGATGGGGCGGACGATGGTTGGCGCTTTCATCGTACTGTTGCTCGCGTATCCCGCATCAGCCGATGACGATCCACTCAAGGAGGACCTGGCCGCGATCCAGGGTAAATGGGCCGTCAAGCTCACCGACCAGGACGGGGAGCCGGTAAGGGCGGTCAAGGAGATCAAAGGCAACAGGGAGACCTATACCCTGTTCAAGGGTGAGGAGATCGTCCTCAAGCGTGAGGTGGACATCAAGCTCTCGCGGGCGGATAACAAGGTTCGGATCTGTACCGTCACCAGGGTCACCTCCGTGAAAGGGCCGGAAGAAGGCCGGACGTTCGACGTCGATCAGTCGTATGCATATAAGACTGTAGGCGACTTTTTCATTGAAGTCGATAGCATCCTGATCGACAAGAATTTCGAGGGGCTTCCTCCGCAACTCGTCGCGTGGCGGCGGGTCAAGAAATAGTGCAGTAGGCTGGGTACAATAGAAGACATGGAACCGACCGCGAGCCCATCCCACGATTCTCCGTCGATGGTGGGTACCCTCCCCGTCATCCGCGAGCACATCGTCGCCACGCCCGACACCTGCGGCGGTAAGCCTCGGATCTCGGGCAGCCGGATCAGGGTCAAGGACGTTGTCATGTGGCATGTTCGGCAGGGGATGACCCCGGCGGAGATCGTCTCGAAGTGGCCTCATCTGACCCTCGCGTCGATTTACGCCGCCCTCGCCTACTACCACGACCACCGCGAAGAGATCAACGCCGAGATCACGGCGGACCGGGCATGGTACGAGGAGCAGAAGGCCAGGAGCCCGTCGCTCGTCCGAGAGAAACTCAAGAGGCTCGAGGCGACGGATGCCGCGGACGATTCGCTTCCATCTTGACGAGGACGCGGACCCGGCGATTGCCGAGGGCCTCCGTCGCCGGGGCATCGACGTGACGACTTCCCGGGAGGTCGGGCTCCTCGGTGCCCCCGACCCGATTCAGCTCGCACATGCCCACGCCGAAGGCCGTGTGCTCTTCACCCACGATGACGACCATCTCAAGCGGAACGCCGAGGGGGTCGAACATGCAGGGATTGCCTACTGTCATCACCTGAGGCGGAGCCTCGGCGAAATCGTCGATGGCCTCGTGCTCGTCTGGGAGCTTTGCGAGCCCGCGGAGATGGCAAATCGAGTCGAATACATTTGACCGACGACATACGACCGCTGGATCGACTCGAAGTGCCGCAGGGTGAGTCCCGTGCGCCGACCGGCGGTCGGTGCGGTGAGGTTCAGGGGGACGCCTCGCGCCAGTCGAGGAGGGTGTCGGCCGGCACGTTTTCCTTGACCTCGACCCGCCCCGAAGGCCAGCGGACCTCGACCCGATCGGCCTGCTCCGCGGGACCGAGGCCGAAGTGGACGCGGGGGTCATTGGCCGAGAGATAGCTTCCCCCGCCGTCCACGGTGCGGACCAGTCGGCGGTCGCCGACCGTGGCCACCACGCGGGCCCCGACGGCCTGGCGGTTCGCCCCGGCCCCGGTCAGCCGGATCGTCAACGGCTTCCCTCGCCGCGCGGACTCGTTCCAGAGCACGACGGCCGGCGCGTGATGGTGGACGACCACGAGGTCGAGGTCCCCGTCGCCGTCGAGGTCCCCCGCGGCGAGCCCGCGCCCCTGGTGCCGCGCCCCGAAGTACGGCCCCGCGCCCGCCGTGACGTTGGTGAACCGGCCGCGGCCGTCGTTCCGCCAGAGCAGCGGCGGGTTCTCGTAGGGGAACCGCTGCGCGGGCTCGCGCCGGAGGTGGCCGCAGGTCACGATCAGGTCGAGGTGCCCGTCGAGGTCGAAGTCCGCGAGGGCGGTCCCCCAGCCGGTCATCGGGCGGCTGTCGGCCGCGATGCCCGCCTCGCGGGTCTGGTCCTGGTAGAAGACCCCGCCGGGCTGGCGTACGGCGCGCCAGAGGGTGTCGTGCTCGTCGTAGAAGTGGGTGGCGACGACGTCCTGGAGCTGGTCGCCGTCGGTGTCGCCGAGGGCGATCCCCATGTTGGCCTCGGTCCGGCCTTCGCCGTTGAAGGCCAGGCCGACCGACTCGGCGACGTCCTCGAACGTGCCGTCGCCCCGGTTCCGCCAGAGGGCGTTGGCCTTGGCGTCGTTGGCCACGAGGATGTCGACCCGCCCGTCCTCGTCGAAGTCCGCCGCGACCACCCCCATGCCCCCCCCCGTGCCGGCGACCCCGGCCTCGGCCGTCACGTCCACGAAGCGGCCCTCCCCGTCGTTGCGGTACAGGACGTCGGGGAGGCTCGGGAACTGCGAGGGCATCCCATAGTCGGCAGCCCCCGTAGCCGGGTCGCGCGCGAACGGCGCATCGGCGGGGTTGAACTGCAAGTAATTGGCCACGAACAGGTCGAGGTCGCCGTCGCCGTCGAGGTCGGCGAAGGCCGCCCCCAGGCTCCAGAGCGGACATCCGACCCCGGCCTCGGCGGTGACGTCGGTGAACCGGCCCCGGTCGTTCCGCCAGAGCGTGTTGGGGCCGTAGCGGGTGACGTAGACGTCGGCGTCGCCGTCGCCGTCGTAGTCGGCGACCGTCACCCCCTGCCCGTACCCTTTCGACGACAGCCCGGCGCGGGCCGAGACGTCCTCGAACCGCCCCCCGCCTCGGTTCTCCACCAGGACGTCGGCCGGGGGGCTCGCGGCGCGGCCGACCGGCAGCGGCACCCCTTGGGCGAAGAACAAGTCGAGGTCGCCGTCGCCGTCGTAGTCGAGCAGCCCGACCCCCCCGCCGACCGTCTCCACGGGCCAGGCCTGGCCCGACTCGCCGCGCTCATAGCGGAAGGGGAGCTCTTGGGCGCGAAAGGCGAAAGGGGGGGCCGCCGGTCGCCGGGACTGCGCGCCTCCGTCGGACTCCGTTGGCGCCGGCTCCACGCCGACCCGGCCCCGGGACGGCTCGCCCCGCGAGCACCCCCAGGCCCCCAGTAGCGCCAGAATCGCCACAACCGCCGGCCGATTCGCCCGCATCCCAGACGTCCCGTACTGCTCCCACCCGACCGCTCACCACGACCCGGACTCTCCTCAACCAACGATACCTCAAACGGGCAAGCCCCGATATGCCTCCAGGGGTCCCGACCGCCAGGATGGGGGCGTCCCCTCGCGGAGCGTCTCGAATTGCCGGCGGCACCGCCCCTCGATCTTCAAGTCAGGCCGGGGCTGAAAGCGATCTTGATTCCTTCGGGGTAGGAGCTTTTTTGGCGATCTGTCCGCATCGTCTATACTTCACCCGGCCGAGAGCTGGAATTTCCAAAAAGTCTGGAACCTGGGTGTCCGCAGGGACTTGATCGCTCCTGTGTGCTTGCCCTCGACCCCGTCCAAGCACTCCGTGGTCGCGCACTTGAACCGGGTGACGTCCTCGAAGCGCCGTAGGCTGGATCCGGACCTAGCCTACCACATCACTGAACCATTGGATGAACATTACAGGAGGCGCACATATCACCGTCTGACACACGCCCCGGGTCCGCCGGCCGGCGGGGGCCGGCCTCCGGGAAGCCGACCGCGGCGGAGATTGCGGCGGCCCACGGCAAGACGGTCCCCGACCTGATCGCGACCGGCCTCAAGGTCCTCTTCTGCGGGATCAACCCAAGCCTGTACTCGGCGGTGGTCGGCAGGCATTTCGCCCGGCCAGGCAATCGCTTCTGGCCCACCTTGCACGCCGCCGGCTTTACCGAGCGGGTCCTCTCCCCCTCCGAAGATGCGGTCCTGCTCGGCCTCGGCTACGGGATCACCAACGTCGCGGGCCGGGCGACCGCCGCGGCCGACGAACTCTCCGCGGTCGAGCTGATCGAGGGGGGACGCCTCCTGGCGGAGAAGGTCGAGGTCTATCGGCCGGCGACCGTCGCCGTGCTGGGGGTCACCGCCTACCGGACGGCCTTCGGGCGGAAGCGGGCCGTCCTCGGCCGCCAGGACGCGACGATCGGCGGGGCACGGCTCTGGGTCCTGCCCAACCCGAGCGGGCTGAACGCCCACTATCAGCTCGCGGGCCTCGCCGAGCTGTACCAGGAACTGCGCCTGGCCGTCGATTCGCGCGGTTGACCCCCGCATGGCCACACCCTCGGCGCCATGGCCCCCTCCGACGATGCGCGGGAGCCCGCGACGGGGTCATCTCAGAATTTCGGCACGAGCTTGGCGCGTTCGTTGTACTTCGGGCTGCGATGCCACTCGCCTCGACGGACGCTGAGGCCGCGGTTGAGCTCGTCCTGGGCCAGGTCGGCCCAGGGGGTCTTGGGATGGAGCTCGATGACCCGTTTGAGCAGGCGGGCGGCCTCGGCGTACTTCTTGGAGGTCAGCTCCTCGGGCGCCTTGGGCTCTTTCGCGTGGACGAGGTCCCACTCGACGCTCAGTTGCGGGCTCGGCGCCTTGCTCGGCCGGGGACGCTTCTGGACCATCTCGGCCAGGCAGGCGCGGTACTCGAAGGCCTTGACCTGGTAGGCCACGATCTGGGCGAGCATCACGTCGTAATGCGCCTGCCAGCGCTTCGAGGGCTCGCGGTCGCGGAGCTTCTGCATCTGCTCGAGCCGCTTCTGGATCTTCAGCAAGACGTCGAGCCGTTCGGTGGCCCGGGTGCCCGCCTCGTTGGCGGCCGGGATCATCTTGTCGGGATCGACCGGGAAGTGGTGCCGGAACGGGAAGGACTTGGTCGTGACGATGATCTCGTACAGGGTCCGGCGGAACTCCGATAGGTTCCGCTTCTCGAAGTAGTTCACGCGGCTCTCGTAGTTGGGCAGGTACTCTTTCAGCGTCGCGATCGAGTACGCCTTCTCCTTGTTGCGGAGCCGCAGGTTCTCCTGGCTGGGCAGCAGGAAATAGATGCCGCCGGTGTCCTTGACCAGGCGGGCGAGCTCGTAGGGGGCGAACCCCGAGGGCTGCTCGTCCCAGCGGACGTGCAGCCCGTCCCACTGGAGCATCTCGATGTCGGCCGTCTCGGGGCCGCGGCGCACGGTCGGCCAGTACTCGTCCTTGGTCACCGGGTCGATGTAGCGAAGGTGGGCCCGTTCGTAGCCGAAGAGCGACTGCCGGCCGATGACGTAGATCGGCACCCCCCGGCTGACGGCCGCCTGGCGGGCCTCCTCGACCTTGCCGCCGTCGTCGCCCGACTCGTCGGTCACCAGCACGAGCAAGAGCCGGCGGTCCTTGCGGATCAGCGACGCGTAGTTGCCGATCACCTCCTGGATCGCCCCCATCGTGTTCTCGACCCCGGTGTCGTCGATCCGGAGGTGATCGATGGCGCGGCCGATCTCGTCGATGTCGAAGGTCGGCTTCTCCAGCTCGTAGTGGAGGTCCTTGCCGAACCCGACGATCGCGTGGTTCAGCGCATCGGACGACTTCTTGTTCCTGGCGGGGCCGGTCTCGGTATGGGCCTTCAACTCCGTCGCGACGCGGTCGAACTTCTGCCGGATGGCCTTCTGGTCGTCCTTCATGCTGCCCGACTCGTCGAAGAGCCAGACGACGGTCAGCTTGTGCTGGGTGAGATGCCTGAGGATCTCGCGGGCCAGCTGGTCGAGCGCGACGCCGACGTCGCTCGTCTCGTAGGCGACTTCGCCGGCGATCCCGCCGCCCTGTCCCAGGTCGATCGAAGCCGCGGCGGGCAAATCCGACAGGCCCGAGACCTGGGGGACCACCTGGACCGACGGTAGGCTCGTCTTCTCGCCGATGGCGCTGGCGATCCCCACCCTGGGCGTGGCCGAGGGGGGCCCGGTACCGACCTCGCCCCCGAAGCCCGAGCCCAGCGGTGCGTTGGGGTCGCCGACGGCCTGGTCGCGAGGGGCAACGGACGAGGGGGCGTCGATGATCATCAACTCGTCGGACTCGCCCTTGGTCGGGACCAGCGCCGAGTTGATGCTGGCCAGCACCGCGTCGGCCTCTCTCGAGAAGGTCGCGGCCCCGAGCAGCGCCAGGATCACGACGTGCACCAGGAACGAGACGGCCCAGGCGGGCAGGTCGAACCGCCGCCCGCGTGCCCGACGACGCCGCTTCGCCCGGACCGCCGCAGTCTCGGCCTTCGGCGGTGCCGCGGCCCGAGGCGCATCGGGGGCCGGAGGAGTCTCGCCCGCGGACGGGGAGTCCCCCAGGCGGTCCGGGGGTTCTTGCAGGGCTGAGGAATGGTCGGAAACGTGCAGGTCCATGACGCGTCGTCCCCGGCGTGGGTGTGGCTCAGCTCAAGGGCTCACAGTTTGGGGAGTTCGGCGGCTTTCGGCGCGGGCTTGGACATCGCCTTCTTCTTGGCCGCGGCCGCCTCGCTCTCCGTCCGGACGATCGGCTTGACGTAGGTCTCGGTCCATCGGAAGCCGAGCGCATCTTTCAGCTCGCGCTCGGCCAGGAGCGCCCAGGGGGTCCCCGGGTGACTGCCGACGACCCGCTGCAGGAGGGACCGGGCCTCCTTGGCCGCGACCGCCGCCTTCTCGTTGTAATGGATCTCCTCGTCGGGGACAAGTCTCCAGGCGTTGGAGCCCGGGTCCTTGAACTTGGGCATGTCCTTCTTCATCTTGGCGCAGGCCCAGTTGTATTCGTAGCAGCGGATCTTCATCGCCAGCAGCCGGCCCCGGATCAGGTCGTAATGGGCCTGCCAGCGGCGCGAGTCCTCGCGGTCGCGGAGCTTGGCCACGGCGGCGATCGGCTCCAGGGCCGCATCGACGGTGTAGGCGGTCCGCGCGGCGATCTCTTGATTCCGCGCCATCGCCTCCTTGAACTCGGGCCCGTCGACCGCGGGGAAGGTCAGCGAGGGCTGGCCCGGCAGTTTCTGCTGCGTGATCTGCGCGGCACGGAGCACGGCCTGGCGGATCGGATGCCGATGGAGGCTCGCCTCATACTGGTCCTTGCCGACCCAGTCGGGCTTGTACTCGCGCATCCGGCCCGGGTCGAACGAGATGCGGCCCGGGCCCATGCGCGTCACGAAGTAGACGCCGCCGGTGTCGCCGGCCAGCCGGCTCAGGGCGTAGGGGCCGAAGCCCGCGTCGAGGGCCTCGTACTGCGGCCCCTCGTACCAGAACGGCAGGCGGATCTGCTCCAGCGCCACGCTCTCGGGGCCCTGGCGGACGGGGAGGTTGTAGTACGTCTGCTTGGTCTTCGGGTCGGTGTAATTCATGTAGCCCTCGACCCTGCCGAAGAGCGCCTGCGACCCGAGCACGTAGACGGGGGTCTTGGCCGCGTTGGCCGCGGCGATCGCGTCGACGAGGCGCGGTTCGTCGTCGCCCACCTCGTCGGTCACGACGATGATCATCGGGTGATAGACGTGCCCCTCGTCGTCGCGATACCGCCCCCAGCGGCGCGAGATCTCCGTGACGGTCTGGAACGTCGACTCGACGCCGGTGGTGTCGAGCGCGACGGAGTCGATGGCGCTGATGATGGCGGCGGGGTCGGCGGTGGGCAGGGGCGTCAGGGCCTTGCGGTCGTGGCCGAAGGAGACGACGACCGTCAGCAGGCCGTCGTCGCTCGCCAGTCCCTCCTCGTCGAGCTGCTTGATGTGCGCGTAGATCGTCTCGATGTGCTTGCTCAGCCGCTGTCGTTCGGCCTGGAGGCTCCCCGAGGCGTCGAACGCCCAGATGACCAGGGTGCGCCCCTTCTCCAGCCGTCGGAGGATCTCGTCGGCGATGCGGTCGACGGCCCCCTCGACGCCGCCGACGTGCTCGGCGCCATTGCCCTTGATCGAGACCGACTCGCCGAGCATCGCGGCCGTCGGCACCGCGGCCTCGGTGGCGCGTCGCACGTCGATCGAGGCCAGTTCGGTCGGCGCGGGTGCACGGGCCGGGGCCACGTCCACCGCGGCGGCGGCGGAGGTCCCACTCGTCGCGGGGACCGTGATCGCCATCGTCGAGACGTTCGGCGCGGACGTGCCGGCGGCAGGTTGCTGCGACGGCCGCTCGCCGTCCTGGTCGAGGTCCTGGAACCCGGACCGCTCCAGGGTGGGCAACGTCGTGTCGACGATCCGCCCCTCGAGCACCGTCCGCCCTTCGGAGTTCGCCGCGTACCCGACCATGGCCAGCGTCAGCAGCAACATGCCGTGCAGGACCACGCTGACCCCCACGGCGGACCACTCGATGTTGAGCCGACCTGCGCCCCACCGCGACTGTTCGGGATCACCGCGGTCGAACCATTTCAGGACGTCGTGCAGCACGGTCCGGAACTCCCTCGGGAGCAGGGCTCCCTGTCGGGGGCACGATTCGAGCTTCGTCGAGTCTCTCCTCTCATATTAATCATCCATGCGCCTCGACGCAACGTGGTGCCCCGCCGACGTCTCTCGGAACCCCCATCGTGTAAGGTCACCCGCCCAGAGGTGCCCGCGTGGCGGGCCGGATCCGACGCGGTGCGTGATCAAGCATCGGGAGGCACCCCGCCGGGGAACTGGACCTTCGCATACATCTCGCGCAGGGCCACGTCGCAGTCGATCGAGCCGAGCCCCAGGACATCATCGAGGCTCCGTAATTCCGTCAGCAGCCACTCCTCGCCCTGCCGCGTGTAACGCTCCACGAGGACCTTGTCCTGGGCGACGAGCACGTACTCGCGCAGGGACACCAACCGTCGGTAGTGCGCGAACTTGCTCCCCCGGTCGTCGGCCTCGGTCGAGGCCGACAGGACTTCGACGATCACGGTCGGATCGAGCAGCGTGTCGAACTCGCCGTCCTGGAAATGCGGCTCGCCGCAGACGGCCACGACGTCGGGGTAGGTGTACAGCCCGGTCTGGCTGACGCAAACGCGCATATCGCCGATGTAGACCTCGCAGGGGCGGTCCCTGAGCTGCGAGCCGACCTCGCGGTTGAGGTTGCTCGCGATCAGGTTGTGCGGGCGGCTCGCCCCGGCCATCGCGTAGACGAGCCCATTATCATATTCACTTTTGACGGAAGACTTCCGCTCCGAGGCGAGGTATTGCTCCGGCGTGAGGCGTGCCTTCACGGCGGCTGACGACATCACATCCTCCTTCGATCCGCCCCAACCACCGTCAGCGATGGCCGGAGAGCAATTCTCATCCGGGTGAAATCGGATGGTTCGCAACATCGGCCTTCCGTTGCCGGAGACGTTCTTCGAGACTGGACCGAGAGTCCTTCGCCTCGATCTCCGAGGCGAATCGGTCGTCGGCCCGGATGTCGGCGTCGATGACCTCCCGATTTTCGAAGTAATACGCGAGGGCCGCGTACACGTCGGTCAGGGTGATTGTCGGGTAGGCCGAGACGATTTCGTCGGGGCTCATACCCATCCGTTCGTGCCAGACCGCGACATCCTGGACGGTGATTCGGTGCCCATCGATGCGGGGCTTTCCCCCCCGCGTGCCGGGCGTGCTGACGATCCGCACCCGGTCCACCGGCGGCGGCACGACTGGGGCCACCCTCCCCGCCTGGCTGCCCTGATCGTCGAGAGGAGCTTCCGTTTCCATAAGTTCCACGTTACCACAGATCACCGGGCGTGATCCACGCCGGAAGAGACCCGGCTCTCTCATGGCGAGACCACGACGTCGCACGGGGATGGCCCGCGACGGTCAGTTCCAGCCGACCTTACGCCCCTGGTTTTGCTCCTTCAGCCATTGTGCCAGCGGCTCGAAATACGCGACGAGGGGGCGGGCGGTCAGCGAGGAGCCGGTGGCCTGGCGGAGGACGGTGTTCCAGTCGCGGGTGGCGCCGGCGGACAGGATTTCGCGCAGGAAGTCGCCGACCTTGCGGTTGCCGAAGTAGTTGCAGTCGCGCGGGTCCTGGCCGAGGATGTCGCGGGCGATGTGGTCGTGGAGCTGGAACTTGATGACGGTGCCGATGGCGTAGTCGTAGTACTGGCCGGGGTCGTCGTTGATGTGGGTCTTCGTCGCCGGGTCGCAGAGGGCCTCGGGGCGAGGGACGGGGGGGACGATCCCCTGGTGCCGGCGTACGAGGTCCCACCAGGAGCGGTTCAGGGCGTCGGCCTCGATCTCGCCGGCGTAGAAGTCGCGCTCAAAGTGGGTCATCACGCCGGCCGCGAAGGGGAGGAAGACGACCGACGACGCGTCGAGCGCCGTGTCGAGCAGCCAGGTCACGGGCTCGGCCTTCTTGGCCTCGGCCGGGAGCAGGCCGATCGAGTCGAGGTAGGCGCGCGAGCCCGCGGCCAGGCCGATCAGGTCGCCGATCGCCTCGTGGAAGGCGCGGTTGGCCCCGCCGCGGAGCAGGGGGGGGACGCGGGGGGTCGAGTAGCTGATGTAGTAGTAGATGTGGCCCAGCTCGTGATGCGCGGTGGTGAACCAGCGCGAGTCGGGCTCGACGCTCATCAGGCTCCGGACGTCGTCACGGAGGTCGACGTGCCAGGCCGAGGCGTGGCTGTTCTTCTTCCGGCCGCTCGCCGGGTCGGCGGGGTACAGATCCGACCGCGTATAGAACGTCTCGGGCAACTTCGGGAACCCGAGCGAGACGTAAAACTGCTCGGCCTGCTCGACGATGAATTCGCGCGACTTCGCCTTCAGCGGCGGGTCGAGGTCGACCCCGTCGACCAGGCCCGGCCAGTTCTGGCCCCAGCGGTTGGGGAGCCAGTGGGCGGGGATCGGGCCTTCGGGGGCCTCGACGCCGTAGCGGGCCGCCAGGGCGTGCTTGGCCCAGGTGTGCAGCGGCTCATACAGGGGCCGGACCTCGGCGAGGACGCCGTCGGTCAGCGCGACCATCTCGGGGACCGTCAGGCCGTAGTCGGCCACCTGGAGCGCGAAGAACGAGTCGAAGCCGAGTTCCTTCGCGACCCGGTTGCGCAGGTCGCGGAGCCGGAGCAGGCCCTCGCGGAGCGGGCCGCCGACCGTCTTGGAGACCTCCCAGACGTCGCGGCGCCGGGCCAGGTCGCGCGACGCGACGAGGACGCGGTCCAGGTCGTTGGCCGTGGGATGCGTCTCGGGCTCGCCGGGGTGCTTGAGGGTGTAGGCGAAGCTGTCCTGCGCGGCCGACTGGCCGGCCTCGGCCAGGTTGCGGGCCTTGACGACCTCGGGGGCCGTGCCGGGGGCCTCGGCGGCGCGGAGCCGGACCTTCTCGAGCTGACGGACGGTCGACTCGTCCAGCTCGGCCTTGCGGGCCAGGAGGCGGCGGACGGCCTCGATCACCCGGGGGGCGCCGACGAACTCGCCGAGCGCCTGGTTCTTCTCGACCTGCTCGGCGGTGTGCGCCTCGGTGACGTCGGTCGAGGCGACCCAGGCCGCCCCACCGGCGGCGGCCTCGCGCGGCAGCCATCCCTCGACGTACGAGGCGAGGAAGGCGTCGGCCTCCTCCTGCGCCGACGGGGACGCCCCCCGCGCCCTCGGATCGGCGGCGATCGCGAGCGGCACGGCCGCCGCGGCGGCCAGGGCCTGGCGGAGGAACGCGCGGCGGTCGGGCGATGGGCTCGGCTCGGACATCATCGGCTCTCCGGAAGGATGGGTGATCGGCCCTTTCCACGCCCCCGCGCGGCGGGCCGATCCCCCTCAGGGATGTGCAAACCTCCGCGAAAACGCCCGCGTCATGCCCCCCGGCCGGTCGTCCAGGACCTCGAAGACGCAGAAGCGGATCGGCTCGGGGACCCCTCCATGATACGCCCGGGCGATCCCCCCGGCGATGCAGGCGATCGTGTCGCCGTCGCCGCCGGGTCGACGCCCTCATCTCGCGAGACGTCGGCGTGCCCGGCGACGTGGTGCTTGTCCGGGGCGTGCCTTGATTTTACGATGGAGGGACGCGCGTTCCCAGGGCGTGATCGAACATGACGAAGGGGGCATCATGAGTCAGGGACGAATGGGGTGGGCCGGGCCTCTGCTGATGACGGTGGCGGTGGCCCTGGCGACGGCGACCGTCGGGGCGTCGCTGGCGCAAGACGCCGCGCCCGGCGGCCGGGGCAAGGCGGCGAGCAAGGCGCGCCGGGGCAAGGCGGCCAAGACGGACAAGGCAAATAAGGCGAACAAGGCGAACCCGGCGAACAAGGCGAACCCGGCGAAAGAGAAAGGGAGCCCGGTCGCGGTCGACCCGTTCGCCAAGGCGGCCGGGAACCCGCTCGCCAAGGCCGCGCCGTTGGGGACGGGCCATTATAAGTTCAGGATGAACGTGATGGGGGAGACCACGCTGGCCGCGACCTATTACCCGGCCAAGCTGGGCATGGCCGCCCCGGTCGTCCTGCTGATCCACGAGAAGGACCGCTCGGGCAATGATTTCGAGGAGGCGATCGGCGAGCTGAAGGGGCAAGGGTTGGCCGAGCACTTGCAGGGCGTCGGGTTGGCCGTGTTGTTCATCGACCTCCGCGGCCACGGCGCCAACCCGCGCCGGACGCTCTCGGCGAAGGATTGGCGGGCGATGACGTTCGACTTGCAGGCGTCGTATCTCTTCCTGCTCGACCGGCACAATCGCGGCGAGCTGAACCTCAACAAGCTGGGCGTGGTGGCCGTCGGCGAGGGGGCGAACCTGGCCGCGGCCTGGGCCGCCACGCCGGGCGCCGCGGTCTCCACCGAGGGGCGAAACAGCGACCTCGGCGCCCTGGTCCTGGTCTCGCCCACGGCGATCGAGGGGCGCGAGGGCTTCGAATCGGTCCTGACCAAGCTCGCCCCCCGCGTCCCCTTGATGCTGATGGTCGGCGAGAGCGACGACGCCTCCAACGCCTCGGTCAAGGCCGTCCGCCCCTTCGTCGAACGCGCGCGGACCAACAAGATCGAGGTCTTCCCCTCCTCGCTCCACGGCTACAAGCTGCTGCGGCTCGAACCCAAGGTCTCCTCGGTCCTCACCCGCTTCCTGGACTCGACGCTCAAGGCCAGGGTCGACGAGTGGGAGCCCCGCTACAACCTGAACCCGGTCGCCTTCTCCGACATCGAGTTCGTGCGCAACACCAATTCCGCCACCCCCGCCAAGGCCAAGGATGCACCGGCCAAGGCCAAGGCGAAAGACGCACCGCCCGAGAAGAAGGATGCGCCCCCCGCAAAGGCCAAGGCGAAAGACGCACCGCCCGAGAAGTAGGGTGCACCCCGGTAAGGTCGACCGGGACCGAACGGGGTGAGCTCTCGACGCAGCCCGCCCGATCGTGGAGGACGAACGGCTGCCGTCGAGAACTCGCCCACCCCCCCCCTTTCCTTCGCGGCTGATGCCCCCTAGGATATCCTATGACAACTGTCATTTGACTCCCGGCTGCGTCACCTCTTTCTCTTCGCGTGGAGGCGATTCTCATGGAGTTTCTCTCGGAGGACCCCAGGTACCTCCTCTCCGGGCTGGGGGTGGTGGCGGTGGCGTGCCTGATCGCGCTCCGGGTCACGCAGCAGGGCAAGTTCTTGCTCCCGGCGGCGGTCTCGCTGGCATTGGCCCTGGTGGTATTCGTCGTCGAACGGGCCTGGGTGACCCAGGGCGAGCGGATTGCCATGGTGGTCGACGACCTGAGGCGGGCGGTCGAGGCCTCCGACGTCGAGGGGGTGACCCGGCACCTGACCCCGGACGTCCAG
>JAABUS010006551.1_pt1 | contig 14057 bp, 10 predicted proteins | sample 5560161 | NCBI WGS metagenome assembly JAABUS01 (sample SAMN10711885, study PRJNA513376) | rock metagenome | isolation source: Antarctica rocks | place: Antarctica: Victoria Land, Trio Nunatak nord | collected 2016-01-04 | reverse complement strand
TATCGTTATAGAGCCCTCTTTTAAATTTAATAATATCGTTATTACCCCCGTCGTTATCGCCTTAGTTATAGATTACGCTTAATTAGTAAAATACGCCCGCCCCGATAAAAAATCTCTATTTATTATTTTTTAAATACTTAATTATATCGCCGTTTAATAATAATATCTTTTTGTTTTTATTACCGAGTTAATCGAGTAAAGCCGGGCGGAATATTAAAGGCGACGATAATATAATCTAGTAAAAAAGTAAAGAGCGGGGACTATAAAGGGATAAAGATAAACCGATAATAAAATAAATAATTATAACGTTAGGCCTAGGATTAGGCGATAGTTATATATAAATAATAACGAAAATAATATTCTAGAGCCCTTATTTTACCTTACTTTTAACTTTAATTAAATTTTTACCCTATAGCGATAAACCTCTATAACGACGCGTATACTCTATAGTAACGTATCTCCGGCTATTACTATAAGCGATACCTTACGTATTAATTTCGGGAGATGCCTAGCCTGGGGCCATACAGGAAGCTACTGCACAACCCTTGATAGTGCCGCTGGAGGATAAAAGCGTCCATTAGAGAGGACTCGTGTTTCGGCTTGCTGGATTGTGATACCTAGTTTATCGTCCGTAGACTTAGCCTCTGTTGCTACTCATGGCGGCTGGCTCCCGGTAATCGAGGCTTTTGTTCCACGAGTGGAGCGAAGAGGGGTCGAAATCAAATTTTTTTTGGACAGCGAAGATCGGCGCTTTTTAGCTCAGGTTAGCGAACTCAACATGGCCGTTCCCAATACGATGTCACAAACAACGTAAGGATGATAATGGAAGAAAGCGATCCGAAGAGGGAGTCGAGTTTCAAGGCTTAATCCCAGCGCCAGAGCAAATTACAACAAGTCCAGTTGATAAGGAGAATATAGATTGATTCTATATGAGACCCCTCGGACGTTTCAAGTATGATCGGCAACAGGGTTCACGCGTACCTGAAACTTGGCAATCTTGGCATTTCCTTATCGGATCATGTTGGTACCAATCGCTTTTCATTGGTTGGACAAGCTTGACCACAAATTTTGCCGGTAGATCTCTTTTAATAGTAGCATTGACCAGAACTCAGTTATCAAGCAGTCAAGCAGTCCTTTTCTTTTTCCTTCTCCTTTTCTCTTCTACTCACGCCCATCTCTTCTCAATCGTAAATGTCTATGACCCCACATTCGCTTTGTTTGTCACATCCTTTTCACGTCACACTGCCAAACCCGCGTTCCGCCCCTCCGAGCCTTTCCCCGTCCCGTCGTACCACATCCCTTCGTAGCACATCAATACTCGCTACAATTCTACCCCTGGGCTCTTTGTACCTCCCAAATAACATTCGCTATCTCAACCAACAGCACATACCTTAGGACTGAAAGAAAGGATGACTACCCCTGTGGAAGAGATCCGAGAGCCTCAATTTACCCGTCCGCAGTACACAAACAATGGACGGTCACGCTCGAGTAACTCCGACGATGAAGGGACATTGTCCAACGAGTTCGAGCGCCCTGAGAGGTCATACACAAACGGATATGACCGTCCCGAAGGGACGAGTACAACGGAACAGAATTTCCTCGGAGGAAAGTCGACGCAGTTTCAGTCTCGCGAGGAGGAGCAGAAATTGGAGGATGATCTGGCAATGCTACAAGCGGAGCGAAACGTGTCGAGAACCGAGAGCCATGAACTTGGGGAGCTGTCCAGATCGAGAACTCTCCACCGCTCGAGGTCCAGGCAGGAACCTGTCGACCAATTCGACGTCAACACCAATCCTATACATGAGAAGGCTTCTGGTTTCAAGTCGCCGGAGCATCCCCAAGGCAGCTTTGGCAGAGCATTCAAACGAATCCATGATTCCAACTTCCTCGTTCGGTACTTCATGTACATTGTGCCGCTGGTACTGATCATCCTCATTCCTCTGCTCATTGGTGGCTTCCTGTTTGAGAGAGCCACAGTTGGTGGTGTACGGCTTCTCTGGTTCTGTGTCTGGCTTGAGATTGTCTGGCTTACACTCTGGGGCGGAAGGCTCGTTGCCAAGGCTTTACCATGGCCCGCGGGGCTCGTCTCGAGCGTCTTCACTAACAATAGCAAGAAATGGAGGGACATGTGCAAGCAGCTCGAAATACCAGCGACGCTGTTTTTCTGGCTCCTCGCAGTGTTGATATCTTTCTTACCATGCATGATTCACAACCACTTGGAAGGAGGCCCGGGCACTAAGCCTTGGGAGACTGCAATGAACAAGGTCATCATCTCATTCTTTACCGGAGCAACACTGAACTTTGCCGAAAAAATCATCATTCAACTAATTGCCATCAGCTTCCATCTGCGGACTTACGCCGACCGAATCGATATCAACAAATTCCAGATTGGTAGCTTGACCAAGCTATATCAGTACTCGAAGGACAAGATTGCTATGGAGGACTCTGATTTCGAAGAGACTACTCCATCTGGCCCGGGTTCAGGAGCACGCACTCCGATGCAGTATCTGAACGAAGCCCAAAAGAAGACTCAAAGCGTTTTCGGGAAGGTTGGAGACGTGGCTGGCAAGGTCGCGGGAGACTTCACCGGCAAAGCACACACCAAAAGCACTCACCCACGCCAGCTCGTTCTGACTTTGCTGTCTTCTCCGTCACAATCCCAGGTACTTGCTCGAAGATTGTATCGCACATTTGTTAGAGAGGACGCAGAAACTGTCAATCAAGAGGACTTGAAGCATGCTTTCGACAACGACGAAGAGGCGGAGAGCGCTTTTGCCATGTTTGACAAAGATTTGAATGGCGATATCTCCATGGCTGAACTTGAAGCTGTCTGCGTTGACATCGGAAAAGAGCGCAAATCGATCACCGCGTCTCTCAAGGATCTGGACTCAGTTGTGGCCAAGCTCGACGCGGTTCTACTCTTCTTCGTGCTAATAGCCACGGTCTTGGTCTTCTTGTCGCTTATCTCGACTTCGGCTGCTGGCGTTTTGACGAGTGCTGGATCTGCTGTTCTGGCGCTATCCTGGCTGTTTTCCACAACGGCACAAGAATTCTTAGCTTCTTGCATATTCGTACTGGTCAAACACCCCTTCGATGTTGGAGATCGAGTGACCATTTATGGCAATACTGGAGCTGCGATGAAGGGAGACGATTATCTCGTGAAAGAGATCTCACTACTCTACACCGAATTCAAGAAGATGGAAGGCCACATTGTGCAGGCGCCGAACAGCTACCTGAACACACTGTTCATCCTCAATATGCGTCGTTCTGGTGGTCTTGCGGAAGCAGTCCCACTGACCGTCAAGTTCGGAACGACCCTCGACCAGATCGATGAGCTGCGGTCGCGTCTTCTGGAGTATGTGAAAGCAGAGAAGAGGGAGTATCAACCCAACATTCTGACAGAGATTCGCGATATTGTCGAGGCACACTCGGTCAATCTCAACGTTGTGTTCTTCTACAAATCCAATTGGCAGAACGAGCTGCTCCGCCTTCAACGTCGTAACAAATTCATTTGTGCAATGATGATTTCCATGCAAGAGATTGGCATCGAAGGGCCTCGGAGACGCATTCCTGGCGCAGAGGAGGATACGCCATTCTACTATCAAGCAGCTGGAGGTCGTCTTCTTGATGGCCAAAACGGCCCCAGCAATGATAGCAATGATGACAAAAGAGGCCCTGGTCCACGGTCAGGCTCGCTTGCTAGATCGCCTAGCCATGACAGCCCCAGCGTAAATCGCCACCAATCCATACTTCGCAACGGTTCCCACAGCTCTCGCGCTCGAGGCGAATCCATCTCTGCCATGGGCAGGCGCGTCGACTTCTCCCTAGGTATAAAAGATGTCAGCTCTGCTGATCTGATGGGCGGTCTGGACGACAATCGCAGCCAAGTCCGCGTGCCCGAGATACGGACAACCTCAGCCTCCCGCTCTCGAGAAGCCCGTGCCAGAATCGTAGAAGAAGATGAAGCCGAACGACGAAGAGAGGAAGACGACGACGCCATTCGACGTATAGAGTCTCGGACTGGCACTAGTCGCTCCCACTTCGGCTTCAAGCGCACCGCAACAACCGAGTCCTCAAAGATGCGACAGGGGCCCTCAATTGTCCATCGTAATCGCTTCTTCTCTCGCGGCAAGCAGGGCAACGATGGAGACGATGAGAGAGAAGATTTGATGGAGCAGGGCATGGCAGATATCCCCGAAGTGGCTGGGCAACTATCTGACAGAATGGATCCGCGGACTGGGCTTGTTAGTCCGCAGGCTGTGAGGCCTAGCACGGAGTCTGGATACTCGGGCAGAGGAGTTGCAACGGCTGGACCGACGGCTAGTGGCGCGTTGCCTAGTTTTGAGGAGAGGATAAGGTTAGAGCATCCGGCGAGCAATCAGACCCAGTTGGAGGGTTTTGAGATGAGGAATATGGCTCCGTACCAGGGTACCTAGAGCATGAGAGATGATCGATGTCGTTGAAGCATCTAGCGAAGGTGGCATAAACATAGACATAGACATAGACTTGCATTTGGAAGGTGGGTTGGATCTGCATGGCGAGGTTGGATAGGCATGCAGCTCGAAATTTGCGTGCAAATAGAATTCGTAGCAATTTTCCAGAGTTGCTAGCTGATTTTCCACTATAATCCCCGTCCTTATCTTGCTTCTGTGATTGAAGCTGTTGACTCTAGTCAACTTACGCAACTCAGCCCGTAATTGCAACTAATACAATTTCTGAAGCCTGCTTTAAATCCTTCCACAAAAGTGCAGACATTTGACTGGCGAGCAAAGGTTCATCTTTGCAATCCTTGCAGCGATGTTCGAATGATCAACGGGCTTCTTTCCGACGTGTGATTATCGTTCTATACGGTGCTATGCTATACTAGCAAGTAATCTATCCTCAACCCCCTTCAGTATATACTCATGCTCTACAACCTCCAAATTCTCCACCTCGCCCTGAAACATCTTATCCGGATCCTGCCCCGGCTGGAACATGCCACCGGCGCCTGCTCCAGGGTTCATTTGCTGCATCTGCTGCTGCATTTGACTCGCAGCTATCAAATAATCAGCTCTACGTTTGTAAAATGTAGTGGATGGGAAACATACCGTTGTCGTTGCCTAGTATGAATATGAAGACGGACTGTAGTCCGAACAGGTTTAGGAAATACCACGATAGACTAGACACCCATCGCACATCTAGATCTCGTGTAGCGACGCCAGATTGTAGCATAGACTTGAACCGTATCGTCAATGGGAACGGCAGTTTCACTATCCACCACCCATCGTATTAGCACAATGAAGCCTGCATAATCTACGCAGACTAGCCCAATCCCCCTCCCCACTCCCACCCGGAAAGGAAGGGGAAACACACTAATAACAAACCCAGCAAAAAACGCATTAATCCACCCCATAATCAATGTTTGCGGTATCATCATCGCCATATTCCCCTTCATCATCCCCATCATGCCCTCCATCGCCGCGGGATCCGTCATCGGATTCGCCGCTGGCTTTCCCCTCGCATCCGGATCCTTCAGGAAAGTACCGTCCTTGTATGCGGAGACGAGGTAGTTTTTGCGACTGGTAAATGAGGAGGGGGAAATGGCGGAGGAGTTGGAGCGTAGGTTTATGCCGCGTAGGAGAGAGCGTTGTTCGCGCAGGGCTGGAAGGGAGAGGGGTTTAGGGGTGGTGGCGAGGAGGATGGTTGCGTAGTGGCGGAGAACGCCAGTTAGGATCATTACGACGGAGATGGGGAATAGGATCCAGTAGCTGCGTGGAGAGGTCAGTTAAGATGATGTAGGATTGCTCTTAGATCAACGTACAACAAGGCTGGATCCCGGTGGATTGTTTGGATCATGAGTTCTGCCATATTGGCTTTGTAGCTTCCGTCTGGAAGCACGTCGCGGCAGCGTCGTCGAGTAGAGAGTGGCAGATGCTGATGATGGAGCTACAGTATCAATTTCGCCCGAAGCTCAATGGCGTGCCAAGGCTGTATGTTTATAGGCGCGAGAAGCGATCAGGTAACTCGTACACATCTCCACAGGTCTTCCTAGGTCCTCAGTCTTGTGCTCTGCGACATAGGATTTATAATTTTGCAATATGGCTACCAATAAGATCGCTGTCTATTCTTTATCAGGTACTCAACCCCCATGCCCAAAAGTATATAAAGCTGACAATGGACAGATCTCAAAAATACGACCGACGATGCCCTCCCCAATTATCTCACGTCCCTCAAATTCAAGCAGTCACATTTCTTGACAGATGTCCGATTGACCCTCGGTTACAGTGCTGTGATTATAGCTGCTGCCACTTTTGCTGCCGACTACAGATTAGGTTGGGACGCAACGAAATACTGGACCTTCTGGGCTGTACTTGTGTACTTTACGCTGAATGGGGCTTTGACATTTTGGATATGGGGTGTAGAGAAGGGGAGAGTATTTACAGGAGATATCGAGCACCCAGCGACAGGATGGCAAATTGTAAGACGTCACCATCTATTCGCAAACGAGCCTCATCACTAACGATTCGCCCAGCTCTCAATAGCCCCACACGTCTCAAAGCACACTCCAATCTACAATCTCACAGTCCGCTACTCCAATAATAAAGGCGAAGAAAAGAAACTAGAACTCTCATCACCCTTCACCCGCTGGTTTGACGTTGACGGCTTCTTCATCGCCAAACCATTCCAGCAATGGCTGGCGTCTGAAATACCGCTTATTGGGCAGGTGGATCCTTCGAATAAGAAGAAAATGTTTGCGGATGGGGAGACGGAGGTGACGGCTGTGGTCGTGGAGCAGAAGTATGATACGCCGAGGAAGGGGAAGGGGAAGAAATCCGATCGATAGCGTCCCTGGTATGGTTCTTATCGGCGTTTGGAGCAGTGCAAAAGCTGTACTGGCTGTGTGATAAAAGGTCTGTCGCGAAACTCCCGCAGACTCATAAATTATGTGCTTGGTATTAGTACCGGGAACATAACCACGATACGTTTGAGCCATGCTGCAATGTGCGATTTCACACTAAGCTTTTGCCAGTCTTGCTGGTCGATCTTACTGATTATCATGATTTGAAAGATTTCGGGCCTCAATTTCGAGCTGATCACACGTTCGGTGGCTGCTGTCGTACTGGATGAATGTTATGTATCGTAGAATCTTGAATGAGCAGGATTTCGAACAGCCAGCAAGGGAACGCGTGGTTCAGCATCTTCGCCATATTTTTCTCTGAACCGAAGTTATTTCCTGTGTACGCCAGCTCTATGTCTTGATTTGCTTTTACTTAGCTTCCTTGTATACCACCTTGCTGTTCTGATATTTCCCAGGGAATCTCGGACGTACTGCCATCCGAACCATCTGGATCTGGCTTTGTGAAGATCAATGCTCTCATCTCAATGCTTTGACGTGGTGAAGCTCCTTCGGGAATTTTTATGTGGTGAAATGCTGTGTGCGGGCCGCCTGTCGCAATAAGTTGTGTCGTTCGCAACATCGCAAGAGACAATGACATACAACTAGCCACAACCGAGTCGAAAATCTTGATGATAGTGACGTCGTCCCTTCCACGACGATTCAGATAACATAAATTCGCATCTGGACTATACAGTGGCAGAAGCGTTTCGCGTTTTTGGACGTTACTGCAGATGACAAGATCTGATTGCCGGATTGTACTGCCATCGCAAAGTGCCAGTGGGCAGTCTTCTACAGTGTGGCCGTAGGGGCGCCATGTGCTGCTCAAGCGTTTAGTGAGTGTTTCCGAGTAAATCAGAATACGGTCGTGACCACCAGATGAATATCCTGACTCGTCCTGGAAGCCAATACTCTGCTTCGTCTTTTTTCATCTTCTCGTATACATACTGTATCGTGATTGCAAGACTTTGTTAGAGGTGGGCACTGTGCGCTAGTACCAGGCGAACTAGAGGATCGTTCAGGTCGGCAGGTCTATCTCTTGCGACATTGAGACGGAGCTTAGGTTCAGTATAATGTTAGTATAATTCTCAATACATGCTTGGATACAGACCGAGGAGGAAGTCTATGAAAGCAGGAATTGAATGGTATTGTTAGATAAGGTTTTCAGATGACTGCATTACTCGCCAATTTTAAAAAAGACAACTTTGTCGACGCCGGGGATACTCTTCTTCGGTAGGCGTTCAACTTCATTCTTGCAGGTTTTCTCCACATCGTTGTTACTCTGGTAATCGATGATTGGAAGCTTGTATTTCAAGGTTTGAAGACCACTATTATCGAAAGTAAATAACTCCTCCTTTCCTCTAATATCTTCCATGAGCTCCTCTGGTCCTTCAACCGTCCGGATGTTTGAACGTGCGAGATAACGAAGTTCGGAGATGTTCACGCTAACAATCTGATCAGGGTTCTCTTTCTTGAACCAATCTTCCTATTGAAGGTACATAAGTCTCCTGCGTTCGTGTTTAAGGTCCATCGAGTTAGCAGTCCGAACAAGCACTAGCGTTTAATCACCGGGAGTGAGCATTCCAGTGTGTAGCCAAAACCCTGAGTGTTGCCGACCGTTTCCAGATGGCATGATATGAGAGACCTCGAGCTATGAATTTGGACCTTTGAGGCTTGTTCACGCCCAGCGAAGACGTATGGCATCAAAAGCGACTGGAACCAGCACGAGACGGATATTTGTTAAATCGAAACAACATGACTACGCGGACCGTGCGCCAAATCATTCTTGTCTCGAAGAGCTTTTAGTGACCCTGTGCGAGAGTAATATTCTGAGCTTAAATGTCAGCTAGAGGTCTTTTCGGAGATGTGCTAACAGATCTCTAAGAAGCTATAAAGTAAGATATAATGTCCTCTATGCCTTGAGGAATACAGTAACGACAGAAAACTGCGAAGGTATGTCAACTCTATTATACTTCATTACAAGATATCTGTCTTTCTTTTCTTGCGCAAACCGCGAATCATTCCGTTCCTACTCAGGAAGAACTCAAATCTGTCCTACCTCCGTCAGGTTTGAGGTCAAAATAAGTGGTAGTTTATTGTCTCGCTCGGTCGATTTGAGTATAAGTATACTCGATTTTAGTACCGAACTACGCTTTCTAACCTATTCTAGAGGTACCTAATACCCGAGAGTAACTTATTAAGAGCGCTGAAGTATTTCATCTTTATTTATTTCTATATTTATATTATATATACTAGGCTCTATACCTTCGTAACTACCGTTTATTTTGATACTACGTCGGTAAAACGAAAAGTGACTCGATCGTGGCTTAAGGCGCTCGACGGGCGCCCGGGGAGCTACGCTACGGAATAAGGAAGATAATTTTGACTTTTTCGAAAATCAAGGAAGGGAAATCAAAAAATTAGAATAAATATTAATATATAAAAAATTCCCTCTACTAAAGAAGAGAAGGGAATCGAATAAAAAGAATCGATTCTCTTCTTTATTCCGTAGTATACGGGGAGTTTTAAATACGATATTTATCTACTAATTTAATATATACCCGAGAAGTATAATTAAAGAGTTTAAAATTACTCGAGTATATATTAAAGAGTTTAAAGTTACTCGAGTATATATTAAATAAATTTAAAACTACTATTAACGGGCGCTAAACTAGAAGTATATTACTAATTTTAACCTCCGTTTATAGTTTTTATTTATAGTTATAACTCTATTTTATTAATAACTAAAACCTCTATTTATAATTATAATTATAATATTATTATTATAGTCTATAATTATTATTATTATATATTTTAATATATAATCTAGGCGCTACCCTCGCGAGGATTTCGCGCGAATTAACTAATTCCGGGAATTAAAATTTACTAGTATTAAAAGTTATATTAAAGAATTATTATCGTCGATAGAGACGATTATAGAATATTAGAATTTTAAATAATAAATTACGTATTTCGGGCCGGCCCGGCTCTTAGAGTAATTTTTAAAATATTAATTTAAATTTAACCCTAGATATATATCGAGCGCTCGAGGTAATTTATATATTAACTCCGAGTCAACTTCGAGCGCCTAAAGATTACGCGTAAGTATTTTAAATTATAAAGATATTCGAGGTAATATATTTATACTTCGAGTCGCTAGAGCTAGTTTTCGATTTATCGACGTAGATTTAATATTTTATTAATTTATTAAAAATATTTCTCCTACTAGAGTATTAAATAAATATATCTAATTTTTATTTAATAGATCCTTTAAATATAATTTTATTTATTTATTAAATATACTTTATTATTATTAATTAATAATCTTCAAAGATATAATATTTACTCTATAATTTACATATATAATTAATCGATTATTTTAAATAAATTAGTCTCTTTTTAATTTATAGAAAGTTAATATAATAATATATAATATAAAGATTATTAAATAATCTTTATAGTTACTAGTTTAGATATATTAATATTAAATTAAAATATTAACTAAAACGAGATATACGAGTCTAAATTTCAAATTAAATTCTAGTAATTATTAATATATAACTATTTAGTATAGTAATTCTACTTCGTAATATATTAGTTTTTTTAAAAAAAAAGAAGTTAATTATTATAAAATAGAGTTTTATATAAATATTATTATTAAAATTTATTAATACTTTAAAATTAAATTTTGCTATTAATTTTATTGGAATTAATTTAATATTAAATTTCTAGTATATTAGACTTAGATTCTCTATAGAATAATTAATATTCTTTATATTATATATTATTAAATTAACTCTTTATTAAATAGTAATTACGATTTAATCCACGATTTAATATATATTATTATATATTATTAATTAAATATATAGTTTAGTAGAATAAACAATTATATTATCGATTATTTATTTAAGGTATTTATCTTAAATAATTATTTATAGTATCTCTATTTAGAAAACCTCGTTACTCGTTTTTTTATTTTTATATCTTAAACGAGTTTTATTTAACCCGTTTATTAAAAATAGTATTTATCTAAAATAAATTATTTATAATATTCTTTTAAAATATCTATTTAAAATAATTATTATAAAACGAATATTTAATTAATTATTAATAATATTTCTATTAAACGAGTTTTATTCTCTATTATTTATTCTATTAATTTTTTTATTCTATTTCTAATTATTTCTATATTATATATTATTTCTAAACCCTTTATTAAACCGTTAAATCAAATATTAAATATCTACGTTAATTAAAGTTTCTCTAATATATTATCCCTAGAATCTATTTATTTAGATTATTTTATATTAATAACGACTTTTATCTACTTTATTTATATATAATAATTATATATTTTATTTTATTATTACGAATAAATAAAGTAAATTCTTTATTAAATAATCAAAATAATTTATTTAAAATATATATTTAAAGTATTTAGAGAATCTATAATATATCGCTCTCGAATATTATTCTATTTACTTTATATTATAATATAGTAGAAAATTAATATTTTATCGAAAAAAATTTAAAAAAAGCGCGTAGATTAATTAAATTTATATACTAGCCCCGGATATTATTTTAATACCTATTTTCGTCTAAAATTACGAAATATAAATTTAATATTTCGAATAATTTCGAATAATTATAAATAAATTAAAATAAACTAGTCTAAATAATATTAGTAAAGAATTAATTATATAATAAATTATATAATTTATAATACTAGGCTAGTCTAGAGTATTATTCTATATATATATAATTTTCCTAAATTAATTGAAATTGAAATTGAAATTGAAATTGAAATTATATTAATATATTATAATATATTATATAATTTTAAAAAGTTATACGATATTAATAGAAAATCACGGATTTAAAATCTTGAATTCGAAGTTATTATTTCTACCTTTTTTATTAAAAAAACTTTTTTTCTATTCTCTTTTCGTTATTTTTCTACTCTAAATTCATAAAATATATATTTAATACCTCGACTCTTCTTATATAAACTCTTAGTTTATTAATATAACGAGAGTAAATATTATAAAATAAACTCTAATAAGAGTATTATTACGTCGAGAAAACGATAAATAACTCGATTATAATTTAAGGCGCTCGACGGGCGCTTTAAAAATCTTAAATATAATATTTATTAATTAATTTAATATACGTTTAAAGTATATAATTAAAGGGCCTAAAATTACTCGAGTATATATCGAATAAACTTAAAACTACTATTAAGGAGTATTAAATTAAAAGTATATTATTAGTTTTAACTCTTATTTATAATCTTTATTTATAATTATAATCTTTATATATAACTTTATTTATAATTATAGTCTTTATATTAAGACTCTCCGTTTAATATTTTAATATAATATCGATAGAACCTAGGTTAGTACTCTTAGAGAGGAGTATTAAGAATTAATAAATCATATTTTTCCTATAAATAATTAGATATAACTAGATAGATTTAATAAATATTTATATTTATAATTTATAATTAAAAGTTTTAAAGAAAATTAAATACGAAGTTTCTATCTATTAAAAAATATACTATTTATATAATAGAAGGAAATTATATTAAAAGTAATATATTTACTTTAGTTATTTAGTAAATATAGTAAATAATAAATTATTTACCCTATTTATTCTCCGATTATAATAAATAATTTTATTATTAATATTTATTCTACTCTCTTAACGAGTAATTTTAATATTATATAATATTCGTAATACTTTATTATAATTATAATTATTATTACTACTATAAAGTATTTATTATTATCGTATACTTTAATATATATTTTAATATATAGTTTATATATTACCCCCGCGAGGATTTCGTTTAAATTAATTAATTCCGGGAATTAAAATTTACTAGTATTAAAAATAGTTCTAGAGGGTCGCTACCGTCGATAGAGGCGATTATAGAATATTAAGAATTTTAAAATTTTAAAATTTTAAACTACGTAATCTAGCCCCTAGAGCGACTTTTAAAATAAATATATATTTAGCGCTATTTACGCGCGTTAAGCGCCCGAAGTTAATTATGTATCAATTTCGAGTTATTATCGAGTTATATTAATAAATCGAAAACCGGCTTTAATAACTCGGGGTTTAAAAATAAATTATTTTAAATATTTAAAATAAATATAAAGCGCCTAAATAACCCCGAGTATATATCGAGTATTTATTAAATATTCTTCGAGTATTAAATCGCTCGACGAGTATTTAATAAATATTTAAAGTTATTATAATATAAATATCGAGTTCTTTATAAATATAATTTAGATTTAAAACTTTGAAGATTTTAATTTTAGAAAATTATATAATTTACTACCTAAAAATGTAAAAATTTTTAATATTCTATAATCGTTTTTATCGACGATAACGACTCTTTAGAATAATTTTTAACGCTAGTAAATTTTAATTCTCGAAATTAATCGATTTATATAAATCCCTCGTAGAGATATATCTAGACTATATATTAAAATATATAATAATAATAGTTATAAGAGTATAATAATAATAAGACTATAATTATAATTATAATTATAGTTATAAACCGAATAAGTTTATAACTATAAATAGAATAAAGTTATAATTATAAAAAGAGGTTATAAATATTTTAAAAATAAAAATTAATAATATATTTTTAATTTAGCGCCCGTTAACGGTGAGTTTAAATTTATTTAATATATACCCGAGTAATTTTGGGCCCCTTAACTATATACCTCGGGTATACTTCGAGTTAATAAATAAATATTATATTTAAAGTTCTTAAAGCGCCCGTCGAGCGCCCTAAATTATAATCGAGTTACTTTTCGTTTTACCGACGTATTATCGGGCTATTATCGGGCGCTTTAAATTACCGTCGAGCGCTAGAGGCGCTTTAAATCTCTTTCGGGTATTTAAAATAATATATTTAGACCCCGAGTCGTTAGAGTTAATTTCTAATTTATTAATATATAAATATTTATTAAATAACGAGTTAAACTCTATTACTAGTTTTATCGAGACTAGGATAATATTAAAATTCTAATAAATTAAAACTAAATTCTTTATAGAATAATTATTAGTTTTATATTATATAGTATTATATTAACTTTTTAAAAAATAATAATAACGACGATATTAATATAGAACTATATCTTTTCTATATTAATAAAAATAATTA
>JAABUS010005890.1_pt1 | contig 14059 bp, 15 predicted proteins | sample 5560161 | NCBI WGS metagenome assembly JAABUS01 (sample SAMN10711885, study PRJNA513376) | rock metagenome | isolation source: Antarctica rocks | place: Antarctica: Victoria Land, Trio Nunatak nord | collected 2016-01-04 | reverse complement strand
AGTAAAAGCACACCGATTCGCGGGCAGATCAGATCGGGCCCGCAAATAGCCCAATTCGGACTGTTTTGGGGCGTTTTGATACCCGGAAACGACTCGTCTCCGACTTTTTCAACAAGCAGACTGCCCCCCTACAGCGACACTTTCTCATCCCTGCGATAAGCTTCCCCTGATACCGAGAAAGGGGGCGAAATCGTGGCCACAGAGGGGACGCAAGCATGCGCATTCGGCGCGATTGGCCAATGGTCAGAGACCCTGGACGACCTGGTGGGGCGCATCGCCCATCGGTTCCGGCGGGTGGAAGTGCGTGAACGGGCCCGACGGTACCTCGTTGGTCTCCTTGACCGGGTGGAACGGAAGAATGGCTGGCAACTCGCCGAAGCAATCGGCGAGAGCGGGCCTCACGGCGTCCAACGCCTCCTGAATGCCGCTATCTGGGATGCTGATGGGGTGCGCGACGATCTGCGCGATTATGTCGTGGAGCATCTTGGTGATGAAGATGGTGTGTTGATCGTCGACGAGACGGGCTTTTTGAAGAAGGGAACGAAGTCATGCGGCGTCGCCGCCCAGTACACCGGCACGGCGGGGGATACCGTCAACTGCCATACCACCCAGAGGATACCCGGGCGTGTTCCTCGCCTATGCGTCTGAGAAGGGGGCCGCGTTTATCGACCGCGCCTTGTATCTGCCGCGTGCGTGGACGCAGGACGCGGAACGTCGGACGGAGGCGGGAATCCCGGAGGAGGTCCGGTTCGCGAGCAAGATCACATTGGCGGAGCGGATGCTGGCACGAGCCTTCGATGCCAACGTGCCCGCGCGCTGGGTCGTGGCGGACTCGGGGTACGGCCGGTCGCACGCCTTCCGGCGCTGGCTGGAAGAGCGAGGAGTCTCCTATGCGGTGATGATCCCGAGGACCAACGCTGTCGAGTATCAGGGACAGCGGCTGCGCGCGGAGCAACTGGGCGAGCGGCTAGCCGCAGTCGGCCGACCTGCTTGGGCGTGTCTCGCGCTTTCTGGATCGTGTACCGAGGGGATCGGCCGCTGGCTCCTCGTGCGGTATGACGCGAACGATCCGGGTGAGGATGCATACTGGCTCGCGTATGGATCGGGAGAGACAAGCGAAGCGGCGCTGATCCGCGTGTGCGATGTCCGCTGGCAGATCGAAGAGGGCTTCGCGCAGGCGAAGGGTGAGGTCGGCCTGGACCACTACGAGGTGCGCAAGCGGGAGGCGTGGCACCGATTCGCCACGCTCTGCCTGCTGGCGCATGCGTATCTGGTCGTTCTGCGCCTGGACGCCCGGCGCGAAGAAATCGCGGAAAAGGGGGAGCCGATTCCGGCCTGATCCCGCTCACGGTGCCGGAGGTACGCCGCCTGGTGCGCGCGATGGCCGAACCCGATGAGCGACGGACCTTCCGATTCGGCTGGTCGCGATGGCGACGGGCGCACCAGGGAATCGCCGCGCGGTGCCACGCCGCGCGACGGGCGCGCGGACGCGACTGACCGAGCGTCAGCGGCGCAGCGATCCCGCTCGCACCGGTCGAAGCGGGGCTGACCGATGCCGACTGGGAACGCGTGCGGCCATTATTGCCGCCGCAAAAGCCGACGACGGGGCGACCGCGCCACGACCATCGCCGGGTACTCAGTGGCATCCTCTGGGTCGTGAGTTCGGACTACTCCTGGCGCGAGATGCCGAAGGAGTGTGGGAAATGGGAGGCCGCCGACAAACGGTATCGGCTCTGGTGCGATCAGGGCCTGTGGCAACGGATCGTGGCGGCGTTGGAAAACAACGCGGAGGAAGTGTCGCTGTAGGGCTGCTCTCGGAACCTTTCCTGGAACGGCCGTCGTGGCTGGGGCAGTCTCGCTGTTGCGGTTGTCCCGTACCATGGATTCGCGTGTCCTGCAGGCTTCGCGGGATTGGCGAGCTGGTCCTGGCACCATTGGCTGGGTCTGTCCTATGCTTCTCTCATTCACTTCCCAAGCATCTTCTTCACCGCCATCCCGATGGCGCTTAGGCCGAGCAGGCCGACACCGACTGCCGCGCGCTTTGTCGGCGGTTCCGCGTGATCGCTGCGGGCGCGGCGACCCTTGCGATCGGCGACAGTCGGGGTGGCCGTCATCAGGTACTGGGCGTCCGGCGACGGCGCGGGGTCCTCGCGCTTGCCCGTCGTGTAATTGACGAGGCGCTGCTTGCCGTGCTCGGTCTTGGCCGTCGGCGCGGTGCGGTTCGTGATCGGTTCGCCGCGCACTTCCGCGCCCTTCAGGTCGGACTCGCGGTCCGGCCTCGACTTCTTCGGCGCTTTGTCGGCGTAGATCGTCTCGCCCTTGTCCTTCTCGGGGTGCGCGGCGATATCCTCGATCGTTTCGGGGTCATACCGCTTGGCCAGTTCACTGTTCAACTGGCCACCGAGCATGATGACCAGCGAGGAGATGTAGAAGACGAGCAGTAGGACGATCATGCCGCCGAGCGTGCCGTAGGTCTTGTCATAGCTGCCGAACTTGGAGACATAGAGGCCGAAGCCGCCAATCGCCAGCAACCAGACGATCGTCGCCAGGATCGCACCGGGCGAAATCCACTGGAATTTCTGCTTGATGTTCGGCCCCACCCAGTAAAGCACCGCGAGGGCGAGTGCGATGAAGGCGAGGATCAGTGGCCAGCGGAGGATGTTCCAGACGATGGTGAAGATGTGCCCGGCGCCGATGTGCCTGGCAATCGCGTCACCGAGCTTGCCGCCGAAGACGATGACGATGAAGGCGAGGGACGTAATCACGCCCATGAAGAGGGTGAGGAGTACCTGCAGCCCCTTCGCCTTCCAAATGGGTCGCGTCTCCTGGACATCGTAGGCACGATTGAGCGCCTTGATGAAGGTGCTCATCGCGTTCGAGCCCGACCAGAGGGCGAGGATGATGCCGACGGAGAGCAGACCGCCATTCTGGTTGCTCAACACCTTCGCCAACGGGGCGGCAATCGCGGAACGTGCGTCGGCGGGCAGGGCGGAAGTCAGCGCGCTCATGATCTTGCCGAAGAGGTCGAGGCCGAAAATGCTGTTGATGATCGCGGACATCGAGGCGGCGAAGATCGCCAGCGGGAAGATCGAGAAGAGGATGTGGTAGGCAGACTCCGCCGCGAGCCCGGCGCAGTCGTCCTGGCTGAACTCTTTCATGGTCGCACGGGAGACTTCCTTGTAATCGACCTTCGGTTTCTCTTTCGTCCCTTGCCGGGCGGTCATTGTGCGTGTCGCCGTCGCCATGTCGGAAACCTCCGTGTACCATACCAAACCTGAGCCGTTATCTCCCCTGCGTTGCAGGGCGCGTGCCAGTAGCCGGGAATCATCAGTCGGGCGGGCGGGCGCCTCGTGCATGCCCCGTCTTGCGATGGGGTCGGTTGGCCGCGTCGCCCGCCCCGAGCGGATGCGTCGGCACTGACGGTCTCCACGTTGGAGGTTACTCACCATCGCGATCTCCCTTTGGCGTCCGTCTTGCAATGCACAATATAGATCGCATGCAACGGTACCCGAGGCAAGTCCCATCCTGAATGTGACCGCCCGATGGGGCGCTGGAGCGCGGATCATGTCATAACGGAAGGAGTGGACGCATGGTATCTGAACAGCCACAGCGACGCAGTGACACGGGGGTCGAGACACCCCAAGCCGGTGCGAGGGCGCCGCAGGGAACATCCGGTGGTGATACACAGCGCGACGCGGGGAACTCGTCGCAAACACCGACCGACACGGCCGCGAAGGCCCAGGATGTCATCGAGCAGACGCAGCAAAAGGCGGGCGAAGTCGTTGACCAGGCGAAGCAGCAGGCGACGAGCCAGTTGTCATCGCAGAAAGACCGGGCGGTAGATAGCCTCGGCACCGTCGCGGATGCCCTCCGGCAGACGGGCAAGCACCTGCACGAGAATGATCAGCACGGATTGGAGCAATACGCGAACAAGGCGGCGGAGCGGGTGGAACAGGTCTCCGGTCAACTGCGCGAGAAGGATGTGCAGGCGATCGTTCGCGACGTGGAGCGGTACGCCCGGCAGCAGCCCGCCCTCTTCCTCGGTGGCGCGTTCGTCCTCGGCTTGCTCGGCGCGCGCTTTCTCAAGAGCACAGCGCAGCGTGAGGATGATCAGGAGGGCGAGACCAATCAATCCACCAACCGGCCGGGGTATTCCGCCGGTGGGAATCGCGACGCATACGGCCGTGGCGCGACGAGCGGACCACGCGGCGCTGCTGGCACGGGCGAGCGCAGTTGGTACGTCCGTGGTACGGAGACGCAGTGATGCAGGAGCGCAGCGACGAGCGTTCACTCGGTGAACTTTTCGGCGACCTCGCCCGCGAGACGAGCGTACTCGTCCGCCAGGAGGTGCAACTCGCGAAGACCGAGATGGCGCAGAAAGCCTCCGCGATCGGTAAAGACATCGGCTTGCTCACGGTCGGCGGTGCGGTCGCCTACGCGGGATTGCTCGCGCTGATTACGACTGCGATCATCGTGCTCGGCACGGTTGGTCTGCCCTGGTGGCTCGCGGCCCTGATCGTCACTATCGTTGTTCTGGCGATCGGCGGCATCCTCGTGCAGCGAGGCCTGACCGCCCTCAAGCATGAGAGCATGGCGCCGCAACAAACGATTGAGACGCTGAACGAGGACCGCCAATGGGCGAAGGAGCAGATGCGATGAATGAGGACCGACAGCCGAGTGACCCCAACCGGCAGCACGCGGCCGGGGCATCCGTCGAGAATGAATCCCCGGAGGAGATCCGGTCTGATATCGCGCAGACCCGTGTCGAGATGAGCGGGACGATTGACGCCATCCAGGAGAAATTGAATCCCGACCGCCTCAAGGAGCAAGTAACGAGCGCGGTGCAGGAGCACGTCGAGACGGTCAAGGAGAATATCCGCGACGCAACCGTCGGGAGGGCCGAGCAGATGGTCAGTAATGTCGGCGATTCGGCGCAGCGCGCCGGGTCTGGATTTGTCGAAACGATCAAGCAGAACCCGATCCCGGCGGCGCTCGCCGCGCTCGGCATCGGCTGGCTCTGGACGAAGCGCTCCGGCGGGTCGTCCGGTGGGCAATACCGCCCCAATGGCGGACGGACCTACGACGCGGGTAGTCAGCCTTCGTACGGGCGCGGGCAGGCGCAGTACGGCGCCGATCAGGAAGGCGACGACCAATCGCTCGGTGACCGCGTCGGCAACATGACCGGCGAGGCGAAAGACAAGGTTAGCGACGTGACCGGGCAGGCGAAAGATACCGTCACCGATGTCGCGAGCCAGGCGAAGGATCGCGTCGGGCAGTTTGCCGATCAGGCGCAAGATCAGGCTGGCAAATGGGGCGGGCAGGTGCAGTCCGGCGCGCGGCAGGCGAAATCCCGTTTCGACCAGACGATGCACGAGAATCCGCTCGCCGTCAGTGCGGCGGCGGTTGCCGTCGGCCTCGCGGTCGGCCTCTCCCTGCCCGATACTCCGCTCGAGGACAAATTAATGGGCGAAGCGCGCGACAGCGTGATGGAGAAGGCCCAGGCGACTACCCAGGAGACGATGCAGAAGGTCGGACAGGTCGCGCAGCAGGTGCAGCAGACGGCCACCGAGACCGCGAAGGACGCCGCTCAGAAGCAGGGCCTGACCACTGGCTCGTCCCAGCAAGGCAGTCAGCAGAGCAATCAGCAGCGTCCGACGCGGTAGCATGGGTATCCTCACGACTGTGGCACGCGGCTGGAATGCGCTGCATCTGGGACATAGGACGGCGGCGGGTAGCATGCCCGCCGCCGTCCTGGGGACGATACGAAAGAAGTCAGTCAGCGCGTTGTTTCGTACTTCCGGGTCGTCCCCGGCTGCTCGGAGTGCTCGTTGTCCACAAGGTTACCCTGCGCATCGTACGCGCTTGTCGGTGACCGTCTTCCTGCTCCTTGAGCAGACCCTCGATGTCTTGCTTCCCGTCCTGCAGATCCGGCTGCCATTGCCGGGCGGTTCACTTTCCGCTTGATCATGGCGATTTGCGGTGGTGGCTCAGTTTGAAATGGGTGGGGCGGGATTTGACCTGCTAGACACAAGGGCATGCATCTCGGTCGCGATCTGACGCATTTCGTAGATGATCGGGCGGCTGAGGACGATCCGCCCCTCTCGCGTGAGACGCCCGGCCTCATGCTCGAACGTCACGGCGGCGAACTCCATCCGCAATTCGTCAGCCCGCACACGCAACTGGGCGATGCGTACCCGCCGATCTTCCGCCTGCCTACCCTACGAATCTTCCGCTTGCTTCTTCCACCGCACCGCCAATGTCACTGAGCAGCCGCAAGTCTAGCACGATGTGCCTGACCGAGGAAGGTCGCCGCCTGATCCAACTGCTCTCGCAGAAGAAGGGTGTCAGTCAAGCGGCCATCGTGGGACTGGCGGTGGCGTTGCGCCTCCGGTTACGGGAGCGGCAGTCGGCGTTTGCGCCGCCACCGCGACACTGCCAAGAGCCAGAAGGGTTGTCATCACGCAGGCGAAGACCACCCTGCGCACCCAGGGTGTGTGCATCCCGTCCCTATCCTTTCCTGCAAGGGAGTCCTCGCGGTGCGTGCTTCAGGAGCGAATCACGATAATTCGTTCATAACTAATTCATGCTTGTCTTCCGAGCAAGATGGATGCCATCATCAAATTACGGAAACCAACGATGCTGGCGGCATAAGATATGCAACGGAAAATACCCGGAATCCCTCGACAACGGACGATCGCGGAAAGGATGCGACTTATGAGCTTCTTGAATGGATTGGGCGGGAACTTCCTGCAGCGCCTCGCGGGCGGGAACATGAATCCCGCGCAGCCCAGCGACCAACGGGACATGGGCCAGTTCCTGGGCGGCGTGCCACAGGACGCCTTCCAGCAGCACACCGCCACTGCGATGAGCCAGGTGGACCCGCAGGAGTACCAGAATCACATCACGCCGGGCGCCGGCGGCACGAACCCCCCTCGGCGGACTGGGCAAGGGATTGCTCGGCTCGCTCGCCGGCAGTCTCGTTGGCAACATGCTCGGCAGCCAAATGGGGGGTGGCGCGGGCAGCCTCGTCGGCTCACTGGCAGGGAGTATGGTGGGCGGGCAGGCGGCACAGGGCGGCATCGGCGGGTTGGCGAATATGCTTGGCCTCAGCCATACCGATCCGCAGCAGATGAATGAGCAGGATGTCGCGAAACTCGCGGCCCACGCGCAACAGAACAATCCCGGTGCATTGGCGGCGACCGCAGCACAGTACCAGAACCAGCCCAATGTGTTGCAGGGACTCCTTGGCAACAAGGGTTTGCTACTCGCGGGTGCGGGGCTTGCCGCAGCGGCGATGAGCGGCAACTTGCCCGGCGTCAGCCTGTAGCACAATTGCCTCCCCATCTTCGCGGGGGCGTATCCGTTTCGTGAGGGGAGCGTGATGGCTCGCGCACGGTACCGTGCCGTCGTGGATCGGTTCGAATCGTCCCGCCCGGGATCGCCCGCGGCATACGAGGTAGTTGTCCTGCGCGATGTCATCCCGGTCGCCGGCGGCGCACTCACGGGCGAGCAGCGGCTGGCCCACGGCGGCGGCATGCAGCGACTCGACCTCACGGCGGGCAACCTGATCGAGTTCGCGGCGCGCTGCGACGCATATGACAGCGATGGCAGGTGTATTGGCAGCGACATCACTGATCCGGGGGACTTCGCCGCAGCGGGGGAGCAGGGCGACGCAGCCATCCCGGTGGGGATCACATTCCGCCTGTCGTACCCAGGGAGACCCGTCAAGCTCGCGCACCGGGTGTGACGCCGCGTTCGTACCTTCTTCCCCAAGGCATCGTTTGTGCATTGGCGTTCCGTGAATGGCTCATGGCGCACCGGGCGTCGAGCCGCATCTCGAAAGGGAAACAACCATGTCCACGACCCAGAGCAAGCACCCGTCCCACGAGAGCCACCACCAGGCGGCAGCGCATCATTCGGCGGCGGCACACCATCACCTGCAGGCGGCGCACCACCATCAGATGGGCGAGCACGACGACGCGAAGAAGCTACGCAACGGCGGCGCAGGAGCACAGTGAGCAGGCCCACAAGCACACGACCACTGCCCGCGAGCAGTCGCACAAGTAGAGTGGTCTCGTCCTCATTTTGCAGAGGGGCGGCGCGAACGACGGTTCGGCCGTCCCTTTCCCTCTGTATCGCCTGGAAGGTGATGCGTGGCCGATGATATGGAGGTCGGGACGGATCGGGTGCAGGAAGATATGGAGGAGCGACGCAAGGAGGCGAGTGGAAGCGAACGAGCGGAAGGCGGGCGGCCGCCCTGGCTCGACTACCTCGCGATCAGCACCGCGCTCTTCGCGGTCTTCGCCGCCGCTGCCGCACTGGAGGCGGGTAACTACGCGAACGAGGCGCTCTTCAAGGCGAATCAGGGCGTCTTGCAGCAGACACGCGCGGTGGATGCCTGGAGCGAGTTCCAGGCGGACAGCATCAAGAAACAGACGCAGCAAAACCTCGCCATCCTCCTCGCGCATGTCGGCGGCACACCCGCCGAGATCAAGGCCGCGAACGACGAGGCCGCCCGACGACAGGGTTCGCAGGACGATTTACAAAAGGAAGCGAAAGCGCGCGATACCGAAACGGCGGCGCTGACCGCCGAGTCGCAAGATCAACTCGAGCATCACCACCGCTTCGCCGTCTCGGTGACACTCTTTCAGGTGGCGATCGGCCTCGCCGCGATCGCCGCCCTATTGCGCCGACCGGTAGTCTGGTATGGCAGCCTCGGCGCGGGTGCGCTCGCTCTCCTCGCCTTCATTGACGGTTTCACGCTCACGTTCTGAGAAAGGGGAGACGCGGTAATGGGTCAGGTGGAATCGGATCGTGCCCAGCGGTCGAGCGATTCCGCTCTCTCCGGTATCGTCCGGTCCATACCCCTCGTGGCCCCGAAGGTGCGAGCGGGCGACGTCAGAGCAGTACGAGGCAGCAGCGCAGGAAATGGCAGGATGGAAGAAGGGGACCAGCTGATGGACAAGAAGGACAAAACACCGAAAGAGACGGGCAAGCAACTACCCCGGCCACCAGAACGTGGCGGTGAGGAGACCGAACGCGCAGAGCGGTCGGAGCCGGGGACAGGCGGGCTATCGAAAGCGGCGTATGACAAAGCGACCGAGCAGGCCGTCAAGGACATCCACGGCTAAGGATCGCGTCTATCGACGCGGGAAAATCCCGCCCTATCCGTTTTGAACTGACCCATTGCTCCGTGCATCGGGAGTGGGGTTTCGTAGTGGATCTCTGCAATAAGCAGCAGACTTCTCGGACGGCGGTGCCCATAACGGACCTGCCGCCCGACGAGATAGTCGGTCGCGGTCCGCTCCGTCCTCGTGAGAGATATCGAGCGCAGTACGTATTCAATGGCATCCGCCTTGCACTCCCGGTGGTACGCAGGGACAAGGCGGGCGTCCCAAACACATCACTGGAGGTCCATATGCCCATCACGACAATGCAGGAGATGTTTACCCATGAGCTCGGCGACATCTACGACGCTGAGCGGCAGTTTCTCAAGGGCCAGGCGGAGATGGCCGAGCGCGCCACCGACCTCACACTCAAGGCCGGGATCGAGAAACATATGGAGGAGACCGGGCAACACATCAAAAACGTCGAGCGGGTCTTCACGGTCATCGGCGAGAAGCCGAAGGCGGAGCGGTGCCCCGTTGCAGCCGGCCTAGTGACGGAAGCCATGCAGGGGATGAAGGAAGCACAGGTCGACGCGATCCGTGACTGCATGATCGGGGAGGCGGCGGAGAAGGTGGAGCACTACGAGATCGTCAGCTACCGGGGACTGATCGCGAGCGCGGAGCTGATGAAACAGCCGGAGGCGGTGAAGCTGCTGAAACAGAACCTGGCGCAGGAGGAGAAGACGGCACAGACGCTGGAGAAGGGCGCGCCCGGACTGCTGAAGAAGGCGATGGCCGCAGGCGCGTAGCATTCGCCAATCGGTGGATATGGACGCACATCAGTGCCCAGAGGAGGAACCATGTATCTGCGCATCGACAAGATCGCGGTCGATTTCCCCGAGCCGAAAGGCCCGTCCCCCGACGCCGCCGCCGCCCTCCAGGAGCTCCTGGGCGGCAAGTTCGGCGAGATGTCCACCCTGATGAACTACACCTTCCAGTCGCTCAACTTCCGCGCCAGGAGCAAGGCGCGCCCCTACTACGACCTGATCGCCAACATCGCCGCCGAGGAGCTCAGCCACATTGAGACGATCACCTACGCCATCAACCTCCTGCTCACCGGCGCCACCAAGCGGGGGACGAACCCCGTCGTCGCGCCCTTGAAGACGGCGGTGGACGCGCGCAACGCCTACCACTTCATCGCCAGCGGGCAGACGGCGCTGCCGGTGGACTCGATGGGCAACCCGTGGACGGGGATGAACGTCTTCTCCAGCGGCAACCTCAAGCTGGACCTGATCCACAACTTCTTCCTGGAGTGCGGGGCGCGGGCGAACAAGATCCGCGTCTACGAGATGGTGGACGACCCGGCGGCGCGGGCGGCGGTGGGGTACCTGCTGGTGCGTGGCGGGGTGCACATCGTGGCGTACGCGAAGGCGCTGGAGGAGCTGACGGGGGCGGACCTGTCGAAGCTCTTCCCGATCCCGGACATCAGCAACAAGAAGTTCCCGGAGGCGCGCGCGTTGGAGGAGCAGGGGCTGCATCAGATCATGTTCCGCTTCAGCCCGTCGGACTACACCGAGATGGCGCAGATCTGGAAGGGGGCGCACCCGGAGGACGGGTCGACGCTGCGGGTGGAGGAGACGATCCCGGAGGGGTTTGACCCGCCGGAGTTGGCGGAGGAGCCGCAGCTGACGGCGCCAGGGATCGACCCGGAGATGGTCGCCGCCGCCGCTAAGCGCGTGCTGGGATAGATGACACCCGCAGCGACGGGTGCCGTTGCTCGTTGCACGTTTCGGAGGGGACGGGATGCGCGCACGACCGATAGCACCTCCGCCCAGCCACCCAACGCGGCGCGGCGGAGATTCCGGGATCACCTTCGCCGCCCGTCCAGCACCGCAGGTGTCACCCTCGCGGGGGAGAGCATCGTGCCCGACCTCAGCGGCGCGATGAGCGATATCCCAACCGCCGCCGAGGGGGTTGTCGAGGTCGAGGGTATCGCTGGCGACAATACGAACATGCCTGCGCAGGGTGCGGTTCGGGCGTGGCTCTTCCAGTTCGATCAGCCGTCGCCCGAAGTGACGCTCGATGCTGTACCCGCTCTTGTCACGGCGGACGAGACCCTCGTCTGGGTGGACCTCTCCTCCTACACCGAGGCGGACCTGCGGGCGGTCGCCGACGCCCTCGGCCTCCTGGCATCGTCCCCGCCTCTCGGTCTATCCCAGTCACTTCTTCGTCAGCGCCACCGTCGCCGTCCTCGACCCCGACCGCCACCGCGTCGAGGCCCGCGAGCCTGATCTCTTTGCTGGGAAGAACTTCTTGGTCACCGCCCACAAGCGTCCCCTCCCTTTCGCCGATCACCTCGCGACGCGGGCGCACAACAGCCCCGAACTGGTCGCGATGGACGCCTCCTTCATGCTCTATCTCGTCCTTGACGAGACGCTCGCCTACTACGAGGTGCTGAACCGTCACCTGCAGGCGGAGGTCGAATTGCTCGAAGAGCGCGCCCTGCGCGATCCCACCGAGGCGTTCCTCGAACACCTGCTGCGGTTCAAGCGGTATGCATATGCGCTTGCCCAGCTCGCGGAGCAGCACCGCGACGTGTTCGCCGCCTTCCTGCGCCCCGACTTCCCGTGGGTGGCGGGCACCGAGGCGGAGGAGTACTTTCGGGATTTGGAGGCCCGGCTGGCGCGGGAGGCGGTGGTCGGGGCGTTTGACATCGACGTCTCGCACATGGCGCACCGGACGAATCAGGTCATCAAGATGCTGACGATGGTCTCGACGATTATCCTGCCCGCCACGCTGATCATCAGTCTGTTCGGGACGAGCATCGGGGCCAGTGTGCATGACCTGCCGGTGCAGACACCGGTCGGCCTCGCGCTGATGCTCCTCTGCATCGCGCTGGTCAGCGGCGGCATCCTCTGGCTCTTCCACCGGCGGGATTGGTTGTGGCGCCGTCGCCATCGATCCGCACTGGCGCCCGTTGCGGCGACGGTACCGTGCCGCTGCGATCGTCATCTCTCTCGCGATCCGTTGGCGGCGGCCGTTTTTGACGCCTCAGTGCGGTGTGATAGCATACCAGGCGTTCCGGTCGTGGTGACGGCGATCCGGGGCAGAAGGGGGACGCACGGATGGATCAATCGACCTTCGAGGGGCTACTGAACGATTTTCAGCAGCATTGCAGCGGCGAGAACACCCTGCCCGACCTGGCTGTCGCGGCGGGGCGGATGGACGCGCCCGTCGTCGTGCTGATCCATGGCATCGGGGGGAATGCCCAGCACTGGGCCGATCCCGTCGGCCTCAATCCCAATGACACCTGGCTCTTCAACCTCGACGCCCAGCCGCACGGCGCCAGCGGCCTCGGCTCCTCCCCACCCTACCAGCCGGGCAGCGTCACCGCATGGGTCCAGCTGCTCCGCAATGAGGGAGTCACCGCCATCACCTGGAGTCAGCGCCAGCCCGGCGATCTGATCCAGTACGCCGTGACCGAAGCCGTCGCGGTGCTGAGCGCGCTGGAGCAGTGCGTCTTCGCCCCGTATGATCGGGACGTGGCCGCGAGCGGCGGCGTGATTCCCCCGCTTATCTTGCTCTGCCACAGCCGGGGCGGCCTCGTGGCACGGTTGGCGTTGAAACAACTGGGAAGCGGGGGCGTGCCGCACCTACGGAAAGTGATCACCCTTTGCACGCCGCACCATGGCTCGTACATGCCCAAGTTGGCGGACACATCCAACAGCACGCTCAGCAATCAGATGGATTTCAGCAGCCTCGGCCATAACCTGCCCGGCCCACTGGGCAGTATGCTCGGGCATCGGATCGACCCCATCCTGGCAGACCTTGCCAACCGGGTGCGCGAGGCACTGCTGCATTCCTTCGGCACGCTGGCACAGGGGCCGGGATTCGACGAACTCGATCCGCAGAGCGCGATGCTGCAGGGGTTGGCGGACGGCGAACAGCCGCTCCCGGGCGTGCGATATTACGGCTTCGGCGGCACGAACCCAACCTTCATCCATTTCTACCTGTGTGAGATGGGGCACACCGTCCACCTGCTGGGGACGGCGAGCGCCTTCCTCGTGGAGCAGTTGGCGCGCATCCCCGGCGTGGCGGATCGCTTCGGCGGCCTGGCGGAGCTGGACAAAGGCGACTCGGCGGTGGGGCCGACGAGCAGTACATGGCCGGACGCCTTCGGCGCGCCGCACCAGACCTTCGCCGTCAATCACATGCAGGCGCTGATTGATCCGGCACTGCAACAGGCGACGCTCCAGGCCCTGCGGGAATAGCAGACAGCAGGACCAATCGACGGTTGGAAGACACGTCCGGCTCAATCATCATGCGAAGGCAGGGGCGGAATGGCGGCGGGCCAATCCTTCCCCGTATGGGACCATGACGGGCCGCTACGGAACGATCGTGACATCGGCGGCGAGCTCGGCGACGATCAGCTGTCGGACGATCGCGCTGATGCTCGTTTTCTGCACATCCGCTAATGCTTTGAGCGAGAGGCGTTGCGCGGGGGTCACTGCGATCGTCAGGGGAATGACGGTGCGTCCGCGCGGCCTCGGCCCGGGACGGCCTTTCGATAGTGTTACTCTGTCGCGGGATATGGTCATACAGTTCCCCACGCACGATTCAGACAACCCAGAACAATCCCGCACCATCCGTCGCCGGAAGGGAACCCCACTCCATCGGTATCGTCGAGGGGGCTGCCAGACACGTACAAGTATACCACCGCTCAGACCCCTTGATCGCGCCAGTGCATCCGTACGCTGCGGCGCGGCATCGGCTACGGCTCCGCGCGGAGATACTGATAAAGTGTCTCGCGGCTGATCCCGTACGCCCGCGCCACCGCCGCCTTCCCCTCCCCCGCCGCCACCCGCGCCCGCAGTTCGACCCGTTGCTCCATGTTGAGCGCCTTCTTCCGCCCCCGATATGCCCCCCGCCGCCTCGCCAGCGCGATCCCCTCC
>JAABUS010006550.1_pt1 | contig 14062 bp, 14 predicted proteins | sample 5560161 | NCBI WGS metagenome assembly JAABUS01 (sample SAMN10711885, study PRJNA513376) | rock metagenome | isolation source: Antarctica rocks | place: Antarctica: Victoria Land, Trio Nunatak nord | collected 2016-01-04 | reverse complement strand
AACGCGACAGCACCGGGGAGGTGAGGAAGAAACGAGCGTCCCAACCCCAAAAACAGACATAATCTGAACAACGAGTGTCAAGGATCTCCCGACACAGATCCGTCAACCATCAACCGAAGCCCTACAGCCCCACTACGTTTCGGCAGGTCAGCGAGGGGTAGCCGCGCCCGTTTGGAGCACTAGCGGGGTGGCTAGGACACGTAGTCCGGCAACACCGCGGACCCGTTCTCCCAGCTGAAGAGCGGCCCGCCGGAGTCGCGGTACGCCGACCCCAATTCCAGGCGCTCCGAGGCTGCTCACGGCGAGCTAGAGCAAGGAAAACGCACATCAGGAAGGACCCGGCAATAGACACCGAAGATTCTGCTCTAGAATAATCTCAATGCCGCACATGAGGATCAGCCAAGCCGCGACTTACCTGGGCGTCAGCGACGACACGGTCCGGCGCTGGATCGACAAGGGGTTGCTGGACTCCAGCACCGACGAGTCCGGTCGCAAGGTGGTCGAGGGCTACCAGATCGCCCGCGTGGCCCGTGAACACGCCACACCCCCGGGGTTGCCCGGTGGTGTGGCCAGTTCGGCCCGCAACCGGTTCGTCGGGCTCGTCACCGACATCCAGGTCGACCACGTCATGGCCCAGGTCGAGCTCCAGTGCGGGCCGTTTCGGATGGTCTCCCTCATGAGCAGCGAAGCCGTCCGCGACCTCGGACTAGAGCTCGGTTCCGTTGCGGTCGCGGTGATCAAGTCCACAACGGTCATCGTCGAAACTGCCGAAGGAGAATCATGAAGCATCGGATGGGAATGGCCGCCACAATCGCGCTGCTGGCCGGGGTCAGCGGCTGTGGTGGGGACGACTCCTCCGGCGGGAGCGACTCCACCACGCTCACCGTGTACGCCGCGTCGTCGCTGACGTCGGCGTTCGAGGAGATCGCGACGGAGTTCGAGAAGACCCACGACGGTGTGACCGTCGAGTTCAACTTCGCCGGCTCCTCCGATCTGGTGTCCCAAATTCAGCAGGGCGCTCCCGCAGACGTCTTCGCCTCGGCGGACACCGCCAACATGGACAAGCTGGTGGCCGACGACCTGGTGGGTTCGGGCCCGGAGAACTTCGCGTCCAACACTCTCGAGATCGCGGTGCCCCCGGACAACCCCGCGGGAATCACCTCTTTAGAGGACCTCACAAGGCCGGGCGTCAACCTCGTCATCTGTGCCCCTGAGGTGCCATGTGGGGCAGCCGCCCAGATGGTGGCCGAGGTGGCCGGGCTGACCTTCGACCCTGTCAGCGAGGAGCAGTCGGTCACCGACGTGCTGAGCAAGGTGACCACGGGCGAGGCCGACGCCGGGCTGGTGTACGTGACGGACGTCAAGGCAGCCGGTGACACTGTCACAGGTACCACCTTCCCCGAGTCGGCGGAGGTGGTGAACACCTACCCGATCGCGACCACGGCCGAGAGCGAGGACGCCGACCTGGCCCAGGAGTTCATGGACCTCGTGCTCGACGACACTGGCCAGTCCATCCTTGCGGAAGCCGCCTTCGCCAAGCCTTGACGTTGCCCACGCCACGCCCCGTCGACCTGCCCAGGTGGGTCTACCTGCCGGCCGCCGCGGGAGCACTGTTCGTGGTGCTCCCGCTCGCGGCCGTCGCCAGCCGCGTCAACTGGCGGGACTTCTTCAGCCTCATATCCTCCGACTCCTCGGTGGCTGCGCTGGGTCTGAGCCTGCGTACGTCGACGGCCAGCACTGTCATCTGTGTACTGATCGGGGTCCCCATGGCGATGGTCCTGGCGAGGACCTCCTTCCGGGGCCAGGACCTGCTCCGGTCGCTGGTCCTCCTCCCCTTGGTGTTGCCACCGGTGGTCGGTGGTATCGCGCTGCTGTACACCTTCGGGCGGCGCGGCCTGCTGGGCGAGTCTCTCGAGGTGCTCGGCATCCAGATCGCCTTCTCCACCACCGCCGTGGTCATGGCCCAGACCTTCGTGGCGCTACCGTTCCTGGTCGTTAGCCTCGAGGGCGCACTGCGTACCGCTGGCCAGCAGTACGAGGTCGTCGCCGCGTCCCTCGGTGCCAGCCCGACCACCGTCCTGCGGCGGGTCACCCTGCCCCTCGTACTGCCGGGGCTGACCTCGGGAGCAGTCCTCGCGTTTGCCAGGGCACTCGGCGAGTTCGGGGCCACCATCACCTTCGCAGGCAGCCTTCAGGGCGTCACCCGGACACTCCCGCTGGAGATCTACCTGCAAAGGGAGACCGACGCCGACGCCGCCGTCGCGCTCTCACTGGTCCTGGTGGTCGTCGCTGTCGTGGTCATCGGATTCGCCCGGCGCGGGCGGGGCAGCCTGTGACGCTCGTCTTCTCCGCACAGGTTCCCGAACGCGGAGTCGAGGTCGCGTTCGACGTGGCTGCCGGCGAGACGGTCGCGTTGCTCGGACCTAACGGTGCCGGCAAGTCGACGGCCCTGGCCCTGATTGCGGGGCTGCTCCGAGCGCCGAAGTGTCACGTCGTCCTCGACGGCCGACCACTGACCGTCCAAGGGCACGAGAACGGCTACGAGGTCTGGGTGCCGCCGCATGACCGACAGGTCGCCCTGCTCGCCCAGGACCCCCTACTGTTCCCGCATCTCAGCACCCTCGAGAACGTCGCCTTCGGCCCACGAAGCCGGGGCGGACGCCGCGGACCCTCCCGCGACGCCGCGCGACAGTGGCTTGCCGACGTCGGCATCGACGAGCTCGCCCTCCGGAGACCCTCCCAGCTCTCCGGGGGGCAGGCACAACGTGTCGCCATCGCGCGGGCACTCGCCGCGGACCCCAAACTCCTGCTGCTCGACGAGCCGATGGCCGCCCTCGACGTCGCCGTCGCCCCCGCCGTCCGGCAGACGCTCCGCACAGTCCTGAAGGACCGGTCGGCGATCATCGTCACCCACGACGTCCTGGACGCACTGCTCCTTGCCGACCGTGTCATCGTCATCGACGACGGACGGGTCGTCGAGGAAGGCCCCAGCTCAACGGTCCTGGCGCAGCCGCGGAGTGCGTTCGCGGCCCGGATTGCCGGACTCAACCTCATCGAAGGGACCTGGACCGCAGGGGGCCTCGTGACGGCCGACGGGATCCGGATCGCGGGATCAGGCGCCGACCCGCTGCCCACGGAGGGCGGCCGCGCCGTCGCGGTGTTCCGCCCCAGCACGGTCTCAGTGTTCCGAGAACCTCCCGGCGGCAGCCCACGCAACGCCCTCGCGGTCACCGTCACCCACCTCGAACCCCTCGGCGACCGAGTCCGTGTCCACGCGGGTGAGCTCAGCGCCGACATCACGCCTCAGGCTGCAGCGGATCTCGACCTGGCCCCAGGCACCGACGTCCTCTTCACCATCAAGGCAACTGAGGTCGCCGTCTACCCCACATGACGTGCCTCGCCGACGCGTTTGGATCCCGCGCTCCCCAGCATGGTGCGGGCTGACGGCCGAGCATGCAGCCACCCCGTTCAGTCACGTAGACCTCATGACCCTCCTACTTGTGCTGCCACACCTTGACCGACGACAGCAGGAGCAGAGCGGCGAGCAGCGGAACCAGGACGAAGCTGGGCACGACGTTCAGGAACCCGCCTACAACCGTCCCGGCGATGGATCTGGCGGCCGCATCAGTCGAACCGCAGACACGCACCAGTCGAACGGTTCACCAGCGCACCGCCCGCCCCCGGCCCGGCGTTGAACCTGCAAGATGGCCCCAACCTCATCCGCACCGTCGTCCGAGAATCGAAAGGAGACTTCCGCAAAAACGAGCCTCCCGACCCAACAAGTCCTAACCCAACCCGTCAAGGATCAACCGAGCAGGAAACGTAAACCATCAGGCGAGACCCCACACGCCCCACCCATCTGGTGCTGGTCAGGGCGGGGGCAGGCGGCGCGAGCACAGCTTCGCCGATGGGCACCCAGGGATCGCGTCGACTCCGGCTAGGAACGCTGCGCGAGACGGGGTCACCGCCATCGAAGCCTGCCCTAGTTCAGAGAAAGTCCCGACGCTAGTGCAGCCATCGCCGGATAGGCACCGGAAGATGTGCTGTTCAAGACTGGTACCGGTGTTGGTACGCCACCGCAGCAGAGTCGCGCCGGCCGGGTTGGAGACGCCGTCAAGGTTGGGAAAGAAGTCGTGAGGGATCGGTCCGTCCACCAGCACAGGATCGCTCAGGACGCCGTCGGGCGACAGTTTCCTCGTGACCAGCTCATAGGGACTGCCGCTGTCGCCGCCGCCGCTGATGTACGACAATCGCGTCGTGCCGCTGTCATCGAGTGAGGCCACGAGCTCCGGCAAACCGGGCTCCTGCATCCGGCGCACGGGCGTCCAGTTCCCCGCCGCGGTGCGATGGCGCATCAGCTGGACAGTGCCTTTGACGCTGGTCGCGCTGTACTCCTGCCACAACACCGTGATCGCGCCGTTGGCGGTGCTGAGCACCCTGGTCCTGCAGCCGTAGGTTTCACACAGACCGCCTACCATGCCGGTGCGCCACTGCCGCAGCGGCCCCCAGCTCAGGGTGCCGTTTTGCTGGTGCAGCACCGCCTCGTAAAGCCCGCTCGGGTATGTACTGTCGACCTGCTGGTCTTGGGTCGAGGACTTACTGTCGAGTTGCTGGTCCTGTGTCACCAAGACGTGTACAAGACCGTTGCGGCCCTGCCAAAGGCCCCGCAGCACGGTGTAGTAGCCCAGGCCGAGGCCGGGCGACATCATCCAGGGGCCGTTCGGAGGCTTCACTGCTACCTTCACCTGCCGATACGTCATGCCCGCTACGACGAGGGAAGAGTTCGGCCGCTCCAGCGCCGCCGTCAGCCCCTTACCGGACGGAGGAAACTGATCCTGGTAGGGAAAGGTGCGGACAGCCCCGAAGTCACCTGTTGCGTTCATGTGCGTGTAGGCCCAACCGCCGAAGCCACCGCGTAGGAAGAACGTGGCACCACCATCGCTGCCGGTGGCTACAGGGCCAACCGAGGAGTCCTTCGGAGTCCCAAGCAGCTGCTGCGGTTGCGTCCACGGAACGCCGGCACCCGGTGCACGACTGGACGCCCACATGGCGCCACCCACCCTGTAGACGGCAACCGCTCGGCCGCGCTGCGTACTGAACAGCGTCGGCGTGCGCGCCTGGTCCGACCCGTCCACGACTTGGGCCGGCTCCCATTGATCGAGGCTGGCCACGGCGCCCTGCTGGGTGTCGTTGCTCCTCGTGGCCTCAATCGTGTCCGCGAGGGCTGCGCCGGCGAGCGGCACGACGAGTGCGACCGCGCTGGCCGCTGCAAGTGCAATCCTCATGGGGCGCTCCTGCTCAAACAGTGGGAGGTAGTGCCGCGAACGCGCGGCACTACCCTTCAGCGTTGCTTACGGAAAGGGTATTGCGCACTAGTGTGATCGAATCGTTACCGGAGCTCCGAAAGAGCCGCGACTAGCAGGAGAAGCAGCGCCCCGACAGCGGCGGCGCCGAGGCCGAATACCACGAAGAACACCGCTAAGTGGTTCGCCCCGTCGCGCGGAAGGGACGCAAGCGCCGGATCCTCAGGGTCGTACAGGACGGTCACCTGGTCCCCGGCTCTCGCCCGGGCCGGGCTGCGGCCGTAGCGCCCCCGCGTGCGCACAGGACGACCCTCCACCGTCGTGAACGAGAGCACCGGAAACCACAGGCCGCCCGACCCGCTGTCCCCCGCGCTTCCGTCGTAAACCACGTCCGCGACCACCCCCGGCACCCGCACCGCCGTGCGGCGGAAGCGCCTCAGCCGCACTAGCAAGACGACGCCGATGGCCGAAAACAGCAGCCCGAGCCCGAGCAAGATGAGCGGCCCAGCGTGTCAACGGCGGAACCATTTATTCCGTGGAAGCTAGCCGCATCCGGTTGCGAATACTTACGGTATGCTAAAAGCGCGCCTTTCAGGTATGCTTACGCCATGGCTGACGTCACAACGATCAAAGTGCCTCAAGCGTTGCGTGAACGTATTTCCCACGAGGCCTTCCAACGTGGAGTCACAGCAGCATCGCTCATCGGTGAACTCTTGGACCGATATGAGCGTGACCAGCGATTTGTCGCAGTGAGGGAGGCGTATGCCGCTGGCACAGATGCTGGCTACGCCGAGGACTTAGCTGCATGGGACGAAGTCACCGCTGACGGACTACCGGCGTGACGCTGCCGCTTCGGCGAGGTTCGATTGTCTGGGTCGATCTCAGTCCGACGCGAGGACGCGAACAGGCAGGCAGCCGGCCGGCCGTCGTCATCTCCAGCGACGGGTACTTAGCCAACGTTCCAGAGCTGGTGATCATCGTGCCCGTCACAATCACCGACCGCAGCTGGCCTCACCACGTCCGCGTCGAGGGCCCTGACGTTGACCTGCCGAGGCCGAGCTTCGCGATGACCGAGCAGCCACGCACGATTGCGCGCTCCCGAATCAGTGGTGGTGCGGGCTCTGCCGGAGGCCCGACAATGGCCCTGATCGACCAGTGGCTGCGCGATTTCACCGGACCGTGAGGGCCGTCGACCGGGCACAGATGAGATCAATCGACTGCCAGGGGCAGGTCAGTGAGCGTGCCGTCGATAGTCGGCCCAGGCGAGGGCTAGTCGCCGGATGCCGACGCCGAGCCCCGTGGGGTTATAGGCGAAGGACAACCGCAGCCGGTCGTGATGGCCACCTCGTGCCGAGCAGAGGTGACCAGGGAGTACGGCGACTCCATGGCGGAGGGCGACATGGGCGAACTCCCCGGCGTCGCCGGCGGGCATCCCGACCCATAGACAGGCTCCACCCCGCGGTCGCCTGACGTCGAAGTCCGGGAGCAGCTCCCTGAGAAGAGCCGTGGCCTGGTTGCACCGGGCGGCCAACTCGCGATTGCGCTGCTGGCGCAGCTCAGGCAGCCGCTCCATCAACCGCGCCGACACGAGCTGGGGAAGCAGGGACGTGCCCAGATCAGCTATCGCCTTAGCCTGCCCCAGACTCGCGATGAGGTTTTCCGGAGCGCGGATCCAGCCAATCCGTAGCCCGCTCCACACCAGCGGACTCAGCGAGCCGATGACGACCATCGAGTCCGCCGCGCCGACCGCTGCGACCGGCGGGGGCAGCGGGTAGTCGTTCAGTGGCAAGTCCGCTGACGCGTAAAGCTCGACGACCACGGCAGATCTGACGCCGGCGAGGGCGGCGATTCGAGCACGACCATCGGCACCTACGACGGTTCCGGTGGGGTTGTGGTGCGTCGGTGCCACCATCACGAGACGTGGATTCTCCCGTTCCACGGTGCGGGTCAACGCTTCGGTGTCCAGGCCGTCGGTGCCGACCGGCACCGTCCGCAGGCGTGCTCCGGCGTCCCGCAACACCGGGAGCTGTCCCGGGTACAAGGGGTCTTCGACGACTACGACGTCACCAGGCTCGAGTAGCGCCGCAGCCACCAAAGACAGGCCTTGCTGGGCTCCTGACGTCACCATGACTTGCTGTGCGGAAGTTGGCAGGCCGCGCTTGGAGCACTCGTCGGCAATCGCCTGGCGAAGCGGCGGCCACCCCAGCGGGAGGTACCTGGGTTCGTCTGTGACCGGGTCCCAGTCGTCGCCGGTCAGCGTGGACAACACCTCCAGGAGGACCGCAGACGCCGGGATCGCGATCGCCGAAAGGTCAACGACTCCGGGCGGATACCGCACTGCGCTCTCGGGTGAGGCGAGCCGGTGCTGCCACGGGAATGGCGCCGAGCTCGCCCCCGGCCGCGGACCGGCTTCGTCACGGGCGATCCAGTGGCCACTGCCGGGCTTGCTCTCCAACAGACCTGCCCCGTGGAGGAGCTCGTATCCGGAGACGACTGTGGCACGACTGATCACTAGTGCCGTGGCCAGTGCACGCTCGGACGGCAGTCGCGTTCCGGGAGCGAGCTCCCCTAGCTCCACGAGCTGACGCAGAGCGCTGGCGAGCCGTTCGGGCAGCCTGCCCCGGTTCTCCGCCCAGCCCCCGAGCAGACGCGCAAGTTGTTGGGCGCCCAAGGTGGAAGCACGGCTTCGGTCCACTTCGCCTGCCTTTGGCCTGTCGCATGCTGGGATATTGCGCCAATGCTAGTGGGTGAATCCTTCCCCAGTGTCGGCCCTCAGGAGGCTCCCCCATGGCACGAGACATAACGAAGCGCTCTGTAGCCCTGTGGGCGACAGCGACAGTATTGGCGTTGGGGGGCGCCGCGCAGGTCTCGGCTGCTGCCGGCGCCGTCCCCCAGCAGCAGGTCAAGTCGGGTAAGAGTGCGCCGACCGGGCTGACGCTGGAGAAGAGCCGGCAAACGATCACGAGCGCGCTGCGAGTCGACCTGACCCGCGACTTCGCCACGCTGCCCCTGCACAAGGGATCAGTTGGCGGTGAAACCGTGTGGTTCGTCATCACCGACGTCTCTGACGCCGACATGGCCAGCCAGCTCGGCATCAACCACTCTCCGAAACTTGCCAACGCAACCCGCGACTGCCCGGCCTGCGTGCAGGAGGTCCTCACTGACGATCCCGTCCTCGGCCAGGCACCGGTCCAGTTCCAGGGCGTCCCGGACTTCAGCCTCACGCGCACCCTGACTCCGGCTCCTAAGCCCGCGACGTTCCCGCCTCTGTCGTTCACCGTCGGGGCGCAGGCTGGCGCAGGCTACAGCCCCTATGTGCGAGTCGACGGCACGGACATCGTCTTCAACGCGCCAATCGTGGCCATCGGGGACGGACCCTTCGATGTCACCACACACACGAACACACATGACCGCCTGCTCGGGATCGACACCGAGAAGATGACCGCTGATCTTCTCTTCGTCCGCGGATTCGCCAACGGCAGGGCCATCGCCTACCTGAGCTTCGACTCCTCCGACGCCTTCACCGCCACAATCGAGCGCAGCACCTTCACGCCAGCGCTGGCCGACCTGCAGTTCCAGAACGGCGGGGACGGGCCTGGTCGCGACGACCGAGCCGACTCCGCGCGAGCGTCGATCTTCACGTTCGTCAACGCCCAGGCAGGGCTGGAGGACTCTCCGCCTGCACGGGGAGCCACCCAGGGGGTAGGGCGTTCGCAAGGTTTGACCCACGCCCTCAGCCTGCCCATCGTCGGTCGTGACGCCGCGGTGGCGAACGGCAAAGTGCTGGACGCGTTGCGCCGCGGCGGCGACGTCAGCAACATCTTCAGCGACATGCCGAGCGACTTCGGGAACAGCGACCCCCTCGAGTACAGCCCCGCTTGGGATCTCCAGGTCGGTGTGTACAGCGACGCCGCGGTGGCCGCAGGTCAGAACGGGCTGCAGACCGACGCCGTCGAGATCGCACAGCTAGCCGCCGCCGGGGTCGTCACCGCACCAGGTGGGCTGCCGCTGGGCTCAGCCAACGTCATCATCAACTGCCCGGCGCTGGCCTTTCTTGACTCCCCGGCGGATGCCACGAGCAACGGCTCCGACGTTCCTACCGGGGTGAACGCCGGCACCGGTGGCCAGGCCGCTGGCACCGGTGGCCAGGCCGACGACGGCACGGACAGTCCCCTGCTGCCCTTGGTGCTCATCGTGACTGGTGCCGGGGTGGTTGCTGCGGCGAGCCGGCGGTTCGTTCGCCGCTGATGATCGCATCCCGCGCCGATCGAGGGCCGGCTTCTGCCGCTTGTGCCGGCGGGCTGGCCCTCGTGGCGTTGGGTGCCGCTCTATTGCTGCGCCCCTCGGCTCCTGTCGACGAGGGTGTCGTGCCGGAGGGTCTCCCCGCGGCCAAGGCCACGGTCTCAGTCCCCGGGGCGGGCGGGCGCGCAGTACAGCGAGCGATTGTCCAGCAGTCGGACAGGACCACCCAGCCGGCTCGCCCGGTCTTGATGGAGCTGCCGAGCTTGGACCTCGCGGCGCGCATCGCCCCGGTCTCCGTAGCCGCTGGAGGAAACCTTCGGGTGCCGGAGGACCCAGCTGTCCTGGGATGGTGGCGCTCCGGGGCCCGCCCCGGCGACGACCGGGGCAGCATCGTGATCGACGGCCACGTCGACAGCGCCACGCAGGGGCTGGGCACCTTCGCACGCCTCCGCGAGCTGGAGCTCGGAGACCCGGTGCTCACCGAGAGCGCCGCTGGGGAGGTTCGCCGCTACTGGGTCACCGGCCGACGGCAGTTCCCCAAGGAGACGTTGCCAGCCGATGACGTCTTCTCCCAACACGTGCAGGAACGGCTGGTGCTCATCACGTGCGGCGGCCGCTTCGACCCAGACGACGGTGGGTACGCCGACAACGTCGTGGTCTTCGCCGTACGCGGACCGAGACCTGAGGGACTCGCCAACTAACGGGGTTTCGATGGGGCCCTGGCCGCACTGCAAGCTCACGTCATTGTGCTGTCCAGGATCAATCGTGCCGCTTGGGCCGGCTGGTCCCAGTGCGGGAAGTGCCCGCACTCGTCGAACCAGTGCAGGGTCGCGTCCGGGAACATGCTGCTCGCGGTCTTGGCCTGGCTGGGCAGCGTCACCTTGTCCTGACGTCCCCACCCGATGACGACCTTGCCGTTGAGCGACCCGGCTGGGGCACCTTGTTGCTTCGGCCCGAAAACGAGCGCTCTAAGCGTGGCATCCAGACTCGGGGCGGTCTTGAACCCGCGAAGCTCGGTGAGCACCAGGTCGGGGTCGAGCTTCCAGGGCTTCGCTGAGAACTGAGCGAGCAACGCGGTGCGCCCGGCGGGGTTCCGCGTCAGAGCTGGCAGCGCCGGTTGGATCCGGCGTACCAGCGCGATGGACGCCTTGATCGTCGCACCGAAGACAGCGACCTGCCGGTTGGTCCAGAACCCTCCCGGGTCCAGCGCCACCGTGGTGCCCGCGTGACCGCGTCGCGCCATCTCGAGAACCATGCGCGCACCCATTGAGCTGCCGACGAGGTCGACGTCCGGCAGCCCCTCGGTCTCGATGAAGCGCTCAACCGCGTCGGTCAGTGTCGCGATGGACACCTCCCCGTCCAACGGCGCGGTCTCCCCGAAACCAGGAAGGTCGACGATGATCACGTCGCGCTCGGCAGCCAAGGCGCGCACGACAGGGTCCCAGTTCCTCAAACCGGATCCGAGCCCGTGGACCAGGAGCATCGGCCTTCCAGAACCGTGACGTTCGAAGTGCATCACCATCCCCTTCCCTTCTAGGACACAGGTCAGCGAGGGTACGCGATGCGGCGGCCGGGCGATGGACCAGACTGCCGCGCGGTCCTATCCTCAAGGCCATGGCCACGTGGGACGACGTACGCCGGATCGCTTCGGCACTGCCCGAGACGGTGGAACCTCCCGGCGATGAGCTGGCGTGGCGGGTGAAGGACAAGCTGTTTGCCTGGGAGCGACCATTACGTCGAGGCGATCTCGAAGCGCTCGGCGACGCCGCCCCTAAGGGGGCCATCCTGGCCGCACGAGTCCCAGACCTCGGGGCGAAGGAGGCTCTGCTGGCCGACAATCCCGAGGTGTACTTCACCACGCCGCACTTCAACGGATATCCGGCGGTTCTCGTGCGGCTGGACCGAATCCCGGCGAGCGAGCTCAACGAGCTGCTGTCCGAGGCCTGGGTCTCCCGGGCGCCAAAGCGGCTGGTCGAGACGTACCTCGCCGACCGCGGCTGAGGGCCACGGCGGTGGCTTGTTTGGAGACCAGGCAGCGGGGTACCCACGCACGTGTCGAGCTGACGGTCGGCTGACGTACTGCGGGAGGAACGCACATGGCTCCGGGCAAAGCGGTGAAGGCCGCCAAGAAAACTACCAAGAAGACAGCCAAGAAAGCGGCAGAGAAGGTCGCTGAGATGCTCGAGCCGCCGGTCCCCGGCGCTCCCGGCGTCGAGCCGCCCTCGCTCGAAGAGCCCACCGAACCCCGCGAGCCGCTACCGCCGAAGCCCGACCAAGGCGCCCCCGCCACCGTGACCGCGACCGGCGCCGAGACTGGCGCCCCTCCGTCCGCGCGCGGCCAGCAAGGCGCGTACCTGACGACGGCGCAGGGCCTGCGGCTCTACGAGACCGACCACTCCCTCAAGGCTGGCGAGCGCGGCCCCACGTTGCTCCAGGACCACCACCTCCGCGAGAAGATCATGCACTTCGATCACGAGCGGATCCCGGAGCGCGTCGTGCACGCGCGCGGCGCCGGCGCACACGGCGTCTTCGTGGGCTATGGCAACGCAGCCAAGGTGTCCAAGGCGGGCTTCCTCGCCAAGGACAAGGAGACCCCCGTCTTCGTCCGCTTCTCGACAGTCGTCGGTTCGCGCGGCTCGGCGGACGCCGTACGGGACACCCGCGGGTTCGCCACCAAGTTCTACACCGACGAGGGCACGTTCGACCTGGTCGGAAACAACTTCCCGGTGTTCTTCATCCAGGACGGCCTCAAGTTCCCCGACATCATCCACGCCGCCAAACCGCACCCCGACCGGGAGATCCCACAAGCCCAGAGCGCGCACGACACGTTCTGGGACTTCGTGTCGTTGCACACCGAGGCCACGCACCACGTGATGTGGCAGATGTCCGATCGGGCCATCCCCCGGTCGTACCGGACCATGGAAGGGTTCGGCGTCAACACGTTCCGACTGGTCAACGAAACCGGTGAGACCTCGCTGGTCAAGTTCCATTGGAAGCCCGTCGCCGGCGTGCACTCCTTGGTGTGGGAGGAGGCGCAGCTGGTCAACGGCATAGACCCCGACTTCCACCGCCGCGACCTCTACGACGCGATCGAGGCGGGAGCACACCCGCAGTGGGAGTTCGGCATCCAGGTCTTCCCCGACACCCCGGAGCAGACCTTCGAGGGCATCGACCTCCTCGATCCGACCAACCTCGTCCCCGAGGAGCTCGCGCCGGTGCGGCGCATCGGTCGACTGACGCTGACCGCCAACCCGACGAACTTCTTCGCCGAGACAGAGCAGGTCGCCTTCCACCCCGGACACCTGGTTCCCGGCATCGACGTCACGGACGACCCGCTGCTGCAAGCCCGGTTGTTCTCCTACCTCGACACCCAGCTCACCCGCCTCGGGGGACCGAACTTCGCACAGATCCCGATCAACCGGCCGCACGCCCCCGTCAACGACATGCTCCGGGACGGCTTCCACCAACAGGCCGACCACGCCGGCGTCGCGCCGTACAGACCCAACTCGCTCGACGGTGGTTGCCCATTCCTTGCCGGCGAGGACATGAGCGCGTACGTCGAGGTGCCCCACCAGCTGCCGGCGACGACGAAGGTGCGGGCGGCGCCGGTCTCGTTCGACGACCACTTCAGCCAGCCACGGCTGTTCTGGCTCAGTCTCAGCCCGGTGGAGAAGGACCACGTGGTCCAGGCGTTCACCTTCGAGCTCGGCAAGTGCTACGAGCAGGCGATCAAGGAGCGCGAGCTCCAGGTCCTGGCCAACATCGACGGCCGGCTCTGCGCCGACGTCGCGGCGGGCCTCGGCCTACCGGTGCCGGAGCCGACCACGCCGCCGGCCGAGGTGCAGGCCAGCCCTGCACTTTCGCAGCTGGGTGAGACGTGGCCGGTCGCGGGTCGCCTGATCGGCATCGTGGTGGACCCCGCCAACGGTCTGGACGGCGTCAACGAGGTGAAGCGGGCCATCCTCGGCCAAGGCATGGTGCCGCTGCTGATCGCGCCTCACGGTGGGACGATCGGCGACGGGATCCCCGTGCAGCGGACGTTCCTGACGGCACGCTCAGTCGAGTTCGACGCGTTGCTGCTGGCCGGCACCCCGCGGGTCGGGCCCGATGCGCTAGCCGGCAGAGACGCCAAGTCCGGTGACCCGGCCGACGCCGACGAGGTGGCCGTCGACCCCCGGGTGCGCCTCATGATCGGTGAGACGTTCCGTCACGGCAAGGCCATCGGCGGCTGGGGCGATGCGGCTACGGCATTCGCTGCTGCGGGCTGCGACCCAGTCGACGACGGTGTCGTGCTCGGGGATGACCCGACGGCCGTCTTGGACGAGGTCGTCACCCTGCTCGGGGCCCACCGAGTCTGGGAGCGGTTCCCCGTCACGAGCGCCTAACGGCGAGCATCGTGACGCGGCCCTCCCGCTCATACTGCCCGGCGCGCTTGATCTCGGGGTGTTCCCTTCGAATCCGCGACCAGTCCGGCTGGCTCACGACGTCGAACCCGTAGGTCTTGAGCATGAAGACAA
>JAABUS010006549.1_pt1 | contig 14063 bp, 13 predicted proteins | sample 5560161 | NCBI WGS metagenome assembly JAABUS01 (sample SAMN10711885, study PRJNA513376) | rock metagenome | isolation source: Antarctica rocks | place: Antarctica: Victoria Land, Trio Nunatak nord | collected 2016-01-04 | reverse complement strand
AGAAGATATTCTTTCCATGTCTGCACATCTTAACGTAAAAGACTACGCCTTAGTTGCTCCGCAAGCCACCAACCATTCGTGGTATCCTTATTCTTTTCTTGTACCGCCGGCACAAAATGAACCGTGGTTGTCGTCAGCATTATCATTATTAAAAGAAATTGTCAGTGATTTAAATAATAAAGGCATTGCTTCAGAAAACATTTACTTTATGGGTTTCTCACAAGGCGCCTGTTTAACATTAGAATACGTTACCCGTAATGCAGAAAAGTATGGCGGTGTTGCCGCTTTTACCGGAGGGTTAATCGGAGATAAAATTTATACAGAAAATTATAAAGGAGACTTCAGCAATACTCCTGTATTTATTGGTACAAGCAATCCCGATCCTCATGTACCGGTCGAAAGGGTGTATGCGACTGCAAATATTTTAAAAAATATGAATGCTGTTGTAACAGAAAAAGTATACAATAACATAGGTCATACTATTAATCAGGATGAAATCAATAATGCAAATAATCTTGTATTTAATTCATAGCAATTCGTACAGTATTTGAAGTAATCAGTAACAATAATGAAGATAGCATTTTGAAGGATTTTGATTTTATCTGAAGAGGCGTAAGTAAAGGAAGTTATCTGAAAACATCCTGACAAAAGATAAAATCCTTAGATATTATCTTTCATGAAGTATTTAAAAGAAAGAGAGACCTTCGCTGCGTCTATTCGTAGAGATTTAATTCAATTCAACTCTTCAATCTAATTTTTAGTTACTGGAATTTTAATCCTTGAACAAATAGTTCTTTTATAATTATCTTATAGTCAGGTTTATGAAAATAGTAATTCTTTCAGCAAGTGTACGTGTAGCACGTAACAGCAACAGAGTAGCTGTATATTTTTAAAATTATATTAAGGAGAATAATCTTTCTGATGTAGAAATTGCGGATTTAAATGAGTATAAAGGTGTTTGATGAACGACTGAGATTTATGAAAAACCCGGCTCCTGAAGTAGTTGAGTTTGCTGAAAAAATAAACAACGCGGGTGGTGTTCTCATTGTTACTCCTGAATACAATGGTGGTTATCCTGCCAGTTTAAAAAATGCAATTGACCTTTTATACGCCGAATGGAGAAGAAAGCCAATCGCTCTCGTAACTGTATCGGCTGGTCCATTTGGCGGAGCGCAGGTTACAACTTCACTTGTATTTTCGTTATGGAAAATAGGCGCATGGGTAGTGCCGGCAATGTTCCCCGTGTCGAAGGTTCAGGATAATTATGACGAGCAGGGCAACCCTGCAGATAAGCAAGGTACAGACAGAAGAACAAATCCTTTCTTGATGAATTAATATGGTTAATTTCTGCAAAGCAAAAAATGGAGCAATAAATATTGCTTTCTATCGGTTGCCTAATAATAAGATATGTATTTTTAACTGGCAGTTAATTTATTCCTTAAAATTTTTATATCTCTATTAAAGAATTTTCCCAAATAGAGTTTTTCTTCCCCAAAATAGAAAAAATAAGGTGTTAAGAAAAATGAGTAGCCTGGTTATCAATTAGTTACGCTTTGGCATCATAATAGACAAGATGAGGAAATAATAAAAAACTATGTACACTACCTCTATTTGCTCTGAAAAGCCTCCTGTTAAAACAAGCATTTACATTAAAGGTGATTTCAATAAATTAAGATCACCAAAAAATGGCGGTCAATCAAGTTTGGAAAAAGAAAAAGCTATTGTAAGAGATATTTTACAAAGCCCTGCAACTCAGAAAAGCATAACAGGAAAATTTGCATACACCATTCAGAAGGGCGACGACAAGAGGTTAAGCAGAGATGGCGTACTTAAAGTTTATAATATTAATGAACCAATTGATATACCTGTGGGCAAGTTATTAGGTAATTGGAAAAAGTCGCATATTGGTGTTACCCTTGTTGTTTTAAATAATCAATGGTGTGTCGAGGGAGAGGTGTTTGAAGGTCGTATTTATAAGCGGGAAAGAGGTGTGTTGGTAGCTTTGAGGCTAATGTTAGAATCTGTAATGGCATAATAAGCTTGCTCAAATGATACTCTCCTTTCTGTTTGTTTTGAAAAATCAAGTTTCAACCTCTGAACAGATAGAATCTCCAAATATATTTTTCGTCAAAGTACTTTTTTTAATCCAACTGAGCAGCTTTTTCTAACTTATAGCAGGGACTTGTATAATTGTGTTTTAAAACGGAACCTTACTTACTCTTGTTTTTTTATTATTTAATTTCTTTCCTTATTTCCGGTGCCACCTTGGTTCCAAACAATTCGATGGAATGCATGACCTTATCATGAGGCATTGTACCTACACTCATCTGGGCTAAAAACCGGTTGTGTTTAAACAACTCATGTTCATACAAAATTTTATCAATTACCTGTTGCGGACTTCCCACCAATAAAGAGCCTTGTTCAGATCGCATAGCCTCAAAATGTTCTCTGCTCATGCCCGACCATCCACGTTCCCGTCCAATGCGTGTCATTACATCAGCATAAGAAGGATAAAATTCATCGGCAGCCTGCTAAGAAGTATCAGCGATATAAGTATGTGAATTAATCCCGAGTTTTAGTTGATCATGCCCTGCTCTTTTTGCAGATTCCCTAAACAATTTAACTAATGGAACAAAACGGTCTGGCATTCCTCCTATAATTGCCAATGCCATTGGCAAGCCCAGTTTTCCGGTTCGCACCACCGACTCAGGCGTACCACCCACAGCTACCCAAATAGGCAATTTATCCTGGAAAGGACGAGGATAAACACCAGGATTATTGATAGGTGGACGGTGCTTACCCTTCCAGGTAATTTTTTCACCCGAGTTCAACTGAATGAGCAAGACTAACTTTTCTGAAAATAATTCATCATAGTCCTTAAGATCATAACCAAAAAGGGGAAACGATTCGATAAACGAACCGCGGCCCAGCCATAATTTCTGCTCTGCCACCTGACAACAGATCAACGGTAGCAAAATCCTGGAACACACGTACCGGATCATCAGAACTTAATACGGTAACCGCACTCGATAGTTTAATGTTTTTGGTTTTTTCTGCTGCTGCTCCAAGCACTACTGCAGGAGATGAAACAACAAAATCAGGACGATGATGTTCACCTATTGCAAAAACGTCCAATCCAACTTGTTCTGCCAATTCAATTTCTTCCATTAGGTTCCGGATGCGTTGATAAGCACTTATTAATTTACCGGTTGAGGGGTCAGGAGTTCTTTCTGAAAAAGTGTAAATTCCTATTTCCATAAATAAAAGATTCAGGTTTATGGTTAATAATGTAAAAGTTCAAAATTAACTGTCCTGCATCAAATTGCGCAGGCATTTAAAATTAATTGCCATAGTTATTAAAGTATTACAAGTTTATTTGAAGTCAATCTGTATTGTTTCTTCAATTTTATTTTCAGGTTTTTTTGTCTCCCATAACAACTAAACTTTCCATTGTTGCAGAAGAACTGTTACTTCCATAACTTTGATTAAATTTTAATTTATGTCAAAACATTATCCACTAAAATTCATTTTAGAAGATGGGGTTCATGTTGAAGTAAATAAAACCGGGACTAACACTTATGACTTTACATTGGCACGAAAAGAAGGCGCCCACCATTTTACCTACATAGATGATGACAGACCCAAAGACAAAAAAATCGAGTCATTAGATTTTGACCAATTAAATGCAGTACGCAGATTTTGGCTGGAGAATGATAATATGATATAACTTTTCTTAGAATGTGGTAAAAATTTGGGATAGATATTTGTTAATGTTTGCTCTCTTCAAATTTTGCAGTGGTCGGCAACACAATCTTGTAAACTGCATTCTCATGCTTTCGCATTCGAAATTATTTCTTTTTTTATAGTTGCTTTTAAGGGGCATTGAATTCGATAGCATGTAAAAGATGATAAGAAGTTTTACTTAAAACTTAGTCTCAATTTTTTTTCTTATTGAACCATCAGTATTTAGAATGAATAAATTATGAGATTTAGATTCTCCTTCCAGGCAACTTTTTTATTATTTTTATTTGACACCATACATCTTTATTAATTGGCCTGCAGATTAACGATCGTATCTTTGAGTCTTTTGAAATCCTCCGGGCAAATAATTTTTCCCTAACAATATAATCCTGGTAAGTACGTTCTAATATTGTCTTTTTTCATGTAAAGTATATTTTTTTTTGCCTGTTGTAAAAGCAACAGGCTTTTTGTTTTCCTGATCGTAATATTCCTCAATAAAAATAATTATACTAAAGAGAGCCGGAATAACACCTAACGTTCCTCTGTTGTATTAAAATTATTTTATCTTAGATTTAAATACTACAAATGACTCTAAACAAAGCCTTAAAGGAATATTTAAAATATGAAAGACTGTGCAACAATGCTAATGAAAAGGAAAAGGAACTTGTCGATAAGTACATTAAAGAGCTAAACGAAAAAGAATATAACGGGCAATATACTACAGAAAGTGCAGAAGATGTTTTTGAAGCTTACTCAAACATAGAAAAGCATAAAAAAGAAGTTAAGCAATATAAAGCGAACTTTACTGAAGCAGAACAAGAAATTTTTCGTTATCTCTTGCCATTAAAAGGCAAAAGAATTTTTTATGTTCACGAATACAAAGATGGTCGCAATCCTTACCAAAATAAGAGTAAAGATTATGTCTTTTGGTTAGAAAATAATAAGGTTACTCATAATTAAAAAGATTTCAAAATTGTGCAGGTATTGATATCGGCATTGAATTCTCACTATAGCTGGTGAAATCCTTGTTTTAAAGTATTACTTCCGGGAATTCTTACGCTTTGTCTTTCCTTAAAGCCTCAACATCTACCTTTTCTTCATTTCCCTATAGCCATAAAAAACCACCTGCTGTGATAGACAAGCCGGAAGCTGCCCTTCCAATTGCACTAGCTAATACAACCGTAATTTTCGATACTTCAGATGCATTTCATGGGTTTCTATTTTTTCTCCTTTTAAAGTAAACTGGCTTACCTCCTTACGTACTGATTGAAGTATGCTCTTCCGGATGGTTTCCAGTTTTTCCTCTGTCAAATCAAAAAAAAAAACTTCGAGCCCTTTTGCGTTCTACTATTCTTTGCTGTTTTTTATCCCAATTTGCTATTATTAAATTAGATAGATGAATGTTAAGGCTGTCTGTATCCTTACATAAAATAACAATACTTTTGTCATGCAGATCAAAAGCCTGGACGAAACAATAATACATTATTCGAGCTAAACTAAAAGCAAAGTCTTTACCCTGAACTACAACCTTTGCTATAATATAATCAGTATAATCATTTTTAAAATTATTAACCGCCTTGCCAATTTTAGGTTTAATAATCATTCCTTGCTTTATGCAAATGGCGCCATTGCTATACTGCATTTCATATTGCTGTCTCTTAATTCTGCCCAGGTTGGAGATACAGAAATATCCATCAAGGCCCGGTATATCTTCCCAAACTTCTCCTTCCATATCATCCAATGATAGATTTTGAAAGGGATATTTTTTTGTGATTCTGACATATGCCAAAAACAATAGAATAAGAATATTTCGAATTGCAGTGTTGCTACACTGCCTTTTCTACCTTTTTTTGCTACTTACCGTAAAAACAAAAGGATAAGCAATTGATTTACAATGTACTTATCCTTTTAATTGTGGAGCTGAGCGGAGTCGAACCGCTGTCCAAACATACTTGCCATAAGCCTTCTACATGCTTATTCCGGCATTATTTGTCAGGAAGTAACAGGAACCGGACAAACCAATTACTTTCTTAGCTGAATGATCTTACACTGCAGTCACAGCCTTCTGCAGCGGCAACCCGTTTTGTTTGTTTGATTGGGCGGGGAAGCGTGGCAACAGGTCAGCCTGCACTCCCGGCCATAATGGATGCTAATTCTCTGAATTAGGCAGCCATGGCGTAAGTATTTTCGCCTTTTATTTGTTGAGTTTTCAGATTAAAGTGCTAATAACACAACGCACTGCATGCTTATACCCACAACAACCTATGCTGTCAAAACCAGGTACAGCCCCCAGGTATTTGCAAAATTACAAAAACAATTGTATTACCTTGTTTATCTTAACATTTTACTTTTACAATTTATCTGTAGTTAGAGTTAAATAAGTTCATTCAATTAAGATATTTAAATAATATTTTGAAAAATAATTTCTGTATTCAAAAATTCAAGATACTTTTGCAGTAACAGTACACGCCACGCTACCCCGTAAGATCAGCGTACCAGGGCGTGTCTTTTGCTTTTACATAATTACTTTTTTAAAAAAATATTATCCACCCACCCCATGTGCAGTAATCAGGTGGGTTTTTTCATTAATATATGTATTCTAAAGAAGCAATTTCAATAGAGCGGCAAATACAACAACTTATTGAAAGAGGTCTCGAAATAAAAGAAACAGACAATGCTGAACATTATTTAAGTAATATAAGTTATTACAGGCTTTCAGGGTATTGGTGGCCTATGCAATCAGATAAGGAGAAGCATCTGTTTAAACCCCGCAGTCGGTTTAGTGATATAGTTGCCTTATATAATTTTGACCGTGAACTTCGTTTGTTGCTTTTTGATATAATAGAAAGATTAGAAATAAGCCTTCGCACAAAACTTATCTATCATTTGTCTATAGAGTTTGATGCATGGTGGTTTCAGAAAACAGAATTATTTAATAATACTCGCGAATTAATTAAAACACTTGCTGCTCTTGAAGAAGAAATAGAACGGTCAAAAGATGTTTTCATTAAAGAACATTATAAAAAACATAAAGACGATCACCGTTTTCCTCCTGCATGGAAAACATTGGAAATTACAAGTTTTGGAAACCTTTCCAAATTATACGGAAACCTTAAACCTTCAGTTAAATCAAAAGATAAAATAGCTGAATCATTCCAAACAGTTAATCACACTTACTTACCAAGTTGGCTTCAGTCAATTGCTCAAATACGAAACTATTGTGCACATCATAGCAGACTTTGGAACAGGAACTTGCCCGGCAGGCCTAAGCTTTTAAGCAAACCTACAGCCTCCTGGATTGTTGACATTCCTAAAGAAAACGAATACCACATGTTGTATATTCATTTATGCTGCATGAAATATCTTTTAAATGTGGTAGATCCTGGTAATCACTTTACAGATGAGTTAGACAAATTATTTTCTAAATATCCCAATGTTGACCCTAATGCTTTAGGAATGAAGCCAGGATGGCAAAGTGAGCAATTATGGAAAGTATAGAGCTTTCGAAATATTATAAAGACAAGATGCTATAAAAAAGTGACACAACGACTTACTGTTCTTCTTACCAAATCAATAAAAACAAATTCTTTTAAGTTAACTATGCAGAAGCTTACAACACCTGAAGAAGCCTACCAAAAGCAAGTTTTAAAATATGATGAAATATTAAAAAGACTAAAAACGAACAGAACTTATTTCGGATGGATCAGATTACTTATTGTAATACTCATCTTATTATTTATTTACTCCTTGTTTTTTGATTCATCTATAATAGCTTGGTTAATTGTGGCAGCAGGCATCACCAGTTTTCTTTACGTTATTTCGATAGATACTGATAACAATGAAAAAATTGCAGATATTGAAAGATTGCTGACAATAAATAATGAAGAATTATCTATATTAAATGGAAATTATTATAACAGGGAAGACGGCCTTTCTTTTTTGCCTGCGGAACATCCTTATGCAGGAGATATTGATTTATTTGGTACCGCTTCCATTTATCAGTATATCAACCGGTGTACTTCTGAGCAATCAAAAAAACTCCTTGCAACACTATTGTTATCCCCTTCTGAAAAAGATATAGTTATTCAGCGGCAGGAAGCAGCAAAGAATCTGGAGCCTCACTTAGAGTGGAGACAGGAATTGCAATCTGCAGGTATGGCTAATCCTTTAACCTTTTCTACCGAAAACAGAATTACTTTCTGGTTAAATATGCCGGCTCCTTTTAAGCAAAAGTTCTGGCAATTTCTTCCGTTTTTATTTACGGCAATTACTTTAGCCAGCCTTGGTGCTTACCTTTTTGATTGGATAAATTCATCTGTTTTTACTCTCCTTGTTTTTATTTATTTTCTTATTGCCAAATACACCAGCAGTAAAGTTCATAAGACTTATATGGCTTTATCTAAAATTGAATCAGAAGTAAATACCATTCAACAGCAATTAAAGCAGGTTGAGAATATTCCGGCTGCATCCTCTCTTTTACAGTCCTATAAATCAGCCCTGGTATCAGAAAAAAGCGGTTCTGAAAGTATTAAAGAGCTTAAGGAAATATTAAACCGTTTCGATTTCAGACTCAACGTTTTTGTGTTTTTCTTTCTAAATACTTTTTTACTATGGGATGTAAGACAGGTAAATAGTCTATCGAAATGGAAGGAAAAAAATATCAATTCTGTCGCGAATTGGTTTAATATTTTAGCAAATATAGAAGTCATTAATACTTTAGCAACATTAACCTTTAACCATCCTGATTGGGTTTTTCCTAACATAAATGACCCTCATTTTACAATGGTAGGAGAGGAGATCGGACACCCATTGATTGATTATAAGAAACGTGTAAATAATTCTTTTGCTGCAAATGGAACAGGAAAAATAAATATAATCACAGGTTCTAATATGGCGGGAAAAAGTACTTTTTTACGCAGTATTGCTGTCAACCTGGTTCTTGCTCAAATGGGTGCACCTGTTTGTGCAAAAGCATTTACTTTCAGTCCTGTTAAGTTATATAGCAGTATGCGGATTGCGGATAATCTTGCAGAAAACACTTCAACCTTTTATGCAGAATTAAAGAAGCTCAAAAGCATTATTGACCAGGTAAAGCAACATGAAAAAGTATTTATTCTGCTTGATGAAATATTAAGAGGTACAAATTCCCTTGACCGTCATACCGGCTCAGAAGCTTTAATCAGGCAATTGATAAGAGAGCAGGCCGCAGCAGTAATTGCTACACACGATGTTGAACTTGCGAGCCTTGAAATTGAATACAGCGACGCAATAAGCAACTATCATTTTGATGTACAGGTAGAAGGAGAGGAGCTGTATTTTGATTATAAGTTAAAGAGAGGAATTTGCCAAAGCATGAATGCCTCTCTGCTTATGAAAAAAATTGGGATTGAAATTTGAGAACCGCGATTTGTTGGATTAGAAAGGATTAAGATGAAAACAGAACCACGATTTTTTGGATTATTAGGAGTATAATGAAATAAAACAACAGAACCAACATTATCAGACTTTTGAAGGGATTAGAATGCAATAAAGAACAATCTTTATTTCCTCAAAATCAATAATAATCTTCTCAATCGTGGTTCTTTAATCATGGTTCTCATCTACCTGAAGAATCTTAATACATCAAGTCCAAGAGCATAAGCCATTAATCCTAATAGAAGCACCATGCCTGCCATTTGAGCGTATTCCATAAATTTATCACTTGGTTTACGGCCACTAATCATTTCAACTACAGTAAACAAAGCATGACCACCATCAAGAGCTGGAATAGGTAGAATGTTCATGAAAGCAAGTATAATAGAGAAAATGGCTGTTAACGTCCAAAAGGTTTGCCAATCCCATATGCTGGGAAATGTATTGCCAATGCTAAAAACGCTGCCTACAGAATCATTCGGGTTTACTTTGCCAGTAAATAATTGCTTCATACTCGTCATGTACTTGCCAAGGAATTCGAAGCACCTGTTAAAACCGACAGGTATTGCTTGAGCAAAACTATAACGTTTAGTTTCTATCTCGAAGCCAAGTTTTGTAAAATCAGTTAACGGCCTTAATCCTAAAACTCCTTCTTTACTCACTTTTGCCGCAACTGTCATACTATCTTTTCCCCGTAATAAATGAACTTGTACAGTCTTGCCGGCATTTTTATTTACGTAAGACTGAATTGGCTGAAAATATGGCGAGTGTACGGTATCCACTCCTAATATTTGGTCGCCTTGCTTAATTCCAGCTTCCTTACCGGGAGACTTATCTGCAAATCCATCTATAAAAAATGGAATTCTTACAGACGAAATTCCGGTAGCTTTATTTTTATTAACAGATTTTATAAAGTCGTTTGGTAATTTAATGTTCACTGTATTACCATCCCGGTTGACAGTTAAAGTTTTTGCCTCTTTTAATATTATTTCCGATCCTAACGAAAGAAAGTTTTTGACCTCCTTACCGTCAAGGCTAACAATAACATCGCCATCTTTTAACCCGATCTTTTTGCCAAGACTATCGGCTGCAATCCCATATTTTAAATTTTTTGTCGGAAGGTATTCTTCGCCCCATACATACATAATCATTATAAAAAGAACGATAGCGAGCACAATGTTTACAACTACCCCGCCAATCATTATAATCAACCGTTGCCATGCAGGTTTGCTTCTGAATTCGTATGGCTCTGCAGGTTTTTTTAGTTGCTCCCTGTCCATGCTTTCATCAACCATCCCGGATATTTTTACATAGCCTCCAAAGGGCACCCAGCCAAGCCCATATTCTGTTTCACCTACTTTTTTCTTCCACAAACTAAAGTACGGATTAAAGAAAAGAAAGAATTTTTCAACCCGGCATTTGAACCATTTTGCAGGGAAGAAGTGTCCCATTTCATGCAAAATGACCAATATTGAAAACGATAAAATAAACTGTCCTGTTTTAACTGCCACACTACTCCAGTCGATAGCTAATAATGTCATGCCCTAATTACCCTTAAGGGATTAATTTTTTGTGATTTAAATATATTTTTGATTCCGTCTTTTAATCTTAACTAATTGTTTGGCAAATAAAACCATAAAGATTCAATTTTGTTCAAGTATTTAGTTAAAGGTTTACCGCAAGGAGCGCTTTAAATCTCTCGCTGAATACGCAGAAAGCGCAGAAAAAAGAATTTAAATTATTAGTTCTCAAGAAATATTTCCGCGCTTTCTGCGATTTCTGCGAGAGCAACAACCTATACCTGAATTCCTAAAGATTGTATTTCCTGGCTTTTTTCGATTAATCCGATTTTGTAAGAATGTTCTATAGCAGTTTTGCTGTGTTCGAAATGACAGCATATTACACCTGCCGCTTCAATAGTTTTTATCAGTTCATTTACATTGCTGATATTTTTATCATACACATGTCTGAGGTATACACTTAAAACCCTTCCAGGAAAATGTTTTACTATGCCCGCATAAATAGTAGGGTCCTGCTGGGAGTCGTCGCCCAGTAAAACAAATTTTTGATTAGGATAAGCTTCCATAATACGTGCTATACGCATAAATTTTGTAGAATGTTTGGTCGCCCCCGTTTTCCAAACTTCAGAAAGCCGCTTTATCTGGCTTAAAAGATAAACACCCTCAGGCAGTTCATTTTTTCTTGTGAATTCCTTGATAAAATCATACAGGTTCCATTCACTGCTCGACACATAAAAAAAAGGATTAGTGCCGCTATTATTAGTATGGGAGTTTGCTAATAATTTGTAATGATTTACCACACCCTCATACGGTTTTCTGCTATGGGCGTTTTTAGTCAGCAAAACATATAATCTCCTTCTGAGGTTTGATGAGTGTGAGATTAAAAAAGTATCGTCTATATCAGATATAAAAGCATACTGATTATTGTATGGAACGATGACCGAACCGCTGCCGGTTGCAAGAATATTGATGTCGATATCTTCGTTAATATAATATTCCACCAGCACTTTATGTACGCCGGGTGGCAAAGGAGTTTCAGGACGCCACTCAAAGCGGAAGAAACCATCACTTGCCGTAGTTGCCTCATAAATCTTATTGCCCCATTGCATCCGTACCTTAGCGTCGGGAATACGAATGACCATAAAAGAGCGCAGAAGTGCAAAAGTATTCGTCCAGAAATTTTGCCGGTATTTTTTACGTGGCAAAGGGCTTAAACTAAAAACATGGCCAAAAACTATCATCAATGACGGAGTGCCATATCCGTGATACACTTTTACTGCAGGATCATTGCAAAGCCTGAATAAAAGAAGTATTTTTCTTTTTAATTTTTCATAAAAAGAAAGTTTTTTTCCGAAACCGGTTTTAAATCCAGCATTTTGCATAATATCACATTCATTTTTAAATAATAAAAACCTCGCCGATGCCATGTACTCTCTTGTTTGTAATAAATCCTGTCTCAGGAGGTAAACAAAAAAAAGACCATGAGGCTTCAATAAAAAAATATTTCGAAAATCTTCCGCACAAGATAAAATTCTTTTTATTGAATGGCAAAAATGATGCAGAGGAATTAGAAAAAAATATTGAGGAGGTAGGGCCGGAGAAAGTAGTGGCTGTAGGCGGCGATGGAACGATAAGTATGGTGGCCAAAAAAATATTGGGAACAGATATGCAATTGGGGATTTTGCCTGCCGGTTCTGCTAATGGTATGGCTCGTGAATTAAACATCCCTTTAAATATTGATCAAGCTTTGGATATTGTAGAAAAAGGCATAGTAAGAAAGGCTGATGCTGTATGCATAAATAACGAAATCTGTCTTCATTTAAGTGATATTGGATTGAATGCCCGTTTGATAAAATATTTTGAAGAAGGAAATATGCGTGGAAAATGGGGATATGCAAAAGTTGCTTTGAAAGTGCTCTTAAAAAAGCAAAATATTCGTGTCATCATTCAGTCTAAAGAAAAGGAAATAAAAAGAGATGCTTTTATGGTAGTGCTTGCCAATGCAAGCAAATACGGTACAGGAGCGATGATTAATCCCAAAGGGGATTTGTATGATGGTCTTTTTGAAGTGGTTATTATAAGGCACATAGGCATTGCAACACTTTTTAAAGTGTGGTTGAGGCCACGAAATTTAGATCCTAAAAAAATTGAAGTTATACAGGCTAAATCTGTGCATATTGAAACACATCGCAAAGTTCATTTCCAGGTAGACGGAGAATATAGGGGCAAGGTACATATTGTAGATGCAGAGATATTGCCTGCACAGTTGAATATTATATTACCTGAATAGTCTTAGAACCTGCCAAGCCATTTCTTTTGATTTTAAAAAAATAGCATAACTTATGAACAAGATGCGATCATATTCGAATTGATTCATTCTTCAGAAAATTTTTATCTCTAAAAGCATCTGAATGTTTTTCATTTTTTCTAAAATTATTTACTTTTTTATTGCTCCTGTAAATTGGATAACGGCTTTATTTATCTGTAGATTTTTTATAAAATCTCCTTTGATAAAAAAGAGACTCGTATTAATGCTGATTGCACTGGTACTGTTTTTTGGAAACGAAGTAATTTATACAAAATCAGCAACTGCATGGGAGGCAAAACCAGTGCAAATAAGTAACTTAGGTAATTATACCGCTGGTATTTTATTAGGTGGCTTAAGCAGTTTTGATAAATATGGGAACGGGTTTTTAAATTCAGCCACCGACCGCCTTGTTGAAATATCAATTTTATATAAAGCACAAAAAATAAAAAAAATAATCATCAGCGGTGGAAGCGTTTATAAAGACCAGCCAAAGGAAGCAAATTTTCTCTATAAAAAATTATTGTTGTTAGGAATTCCACCATGTGATTTAATTATAGAAAACAGGTCACGATCAACTTTTGAAAATGCACTTTATACAAGAAAGATAATTGATTCATTACAACTGCAACCACCTTTTGTATTAGTTACTTCTGCTCTGCACATTCCAAGAGCTGAAAAGGTTTTCACTAAAGCAGGGTTACCTGTTGTAGCCTTTCCATCAGATTATCACGCTATTGATAAAAAGTTTGATTTTGATGATTATATTGTTCCTAAAATAAACATTATGAATGACTGGACTTTTCTTCTGAAAGAAATAATCGGCATAGCAGGATATCAACTTTTCGATAAGGCGTGATTTACACAAATAATTCCTGCTCGTCAGTATAATAAGTACTGCGGCCCCCTTTTTTATCAACCTTTATCAAGGCACCACGAGGACTTACTTTCTTATCATTGGTATGTATTTTCAGGAAATCTCTGATTTCCCCAGTTATTATATGAGGATGTTTTTTAAGTATTTGTTTTTCTGCATTTGTAAGTACATTTTTTATGGCTTCATCCAGCGCTTCAATTTTATTCTC
>JAABUS010006548.1_pt1 | contig 14065 bp, 11 predicted proteins | sample 5560161 | NCBI WGS metagenome assembly JAABUS01 (sample SAMN10711885, study PRJNA513376) | rock metagenome | isolation source: Antarctica rocks | place: Antarctica: Victoria Land, Trio Nunatak nord | collected 2016-01-04 | reverse complement strand
GGAATACTTTACATTTAAATTACTTACTACAGACGGTAAAGAGCTTTCTGAAGTAATGGGCAAGTCTTACAAACCCGGCTATAACAAAATCAATTTTTCTGCAAATGCTTTAAATGGTGTTGTTCTTTTAACAGCTTATGGTAACAAACAAAAAATAACCACATTACTGTCTGTTGTAAAATAAACGATTTGTTAGGATAACTGTTCCTCAGATAACCCAGACGCTTTTTTAAGAAGCCTGACAAAAAGAATCTGCAATAATCTGCGTAATCTGCGGGAAGCAACCCACTGCAAGAATAATTGTCCCGCAGATAACACGGATAAACGCAGAAAAAGTAGATGCAAACGCTTTTTAAAAAGCCTGACAAAAAGAATCTGCAATATTCTGCGTAATCTGCGCAATTTGCGGGAAACAAACATCACCAGCACCGCAACTTTTGTACTTTTGTGCAATGGCTGAAAAAACGTACTTAATCGAAAAAATACTTTCTAATTTAAAAATTAAAAATCTTAACGAAATGCAATTAGCTTCAATAGAAGTTAATAAAAAACATAATGATGTTATTCTTCTTTCTTCTGCCGGATCCGGAAAAACTATAGCTTTTTTATTACCAGTACTGCAATTATTAAATCCTGACATTTCTTATACGCAGGCTATCGTTGTAGTTCCTTCAAGAGAACTGGCCTTGCAGATCGAGCAAGTGTTTAAAACAATGGGGACGGGTTTTAAAGTTACCTGCTGCTATGGGGGTCATTTGCGCGAAACAGAGGAGAATAATTTACTGCAGGCCCCTGCTCTTATAATAGGAACACCAGGCCGGTTAGCAGATCATATTCGAAGAGGAAATGTTGAAACTGAAAATATTGAAACTCTTGTATTAGATGAATTTGACAAATCAATCGAACTGGGTTTCCAGGAAGAAATGTCTTATATTATCGGGTCACTTAAGAAATTAAAAAAAAGAATTCTTACCTCCGCTACAGACGCAACAGAAATTCCTGAATTTATTGGATTGTCTGAACCTGTAAAATTAAATTATTTATCTGATGATAACAACAATTCTGCACTTGCTATTCAAGTCGTAAAAAGTTACGATAAAGACAAATCAGAAACACTTTTTAAATTAATTTGTTTTTTAGGAAACAGGTCAACGATTATTTTTTGCAATCACAGGGAGGCAGTTGAACGAACCAGCAAATTACTATCTGATAAAGGCATTGTAAATGTATTTTATCACGGTGCATTGGAACAACCCGAACGGGATGTTGCTCTATGTAAATTCAGAAACGGCACTTCCACCATTTTAGTTACCACAGACCTTGCTTCAAGGGGCCTGGATATTCTTAATATCAGGTACATTATACACTATCATTTGCCCGCAAATGAGGACACATTTACGCATAGAAATGGAAGGACAGCAAGAATGGAAGCAAGCGGAACAGCAATTCTTATTTTATCGCCTGAAGAAAAGTTGCCGGCATACATTTCTTTGACTGTGGATGAAATACAATTGCCTGAAACAGACACTTTGCCTGAAAAGCCTAAATGGTCAACTCTTTTTATAGCCGCAGGTAAAAAAGATAAGGTCAACAAAATTGATATTGTAGGCTTTTTAACCAACAAAGGACAACTTAAAAAAGAGGACATCGGATTAATTGAGGTTAAAGATTTTTTTTCATTTGCCGGAGTTCGCAAAGTTAAAGCTGGACACACATTAGAATTAATTAAAAACGAAAAAATAAAGAATAAAAAGGTAAAGATTAATATGGCTAAATAATAGAAAAAATAACGATTGATATAGAACCAAGAATTATTGGATTTGTAAAGGGTCATGATAAAATAAAATTCAATAAGTATATTATGCCAAATAGTGAAAGTGATAAGTGGAGAGAGCAGTAACAAAAAAGCTTATTTAATTTTTAGGTGTTTTACTTCATAAAAAAAATCAATTTATAATTAAAGAAACTCTTTTGGCAATGCTTTTGTAATTAAACCTGGCATGAAAAAACTTTGTGCATTTGTTTTGTTTATTATCATTTCGATGGCTTGTAATTCCACCAAAAATATAGCTTCTAAAAGTATAACTTCTTACCAGATAGATTTTGTTGTCTTAAAAAATTATGCAGTCAATTCTTCTGTACCACTGCCTGATTCTATCAATCATAAATTTATTATTACTGCTGAAGAATTCCATAAAACGTTTCATATGACAAAAGCAAGTCCGGGCACCGCTGTTGTTCCTGATTTTGACAGTGAGTCAGTAGCAGCAATAATTTTACAACCTACAGAAAGAGTCGTGTCAATAGACATACATAAAGCGGAAATAAGTGATAAGGATTTAAACATTTATTATACAATTACGGATACCACATCATGGACTTCTTATCCGCACACAATAAAAGCCGTGGCTTCTGTACCAAAAAGCAGTGATGTAAAGCAAGTAAACTTTTATAACAATAACGTGAAAGAAAAAACGCTTTTAATGAATGATTAATTATTTCCTGTTTCTTTATACTTTAAAAGTAATTTCAATAATATTTTATTTGATATTAAAATAACGATATGAAAAAAGCTTATAACCTGTTTCTTACGTTTTTACTTATTTTTCTGCTTGCTTCTCCTTCAGCAGGATACTGTTTTCAAGATCATGATACCACTCATAAAAGCAACATAATTGCCGGCAGAGCTGAACCAAAGCTAATTTCAAACCAGTTTAAATTTACAGAAGGTCCTGCCGTTGACAAATACGGAAATGTTTTTTTTACCGATCAGCCAAATGATAAAATATGGAAATTTGGAACAGATGGAAAGCTATCTGTTTTTTTAGATAAAGCCGGAAGGTCTAACGGTTTATATTTTGATAAAAAAGGAAATTTAATCTCATGTGCAGATGAGAAGAATGAATTATGGTCAATCAATCCTGCGGGAAAAGTTATTGTTTTAATTAAAGATTATAAAGGTAAGTTATTCAATGGACCTAATGACTTGTGGGTACATCCGAATGGCGGAATTTACTTTACCGATCCTCTCTATAAGCGTCCTTACTGGACAACACAAGGCGAGCGCCTTGAGAAGGAACAGGTATATTATCTTCCTGCAAATAAAAAAGAGCCTGTTGTGGCGGCCTCTAATACTGAAAAGCCAAATGGAATTATAGGTACATCTGATGGTAAATTTCTTTATGTTGCCGATATAGGTGGCAACAAGACTTATAAATATAAAATTAATGCGGATGGTACTTTGCAGTCACCGCAACTTTTTACAGAGCAGGGCTCAGATGGAATGACAATAGATAACAAGGGCAACATTTATCTCACCGGCAAGGGAGTAACAGTTTATAATTCCAAAGGTAAGCAGATTGAACATATTGATATTCCTGCACCCTGGACCGCCAATATTTGTTTTGGAGGAAAGAAAAGAGATAAATTATTTATTACAGCATCAGAATCTATTTACATATTAGACATGCAGGTGAAAGGAGTGCAATAACCTTTTAAGACCTTGTTTAAAACACAGATATTGATGATAGAAATGATTAATTATGTCTTTATCTGCTATTATCTTAATAATGATAGAAAATCTGCGTTCTATCCTTCATGCAGGAGGCTTCAAATTCCGCTCTTCCAACAATTTATTGATTCGATTGTAATTTTATAATTATGAGTAATGAACCAAAATTTCAAAATTCTTCTGACAGCGCTGCAGAAATGGCAGGGGTATTAGAACGCAATATTAAAGAACTTATGAAACTTCGTCAGCAGGACGAAAAAGAAAAGACTTTAGATGAACATATTGCAGATAAAATTACGCGGTTTACCGGCAGTATGTCTTTTGTATATATTCACCTTGTAGTTTTTACTTTATGGATTATATATAATAAGGGATTACTCGGTATTAAACCTATAGATGCTTCTTTCACAGGTTTAATGTTATCAGCTTCAGTTGAGGCTATTTTCTTATCTACATTTGTGCTCATCCGTCAAAACCGGATGAATCAGTTAGCAGATAAAAGGGCTAATTTAGATTTGCAGGTAAGTCTGTTAGCTGAGCATGAAATAACACACTTAATTACTTTGGTTAAAGCCATTGCGCATAAACTCGATATTGAGGAGGCGCACAATCCTGAAATTGATGAGCTTACCCGGCATATTAATCCCGAACAGGTTTTAGATACCATAGACAAACAGAAAAAGAATAGTATAAAAGAAGGAGGTATAGAATATTAATAATTTTTAAGGAGTGCTCTGTCTTCCGGAAAATCAATTTTATGAAAAATGCTGTAATAAGGTATATTATATCAGTTTTTATTTTTGCAGGTTGTTCCGGCAATCAGGTTAAAGAGATTAAAGAAAAATTTCTGCCTTCCTTTAATGTAAACATTCCTGATGTACATCTTACCGTGCCGCCCCTCCCGGTAGTTTTAAATGAAGAAATTCCGGTGGGAGCTTTAAAAACGCCAATTAACATGGACAGTACTATTAAAGCCAATACCGCGGGAACTTTCGGTGCGAATTCGGTTCATTTTGTGAAGGTAAAGAAACTGGTAATCAAATTATCAAATGCAGATAAAGCTAATAATCTTGCTAATTTCGAGTCAGCAAGGATGCGGATTTATAATGATACTGCTTCGACTGATATTGCAATAATCAGATTTCCTGAAAGTTTTTCGGACTCAATTACCGTTGTTCCCACTGCAAGTCCTAACATTAGTAATTATTTAAGAGGAACAGCTCTCAATTATAATCTCTACTGGAAAAACAGAAGAATAACAAGAAAATTTTTAAAATTAATCGTGCAGGTCACATTAGGGGTTCAGTAATTAGGAATTTAAAATTGTTCTTTGTAATATTTTTGAGCCTTTGTGCCTTTGTGGTTCAAATTCAAAATGATAACAATCATCATTTCCGACTGGCATATTTTTTTAATAAGTTAAAAGACTGACTCCAAAAAAACTATTCTTTATTCTTAAACAAAAAATTCACTGTAAATGAAAGCTGCAGTATTTCATAAACCTAAAGACATCAGAGTAGATAATGTTCCTGATCCCGAAATAAAACAACCAGGGGATGCTATCATCAGGGTAACTTCAACAGCAATATGCGGCTCCGACCTTCATATTTATAATGGTATGTTTCCACAACCCAGAAATATGGTTTTAGGCCATGAATTTATGGGTATTGTTGAAGATGTGGGAAGCAATGTCAACAGATTAAAAAAGGGCGACCGTGTTGTTGTCCCGTTTCCTGTAGCATGCGGAGGCTGTTACTTTTGCAATCATGGTTTAGTGGGTCATTGCGAAAATTCCAATCCTGATAACTATGGACCTGAAGGAGGTTTGCTGACAGAAAAGGGTGGCGCTTTGTTCGGTTACACAGATCTCTATGGAGGATATGATGGCGGCCAGGCAGAGTACGTAAGAGTGCCGTACGCCGACTTTGGCCCGAGAAAAGTTTCTGATGCACTTACCGATGAGCAGGTTTTGTTTTTAACTGATATTCTGCCTACAGGTTACGCAGCAGTGGACTGGGGTGGGGTAAAAGGCGGTGAGAGTGTAGCTATTTTTGGATGCGGCCCGGTAGGTCTTATGGCTATAAAAGTAGCCTGGCTTCGCGGTGCATCAAAAGTAATTGCACTTGATATTGAAGATTACCGCTTAACAATGGCGAAGAGTGTTTGCGGCGCAGAAATCATAAATGTAAAAGACAACGATAATGCTATTGAAGAGATAAGATCTATGACCAATGGCCGTGGCGCTGATGTAGTTATAGATGCCGTAGGTATGGAAGCCGATCGGAGTTTTCTTGACAGGGTGGCAAGCGTAATACGACTGGAAAAAGGTACTATCAATGCATTGCGTATGTGTCTCTCTGCCGTTCGTCGCGGAGGCACGGTTTCCGTGGTAGGCGTTTATGGATATCCATACGATAACTTTCCCTGGCACCAGATATTTGATAAGGCTCTTACCATTCGCGCCGGCCAGGCACCTGCTCATACCTATATTGATGAATTGAACAAATGGGTGGAGGAAGGTAAAATAAGGCTTGATGATATAATAACACACCGTTTACCCCTTACACAAGCAGCATATGCTTATGATATATTTAATAAAAAAGAAGATAATTGTGTTAAGGTCATTTTAAAGCCATGATTATCGGATATTCGCACATATAAAAGGCGGCTGAGAGGCTGCCTTTCACCTTTAGAGGGTCAAGCAGTAGTGAACTTTCTTTTTGGCTGCTATATAAATTCAGTTTTGTGAGTAGTTATTTTTCAATTGTAAAAAAAGCATTTGAAATCTTAAAAATAGTTGAATAAAACTCTTATTTAAAGGGTCTCGTATTCCTCGTATTCATTAAGGTATAATATACAGAAAGCATTACGTGCTCCCTTGGATTTTAGACTTTTGCGTCAGGTATTTTTGATGTTAGCTGTTTGATGAAAATTACACTTTTGAGTAGGAATGCCTTCAAATAATAGTAACACTCCCCCCGTCCATAACAAATAATAGCTTAAGTTGTTATACATCTTCTGCTCATTTCTTCTATACCGGAAAAATAGTTTACGCAAACCTAATACTACTAAAGGCTTCAGCGATTTAATCACCACAAATGTCCATTAACCTGAAAAAATGCAAATACAATCAGAAGGTGAGAAGTTCTTTGCAAAGACATGAAAAATCAGTCTATAATCAACTTCCTGCGCGGCTTTTAAAATAGCATAATAAGTAAGGCTTTTTATTCAAAGAGCTCGATGTTTTCAGAGGAAAGTTTTACAGGAAAAAGTATTAAATGATAAAAGTACTTCTGAGTTTCTAAGGGAAAATTGCATGGGAGGCTTCGGGTACGATAGTAATAATTCAACTTCCGCAAGGGGATAAAATTTAACTTATTTTTCAACCGATACTTCTTCTAATTCCCCGTTGTATACTTTTATTGTCTTAAATGAATCATTATATTTCAAGTGTACAAAATACAGTGGTTCCTCCTGATTTCTTTTTGTATTAACCTCCTTTACTAAAGTAATTAAATAATCATAATAAAGGCTCTTCACTGAAGCTCTTACAGTCTTTAGCAATTTTGTTTCGTCATACTGTTGAATAGAATGCAGCCGGAATAGTTCACCACGTTCCATGTCGTTCCGCCATTTGTACCGGGATTTAGATTGTCAAAGCTGTTTTGTACCAAATCCGTTCCGTTCCCTCTGAAAGTGTTAGTAAAAACTTTCCCGCAGAATCCTTTATTTGTTGTCTGCGGAAAAGTTTTCTATTCATCTTTTTACTGTTTCACAAACTTCTTCACGGCACTTTCGCATCCGCTGCTGCAAATGGCTTTAAGAAAGTAGGTGCCTGCTGAAAGATGACTGATATTCACTTGTATAATGCTTTCTCCTCTGCCTGTATTGGTCGCATTATTTATTATTGTCTTTCCGTTAATATCAGTTATCAATAACATTATCTTATCATTAGCTGATGAGGCAATCTTTACATTAAGCATGTTCTTTACAGGGTTAGGATAAATAGTAATTGAGCCAGGTGCAAGGGCATTATTATCTTTCAATACTACGATATTGGAGTAAAAAAATTTGCCGTCTTTGTCAATTTGTTTTAACCTGTAATAATTAGTGAGTGCGTTATAATCAACATCAATAAAATTATAATTCAACTTTGCCGTACTATTACCATTGATTGCTTTTGTATTTATAAAACCAATCTTGCTGAAATTGTTTCCGTCGCTGCTGCGCTGCATTTCAAAACCGGTGTTGTTTTGTTCCGTTGCTGTTGTCCAGTGAAGGAGATTTTGTTTGCCTTGTGTTACTCCGGAGAAATTGAGAAGAATGATGGGTAAAGCACGCACATTTCCTGCGTACAATTCATTTCCAAATCGATAAGTAGAACCTCTAAAAAATAGCTGGCTGCCAACAGCAGTTAAATTATTTATGTAAATAACATTGGCAAGGCTGTTATCCTCTACGGCATGGGTGCCTGCTTCAGTACCATCGGATTGCCATAGGCTTTGGTGATATGATTCATCTCTTACTGTAAAATATAGTGTTCCATCAGCGTTTACTAAAGTAAAAGGAGTATTGTAAGAGGATATAGTAAATTGTTTTACTAATTGAGTCCCTGTATCACTGCCATTGGATTTCCAAAGTTCATTACCAATGGAAAAATATAGTGTGCCATTTACATCGGTTAAATTTTCAGGGTAGGAATACTCGTTTGACGAAGGTACCTTTATCTTTTGCGTTCCTTCAGAAGTACCATCGGTTTTCCAGAGGTGCCTGCCGGAATCGTCTTCAGCATGAAAGAAAAGTGTACCATTGGATACCGCATATCCATAAGCATCGAAAACATTTCCTACAGTAACAGTGCCTTCTTTAGTGCCATCAGATTTCCATAAACGATTATGAACTCCGTCATAAGCATTAAAAAAAACTTCTCCTTTAAATGGATATAAATTATATATCCGGCCATAATCGACTGGCTGAAAACTTTTTACCACAACAGTACCCTCCACCGTACCATTGCTTTTCCATAAGGCAGCGCCGGTATCTGTATTATTACCAATAAAAATATTATTTCCAACTACGGCAGCAGGACTGCTACTACCTCCAGAATAGGTAAAGTCTTTTTTTAACAAAAAAGTACCCTGCTTCGTTCCATCGCTTCGCCAAAGTTCCAGGCCTCGGGTATTATAATTATTAATAAAAAAGTAAAGCAGGCTATCAGCACCGTAAGAGCCGGAAATGAAAGTAAAACGTATATCTCCAGTAAAAGTTTTTACTAAAACAGGTATACGGCCTGTGCCGTTTGTTTTCCAAAGTTTCATGGTATCCGGGACAGTAAAAAAGTAAAGATTATTTTTTTGCGGTGTTAAATAAGAAGGAGAGCTTCCGATATCACCTGGTATTATATCCTTATATAAAGAAGTACCTGCTTCTGTACCATCAGATTTCCATAATTCGCTTCCATGCGCGTTTTCAAATGCATAGAAAAAAAGTTTATTGTTGAAGCTTGTTAAAAACGAAGGATAGGAACCTGAAGTGGATGTTTGATTAATATCTTTTAACAATGAAGTTCCTGATGCGGAACCATCAGACTTCCACAGTTCATTGCCTGAGACTCCATCATTTGCGGTAAATAAAACCTGGTTATTTACAAAAGTGAAAAAGGCAGGTCTTGAACTGTTCGATCCGCGGTAAATATCTTTTATTAGTTGAGTGCCTGTACCGGTACCATTAGATTTCCATAATTCCCAGCCATACGTAGTGTTGGAATAAGAAAAATATAATTCGCCATTTGAATTATAGAAATTACCAAAAAGATTAGCGGTGCTGAGGTCAATATTTTTTACCAATACTGTACCTGCCGGGCTGCCGTCTGATTTCCACAGGCCTGTGTTACCATCAGGGCCTTTTGTTGAAAAAAATAAGGTGCCGTTTACATTGGTAAGATTAGCAGGGTTCGAGCTGTCTGTGCCTGTTGCAATATCTTTTACCAGAACTATACCTGGTGCTTTAGAGTCGTATTTATATAATTCCTGGCCGCTTGTACTGGTAGAGCCACTAAAATATAATGTATTATTAATGGCGACTAAAGTGTAGGGATAATAATAATCATTTGAAAGAATAACATCTTTATCATTTGCTGCTAAAGTTGTACCCTCTTGTGTGCCATCAGATTTCCATAGTTTACGATTGGTGCCATCATAAGCTGTAAAATAGAGCGTACTGTCAATAACTGTGAAATGATCAGGGTAGCTTCCGCTCGTAGGATTAATGTTTTTTAGCATATAAGTACCCTCTGTTGTACCATCTGTTCTCCACAATTCTTCATCTTCAATATAAGTACTAAATTTAAAAAATATTTTGCCGTTTATACCAATTAAGGAATTATTGTATAATGCATTTCCTGAAGCAGGAAGATCAATATATTTTACAGTACCTGTTTGTGTACCATCAGTTTTCCAGATACTATTATAAGCAAAAAAATAAACTTCTCCGTTTATGACAGATAACGCGTTGACATAATTAGGTCCGGATAACATAATAGTACCATTAGCTGAACCATCTGATACCCATAATTGATCGTTAGCTGTAAAAAATAATTGATCATTTGAAACGATTAGTTCATAAATGTTTGAAGATGTCTCACCTGGAGTAATATCACTAACCATATAAGTGCTGTCTGCTGTCCCATCGCTTCGCCATAATTCCTGGCCATGAATACCATCATCAGCAGTGAAATAACTTACCCCTTCAAGCACAGCATAGGTTGTACTTCTATATGAGCCACTATAGGGATTTGCATCTGTTGAATTATTAATATCTTTTACAAGATGAAAATTTTGTGCATACAATCTGGCTCCTATGTTGAGACTTAATAATAGTGTAAATGAATATTTAAAAAAATGAAACACATTAGTAGTATTTGTTTTCATGATTTCTGTTTTTGTTTCAATGATTGAAAGTTTATTTTGTATACTGTGCAGCAATTAGTAAAAGAGTTACATACTTTTTTTTAAATAATTAATTAGTATGTAAATAATGGTCACTGTGCTGTAAGTGAATTAATGCGTGCTTCGGTCCAGCCTATTATACTTATTACAGCAGTATAAAAGACATTTGTAAAACATAGGTTAATGGACGAATGCTCTTGCTATTAATTACTTTTATAGTAACAAAAGCAATTTTGCTGAAGTTAAAAATGAGATCATTTCTTAACAGTAAAGCTATAGCTGTGAGAACTTAGCTTGCTGAAAAAATGCAGAAAGCTCTATTGGATTCTACTTGTTAACATGAATATGATTATTCGAACGGCACATGCGCATGTAAAGGTTGATATATAAACACGCCGTCATTTCCACTACCGGTTGTAATGCCACCTGAATAGCCATGAACAGGACTGGTCATATCAACGCAGGTATGATTCAATGTGTCAAGAGTAATCCAGTTATTACCGTCATCATACGATATGGAAGAGCCGTGTCCTTTAGCAGAATTTACAATTCCCTCCGGGCCGCCTCCTGTGCTTATCCAGGATCCATTCAGGCCTGGTATATTGTCAAGATCAAAACTAAACCAGTTGCCGGAATAGTTCACCACGTTCCATGTGGTGCCGCCATCTGTAGTTCGGTATAATATTCCATTGTTTTTAAACAATCCAACAGAACTATTACGGAATTTAAGACTTCCATCACCCCCGTTCATTATCATTGAGGAATTTCTGACATACCACGTTAATCCCTTGTCATCTGATTGCAACAACCTGCCGCTAATTATATGATTCATATTATTTACTACGGTAGTAAGGGTCCAAATGGTGTTTTTATAGGTATCAGTAATATAGGGTGTACCATATTCATTTGCCAGCGGAGCAGGAATATTGGTTGAGGGCACGCGGCTCCAGTTGTTTCCACCGTCACCGGTGGTGTAAATTTCATAATAGCCATTTAGCGGGTCGCCAAAGATGACTCCATCTTCAGGATTGAAAAATTTTATTGCATCAGGGAAACTTGCGGCATTAGTATAGGCATTAGCCGCTTCCCGCTGCCAGGTTATTCCTCCATCAACGCTGCGGAAAATATTTCCGCCCCCGTTTTTATAATTCCATCCCATCACATGCACGGTGCCCGCATCAGAGGCTGCTACTCCAAAATCATAATTGTTTTCCAAACCTGCTATGGTTTGCGAATGCCAGGTTGCACCTCCGTCATGTGTAATGGTTAGGTCATGAGAAGGAGTGAATTTATTATCAATGATGAGTCCGTAGCAGGTAATTTGATCTGGCTCTGACATTTCAATGATGCCTCGTTGCGGAGCATTTATTCCGCTTGACCTTAGCTTCCATGGAGAAGAAAATATAGATTCAACAGGCTGCTTTCTGCAGGAAGCAGTAAGCATTAATGTTGCAGTTATCATGGCCAGAGCAACAATATGATTAATTTTTTTAGTTGTTTTCATTTTGTTTTGGTTTTATAACTAACTGATTCTTTTATCACCTGCAAGCATTACTTTAACCTTGCATCACCAGGGGGTACACTCCATTTTAATGGTTCAAGGTTACTTTCCGTCGGTGGCCCGCAAAGCGAGTATAACGTTTCCGGCGGCAATGCCAAGCGCAATGCCCTCTGTTTTGGCGGGTCCGTCGGGAATGCTTGACACGGATGAAGCTAAACACAAAAGCCCTTGGAAGAGAGACATTCGCGGGAACGGAAAACCCCGATGCCAAAGGAACTTGCACATATTCGAGCCCTACCACATTGTTTGTTGAAGTTCATTTATACATCGGGGTGCGGAAAAATATATTGCTTTGAACTATGCAATGTAAACCCCACAGGACAATACTCGTTTATGTTCTTACCAGTCAGCTATGACGATGCAGGAAGCTAGTTTTTCTGATGATGCGAACCAAATGGCGGACAATCGATGTTATCAATGGTATATATCTCACCGCCGAGTGTGACGATGTATGCGGTGTTCCCGATGATTTCAAGTGAGGTGGGTCGATCAAGTTCGTCGGCGATGACGCTGAATGTGCCATCCGCATTAACCCTCACGAGTGAGCCGGTATTAGGCAGCGCCGGAGAACCGTCAGGGCCGCCGCCAAAGGGCCCCTGCGAAAGAGCAAAGAGTGCCTGGCCGCGGCCGAACTCGACATCAACGAGCAGCGGAGCACCCGAGGCAACGTTTGTAACCGTAGGCGAATTAAGGCTGAATGACACAACCTTCCCATTTTCAGGAAGGTGAGGCGAGGGGCCGGCTTCGGACATGTATACTAGATCGCCTCTAACCGCCAGGCCGGTGGGGATGATGTCATCGAACGCCCTGACCACCGTGATCTTACCATCGAGTGTAACATGCAGCACCCGGTTAAGGTGGCCGTCAGTTACAAGGAAGCCCCCGCGATAGGGTTGGATCGAATACAGAACTCCGGTGGAAACCTCGAAATCAAAGCCGGTAGGCGGATGGGCTATGTTGTAAGCGCCTATATCTGCGATAACTTTGAAGCTGTCCGGACCGTCGATCCGATAGATGCCGTTGATCTGGCCGGTTGGGAAGAGCTTAGGATCGTCGACCAGCGTTACCAGCGCATAGGCTTTCCCGCCGAGGAATGCGACATCACTGACCCCACCAATAAGGGGATCAGCTGTGGGGATCAACTCCGGTAATCCACTGGCGAAGGTCGTATAATCGCCGGTCTTCGGGTCAATGCGCAAGATCGTGCCGGCCTTGCTATCAGGCACAAACAGATCACCACCAGGACCGATCGTGCTGCCCGTACTGCCTCCCAGGTCTTTCACCAACTGCCTTGGCAGACTGTGCTGGGATAAAATGCATCGAATATCAGGAAGAGTATCTTTTTTGCACGATGAAGTGACGATGGAAAGAAACAATCCTAGAGTTATAAAAATTTTAGTTATTTGGTTCATAAAAAGAAAAAATTAAATCGTTGAAAATTGAAGTTTAGTTTCGAAGCGCCGCCCTAAACTGTAGAATAGGAAATTATTCTGAAATGTTATTTGGGGACAGTAAGAAATATTCCACAGCATCCGGTGGGCTCAGCCCGGAGTTAGTTTTCACAATTAAAACATTTAGAACCGAAAGTTCATATGTTTGGAAAGTAGAAACAATACCTCAATGAGGTATTTTTAAAATCAGGAGAGTCCTTGCTGTATGGCTTTCATTACAGCTTCATTTCGACTTGTAACATGGAGTTTTTTGTAAATGTTTTTCACATGAGTGCGCACCGTTTCATAGCTTATAAAAGTTTTCTTGGCAATGGATTTATAATTGTGAGCTTCAACCATCAGGTGAAGTATTTCCTTTTCTCTAACGCTTAGGTTGTAATCATCACTGCCGGGAGATACAAGAATGACGTTTTTGTTAGAGAAAAACTCCTGTATTTTTTTAGCTACAGCAGCACTAAAAGGAGCGCCGCCATTGTATACTTCATTAACCCACATTGCAGCAAAAGGCCCTTCAACTGTTAAATTTTAAAGTTTTTTAAAAATAAATCAACGTTTTTACACTGCCTTATTCGTACCCCCCTACGAGTATAAATTT
>JAABUS010006546.1_pt1 | contig 14067 bp, 8 predicted proteins | sample 5560161 | NCBI WGS metagenome assembly JAABUS01 (sample SAMN10711885, study PRJNA513376) | rock metagenome | isolation source: Antarctica rocks | place: Antarctica: Victoria Land, Trio Nunatak nord | collected 2016-01-04 | reverse complement strand
TCGGCTGTACCGGACCGGCGACCGCGCCCGGTGGCGAGCCGGCGGCGATCTGGAGTACCTGGGCCGTGGCGACGACCAGGTGAAGGTGCGCGGCTACCGAGTGGAGCTGGGCGAGGTCGAGGCGGCGCTGGCGCGGCACCCGGCCGTGCGCGAGGCGGCGGCGGTGGCGCGCGAGGACGCCGCGGGCGACCGGAGGCTCGTCGCCTACGTCGTCACCGACCCACGCGGGACGGTGCCAACGCCGTCAGACCTTCACCGCTTCCTCCTGGGTGAGCTGCCCCGGCCGATGGTGCCGTCGGCGATCATCTCGCTGGAGGCGATGCCGCGAACGCCCGGCGGCAAGGTGGACCGGAGGGCCCTCCCCGCCGAAGACCGGGGCGACGCGGGGCGTGCGCGCGAAGCCGTTGGAGCCCGCGATGAGGTGGAGGCCCGGCTGGTGGCGATCTGGGAGGAGCTCCTGGGGATCCGCCCGATCGGGGTCACGGACGAGTTCTTCGAACTCGGCGGGCACTCGCTGCTGGCGGTGCGCCTGATGGCCCGGATCGAGGAACGATTCGGGCGGAGGCTGCCGCTCGCGACGCTCTTCCGGAGCGGCACGATCGAGGCGCTTGCCGACCTGCTCCGAGCGGAGCAGGGGGCCTCTCCGCGGTCTCCCCTCGTGGCGATCCGGCCCGAAGGCGCCGGGCGGCCCCTCTTCCTGGTGCATCCCGTCGGGGGCAACGTCCTCTGCTACCGAGAGCTGGTGCGGGCACTCGACCCGGATCGACCTGTTTATGGATTCCAGGCCGTCGGGCACGACGCCGGCACCGAGCCGGATGCCGTCCTGGAAGACATGGCGGCGCGCTACCTCGATGCGATGCGAGGCGTTCAGCCGGACGGCCCGTACCTGCTGGGCGGCTGGTCGCTCGGCGGCGTGATCGCGTTCGAGATGGCGCAGCAGCTGATCCATCAGGGTCGGGAGGTCGCCGCGCTGGTCCTGATCGACAGCTCGCTCCCCCGGCCTGGCGCCCGCCTGGCGGCGATCGAGGAGGCCGGCATCCTGGCCGCCTTCGCGGCCGACCTGGCCCGGGGGCTCGGCCTGCCGGGGGACGGGGTCACGGCGTCCGGCCAGCTCACGGGGTTCGACGCGGTGGTGCGGATCGCACCGAACCTCGACCCCGAGTACCTGCGCCACCTCTACCGGACCTTCCGCGCCAACATCCTGGCGCGGGCCCGCTATGAACCCCGACCCTATCCGGGCCGCCTGATCCTCTTCCGGGCCGGAGACCCTGCCGCGGCCGGGCCCGAGGATGCGACAATGGGCTGGGGTGGATTCGCACTCGGAGGCGTGACGACCCACGTCGTCCCGGGAGACCATTACACGCTGGTGCAACCGCCCTCGGTCGGGCTCCTGGCCGGGCGACTCGAGTCCGAGATCGAGGCCGGGGCATGATCCTCACCTCCGGGAAAGCCGCACGGCCATGAGCCTGCTCCACGAACTGCTGAGGCCCTCTCGAGGGACCGTCGCCCTCGCGATCCTCGCCGGCCTGGCCGGCGGGGCGAGCGGCGTCGCGCTGATCGCGCTGGCCCAGGCCGAGCTCGCCGGCTCGGGCAGCCCGTCGCCCGCCCTGGCCTGGGCCTTCGCCGGGCTCTGCCTCGTCGCGTCGGCCGCGCGCGTCGTGGCGCAGGTCGCCATGATCCGGCTGGGCCAGGGGGCCGTGACGAGCCTGGCCCTGCGGCTCTGCCGCAAGGTCCTTGGGCTCCCGCTGGAGGAGTTCGAATCGCTCGACCCCGGGGCCCTCACCGCCATCCTGACGGAAGATATCGTGATCGTCGCCAACGCGCTGGCCGGCATCCCGCTGATCGCCATCAACCTGCCCATCGTGGCGGCCTGCCTCGCCTATGCGGGCTGGCTCTCGCCCGCCGCCCTGGCCTGCGGCCTGGCCGTGGCCGTCCCGGCGGTCCTCGGCTCCATGGCCCTGTCGGCGCGTGCCCTGCGGCACCTGAGGGCCGCACGCGGCGAGCAGGATGCGATGGTGGGCCACTTCCGGACGTTGATCGACGGCTTCCGCGAGCTGAAGCTCCATCATGGGCGACGCGATGCCTTCCTCGCCGATGACCTCGCCCCGGCCGCCACTGCGGTCCGGGACCGCACCGTCACCGGCCTGAGCCTTTACGCGGTGTCGGCCGGCTGGGGCCAGTTCGCGTCGTTCGGATTCATCGGGCTGCTGCTGTTCGTCCTCCCCGGCCTGGCCGGGCTCGACCGCTCGACCCTGGCCGGGGCGGTCCTGATCGTCCTCTTCCTGATGCCGTCGCTCGACGTGCTCCTGGCCTGGATCCCGGCCCTCGGCCGCGCGCGGGCCTCGTTGCAGAGGATCGAGGCCCTGCTCCCGTCGCTGGAATCACGCCACTCCGAGGCCGAGACTGCCGGAGGCCGGAGGGCCCCCGCGGTCCTCGGCGAGTCGATCGAGCTCGGAGGGGTGACTTATGCCTACCGGTCCGGGCACGACGACGCCGGCTTCGTCCTGGGCCCCATCGACCTGATCCTGCGGCCGGGGGAGCTGGTCTTCCTGATCGGGGGCAATGGCAGCGGCAAGACGACCCTCGTCAAGCTGCTCTGCGGCCTGTACGCCCCCCGGGGCGGATCGATCCTCCTCGACGGCAGGCCGGTCACGCGCGATGATCTCGAGGCCTATCGCCAGCTCTTCACGGTCGTCTTCGCCGACGGCCATCTGTTCCGGACGCTCCCGGGGCCCGCCCCCGACCCGGGCGGCGTGTGGGCGGAGCGCCACCTGGCGCGGCTCGGGCTGGAGGATCGGGTCCGGATCCAGGACCGGGCGTTCTCGACCCTCGCCCTGTCGGTCGGCCAGCGGCGGCGGCTCGCCCTGCTGGCCGCCTGCCTGGAGGACCGCCCCGTCTGCATCCTCGACGAGTGGGCCGCCCATCAGGACGCCGGCTCGAAGCGATTCTTCTACCGCGAACTCTTGCCCGAGCTGAAGGCCCGGGGCAAGGCGCTGCTGGTCATCAGCCACGACGAGCACGACTTCGAGGCCGCCGACCGGATCCTCCGTCTCGACGGCGGCCTGATCCGCGAGGTGGACGGGGTCGCCATCGCGGGCGGGACACCCTGATCGCGAGGGCTCCCATCGGACGGGCCACACCATGCCATCCACCTCATCCATCGCACCCGAAGGGCGCGGCTCGCCATGAAAAGACTCCTGCTATTCCTGGTCATCCTCTGGGGCGGGGGGGCCGTGGGCTACTGGTACTGGAACGAGGCCCGCGCGCGCCCGGTCGAATTCCGGACCGTGCGGGTGGAGCGGGGCGACCTCCGGCTCACGATCGAGGCCAACGGGACGCTCGAGCCCGTGGAGGTGGTCGACGTCGGCGCCCAGGTGGCCGGGCTGATCCAGAGCTTCGGCGAGGACCCGCGCGGCCAGGGCAAGCCGATCAGCTACGGCTCCCCCGTGAAAGAGGGGACGATCCTCGCCCGCCTCGACGACGCCCTGTTCAAGGCCCGGGTCGACCAGTCCCGCGCCCAGGTCGACCGCGCCAAGGCCGACGTCCAGCAGGCCAAGGCCGGCCTGTGGCAGGCCGAGCGCGAGTTGGAGCGCAATCGGAACCTCCGCTCGCGGAGCGGCGCGGTCTCGGCGCAGGAGTACGAGGCCGCCCAGGCCGAGGTGGAGACCGCCAGGGCAGGCGTCGCCGTCGCGGAGGGCTCGGTGGGGCTCGCCGAGGCCAACCTGGAGGAGGCCCGGGTCAACCTCGGGTATACCACGATCCGCTCCCCCGTCGCGGGCGTCATCCTCGACCGTCGGGTCAACATCGGCCAGACGGTCGTCGCCAGCCTCAACGCACCCAGCCTGTTCCTGATCGCCAAGGACCTGAGCCGGATGGAAATCTGGGCCTCGGTCAACGAGGCCGACATCGGCGCCATCAACGTGGGCCATCCCGCCCGCTTCACCGTCGCCCCCTTCCCCGACAAGGACTTCCTCGGCAAGGTCTCGCAGATCCGCCTCAACGCCAGCATGGTCCACAACGTCGTGACCTATACCGTGGTGATCGACGTGGACAACGCCGATGGCAAGCTCCTCCCCTACCTGACGGCCCGGGTGCAGTTCCAGGTCGACGAGCGGCCGAGGGTCCTGCTCGTCCCCAACGTCGCACTGCGATTCCGGCCCGGCGCCGGGTTCATCGCCCCGGCGTCGCCCTCGCCACGCCCTGATCCGTCCGCGGGGGGCCCCGGCAGCGTCGGTGACCCGGCCGGGGAGCGGACCGCGACCGGGTCGAGGACGCGGGGTTCCCTCTGGGTCCGGCAAGGGGACTTCGTGCGGCCGGTCTCTGTGCAGGTGGGCCCGACCGACGGCCTCCGGACCGAGGTCACGGGCGAGGGGCTGGCCGAGGGCCAGGATGTCGTCATCGGGCAGCGGTTGCGCGACGTGGGCGCCGCCTCCCCATTCCTGCCCAACTTCGGGAAGAGTGCGCGGAATCGATAATCAAGGACCGGGTGGCCGACCGGCCGGAGGCGAGGCGTTGGAAACCGAAACGATCGTCATCGACGACATCTATAAAGAGTACCGGCGCGGCCGGGTCCGGATCCCCGTCCTGCGCGGCGTCTCGCTCACCATCCGGCGCGGCGAGATGGTCGCCTTGATGGGCTCGTCGGGCTCGGGCAAGACGACCCTGATCAACCTCGTCGGTGGCTTCGACCGGCCGACCTCCGGCCGGTACTGGCTCGACGGCGAGGAGCTGGCGAGGTTCCCGGAGGACAGCCTCGCCCGCCTGCGGAACCGGAAGGTGGGGTTCGTCTTCCAGAACTTCAACCTCCTGGCGCGCCAGACGGCCCTGGAAAACGTGATGATGCCCCTGGCCTACGCGTTGCCGGCGCCCCCCGCGGCCGAGTGCCGGGCACGCGCCAGGGCCTTGCTGGAGCGGGTGGGGCTGGGCGAACGGCTCGACCACGAGCCGTCGCAGCTCTCCGGCGGAGAGCAACAACGCGTCGCGATCGCACGGGCCCTCGTCAACCGGTGCGAGCTGCTCATCGCCGACGAGCCGACCGGCAACCTCGACTCGAGCACGGGCGAGGAGATCCTCGAGTTGTTCCGCCGGCTCCACGAAGAGGACGGGCTGACCATCCTCCTCGTGACGCACGACCCCTCGGTCGCCTCGCACGCCGAACGCACCATCCGCATCCGCGACGGCCTCATCTGCGAGGACGCCGGGCCCGCGGGCACCGAGGCCCTCGAGCCGGCCCCGCGGCCCTTGCGCGCGATCGAGGGGGGTCGTCCCTCGGGGGAGCCGCGGCCCCGACGCGTCCGCCGGAGGAGGCCCGGCTTCAGGTCGCTCGCTTATACGGTCGCGACGGCGCTGCGCTGCCTGCGCCGCAACGCGATGCGGTCGGCCCTGACGACGCTCGGCATCGTCATCGGCGTGGCGGCCCTGATCGCCATCGCCGAGATCGGCCAGGGGTCGGCCCGGGCGATCCGCGCCATGCTCACCGAGACGGGCGTGGACAACATCCTGGTCCAGTCCGGCGCCGCGTCGCAGAACGGCGTCAGCCTGGGCCGCGGCAGCATCAAGACGCTGACCCCCGAGGATTCCGAGGCGATCCTCCGCGAGTGCTCGACCGTCGCCGGCCTGGCCCCCATCGTCTACGGCCGCGGCCAGGTCGTCCGGGGCAACCGCAACTGGAATCCCAGGTCCCTCTACGGCACGACGCCCGGGTTCCTGGCCGTCCGCGACTGGGAGGACCTGGCCGAGGGCGAGCCGTTCACCGAGCGGGACATCCGCGACGTCGCGATGGTCTGCCTGCTGGGCCGGACCGTCGCCCGAGAGCTCTTCGGCGACGAGTCGCCGGTCGGCCGCGAGGTCGACGTCAACGGTGTCCCCCTGAGGGTCCTCGGCGTCCTGGCCGCGAAGGGGGCCAACATCATCGGCGAGGACCAGGACGATATCGTGCTCGCCCCGTGGACGACCGTCCGGTATCGGGTCAGCGGAGAGGCGAGTCAAACCTCCGGCCGATCGGAGTCGAGCCCCGCGACCCCCACCTCCCCGGGCGAGTTCCTCTCCAGGCGCCATCCCCGCGGCACGGCCTCCCTCTATCCCGTCGCCTCGTTGAGCCAGGAGGTGGACATGCCCCGATTGGAGCGGTCCTCCAGCATCGACACGATCGTCGTCCGTTCCCGGTCCACCGAGGAGATCCCGGTCGCCATGAGGCAGATCGCCGAGCTCCTGCGCGAACGCCACCGGATCCGCCCCGGCGACCAGGACGACTTCGCCGTCCGAGATTTCACCGAGATCGTCCGGGCCGTGCAGGCGACGATCGGGCTGGTCACGGGGCTCCTGATCTGCGTCGCCCTCATCTCGCTGCTCGTCGGCGGCGTGGGGATCATGAATATCATGCTCGTCTCGGTGACGGAGCGCTATCGCGAGATCGGCCTCCGCCGGGCGGTCGGCGCCACTCCCGCCGACATCCTCCGGCAGTTCCTGGTCGAGGCCGTCGTCCTCTGCCTGCTCGGCGGCGCCGCGGGCATCGTGGTGGGTCAGGGGGCCTCGCTCCTGGTCCGGACGCTGGCCGGGTGGCCGACGGATCCGTCCCCCCTGGCGGTCGTCGCGTCGGTGTCCGTCTCCGTCACCGTGGGGATCATCTTCGGTTACTACCCGGCCTGGAGGGCCTCGCGACTCAGCCCCATCGAGGCCCTGAGGTTCGAATGATGTCCCATCGCCATGACGCGCCCGGTCCCCTCTCAGATGTCCGCCCGGAAGTATCGGGGAGCCGACACGGGCCCCTCGACCGCCAGGGCGGCGAAGAAGCCCGGGGCGGCGTCCAGGTCGCGCAGGGTCCACCTCGCCGCCTCGCCGGGCGACCCGGCGACGGCCAGGAGTCCCGGAGGCTCCCCGGGGGAGAGGGAGACGTCGAAATGATCCAGGGGCATCGCCAGCCCTTCGCCGATCGCCTTCAGGAAAGCCTCCTTGCGGGTCCAGCCGCGGAAGAACGCGGCAAGCCTCAAGGGCACGGGTATCGAGAGGAACGCCCCTCGCTCTCGCGGCGAGAAGAAACGTTCCACGATCCGCTCGAGTTCGGGCATCGGGCGGACTTCTTCGACGTCGATTCCGACACGCCGGCCGCGCGTCACCGCCAGCAGGGCGAGCCCCCCCGAGTGCGCGAGGTTGAACTGCGGGGGAGGCCCCTCGCCGGTGCCCTCGACGGCCGGCTTGCCGCGGGGGCCGTAGCGGAAGACCACCGACTCGGGTCCGATCCCCAGATAGAGGCCGAGGACCCGGCGAAGCGTCGCCCGGCCGACGACGAAGCGGTCCCGCACCGACCCGCGGCCGAGGCGATCGGCCCGTACCACCTCGTCGGTCGAGAGGAGCCCCACGAGCCGGCCGACCACCTCGACATTCCGATCGAGCTCGATCCGCCAGATGTGGATCTCGCCGGGCCCGATCTCATGGCGAGTCGGCGGTTCCGACCACGTCCCGTCGTCCGTCGTCCTCGACATCATCGAGGCGCCCCGTCCGCTGCCTCCCGCGGAACCAGGATCGATGCCCGTAATGCCTTCGGTGTCATCGGCTTTCGTGGCAAGGGCTGGCCAGCGTCCGCTCCACGCGGCGTCGGGAACTGGCGACACGGGATCGGCCCGGGAAGGCCGACGCCACACGACCGCCGTGGCAATGGCCGGCGGCGAGAGGCGAAGCTCAGCCCCGCCGAGGGGGCGGCCTGGTGGCCGTGGAGCTCGAAGACGATTTCGTCGCGTACGCAGGCACGCCATTCGCCCAGGCGAGCGACGACGCCCCGGACTCCGACCCCTCGAGGTCGTGATGCTTCAACGTTTCGAGAGCATGACATAAGAGCCGATTCTTGCCCGTACATGGAATGTGTCGGTCGGTCAGCGTAGGAGGACGGATTCGAAGTCGTGACGTCTGTCAGACCGTGCGGCCCGATCGCCGTGGCCGCGTCCTCACCCCCTGTCCTCTGTTCGAGGGAGTTTCCCCATGCAAGCGAAGCGCCGAACTGCTTATCAGTTGGAATGGTTGGAATCTCGGCAGATGTTGTCCACCGCCTCGGCGCTCTCGCCGGTCGCGGTGCAAACTCCCCGCATCAATGCCGCGAGGAGGTTATCCCTCTCCGGTCGAATCGACGGCACCTTCCAGGTCGACGCCACCACGACGACCCAGGTCTCGACGACCGCGAACGGCAGCGGTACCGTCCGCCCGCTCGGATTCGTGACGGCAACAGGCTCGCTCACGGGGAGTCTGGTGCCCGGGGGCAACGTGCGGGGCGGACTGACCCTCTCCAACGCGGCGGGCGACAAAGTCGAGCTATCCCTCTCCGCGCCGCTCCCACGCTCGACCCAAGCTTCCGCCCAGGCCCGCTACCAGATTCTCGGCGGCACCGGAGCCTACGCGGAATCGACCGGAAACGGGACGGCCAATATCCGGTTACAGACGGTCTCGGCGGACGTGTCGACCGGGTCATTCACCCTCCAATTCCGCCCATCTTCCTCTCGTCGTTGACGACCCGAGAGGTTTCCACCGGGTCCCACCCCCGTCGGAGTCGACCCAAGGCTCCCGACGGGGTCTCCCCGAGAGCAGGGCAAACTGCTGGAACAACGCGCCCATACGGTCATTCTACGCGAGCTTCAGAGAAGGAGCTGGTCCACGACGAGCACTACGCCACGAGGGCGAGCCCGTTTGAGTACATCGAGGTGTCCTATAACCGGGTCCGGCGTCACTCGTCGCTGGGTTACCGGTCCCCGGTCGAGTACGAACGAGCCGGATAACCCTTAACTCCGCGCTCTCCATTCGTGGGGAAGTCCACGATCCCGATCCCCGCCGAAGGGGCGGTCGTCCACCTGGAGGGGTTCGGGTCGATCCGGGTGTTCGAGGTGGTCTCCCGAGACGGGGACATTGAGTACCGGGCGACGGACGACCTGGCGATGGACGAGGTGAGGCGGCTGGAGTCGGCCGAGCGATGCTGGGCGGTGCAGGAGTCTCACCGGGCGTTGAAGCCGTGCTGCAACGTCGAGCGGTGCCAGGCGCGGTCGTCTCGGGCGCCACGCAACCCCATCGGGATGGCGACCCGGGCGTTGGTGCGCCTGTCCTGGCATTTCTACACCACCGGGGTCCGTTGGGACGAGGCGAAGATGGCGATCGTCCGCGAATCGGTTCGGGCCTCTCGCTCACACCCTCTGTACAAAATGACGGCTACTGCGTAACTCCTATGAGATATTAATCCTTGGACCTGGCCGCGAGATGGGGGTTCAATAGTTATTGCGCGATGCGGACCGATTCCGCGGAGGTGCGGGCGAAGACCCGGTTCGCCGGCGGCCCGTACAGGAGGCGCAGCCATTTCACCCGGAGGTGCGAGTACCATGAGGACGAGGAAACGCACCGATGCGCCCCTGCGAGCGGCCCGGGCCTCGCTGATCGCCTTGCTCGTTCCGGTCCTGAACGGGCTGCCTGCCCATGCGGCCGAGCCCGCCGGGGACGAGGGCTTGCGGTACTTCCGCGAGAAGATCGAGCCGGTCCTGCTTTCGGAGTGCTACCAGTGCCACTCGTCGCGCGCGGAGAAAGTGAAAGGGGGACTGCGGCTCGACTCGCGCGCCGCGATGCTCCGGGGGGGAGACACCGGCCCCGCGGTCGTCCCGGGAGAGGTCGACGAGAGCCTGCTCGTCCTGGCGATCCGGCACGAGGAAGGCCTGGAGATGCCCCCCAAGAAGCCGAAGTTGACCGACGCGGCGATCGCCGACTTCGCGACCTGGGTAGAGATGGGGGCCCCGGCGCCGGCCGGTGAGGAAGCATCGGCCTCGGCAAGCCCGGATTGGGAGGCGGCGCGCCGGCACTGGGCGTTCCGGCCGGTGGCAAGAGTCGCACCGCCGAAGGTCGAGGATGCGTCCTGGGTGAAGAGCCCCGTGGACGCCTTCGTCCTGGCGAAGCTGGAAGGGCGCGGATGGGAGCCCGCCCCCCCCGCAGGCCGGGCCGAATGGATCCGCAGGGTCACGTTCGACCTGACCGGTCTCCCCCCGACGCCCGAGGAGGTCGAGGCGTTCGAGAAAGACACATCGCCGGAAGCCGATGAGCGGCTGGTCGACCGTCTCCTGGGCAGCCCGCGGTACGGCGAGCGCTGGGCGCAACACTGGCTCGACGTGGTGCGGTATGCCGAGACCGAGGGCTACGAGTACGACAACACGGTGCCCGACTCCTGGCGATTCCGCGACTACGTGATCGAATCGCTCAACCGCGACAAGCCGTTCGACCGCTTCCTGACCGAGCAGGTCGCCGGCGACGAGATCGCGCCGGGGGACCCCGTCTGCCAGACTGCGTCGATCTTCCACCGGCTCGGGCCGGTCCGACGCAACGCCGGCAATCCCGAGATCGCGCTGAGCCGGAACGAGGTCCTGACCGAGCGAACGGACATCCTGGGCAACGCATTCCTCGGGCTGACGCTGGGTTGCGCCCGGTGTCACGATCACAAGCTCGAGCCGATCACCCAGAAGGATTACTACCGGCTGCAGGCCTACCTGGCCGCGACGGAAGAGGGCAACATCAACCTCGCCCCCGAGGCCCAATACAAGAGCTGGGAAAAGAAGACGCAGGAGCTCAAGGATAAGATCGCCGGGCTGCAGAAGAAGGCCCGGAAGGCGGACGGCGAGGAGAAGAGGCTGCTGACGGATGAGATCGAGGCGCTGGGCGACGCGATGCCGCCCAGGCCCCCGACGATCCCCGCGACCCGCAATGACTTCCCCAGGCGGACCTCGATCCACGTCCTGAGGCGTGGCATCTGGGAAAACAAGGGGGCGCCCGTCGGCCCGCGCCCGCCGAGCATCCTGGTCCCCGAGGGAGAGCCCGAACTCCCCGCCGACCTGACCGACCCGCGCACCCGGCTCGCCCGCTGGCTGGTGTCGCCCGGGCACCCGCTGACCGCCAGGGCCCTAGTCAACCGGCTCTGGCACCACCATTTCGACGTCGGGCTGGTCAAGACGGTCAACGACTTCGGGACCAGGGGGGACCGCCCCAGCCATCCCGAGCTGCTCGACTGGCTGGCAAGCTCGCTGGTCGAGGGGGGCTGGCGGCTGAAGCCCATCCATCGACTGATGGTCCTCAGCAGTACCTACCGCCAGTCCGGCCGGTCCCCCTTGGAACCCGAGGCCGGTCGCGCGGACCCGGAGAACCGCCTGCTCTGGCACTACGCCCGGAGGCGACTGACGGCGGAAGAAATCCGCGACGCCATGCTCGCGGTCTCCGGGCGCCTGAATCTCAAGGCCGGCGGGCCGAGCGTGATGGTGCCCGTGGACCCGGCGCTGGTCGCCCTCCTGTACAAGCCCTCGCAGTGGCAGGCCGCCCGCTCGGCGACCGAGCACGACCGCCGCACCATCTATCTCATCGCCAAGCGCAACCTTCGCCTGCCATTCCTGGAGACGTTCGACGCCCCCGGGCTGCTGACCAGCTGTGCCCGGAGGGAGTCGAGCACCCACGCGCCGCAGGCGCTGGAGTTGCTCAACGGCCCGCTCTCCAATGATCTCTCCCGGTCGTTCGCCCGCCGACTCCGGGAGGTATCCGCGGGCGACCTCCCCCGGGCCGTCGACCTTGCCTTCCGGCTGGGCCTCGGCCGATCGCCGACGCCGGCCGAGCGAGAGGCCTCGCTCGTCTTCCTCCGCGACCAACCTCTGGAGGAGTTCGCCTTGGCGATCTTCAACCTGAATGGGTTTATGTATGTCCGGTGACGCCCGCCCCCATTCCCGCCCGACCCGCACGCGTCGGGAGTTCGTCCGCGACGCCTTCGGCGGCATCGGCGGCCTCGCCCTCGCCTCGATCCTGCACCGGGAGCAGCTCCGCGCCGGCGTGGGTGATCCCCTGGGCCCCAGGCCGGTCCACATCCCGGCCAAGGCGACCTCGGTGATCTTCCTGTTCATGGCCGGAGGGCCCAGCCATCTCGAGACCTTCGACCCCAAGCCGCTGCTGAACAGGCTCGATGGACAACCTCGCCCGAAAGAGTTCGGCGACGTGAAGTATCAGCAGATCGAGGGCGACGCCAAGCTGCTGGGCACCCGTCGCACGTTCAAGAAGTACGGCCGGAGTGGCATCGAGGTCTCCGACCTCTTCCCGCACATCGCCGGCTGCATCGACGACATCGCCGTGATCCGGTCGTGCCACGGCGACATGGTCGTCCACTCGGCGGCCCAGTATGAGCTGTTCACCGGGCGGCTGGTCCCGGGCTTTCCCAGCATGGGCTCCTGGGTCCTCTACGGCCTCGGCTCGGAGAGCGATTCGCTGCCGGCCTACGTCGTGATGCCGGACCCGAAGGGGGCGCTCGAGGCGGGCCAGCCGATGTACGCGCACGGCTTCCTGCCGGCGGTCTACCAGCCGACCATGTTCCGCCCCGGCGACCGGCCGGTGCGGAACCTCGACCTGCCGGGGGATATCGCCTTGGGCCGCCGGAAGGAGACCTTGCGGCTCATCCGCGAGCTGAACGAGGCGACGCTCGACCCGGCCGACGAGGAGTTCTCGGCCCGGATCAACGCCTACGACCTGGCGTTCAAGATGCAGACCGAGGCCCCCGACGTCCTCGACCTCTCCCACGAGCCGCGGGAGACGCTGGACCTCTATGGCATCGGCAAGGAGCCGACGAACGACTATGGCCGGCGTTGCCTGCTGACACGGAAGCTCATCGAGGGCGGGGTTCGGTTCGTCTGCGTGGTCTCGGGCGGAGGCCCGGGCGACATGCAGTGGGACGCCCACGGCGACATCGAGGAGAATCATCTGCGCAAGGCTTCGGAGACCGACAAGCCGGTCGCCGGCCTGCTCAAGGACCTGAAGCGCCGGGGGCTGCTCGACAGCACGCTCGTCCTGTGGGGAGGCGAGTTCGGCCGGTCACCCGAGGCCCAATCGGGCAAGGGGCGAGACCACCACAACCTCGGCTTCTCGATGTGGATGGCGGGCGGCGGCGTCAAGGGGGGCCGGGTGGTGGGTGCCACCGACGCCATCGGCCTCCGGGCCCTCGAGACCCCTTACCACTTCCGCGACATCCACGCGACGATCCTCCACCAGCTCGGACTCGACCAGCATCGCTTGACCTTCCCGCACCTCGGGCGCGACGAGCGCCTGACGTTCGTCGAAGGCAACGTCATCAAGGAGATCATCTGATCTTCCTCCGGTCGCCGGCTCCCATGCCAGGCCCCTGGCAAGGAGCCCGAGGGTCAAGCGGCCGGTGATCACGGCCACGACACCGGACGTGGCGTTGCGGCCGGGCGGCGCGACGGCCCCGACGGTGATCGACGGAGCGATCATGGGGGAGCCGTTGCGGGCTTGGGTCAAGTAGCAGTCGGTGCCGACGCTCCGCGGGGCCGGCGAGGTGGTGATCCGCGAGCGGGCCGCCGCCGGAATGAGGGCGTGGTCGAGGCGATCGTGGCGGTGGGGGCGCCAGCGGCGTACCTGCCGCCGTACTTACCGGATTTCAACCCCATCGAGCCGGCGTCCTCGAAGCTGAAGGCGCTGCCGCGGAAGGCGGGCGAGCGGACGGGAGATGGGAGGGATCGGGCGGCCGATGAATGAGTCCACGCCCACGGATTGCCGGAGCTCATTCAGCCATTGCGAGTGTCCTGCTACACCAACTCGGGAACCACGCTTGGTGGACGTGCCGGGGGACATCGTGTCCGGGATGGCGTCGCCCCCCGCGGCCGACGTGCGACCGGCCGGTCCGCGAGGATTGTCCGTAATGAGGACAACCGTGTCGTGGCGCTCCAACGGGTCGCCGTTCTCCTGCCCGATCCGCTCCCCACAGGGGGCGGCGTGCCCGACTCCTTCAAGCTGGGGCGCCCCCGGCGCGCCACGGGGCCTCGGACCCCGCACCAAGGACGCGCCCCACGCCGAACTCGATGGACCGGGTCGGCCCGGTCGAGCTCGATCGACCGGAGGCGATCCCCGGGGACGGGCGGGTCGTCTCCGCGGGCGAGGCCCTTGCACTCGGCGGGGTCGAGGCCGAGAATCACGATCAGGGCGGTGAGGTACCGGGAGTTCCCGGGTTGGCCCAAAGGCCTCTGATGCCTGCGGTGGGCCGGCCGGTCCACCCGGGGCAGCCGCCCGGTG
>JAABUS010006545.1_pt1 | contig 14070 bp, 6 predicted proteins | sample 5560161 | NCBI WGS metagenome assembly JAABUS01 (sample SAMN10711885, study PRJNA513376) | rock metagenome | isolation source: Antarctica rocks | place: Antarctica: Victoria Land, Trio Nunatak nord | collected 2016-01-04 | reverse complement strand
CATCTTAAAAATAAAGCACCAACCCTTCACCAAAAGAAAATCTGTAGTACACAAACTGGAACACAAAAAAAATGAAACCCAACAACAACGCCTATTACAGTCAGGTTAGCTGCAAAATGGGTTAATTCTGAACTGATTATCATTATCAAAGAGTATTATTGGTTTACGATAACAAGGCGCTAAAATCGTTATTTTGACGCGCTGGCAGCACCTTTGCTTTCTCAAGCTGAGCTATTGCTAATGATGAAGCGTAAGCATCGAAAACTATATGTGATTTACCTGTGGGTTTTTCTAAAACTCCCGTTACCTGAAATGGACCCATTTTTTCAAGCTTACAACCTTTCCTATCGGATTAGTTTTACCAAAAAACCTGGATGCCATTTCGCTGCTTAAAACAATTCCATCAGGAAGTTCAAGGGCTTTTTTTCATTTCCTACTGAGAGCCGGAAACCAAAAACTTTAAAAAAAGACGGATCTGTAAAAGCTCCGTTTATCTGTAATTCTTTACTTCCGTATGCTGCCTTTCCTTTAAGGGCAGGATATGTCAGCACAGCGGCTTCTGCAATATCAGTTTTGGACAACAATTCATTCTTCAATGGTAATGGAGTGCTTGCCAGCTTATACTGTTTATTATTTTTATTTTCCGTAATATCCGAAAGGATCCGTTATGTTCTATCAGCAAAAGGATGAAACAGGTCATAGCTCAAATCATCTTTAACCTGGACAATCACGATCATACAAACAGCCAGGCTTAAGCCTAAACCAAATATATTGATGAAGGAGAACAACTTGTGTTTCCAAAAATTCCTCCATGCAATCTTAAGATAGTTTTTAAGCATATTTTTAGCTTTTTAATGTCAGCTACCAGGTTTGAGCTTTTTATAATTTTGTTGTATTTAAAGTAATATTTGCAAATTTGGGACTAAACCTTTTATTCTTCTTAATCCTTTCATCCGTCTCACCCCAACCCCTCTCCTCGCCGCTCCCCAGGAGAGGGGTTGGGTGAGGCGACTGTATCAAAACCGAACAGCTTCCTGTATCAAAATAGAACAACTGCAACAGCTGCCCTATTGGTAACCCTTTGAAAGCCAGTTACTTTTAAAATTGGGTTTATGTTTGAAAGAATGATTGAAGCACAATTTGATCTCCTGAAAATATTTCAGTATTCTTTACTGCCGTTCAAAAAAATATTACATTATGATTCGCAATTATTTAAAAATCACTTTCAGAAACCTGATGAAATATAAATTTATATCAGGTATTAATTTGTTTGGACTTACTGTTGGTTTAAGTTGCTGTTTGCTTATTCTTAGCTATATCCTTAATGAATTGAGCTATGATAAGTACAATAAAAAAGCAGACCGGATATACCGTGTCACCAGGAGTTTTCTAAAGCAGGACGGTACTGTTGCGTTACATTTAAGTTCGGTAGCTCCGCCATTCGGGCCCTTGCTGAAAAACGATTTTCCTGATATTGAGAAGATGACAAGAATGTTATCTAACAGCAACAGCGCAATAAGATATGGGGACAAGAAATTCAATGAGAAAACTGTTTTTTGGGCTGATGAAAATCTGTTTGATGTATTTACTGAAACTGTTGTAAAAGGAAATCCCCGGACGGCATTGGCCGAACCATATACTGTAATGCTTACAGAAGAAATGGCTAAAAAATACTTTGGGAACGAAGACCCAATGAATAAGGTTTTACTTATGGACGGGCAGTTTCAGTTTAAAATAACAGGGGTGTATAAAAAGTTCCCAGCCAACTCGCATGTTCATCCGGAGATATTGCTTTCTTTCAATTCTTTAAAAGACACCTCAATATACGGCGAAAAGAATCTGCAGACAAACTGGAGCAACAATTCTTTTATTACTTACTTATTGTTTCCAAAAAATTATCCGGTTGAGAAGATAGAAGCCCAATTCCCTTCATTTATAGACAAGCACATGGACAGAACAGGTTTTCCTGCCGGTGTAAAGCCTTCTGATTTTACCAAGCTTTATCTTCAAAAACTTACTGATATACATCTTAGATCTCACCTCGATGATGAAATTGAAGAAAACGGGGATATAACAAGGGTTTACATATTTGCAGTTATTGCACTTTTCATTCTGCTGATTGCCTGTATAAACTATATGAACCTTTCGACCGCCCGTTCTGTGCTGAGGTCAAAAGAAATTGGAATAAGGAAAGTAGTGGGAGCACAACGTAAAGAAATTATCACTCAATTCTTAAGCGAGTCTGTCCTGCTGACTGCAATGGCATTAGTGCTTGCCATTATTATAACATGGCTCACGTTACCCCTTCTCAACGAGCTTTCTGCTCAAAAGCTTTCAATACAATTATTACACAGGTGGTACATTATTTTACCTGTACTTTTAACCCCATTTGTGGTCGGCACTATCAGTGGTATTTACCCTGCTTTGTTCATGTCATCTTTTCAGCCAATAAAGGTATTAAAGGGAGTGTTTAAGGTAAAAAATACAGTGTTTTCTTTTAGAAAAGTATTAGTGGTTACCCAGTTTGCCATCTCAATTATTCTTATCATAAGCACAGTTATAGTATTTAAGCAACTGGGATATATACAAACCAAAAACCTTGGGTACGACAGGGAGCACATTATTACAATGTCTTATCCTGCCGCTCTTGGTAATAACTATGAAAGCTTCAGAAATGAACTGCTCAGCAATACATCAATTAAAAATGTAACAAGAACAAGCCGCATCCCGACAGGAAGATTGCTCGATGCTATGGGAACACAAACAGTTGCAGGAGATTCTTCCAATCCGGTAGATATTAATCTGAAGTTTTTAAGAGCTGATTATGATTTCATTCCAGCTTACAATATTGGTATGGCAGATGGAAGAAATTTTTCCCGTGAATATGGCACAGATACTTCTGCTTTTGTCATTAATGCTGCCGCCGCTCAACTTTTAGGCTGGGGTAAAAAAGGTGAAGCCATAGGAAAAGATTTAATCTATGGAGGCCAACGCGGAAAGATTATTGGTGTGATGAATGACTTTCATTTTGAAACATTACATGAGAAAATATCAGCGATGATTTTGTTATTGCCACCTCCTTCGGTAAACCCTTATGGCAGAATATCCATTAAAATAAACGGAGCTAACCTGAAAAATGCATTGGCTCATATAGAACAAACGTGGCGACGCCTGCTTCCTGAAACACCTTATGATTATACATTTCTTAATGAAAGGTTTGATAACCTGTACCGGGCAGAACAAAGGCAGGGCACAATATTCACCATTTTTTCTTTAATAGCCATTTTTATTGCATGCCTTGGCTTGTTCGGATTATCGGCATTCACTATTACCCAACGGGTAAAAGAAATAGGCATAAGAAAAGTGTTAGGGGCAAGCATAGGAAGTATTGTCGCCCTGTTATCAAAAGATTTTTTGAAGCTGGTAGGCGTTGCAGCAGTTATAGCATTTCCTGTTGCATGGTATGCAATGAATAGCTGGCTGCAGGATTTTGCGTATCGCATAAATGTTCAGTGGTGGGTATTTATAGCCGCAGGCATTGTTGCAGCGCTTATTGCATTTGTTACGATTAGTTTCCAGGCCATAAAAGCAGCAAGGTCAAACCCGGTTAAAAATTTGAGGACGGAGTGAAGCCCCGGCCCTAAAGGGAGAAGAGAGAATGCAGGGTAAGGCTGCAGGTGCTTAACAACAAGGAGTATTGGCATTTATTAAATTTAATAATCAAAAAACAGTCTTAAAGGGAGTTGCTTTCAAGTCCTCCTTTTAGGGAGAATTTAGGAGGGCTTTATGCTTACAAATTATTTCAAGATTGCGTGGCGAAGCTTGGTTCGGGGTAAAAGTTTTTCTGTCATTAATATTTTAGGATTATCCATAGGTATGGCTGGTTCAATTCTTATTTTGTTATGGTTAGAAAATGAAATAAGCTTTGATAAATTTCATGAAAATAAAGACAGGCTTTATGAAGTGTATGGATTAACCAAGATGGAAGGAAAACTTTTTGCCATTAAGACGACAGAACAACCGCTGGCTCCTGCTTTAAAACAAAACTACCCGGAAGTAGAAGCTGCAACCCGGGTAAGCAGCGTAAATAGTTTTCTTTTGACTGCAGGCGATAAACGCTTAACCGGAATTGACGGTGCTTTTGCTGATGCTTCTTTCTTGCAAATGTTTAGTTTTACTTTGATAGAAGGAAATAAAAATGAGCAGCTTAAAAATGTTTATTCAATCGTTATCACAGAGAAGTTTGCAAAAAAATTATTCGGTAATGAAGATGCATTGAATAAAACGATTAAAATAGACTCGACAGACAATTTCACAGTAACAGGCATTTTAAAAGATTTACCATCTAACACCCGCTTTAGTTTTGAATATCTTTTGCCGTGGGATTATTTAAAAAAAATAGGTTGGAACAATGATAGCTGGCTTAGCAATAATACATCAACATTTGTACTATTAAAATCAAATACAAATGTTGCTGACTTTGACAATAAAATAAAAAACATTACTAAGCAGAATACCGGTCGTACTGATGTATGGACACACTTTCTTTTCCCGCTTAATCAATGGCATCTATACTCCGCATTTGAAAATGGAAAGCCTTCCGGCGGCGTTATTGACACAGTTCGCCTGTTCGGTATCATTGCAGCATTTATCTTATTAATTGCCTGTATCAATTTTATGAACTTAATTACTGCACGAAGTGAAAAGCGTGCAAAAGAAGTTGGCATACGTAAAGTAGCAGGGGCTGGTAAGACTTCATTGATTGGCCAGTTTATTGTTGAGTCTTCTTTAACTGCATGTATTGCAGCAATAATTGCTTTACTCATTGTTCAGCTTGCGCTGCCTTCTTTCAACGCAATCATTAATACACAACTTTCTATTCCATATAATCATTTATATTTCTGGCTTTCTGCTTCAGGCTTTATACTTTTTACGGGTCTGTTAGCTGGCAGTTATCCTGCATTCTACCTGACTTCCTTTAAACCGGTAAGCATTTTTAAAAAACAATTCAGCAAACCGAGGAGAGTAATATCAGCACGACAAGTATTGGTAGTGCTTCAATTTACGTTTGCAATAATACTTATCATCTCCACTATTGTTGTTCGTAACCAGATACAATATGCCCAGGAAAGAGCAACAGGTTACTTAAATAACAATTTAGTTCATGTAGATTTTGTTGGTGATATTGAAAAAAATTATTCGCTGATAAAACACGATTTAATTAAATCAGGTATTGCTTCTCATGTCACCAAAACTATGTCTGCCATTACGCGTATTGGAGCAAATACCTGGGGACTTATATGGCAAGGAAAAAGTACTGATTTTGATGCTCCCATTACACTGTTTAGCGCAGATGCTGACCTTGTAAAAACTGCCGGCTTGCGATTAGTTGCAGGAAGAGATATTGACATCAATAAATATCCTGCAGATTCTTTTGCAGTTATTTTGAATGAAACGGCTGTAAAAACAATGGGTTTTAAGAATCCGGTAGGGCAGATAATAACCCAGCCAGATGATAGCAGAACGTGGCGTGTTGTAGGTGTTGTAGAGGATTATGTGATAGGCTCCCCCTACCAAACAATACCACCTGTAGTTATTGAAGGTCCTGGCAGCTGGTTCAACAGCGTGCATATAAAATTTAACGCATCACAATCAACAGCAGAGGGCCTGGCAAAAGCCGAACAAATATTTAAAAAGTATAATCCTGCTTATCCTTTCAATTACCAGTTTACCGACCAGGAATATGCTAAAGCATTTAATAATGAACAACGAACCAAAATGTTGGCTGGTTTATTTGCAACGCTGGCCATATTTATTTCATGCCTTGGTTTATTTGGCCTATCTGCATTTGTAGCAGAGAGCAGGGTTAAAGAAATTGGCGTGCGTAAAGTATTAGGTGCATCGGTATTAAACATCACTGAGCTGTTGTCTATTGATTTTATAAAACTGGTTATTGTTTCCATGCTCATAGCATCACCTACTGCCTGGTATTTTATGAACCGTTGGTTGGAGAGTTATACTTACCGTATAAATATTAATTGGAGTACATTCTTAGTTGCAGGATTATTGGCAATTCTAATTGCATTACTGACAGTTAGCTATCAGGCAATAAAGGCAGCGATTGCTAATCCTGTAAAGAGTCTGAGGACGGAGTAAGTCTGAACTGGGATTTGGAAGGATTTAGGGGATTAAGAGGAAATAAAAGGCTTAGAACAAAAAGTTAGGAAATATCACTATCGGAATTCAACAGCTATAAACCAACTTAAAGCTAATGGCTCACAGCTTAAAGCTAAAAACATGTTTAAGAACTATTTTAAAACAGCCTGGCGAAGTGTTATTAATCAAAAACTGTATAGTCTGATTAATATTGGCAGCCTTTCCGTTGCTATGACTGCCGTAATACTCATTTTAATGTGGGTACAGAACGAGTTGCGATTTGATAGTTACCATCCTGATGCTGATAGGATACACTTAGTTAAAACTTATGAGCAGGCTGATAAAAATGAAGTCTTTATTAGTGAGAACAGTCCCTATCCTTTATCAGCAGCAATGAATGGGTTTCCTGAAGTAGAGTCCGTAACGCAGGCGCAGAGAACCCAAAAAAATGAGTTAACGCTGAAAGTGAATGACAGGTTATTTACTGAAGCATGGGGACTTTATATAGACAAAAACTGGTTCAAAGTTTTCAAGTATCAATTTATTGACGGAAATGCACAAAGCTTTTTTGCTCATCCTTATAGTTTAATATTAACCGAATCAAAAGCGAAAAAGCTTTTTAGGAAAACAGAAGTTGTTGGCAGTCCGGTACAAATAGATTCTACAGAATATATGGTGCAGGGTGTAATAAAAGATAATCCAATTAATTCCAGTTTTCAATTTGATTTACTTCTGCCTATGGCTGCTAAACTGAATTCGAAGGCAGTGTTGGATGAAGCAAATTACTGGGGAAACCTCGGCTTTAAAACCTTTGTAAAGCTACGCAGCGGAACAGATGCAGCAAAAACTTCAAACAAGATTAATACACTGTTTAAATCCAGTAAACATCACCAGTACAATTTAGCAGCATCGTTGCTGTCTTTAAGAAGTATGCATTTTAATAATGATTTTGAATGGTCCGCATTTAAACATGGTAATATAAAAACAGTAAAAATATTTAGTCTGCTGGCGATTCTATTGCTTGTAACTGCAAGTATTAATTATGTTAATCTCTCAGTTGCACGGGCAGGTGTACGGTCAAAAGAAATTAGTGTAAGAAAGATTGTGGGTGCCAACCGGCTGCAGTTGTTTCTGCAAATGACAGCAGAATCTGTTTTAACCAGTCTCCTTGCATTAATAGTAACCATGCTGTTAGTGACTGTTTGCATACCCTTCTTCAATGGGTTTACGGGCCTGAAGTTTATATTCAATCCGCTTGAGCCTAACCTTGCTTTAGTTTTGTTTGGAACACTCCTTATTGTTATGCTGCTGACAGGCATTTATCCCGCCTTGTTACTTTCATCTTTCAATCCTGTCAACCTGTTTAGAGGAATAGGTTTTTTTCAAATAAAAGATACGATACTGCGGAAAGCGCTTGTTGTTGGACAGTTTGCATTGGCAGTAATAATGACCATTGCGGCAATAACTGTATACAAACAGCTAATGTTTATTCAACAGCAGGATACCGGGTACAACCGTGCCCAGGTGTTTACTATTCAGATTCCATCTAAGACAATCTCTAAGATTGACAGGGAGAAATGGGAAGGATTTCTGCAGCCTGTTAAGCATGATCTTCTGACACAGAGCCAGGTAAAGCATGTAACACAAATAAATATGGGATCAGTAGTAAATTACACTTATTCAACTGCGGGCGGAATTGATTGGGACGGCAAGGATCCTGATTATAATCCATCCTATGTTGATTTTTCTTCTGATGCAGATTTCAATAAAATAATGAAGTTCAGGTTTGTGGAAGGGCATTGGTTTAATAAAAATAATATTTCCGACCAAAAAAATATCATTCTTAATGAAACCGCAGTAAAACAATTCGGGCTTAAAGAGCCGGTTGTTGGCAAGCGTTTTAAAAAGGGAATAATAATCGGAGTAGTAAAAGATTTTTACTATAAAAGTATACATGAAAAAATAGGGCCTGTTGTTATACGTATGGAAGAACCTTTTATTTCTTCTTTTATGGTAGAAACTCATCCCGGCAAAGCAGCTTCAGCGTTGCAGGCGGCACAGCAGATTTGGAAGAAGTATTTTCCTGACGAAACATTTGTTTACAACTTTCTTGATGAAGAATTTAATACTCTCTATCGTGATGATCAAAGAGCTTTAAGCTTTACCCTGGTATTTTCAGGGTTAAGCATATTAATTTCTTGTATTGGTTTGTTAGGAATGACGGTTTTTGCTGCCGAACAACGCAGAAAAGAAATTGGTATCCGTAAAGTGATGGGTGCATTTGTTGCAGACATTGGAAGATTGTTGTCAAGCCACTTTGTAAAACTGGTATGCATTGCCATATTGATTGCCTTTCCCATAGCCTGGTGGGCAATAAATAAGTGGTTGGAAGATTTTGCCTACCGGATAAAAATAGATTGGTGGATGTTTGTGGTATCGGGTTTGCTCACTTTAACCATCGCTATCGTTACCGTAAGTTTCCAGGCTATAAAAGCAGCAACATCTAATCCTATAAGGAGTTTAAGGACAGAGTAATAGAACCAACGATTTTTTGGATTTGGATGGATTGTGAGGAAATAGTATGAACTGGGATTTGCGAGATGATTAGGATTACAGGATACGTTTTCTTGTTGAAAAGTTACTAAAAAGCTTCGTGATCCTTCGTGCCTTTGTGTCTAAGTGGTTCAAAAAAAGCTGCATAATGAACTGACAGTAAAAGGGAGTGATACAACGATGCTTAAATAAAATACAAATGCTGACAACAAAAATAATAAAAACTAATAGTCATGATTAAAAATTACCTTAAAGTAGCACTTAGAAACCTTTGGAAGAACAAAAGTTTTTCTGCTATAAATATTTTTGGCCTGGCTATAGGAATTGGTACTTGTCTTCTTATAACCTTATTTGTGCTGGATGAATTAAGTTTTGATAAGTTTAATAAAAAGAGTGCACGTATTTATCGTGTCAATGTTGATCTGAAGTTTGGGGGAGCGGACCAGAAGTTTGCTGTTGCCTGTGCTCCGCTTGCTTTTACCATGGTGAAAGATTATCCGCAAATTGAAAATGCAGTTCGTTTTAGAAATTACGGACCTTCCGTGGTTAAAAAAGGCAACCAGAATATCCATGAACAAAATATCATTTTCACCGACTCTACCCTATTTGATGTGTTTACTATTCCAATGCTTTCTGGTAATCCCAAAAAAGCATTAACAGAACCGAATAGTGTGGTTATAAGTGAAAGCATAGCAAAAAAATATTTTGGCAAAACAGATGTATTGGGCAAACAATTACTTTTTGATAACAGAAAGCTTTATGCCGTTACCGGAGTTATTAAAGACATACCTGAAAACAGTCATTTTCACTATGACTTTTTCATTTCTCTTGCCGCCGACCCTTTCAGCAGAGAAGATAACTGGCTTAGTTTCAACTTCAACACTTATCTCTTATTAAAGCAAGGCACAGACCCCAAAGTTATACAGGCAAAGTTTGATGAGATACTTAAAAAACATGTCTTTCCACAGGCAGAAAGCATAATGCATATTACAGCAGATGAGTTTAAAAAATCGGGAAATTATATTAATTTAAATCTTACACCTTTAACCGATATACACCTTAACTCAGACAGGATTGGCGAACTATCTGCTAACAGCAGCATACAAACTGTATATATATTTTCCGCCATTGCCATTTTTATTTTGCTGATTGCATGTGTCAACTTTATGAACTTGTCAACTGCACGTTCTGCAAATCGTGCCAAAGAAGTTGGCGTACGAAAAGTATTAGGTACACAACGTTCTAATCTTATACAGCAGTTCTTAACTGAGTCGGTACTATTGAGCTTAATTGCATTTATAATCGCATTAGTCATAAGTTTATTGTTACTTCCTTTTTTTAACCAGTTGGCCTCTAAGCAGTTTACGCTCTCGCCTTTTGCTCATCCTTTGTTGTTGCCTGTATTGTTTATGTTCGCTGTCGCAGTGGGCTTACTTGCAGGCAGTTATCCTGCATTTTATTTATCTGCATTTAAGCCAATAGAAGTATTAAAGGGAAAACTTGGTGCTGGTTTCAAAAGCAGTTATTTCCGCAGCAGCCTTGTTGTTTTTCAATTTTTCATTTCTATCTTTCTTATCATAGGCACTATTGTTATTTATCGCCAGTTAAATTATATACAAAACAAAAAGCTGGGCTTTAATAAGGAACAGGTTCTTACTATAAAGAATACTTATGTCATTGATAAAAATGTAGAAGCGTTTAAAGATGAAGTTTTAAAGCTGCCCGGAGTCAAATCTGCGACTGTATCAGGTTATTTACCTGTTCCATCTAGCCGAAGCGACAACCCTTTTTTTCCGGAAGGAGAAATAGACAATAAGAAAGCCGTAGCAATGCAAAACTGGAGCATTGACTATGATTATGTCACTACATTAGGAATGGAAATATTGAAGGGAAGAAACTTCTCTAGAGAATTTTCTACTGATAGCAATGGTGTAATTATAAACGAAACAGCCGCCCGCCTCTTTGGTTACCAAAATCCTATAGGAAAAAAAATATCCAAACTTATTGATATAACCTCTGCGGCAACAAAGAATTATACAGTTATAGGAGTGGTAAAGAATTTTCACTTTGCATCATTACGGGAAAACATTAGTGCATTGTGTATGGTGCTAGATAAATCAACAGATGCTGTTTCGTTTCGCTTATCAACTGATAACATAGCAGGTACCGTAAAAAATGCTGAAGCCATCTGGAAAAAACTGGCGCCGGGAGAAGCCTTTTCCTACTCTTTTTTAAATGAAGACTTTAATGCCATATATGCATCTGAACAAAGGACCGGAAAAATTTTTATTGTCTTCGCTTTACTTGCCATTTTTATTGCCTGCCTTGGCTTGCTTGGTCTTGCAACTTACGCAGCAGAGCAACGAACAAAAGAAATCGGCATAAGAAAAGTCTTAGGCGCAAGTGTATCAAACATTGCAGGGATGTTGTCTAAAGATTTTTTGAAACTGGTAATAATAGCTGCCGTTATCACCTTCCCTGTTGCATGGTGGGCAATGAATAAATGGCTGCAGGATTTTGCTTATCGTATAAATATTAGTTGGTGGATATTTATGGTAGCTGGATTGGCAGCGGTATTAATTGCATTGATAACTGTAAGTTTCCAGGCAATAAAAGCGGCAGTATCAAACCCGGTGAAGAGTCTAAGGACAGAATAGTAGAACCACGATTTATTGGATTTAAAAGGATTGTGAGGAAATAAAAGGTTTAGAACAAAAATTCTAAATATTACATATAGTACAACAGATTGGTAAACAAGCTCGCAGCTCGTAGCTGACAGCTCAAAGCTAAACTATGCTCAAAAATTATTTTAAAATTGCCTGGCGCAGTTTACGGAAACACAAAGTATTTTCAATCATTAATATTTCGGGATTGGCTATTGGTCTTGCTGCATTCTGGATGATTACCTTGTACGTGGCGGATGAATTAAGTTATGACGATTATAATGTGAATGCAAGCAGGATTTTTCGTGTCGCGCCACATTTAAACTGGGACGGTGGAAATTTAAACCTGGCGCCTACCTCAGCTCCTTTTGCGCCGGCATTAAAAAGTGATTATCCTGAAATACAGGAAGTAGTTCGCATTGATCCGGAAGGTGGGGGTACCATTAGTTATGGCAATAAAAAGCTACAGGCAGACGATATTTTATTTACTGAAAATAGTATTTTAAAAATCTTCAGTTATCATTTTCTATATGGTGATGCAAATACCGCTCTTTCAAAACCACATTCGATTGTATTAACCAAAACACTGGCACAAAAATTATTTGGTAATGCAGCGTTTGCTCTTTATAAGAGGATAAATTTTGAGAACGAAAATGCTCACCAGGTAACCGGCGTAATTGATGATATACCTGTTAATTCTCATTTTTTATTCAGTGCCCTGCGTTCTTCGCCAGACTATTTTTCCAAAAGCTGGGACAGGTTTTATTTATATACTTATGTATTGCTTAAAAAAAATGCGGATGTAAAAAAACTCGAACGTAAGTTGCCGGAGTTTTTTAATAAGCATCCTAAAAGTTTAATGGGTAATATGAATTACCGGTTAGAACTGCAGCCGCTAAAATCCATTCATCTTCATTCTAACCTCAAGTATGAGATCAGTCAAAACGCTAACATCAGCAATATCTATATTCTTTCTTTAGTAGCGGTATTGATACTTACTATCGCTTCTATAAATTACATGAATTTATCAACTGCACGTTCATCTCTGAGAATTAAAGAAATTGGGGTACGTAAAGTAAATGGTTCCGGAAGAAGTCAATTGATAAAAATGTTTTTAACCGAATCGGTGTTAATTACTTTCATCGCTGCAGCCATAGCTATAAGTATTACCTATGCTGCCCTTCCGTGGTTTCAATACCTAATCGGAAAGGATTTGAGCATCTGGCGCTTCGGCATAGCGAAATCATTATTAATATTAGCTGCTTTTTCTTTGCTTACAGGTCTTATCAGTGGTATTTATCCTGCCTTGTTTCTATCAGGTTTCAAACTTATACCCGCTTTAAAAGGGCAGGCAGGTAATCAGGCGGGTAACCTTATATTCCGCAGATCATTGGTTGTTTTTCAATTTGTAATTGCTATTTCTATGATTGCAGGCTCATTTATTATTTATCAGCAATTACATTATGTGCTTCAAAAAGATATGGGATTTAATAAAGACCAGGTAATTACATTTCACCTTGAAAGCCATGAAATGCGTGAGAAAATTCCAGCATTAAAAAAGCAATTGCTGCAAAACCCGTTCATTGAAAGTGTAGCTGCAGCTAGTAATCCAATCGGTAATAACAACATAGGAGGCAGAGATTACAACATTGAAGTGAATGGAAAAATAGATCCGAAAGCAAGAATAGCTAAGCAACTTATGATTGATGAAGATTTCATCTCCACATTGGAGATACAACTTGTGAAAGGGCGTAATTTTTTTCCCAATATGCCCACTGATAAAGATAAAGCACTAATTGTTAATGAAACACTTGCAAATGATGCAGGATGGACCGAACCTATAGGTAAAAAAATTCAATTCGGAACAGTAATCTTTGAAGTAGCAGGTGTTGTGAAAGATTTTAATATCTATTCATTGCAGCATAAAGTTGAACCTTTGATCCTCCAGTTGCCGGATGCGCTGAATGATAAGGATAATATTTATGTCAGGCTGAATAAGCACAATATTCCTGCAGCTATAAAATTTATTACTGAGGAGTATCGCAAATTTGACCCGGCACATCCTCTTGATTATCATTTTCTCGATCAGAATTTCGCACATCAATATGAAGCTGAACAAAAGCAGGGAAACATTCTGTTGGTGTTTACTATACTATCCATTATTATAGCATGTCTTGGCTTGTTTGGCCTTGTTACTTTTATGGCAGAGCAGCGTATTAAAGAAATAGGTATCCGAAAAATATTAGGTGCAAGCGTTAGCGGCATTGTTTCGTTACTATCAAAAGACTTTATGAAGCTGGTTATAATAGCCATTGTCATTGCATCACCAATAACATGGTGGGCAATGAACAAGTGGCTGCAGGATTTTGCTTACCATATAAATATTAGTGGGTGGATATTCCCGATGGCAGGTTTGGTTGCGGTATTAATTGCATTGATAACCGTAAGTTTCCAGGCAATAAAGGCGGCCGTTGCAAACCCGGTAAAGAGTTTACGAACAGAATAGAACCACGATTTATTGGATTTTGAAGGATTATGAGGAAAATTGTCTGAACTGAGATTAGTGGGATAGTTGGGATTTATAGGATGAGTAATTTCACTTCTTCATAATCCTTCCACAGCTCATTAATCGCAGTTCTTAAATTCTACTTTAACATATTCTACAAATCCTACCCCTCATAAACATCCCATGCATCCC
>JAABUS010006544.1_pt1 | contig 14070 bp, 17 predicted proteins | sample 5560161 | NCBI WGS metagenome assembly JAABUS01 (sample SAMN10711885, study PRJNA513376) | rock metagenome | isolation source: Antarctica rocks | place: Antarctica: Victoria Land, Trio Nunatak nord | collected 2016-01-04 | reverse complement strand
TCGACTGGACCTACACCCGCGACGATCTCAACGCCTTCCTCCACCGACTCGACGACCACGACCACGAACTGACCCCGGGACAGGCAGCATGACCCCCGACGAACTTACGGCCGTGACCACTAGCGCTCAGCCGAGCCCGGCTGCGCGACCTCCACAGCGGACGACCGGTGTGGCGTCCCGGCAGGATCGGACGGATCCACGCGCGGGGCCCCGGCCTGTTCGCTGGCTACCTGGACCAGGACCAGCACACCACCAGCCCGCAGCGCGATGGCTGGTTGGACACCGGGGACGTCGGCTCCCGGACCCTGACCGGGGGGTTACGTCTGGCTGGCCGAGCCGTCGACGCCGTCCCCGGGTTGGACGACCCGCTCGCCGTGGAAGACCTGCTGCTGGACCGACTGCCCGAACTAACGGAAGTCATCCTGACCACCCTGCCCGGCCAGAACACGCCCGTCACCGTTGTGTGCACCCGCGCGGACATCCCGCTCGACCGTGGGCGCTGGCGAGCAGCCACCGCGGATCTGCCCCTGCTAGCCTTCCCCCGACAGTGGCGCTGGGACCAGCTGCCGACCACCGCCACCTGGAAGGTCCGCCGGGCCGCCCTGCAACTGCTGCTCATCGCCGACCCGGCCACCCCAACCAGGATCCCGTCGTGACCTGCCCAGATTCGGCTTCGGCCGTTCCGCCGACCGAGCACGAGCGCCTCAAGAAGAACAGCTGCGCCGCCGATGAGGGTGCAGAATCGAACCGGGCCTGGCCCGTAAGCGTCGATGTCAGTGGGGACGACCAGGCCCCCGGCCCAGGGACAGGCTGGTGTCTGCCCCCGTTGCGCTGCGAACCGCACGGGCGGCGCCCTACCTCCTGCAGCTCCGCGCTGGTTGCACGTTTGGCAGCCTCCGGCGGCAGCCGACGGAGAGCACCCGCCCACGGACAACGCCCTCTGCTCCCGTACATGGGAATCCCTCATGCACCGACCGGGACGCCCCGATGTCGCCCCACCTTGCCGGGCGGGTGCCCCATCCATGGGGAACGTGGGATCGGGGGCCGGTCACGGCGGCGCTCGGCCCCCATCGTCTCGCTCTCGGACACGACGAGGCGGCGAGGGCTGGGAGGGTCACCGTGAGGTGTCCTCACGAGACAGCGATCGGGGTCTACCTTCTCGGCTCGCTGGACCAGGCCGACCGCGCGGAGATGCAGACTCACCTCGCCGGATGCTGGCTGTGCCGGGGAACCCTCGCCGAGCTCGAATGGCTGCCGCGCCTGCTATCGCAGTTGACGCTCCAGCAGGCCGTCATCGGAGCGGCCGATTCGCCCGCTGACCCGCCATTGCCGACCCCGGCGGCAGCCCGCGGGGGCGTCACCCGCTCGGTCGCTGTGGATTCGCGCATCAGCGTCCAGGCCAGCGTCACCGTCATCCCGGTCGCCACCGGCAGTCACCTGCTGCTCAACCTGTCCGGAGCTGACCCGCGGCAACGCTGCCAACTGGTCGCGATCGGCAAGGACGGCCGCCAGGAGGTCACCGCGAGCTGGATGACCACCGACGCCGGGCACCAGCCTCCCGTCCGGCCAGATCCAACGCCTCCTCGTCACCGCAGTGAAGGGAAAGGCGCTGGTCAGTCTTCCAACCACCGTGTGATCCGACGGCTGCACGGTTAAAGAGCGCAATTCGAAGAGGAGGTTCATGGTGCGTTACGACATCATTATCGTGGGAGCCGGTCCGGCAGGCCTTAGTGCAGCACTGCTGCTTGGGCGGTGCCGACGTCAGGTATTGGTCTGCGACAGCGGCAGCTACCGCAACGCCTGCTCCGGAGCGATGTACGGGTTCCTGGGCCGCGACGGCGGGTCACCCGCCGAGCTGCGGGAGCAAGGCCGGGAGCAGCTCGGCCGCTACGACACCGTCGAGGTGCTTGAGACTGAGGTCCGTGATGTCATCCCCACCGACGGCGGCTTCGAGGTCGTCTTCGACGACACGCGCAGGACGACCTGCCGCAAGGTGGTCTTAGCCACCGGCGTCGTCGACGACCTGCCCCAGCTGCCGGGACTCGCCGACCTGTACGGCCGCAGCGTCTTCCACTGTCCTTACTGCGACGGCTACGAGGTTCGCGATCAACCGATCGCCGTCTATGGCGGGGGCACCCGCGGGGTTGGGCTCGCCCTAGAACTGACCATCTGGAGCGCCGATCTGCTGCTGTGCACTGATGGCCCCTCCGGTCTTGACCACGAACACCGCCAGCGGCTACACCGCAACCGCATCGCGATAGATGAACGCCGCATCGTTCGTCTCGAGGGTAGGGATGGCCAGCTTGCCGAGGTCCACTTCGCCGACGGTGACCCAGCGGCCCGCAGCGCAATGTTCTTTATCACCGGTCAGCGGGAGCGATCTTCACTCGCGGCCAAGCTGGGGTGTGCGTTCGACGTGGAGGGCACCGTGGAAACGGGCAACAACGAGAGCACGAACGTGCCTGGGCTCTATGTCGCCGGAGACGCCTCGCGCCAAGCTCAACTGGCAATCGTCGCCGCCGCCGAGGGCGCCCAAGCAGCAGCCGCCATCAACACCGCGCTCCTGCATGAGGACCTCTCCTGACACTGCAGCATCGGACGGAACAGCTCCCGGGCGGCGAGCTGCAAAGGATCCTCCAGCCCGCGGTGGTTCGGGCCCGCGGCCTGGCCGCCTTCTTCCAGCCAGGACAGCACCTGCTCGAAGCGGTCTCGCGAACCGGTGAACAATCTAGAAGCGCCGATGTCGCAGGCAACCGTAGCCTTGCGTTGCCGACATCGTCAGATCTGCCGTTGCTGGCGGCGGCGGACAGCCGGGCCGCCATCTCGGTGTCCGCGGCGAGGTCGAGCCCCTCAAGGGCGCTGTCGAGTCGCGGGGCTACCTCGCTCGCCGATTGTCGCCCCTGCACATCCCCGGCGATCAGGGCTCCGGGTAGACGAAGCTGCGGGTGACCCAGTGGTTGGGGGCGGTCAGCGACTCCCGCAGCAGCCGACCCTGTTTGTCGATGACCAGCTCGGCCTGGGTCAGGTCGCCGGGGAAGCCCACCGCCAGGCTCACTTCACCGCCCTCGTCGCGAAGCAGCGCGGCCTGGGTCGCGGCTCCGGAACCATAGGGCTCGACGCCGATGAAGGTCTTGCCGGACATGACCAGCGGGCGGACCGGCCCGGGGCCGGTGCCGCTGTCGCTGGTTACCCGCTCATACACGGTCAGCGTCGGGACCCCTGCCATCGCCGTCACCGCAGCCTGCAGTTCCTCGGCGGCAGAACGGGCCGGCCACGGCACGGTCATGCTGACTTTGCCGCCCGGCCAGCCGTCCGCGGCGGCGTCCAGGCTCACCGGGTTCGGCCCGCTTCCCCAGGTGACCGGCGCGACGAAACATCCCGACCCGCAGCCGCGCCAAGCCAGCTCCAGCTGCCCCTTGCCGGCCAGTGACACGGTGCCGTCCAGGTGGTAGGCGGTGGGATCGGCGGCCCCTAGCGCGGTGTTGTGCAGCGCCGGGGCCCTCAGGTGCACCACCAGCTGCCCGGCGCTGGCAGCGGCGCTCACCCCGATCATGCCGGCCCGCGCGCCGAGCGGCACGACCACGCCGGACGGCGCCGGCGGCAGGGCCAGGTCGCCGCTGCCGAGGGCGGCCGGCGGCGGCAGAGACACCAGCACAGCGGTCACGGCCAGCGCGGCCACCAGCACTACCCGCTCGACCCGCGCGGCACGGCCGGGCGCTGACGGCTGCGCCGCGGCTCGGCCCCGACGCAGCCGGCGACGGCCTAGCACGGCCAGGGCCGCGGCCGCCGCCACCAGCGCGAGCTTGACCAGCAGCGCCCGCCCGTACCCGGTCGTGGTCCAGGCACTCCAGGGCACGAGCAGCAGCGCGGAGCCGGTCCCGGTGGCCACCACCGCGGCGAAGACCCAGCCAGCCAGACGTGCGTAGGATCCGACCGCGGCCCAGGATCGGCGCGGCGAGCCCCGCCAGGCGATCGCGGTGCGCACGACCTGCCACAGGGCGCCGACCCAGATTGCGGCCGCGAGCAGGTGAATCCCGGTCAGGAGGGCGCCCCCACCCGGCAGCGCCGTCGCCGCGTGTGAGCGCAGGCCCTCCGCCGCGACCACTGCTAGCAGCGGCAACCAGGCCCAGCCCCGGCCATTGGTTCGGCACAGGATCCCCGCGGCGGCGAAGCCGGCCACCTCGAGCAACGCGAGTCGTCCGGGCAGGGCGGCGGCAACGGCGGACAGCGACGGGTCGCTCACCGCACTCCTCAGGTCGCCGGCGCCGGCGACCAGCGCCGCCAGCCCCACCGCGGCCACCGCCCCCACCACGGCGGCGCGTCCGGTCCAGGGTGCCGGCACCCGGCGTGGGCCGGCATGCCGGCGCACCACGCGCGCGCCGACCATCCCGCCTAGCGCGACCGACAGCGCCGCGAACAACAGCCAGCGCAGGACGCTGCTGGCGACCAAGGCCGGGGACCGCGGCTGCGCGTCACCCGGTGCGGAGACGCCGGGGGTCAGGGCGGTGGCCGGGCCAACGACGAAGCGATAGTCACCCCCGACCGGGTCACCGTCGGCCGCCACGACCTGCCAGCGGACCTCGAACACCCCGCGGGCCAGGTGATCGGTCACCGGGACGGCGAGCACCCGGTCGCCCTGCTCGGACCGGGCCGGTCCGAGCCCGATCGGCTGCCCCCGGTCATCGGACAGCCGGACGGGGACGCCGCCGAGGGTGACCGGCTCATCGAAGACCAGCGTGATCACGGCTGGACTGGCCGGCACCGCGCCACCGACCGCTGGGTCCGCGAACAGCAGCGTGGTGTGCGCGGCGGCTGGGCCTGCTGCCGCCGCCCCCAACAGCACGGCCGCCAGGAGGGCAAGCAGCCACCGGCCGAGCCAGCCCGCCACGGTCCCGCCCCATGCCTTTCGCCCCAACGCCGGGAGACCCACCGACGACACCAACCTTTCCACCCGTGGGGGCCAGGGTAGGTTCAGCCCCAAGGGGCACCCAACAAGGATGTTCTACTATGGATGATAGTAAACGATGAGCTGGCCGGTACCGAGGTAAGGGAGAAAGCAAATGATGGGTTACCCGGGCGACATGATGTGGGGCGGCCTCTTGTGGGGCCTGTTGATCCTGCTGCTACTCGCGGCGGTCGCCGGCGCTACGACGTATCTGGTCATTCACGCCCGACGGACCTCGGGCTCAGACGCGGACCCGGCCGCCGGGCGTTCCCCCAGCCGGGGGGCCTCGGCCGCGGAAATCCTCCGGCGCCGTTACGCGGCAGGGGAGATCGACGAGGACGAGTACTCGCGGCGACGGTCCTTCATCAAGAAGTACTGAAAGCCGGCGTTCGTGGTTCTCGGCTCGGCCTGGCAGCGGTGTCACCGCGCAGACCGCGCGGCGCTCTCCATCTCGGCGATGTCGGACTCGTGCAGCTCCCCGACGTGCCGGAACACGACCGCACCGGTGGAGTCGAGGACGAACGTGACCGGCACCCCGGGCACGTGCAGTCCGGCCAGCATAGCCGCGCTCGGGTCCGAGACATTGGCGTAGCGGACCTGCATCTGCGCCAGGAACGCCCACGCCGCCCCCGGGTCGTCCTTGACATCAACCCCCAGGAAGCCGGTCGTCGGGGCGAGCCGGGCGGCCGAGGCCCGAAGCCGCGGCATCTCCGTGCGGCACGGCACGCACCAGGACGCCCACAGGTTGACCACGGTCGGTCGGCCGTGGCCCGCGGACATGTCCACCGCCGGCCCGGTCCCCAGGCACGCCAGCCGAAGCTGCGGAAGCCGGTCGCCGCCGCTGGCCGGGACGGATGCAGGGCACGGCTCCAGCGGCACCGTCACGACGGGCTGGGCAGGACCCCCATCTGCGGGACCGATCGGGCCGGGCGCGGCCGAGGCGGCCCGGTCAGCCGCCGCGTCGGCCTGCTCGGCGAGGTCCGGGGTGCCGCATCCGGCGAGCAGCGACGCGACAAGGGCTCCTGCCGCCAGCGGCCCCCATCGACGTGCGCTACACCCCCAGCTTCCCACCCTCACCATGGTTCACCCTTCCCCGTTGTGGCGCGCTGGCCGGATTCGTATTCCGAGCGAACTTCAGTACTATGGTGCCTAGTATTCACTATCGTCCCACGTAGTGTCTGCGCCCCATGCCGCAGCCAGGAGTTGACCCGATGGACCTACTGCTCGGCACCACTCTCTTCGCCTCCTTCCTCGGCGGGGTGGTCGCACTGCTGGCCCCGTGCTGCGTCTCGGTGATGCTGCCGGCCTACTTCGCCTCCACCTTCCAGCGGCGCACCCAGATCGTCGGGATGACGCTGGTCTTCGCGACCGGGGTCGCCACGATCATCCTGCCCATCGCTCTGGGCGCCTCAGCCCTGTCGGGCCTGGTCTCCGGACATCACACCCTGGTCTTCACCATCGGCGGGCTGGCCATGCTGGCCATGGGCGCCGCGATGCTGCTCGGGGTCAAGTTGATGCTGCCGATGCCCGCCATGCGCGGCGGCACCGGGCACGGCCTCGGCTCGGTCTACGGGCTGGGGGTGTTCTCCGGTGCCGCGTCCGCCTGCTGCGCCCCCGTCCTGGCCGGGGTCGCAGCGGTCTCCGGGGCGTCCGCGTCCTTCCCCGCCGCCTTGGCCATCGGGGTGGCCTACGTGTTCGGGATGGTGGCCCCGCTCAGTGCCCTCGCCGTGGTCTGGGACCGGCGCGACTGGGGCAAGGCGAGGTTGCTGACCGGCCGTACGGTGACCTGGCGCCTGGCCGGGCGCCGCAGGGACGTGCCCCTGTCGGGCGTCATCTCTGGTGGGCTGCTGCTGGCGATGGGGGTGCTCACCGTGGTCCTGGCGTTCCGGGGACCCTCGATGGCCACCGACGGGTGGCAGGTGCGGGTCTCAGCGGCCCTGACCCACACGGCCACCCTAGTACGCGATCGGCTCGCCTGGATTCCCGGCCCGGTGTTGTCGGCGCTGGTGATAGGCGCCCTGGCCTACCTGGTGCTCCGGGCGGTCCGAGCCCGCGGGCCCGGTACCCGGTCCGCCACATCGACTCCGGCCCAGGAGAGTCCAACTCGCGCGCCGCCTGACAGCGCAGATTCTCCTACGACGTCGTCCAGCTGCGCGACAGCCACAGAACCTGACCTCCGTGATCGGCCATCGTCGGCCAACCCCGAAGCCGTCCCCCCGCACCAGCCTGACATGCCGCACCAGCCCGCTGACGCCACCCCCCAGGAGAGCCGCCGATGACACCCCCCCGCCCCACCAAGGCACGCCCAGCGCGAGCAACTTCGAGCAGAGCGGCTTCGAGCACAGCGGCGACCCGGCGGGGCAAGATCGCCGCCGCCGGGCCTAGCACCCGGCGGTCCGTTCCCTGGTTGACGGTCGCCGTCGTCGTCGTCGTCCTGCTGGTCATCGCCGCCCTGTACGTGGCCTTCCGCGACAGCACCGGAACCAGCGCCGGCAAGAGCGGCGGGTTCCAGGTCGGCACTCCCGGTGTCGGTGCCGAAGCTCCTGGCTTCACGCTTCCCGCCACCAGCGGGGGGCCCGTCAGCCTGAGCGCAATGCGGGGCAAGACCGTTCTGCTGTACTTCCACGAGGGTCTGGGCTGCCAGCCCTGCTGGGACCAGATCCGTGACCTGGACGCCGCCGCCGGCCAGGTGAAGGCTGCCGGGGTTGACCAGCTGCTGAGCATCACCTCCGGACCGGTCGACCTGATCGCCCAGAAGATGGCCGACGACAAGCTGACCGCGACCGCTCTGGCCGATACCGACCTGTCGGTCTCTCGGACGTACAACGCCAACCAGTTCGGCATGATGGGCACCGACCGGGACGGGCACAGCTTCGTCCTCGTCGGACCCGACGGGCGGATCCAGTGGCGCGCCGATTACGGCGGCGCCCCCAAGTACACCATGTACGTGCCGGTCGACCGGCTGTTGGCCGACCTCAAGGCCGGGCGACGCACGGCGTGACCAGCGAGCCAGCATCAAGCAGCCGGGCCGCCGAGGTGACCCTGCTGACCCAGTCGGACTGCGCCCTGTGCGAGCAGGCCAAGAACATCCTGACCCGGCTGGTCGACGAGCGGTTCGTCACCGTCCGCGAGGTCGACCTGGCAGACCCAGAGGGACGCGATCAGGCCATCCGGCACGGCGTGCTCTTCGCCCCGGGCGTGCTCGTTGACGGACAGCCCTTCAGCTACGGGCGCCTCTCCGAGAAGAAACTACGCCGACACCTGGCCCGCATCACGACCGCCGAGCAAGCCGCCTCAGCGGACCTGCCAGCCCAGGCCGCGCGCGCCGCGACTGAACCCCCAGCCGCGCCATTCCCCAGGGGGCCTTCCTGCTAGGCATCGGACGCCTGTGCGTACGGGGCGGGGAATCGCCCCGGTGGACGACCTGCGCCGAGGCGCGCCCCGGGGCATCGGCGACGCACCCAGGCCGGAGGCCCGGCCGCCGGCGGCGAAAACCCAGACCCAACGCTGCACGGCCGGTTGCGCTCCACTGCCCATGAAGAGCTGGCACTGATGTCCGGTTCGTTGCCCGAGGACCACGTGCTGGCCGGCGACGCCGACTGGGATCCGGAACCGGAGCACCCGCCCGCCGGAGGCAGTCGGCGCGTGCTCTGGCCCTTGGTGGCGCTGCTGGTCCTCGCGGGGATCGCCGGCTCCTTGGCCTGGCGAGCCAACCACACCACCGCGGACGAGGCGGGCGGCTACATCAGCACGCCGGGGGTGCTGAGCCTCGTCGCACCGGACCAGCGGCTGCCCGGGCCGCGGCTGCGGGGTCAGCTGCTGGACGGGAGCCCGTTCGACTCGAGCGCCTGGACCGGGGACATTCTCGTGGTCAACTTCTGGGGTTCCTGGTGCCCCCCCTGCCGGGCCGAGACCCCCGAGCTGGTCCGGGTCGCGAACGCCACCCGCGACCAGGGCGTGAAGTTCCTGGGCGTTGACGTGCGCGACAACCGGGCCAGCGCCCAGGCGTTCGTCCGCGACTACAGCGTGCCCTACCCCAGCATCTTCGACCCCGACAACCAGACCCTGCTCGACTTCCGCGGCCTGCCCCCCAACGCAGTCCCGACCACCTTCGTCATGGACCGCCGCGGCCGGATCGCTGCCCGCGCACTCGGGCGCATCAACGAAGCCCAGCTCACCGCCGTCCTGACCACCCTGCGCCAAGAGCGCCCCGCCCCCACGAGCTGACTGGCGCCAACAGAGACGGTCAACCCGGAGGGGCCGACCGGTTCTTGCGCCAACCGAACCAAGGCCCGGGCCTAAAGGCCGGGTGCCCCGTAGAGCGGGAACCAGCGCGAGGAGTTCGGTTCTGTCCGCAGGCCGGAGCCGAGGACGGCGCCCACCTGCAGCTCCCGGGGGTTGTCCCGGCATTCTCCTGCGAGCGGCGAGAAGGGGTACCAGGTGCCCCGCTTGTACTGGTAGACCAGAACCAGTGGCCGGGTGCCTTCGGTGAAGTCGACCACCGTCCACAGCAGCGCCGAGCCGAACCCGGCGTCGAGCAGCGCGGTGAGGACCGCGGTGAACGTCACGAACAGCAGTCCCAGCAGGAACGCGGTCGCCACCAGCGCAGGTTCAGGGCCCGATCCGGGCGAAACGGCTCCTCACCGGCTCACCCCGGGATCAGTCGTCGACCCCGAGCAGGGCGCGCAGTTGCGCGATCGTGCTGTCAGGTGGCGGCAGGATCGCCTCGGAGGAGCACCATGTCGTCGGGAACCAGCATGCCGTGGGCTCGGGCCTGGGCAATCACCCGCCAGCGCCCGGGAAAAGCCCGGCTCGTCGTCGGCCTCGACCGCCGACTCCAGCGCCGCGTCAAACTCGTTGAACTCGCTCACAAGCCCGGCCAGCACCTCCAGCTGGCCCTCGCCCAGGATGCGCACGATCATCGGTCCTCCTTGGTCTCGTGTGCCGGAGCAGAGGCCGTCGTCGCCCCTGGCCCCGGTCCCGTGGCCGCGCCCTGCTCGGACGCCGTGATCGCTGGGTGTGGGCCACCGGCCGGCAGGGCCGCTCTGAGCCGGGCCATCTCCAGCTCGATATCCGAACCGCAGAACATCGCGTCCAGCTCGGACTGGATGGGGTCCTGGGCGGCCCGTGAGGTGTCGTCCAGGGCACCGGAGACCAGCAGCTCATCGATCGCGCCGGCCGGCACGTGCAGCTGGGCGGTCTTGTCCTCGGCGCGTTGCATCGCCAACCCGACGTCGCCCATCTCCTCGCTGATCCCCGAGAAGGCCTCACCCATGTTCGTCTGAGCTTCGGCGGTGTAGGTGGCCTTGATCGTCTCCTTCCTTGATCGTCTCCTTGCGGGGTCCGGAACGCCTCCACCTTGGCCTGCAGTCGTTGCGCGGACGTGGTGAGCTTCTCCTCCTGGGGCCTGCAGCGCGGCATGCTGGCGGGCCAGGTCAGCCAGCATGCTGCTGGGCCGGACCGTCGGGTCAACGCCTCGCGGGCCAGATCCTCCCGCCCGCGGCAAGCGCCTGGGCCGCCTGCTGCTGCAGCCGGTCCGTTGAGGACCCCAGCTGCTGGGCCTGCAGCTCCACGCTTGCGGCTGGTCGCCACGTCGGCCACCCCGCGGCGGACCTGCTGCAGCAGCTCGAGCTGTTCTCATATGAGTAGTCCAGCGTTTCGCGGGGGTCCTCGGCCCGATCCGACGCCGTGGACGCCTTGGCCTTGAACAGCATCGCCATCCGCCGGCCCAACGTCATCGGAACCTCAGAACAGCCCAGCCGGCTGGTCCGGCCTGGGTGTACCGGGCCGGTGTCGGTGAGTCACCGGCCTCGGGTGCCTGCCCGAAGACGGACAGGTCGGGCCGGTTCATCGTGGTGACGAGGAGCTGGCGCCCATCATCTGCTCATGCATCCGCGCCATCTGCGGGGACTTGCCCATCATCGCCTGGTGCGCGGCCGCCAAGCCGGGATCGTCCTTGGTCATCTGCTGGTGCATCCGCGCCATCTCCGGGCTGGCGGGAATGCCCGGCTCACCGGTCTCGCTGGCCATCATCGACGTCCTCCCGGGGGCCGCGCTGGAGCTGTGGGCGGCGGGCCCGCCCGACGGCCCCGGCTCGTCGCCGGCCTGGGCCAGCGCGGGCCGCGCTGCTGCCGCTGTGGCCAGCAGCGCGGCACCTACCGCCAGGACAACCGTGTACCGTGATCGCATCGTTGACGCCTCTCCTCGACTAAACCTACTAACATGGATAGTAGTATGACGAACGACGCCCGGTGGTGGTTCCCCGCTCACCGCCCCGGCGTGGGCGCGGCGACTGAGGCGGCTGGCGCCTGGCTCGGGTCCGCTCGGGCGCCGGCGCGGGAGCGCAGGTCGCGGACCAGGTCGGTGAACTCGCGGGCGGTTCCTGCAGGCTGGTTGCGGGGCAGCGCCGCGACCTCCACCACCGTCCCGTCGGGGGTGTCCCGGACCCGGATCCAGACTCGCCGTTGGCGCAGCGTCAGGGCCAGGATCAGGCTGGCCAGCGCCACGGACACGGCGCCCAGCACGATCGGTCCGCCGCCGTCGCGGGTGACCCGGAATGCGGCATACTCGCGCACGCCGGTGAAGGTGACGTTCCCTCGACCGTCGGGCAGGGAGGCGCTCTGGCCGGGGGTGAGCGCGACGGACCAGGGCTTGCCCTGGGCGCGCAGTTGGGTCATGGCTGCGGTGTCCAGCCGGTAGACCGACTGGGGGGTTCCGGCGTTGATCCCGAGGTCGCCGGCGTACCCGGTCAGGACCAGCGCGGGCGCCTGCGCCGCCGGAAACACCGAGACGGGGCCACGCTGGGGGTCGCGGACGGCAGTGGGCAGGAACAGCCCGGAGAAGCCGAGCGGCTGCGGCTGGGAGTCAGGAACCTTGACCACGCCGGTGGAGGTGAGCATGCCGTCCTGGGGCAGGAAGACCGTGGGAGCGTCGTACACCAGACGTCCGGCGCCGTCCGTGACCTGCACGACGGGGGCGTACCCGTGACCGGTCAGGAACATCTTGAACCCGTCCACCGACAACGGGTTGTTCACCTCCACCACCTGCCCGGTCGCGGGCGCTGCAGGTTCGGTCTGGACCTGGGTCATCGCCCGGAAGCTGACCGGGGCCCCCCGCTGTGGACCGCTGGGCTGGTAGGTGGCGGTGAAGTCCTGCAGCCGGACGCTGAACGGCGGCAGACCGGAGAGATCGGTCAGCGGTCCCGGGGTCAGGGAGTCGTAGGCGTTGGGTTGGTTGACGAACTGGCCGCCCTCGACCAGCAGCGCCTCGCCCTTGATCCCGAACAGGGAGGAGACGCCGATCCCGGCCAGGACCCCGAGCAGGGCCAGGTGGAATGCCAGGTTCCCGCTCTCGCGCAGCAGGCCCTTCTCGGCGCGTACCGTGTCCGCGTCCACGAGCAACCGGTAGCGGCGCCGGCGCAACGCCTGCGCAGCCGCGGCCAACGCCTCCGCGGGCGCGGTGCTGGTTCTCCAGCGCTCGTGCAGCGGGAGGCGGCCCAGGTTCCGCGGTGCCGGCGGCGGCTGTCGGCGCAGCGCCGCTGCGTGCCGGATCGTGCGCGGGACTACACAGCCCACCAGGGAAATCATTAGCAACAGGTAGACCGAGGCGAACCACGGCGAGGAGTACACGTCGAACAGCGACAGCCGGTCCAGCACCGGCGCGAGCCGTGGGTGGGCCTGCAGGTAGCCGGCGACCTTGCCGGGGTCCACCGGCCGCTGCGGCAGCAGCGAGCCCGGGATGGCCGCCACCGCGAGCAGGAACAGCAGGAACAGCGCGGTGCGCATCGCCGTCAGCTGCCGCCAGGCCCAGCGCGCCCACGACCGGAGCCCCCACCCGGGTGGGCCGCCGCCCTCTGGCTGCGCCGGTTCCTGATCGGTGGCAGGCGCAGTGGTGGAGGTCATCCGACGCCCGCGTAGGAGTGCAGACCGACCACCCACATGTTGACCCCGAAGTAGTTGAACAAGAACGCTGCGGCGCCGACCAGCGCCAGGACCGCCGCCCGTCGGCCGCGCCACCCCGCGGTGACCCGGGCGTGCAGGTAGGCCGCGTAGACCACCCAGATGATGAAGGCCCAGGTCTCCTTGGGGTCCCAGCCCCAGTACCGGCCCCAGGCGCCCTCGGCCCAGATCGCGCCGGCGACCACGGCGAACGTCCAGATCGGGAACGCGATCGCCAGCAACCGAAAGCACAGGTCGTCCAGCTTCTCCGGATCCGGCACGACGGTCCGCAACGCGCTGCGAAGCCGCCCGGAACGCCGGCCGGTGACCGCCAGGTAGACCGCCGCGAGGACCGAGGCCACCGTGAACAGTCCCGACGCGGTGATCGCCGCGGCCACGTGGATGACCAGCCAGTACGAGTGCAGCGCCGGGACCAGCGGGCCGGCCGGGGTGTACAGCACCATCGTGGCCACCCCCAGCCCCAGTACTACCGGCAGCAGCACAAACAGCCCCAGCCGCCGCGAGGGCCGGCGCCACTGCAGAGTCAGGAACACCGTGACCGCGGAAAAACAGATCGCCGAGGAGAACTCGTACATGTTCCCCCACGGCGCCCGCCCCGCAGCCAGACCCCGAGCCACGATCGACCCGGCATGCAGTACCCACCCCGCTGCGGTCAAGAGCAACGCCGCATGGGCTGCCACCCGGGCCGGGCGGGACCCAGCCGGCACCCCTCTCTCCGTACCGGGAACAGCCTCCGTACCGCCTCCCGTATGCACCGAAGACAGCGCCCCAACAGGAACGGACACGACCCCTCGAGGCACCCTCGACCAGGTGGCCACCTCGACAGCGAAACCCACCATCGCGACCACGTACAGCACCGTCGCTGCGATGATCAGCTGGTCACTGAACACGGACAACGTCGCGGTGCCCATCAGCGCACCGCCGCGAATAAGCCCCAGCCCGCAAGATCCGCCGCTGCTTGCAGGGCACAAGGCAGACGGCAAACCGCTGGGAGCCGGGGAAACAGAGGGCGGCGAAAGCGCTGAGTGAACACGGCAACATAGTACTACCGTGCTTAGTTGAGGTGTCGCAACCCATTTGCTACTATCATGGCTAGTATCCCCCGCCGGAGATTCGTTTAAGAAGTCGGCCGAGTGATTCGAGGATCTGTTCGGCGGTCTTGGTCCA
>JAABUS010006543.1_pt1 | contig 14070 bp, 16 predicted proteins | sample 5560161 | NCBI WGS metagenome assembly JAABUS01 (sample SAMN10711885, study PRJNA513376) | rock metagenome | isolation source: Antarctica rocks | place: Antarctica: Victoria Land, Trio Nunatak nord | collected 2016-01-04 | reverse complement strand
AACACCCCCCCCCGGGTGGGGGGGCCGCCCCCCCCCGCCCCCCCCCCCGCCCCCCCGGGCGCGGGGGGCGGGGGGGGGGGGGGGGGGGGGGGGCGATACTCATACGCGCCTCCATCGACACCCGCTCTCAGGCGCTTCGTCTCCCTTGCGCCCCTTAACCTCCCATGGCACTTGTCGACCTATCTACCGACGAAGCTTCCGCCATGCTTTCCGAGAGTGAGGATCTGTATCTGCGATCGGGCCCCACCATCGCGTTCGCCGCGCCCTCTGAAAGGGGTTCGTGCATCTCAGCACACCGACCATTTCAGCCCGCACCGTCGGTGTCGTTGTTCAACAGCTCTGCCAGCCTCCTGAAGAAAGCGGGTGAGGCGCTGCGTTCGTGCGGTTGCTGAGAGAGAGGCGTTCCTGTGGCGGTGCTTTCCCCATTGGCTGGAAAGCCCACGTCGCGCTTGGAACCGCGCGCTGCGAGGCCACGGTATGCCTGCCGGAATCGCCTCTCCTGTCCATCGTCGTCACCGTCAAAGCCTGTGTCAGCGGGGTGCACCACCCCATCGGTCAACTTCCCAAGTACGCAATGGAGTTTGTTCTCAGCAGCCATGCATGGGCGGTGATTACTCGTCTTCCTTGGAGCCACCACCCCTAGCCCGATAGCTCTCGCTGCCTGACGTTCCCCCGTTTATTAGGCATGGCGATCGAGACGGGCAAATATACGCGTCTTCCGAGTTGATAGGTACAGATTTTGGAGCTGGACGTGAATAGTGGTGGTGGGCAGGGATTCATTTGGAGTACGTCCCGGATTCGAATTTCTTCTTCTTCTTTCATGGATTGGCGGAGCCTTCGCCGCGATCTGGAACTAGGAGGCGTGCTAGCGAGGGAGTAGTTGTTCCTCACAAACTTCCACCGGGGCCTGGGACGGCTGTAGTGAGCTATTTGAGGGCTTGGGTGGTGCAAGGGAGCTGCTGCGTGTTCGTCTGTTCGGCGTTCGTAAGCTTGACATGAAGTTTTTACGTCTGGTAGCTGGTCGGGGACCTCCATCCGGGTTTTGAATGATCTTGGTGGAGTAATAGCCCCTTCTTTACTCTACGTACGTGATCATCGTCTCACGCACTGTCCAGATCGCGTATGCTGGCCTTGAAAACATTTACCCCTGTAATTTCACCTATCGCCCTATCATAGCATTATGCAGACACCGAAGCGTGATAATCGCTATTCGTTTAGCATTTGGACTCGGCAAGCTTCGACTGTCCACTGTCTCCACTGCTTTCTATCTGCTCTGGGGAGATGACATGCCGCCATGAGCCATGACCTTAGGGGAAGGAGATGGAGAAGTAGGGGCTTTTGAGGGGGCGTGCTTGGGTCGACTGATGTTCTGCGTTGGAAAGGTGGGTGTTGTTGGCATGCAGCGCTTGTAGAGGGGCGGGGGCGGAGAAGAAGAGGATGGGTGTCGGATGCGAATGAGATATCCAATGAGAGGTGGGGGTTTGCATGATGCGGACGCTGTGGGATGCGGACGATGACGACCTGGGTGGAGTGACAGGTAGAGGTAGGACTCATGATACATGTACGCTTCGTCGGTTTACCTCTTGGGTCGTTACTCGCCGAACAGCCCATCGTCGATCCTTCAAATGATTTCCTACAGAAGAGTCAGTTGATGGGGCACCATCTCTTGACAATGCACTGGGGTATGTCAAGTCCAGTGCAAGAGAGTGTGAGTAATAGTCCCGCCAGTAGAAGGGAGAGGGGCGGGATCATCGTACGGGGAGGGTGGAATTATTCGAGAAGCAATTTTGTAGGGTTGGATGAAGCGTTCATGGGCCTGATAACGTCTTTTTATGGTGGAGAAGAGAGAAAGGGGAGCTATTGCGTCGACTTCCATTTCGCAATCCGGATTCCCGGGTCTTGCTCGATCGGGATGTGTGGAATTTGATGTTCTGATTTACTCCAGGATCCAGGCGGCAGATGCACGAAAAGGGAAAGAAACGTTCGGCTTGTGGTGCGAAAAGGAGTCTGATCCCCGGACTTGTGCATGCCATTGCGAGGGATGGGGATGATGTCTCTGGGTGGACGAAGCTCGGGTTTGATATGCGTCTCGAATACTTTCCTCCGTTCATCTCTCAAAACTAGTAGAGCTGGGTCTCAAAGAAGGAACTGATAAGGCAAAGCTGAAGCTCGATCTTTGCATGCATCCTCTGCATGTTTCACTTGCTGTCTCTTTCGACACAGGGGAGTAGAACTCCACAAGGGGACATTATAAGGTAAAGCCAGAGGGGATATATGATGAATGTAGAGAGAAGTAGGTATTCCGTCAGCCGATGAATGAGGGTCAACCTACAAAAACGAAAAGGCGAAAACAATTGCCAACAAAAGTTGCAGCGTAGTGACCTTGGGAAATAGCTTAGAAGTCTGCCTGATAAGGGACATGAGGGCTTCCGTCCGCACTGTTTATTTTGGAATAATTGACCGATCCGCTGTCACCTTTTTCGTCACCCCAAATACGCTCATCGGCCAGGTCTCATGGTTCTCCACATCCATGTACTATATTCCGGTTTCCAACTTGGTCGCCGTGACTTGTGTCTCGTTTCCTCTCGCAGAGCTGTTGCCCGTATTGCCCACATAAATGAGCTCCTTAGTTTCTTATAGAGGTTCAGATTGCGATGTTGGATTAGATTTCGATCGCGCGGCTGCATACAATCGGGAAAGCCATCCCAGGAACAACGGCACCATGGTGGGTAGGCGAACGCTGACCATCCCCATTTGCATTCGATTGTGCTTCATGCCGAAAAAAGGACTAATGTGTAATCCACATCGTAGAATTGATATCAAGCAGGAATGGGATGCGAATAATTGCAGTAATACACGCGAAAACGCCAACGAAGAAAAGCTCGACGAGGACGATCTTTGTCTCATGCTGTTCTTGGGGCGTCCAAGAATTGAGGCACCAACACACTGGTGGCGCTACCGAAAACAATGGTGCCGAGAACTACTTTTGTTTGCTTCAAGCAGTCCACCTTGTATCGTCTTGTCCCAAACACGCAACGGGCCGACAATGAAACATGAAGAGTAGCGAGATCTCGAGATGTATAACGACGATGACGACTCCAAAATTAAGGGAACTCTGAGAACCATTGCTAAAGTGGTAAATACGCGCATGTATAGAGCTATTATGGACAGGCACACCAACTTGTCTGCTAGGATGCCTGTCCATACTGAAGACAGTCGTGTTTTCTCAGTCGGTGGAACACCATATGGGTTGGGGATAATTTGATGCTTGGTTTTCCTACTCAACATTTCATGAAGCACTGTAGCGTCCACAGCCAGCCTGTTGAGGAAGGCAGCGAACACGAAATTGCGGGTTCATCCTGGCGGTGCGTTTGTCGATTGTCTAGACCAGAAACGCGCAACGACTGAAGCGACTGCTAGAATGATGAATGTTACTGTTGTTGCCACAATGGCGGTTTGTCGATTACCCAAGAGGCTAGGAATTGATCTCGGTACAGTACTGCCTCGCCGACGAAAATCCATCGTTATTCGCTCGAGATCACAGCTCGTCGTGAATACCGGCAAGCACCGGCTCCGCAGTCAACTGCCACTCACCGAGCTTTACCAGCTCCCCTGTCTTGTTGTTCGCCGGGTCCGGCCCCCTAATTTCCCCGCCCACCGCATAAACCTCATCCCCTTTGCCCGCCAACTTTAAGGGTGCCACTATCGTGGTTGCTATGGCCTCCCATTGTGTCGCGTCGAATGAGACTAATCTGCCCTCACGATCCCGCGAGGTGGCCTTCATCATGAACCTTGCCGACAACTGACCTAGACGCCATATCCCACTATCAAATCCGTATATTTCCCCGAGATGATCACCGCCCCAAGATCCAAATACCAGTTCCGCAAGAACGCCGAGAGAGTACTTGCAAACGGCCACATAGATGGCAACGATAAAGAAAACCACCACAGTACGAGAGATCCACCCGTCTGGATGGCGAAGGATGTGTAGAGTTACGTAAAGGGCGGTGTTGTAGACTTTAAGGATAACTTGGCGCTCGAGAGCGGACGCTTGGCGTTTCGGAAGGGTGGCCAGCTGTGAGGTACTGTAAATGTCGAGCACGTCAGGGCTGATGATTTCAGTGGAGTTGATAACGCTGGTTGGGGAAATCGTCATGATTTGAAGCGGGGTGGACGTAGTGGGAGCAGGCGCCAGGCTACTAACGTTCGCAAAGATAGATTCTTGATCTGTGGATAATGGAACAATGGCTACGTCGGCGATGGGCTTGTCGCCATGGTACAAACACCCAACACGCGTCCACATAATGCTGTTGTTGACTTGCTGGTTAGGCATAAGTTGAAGAAATCTCGTCACGATCGACGATATGGAAGCATAATGCAAGGTTCCATTAGCGACTATTACTTCGAATGACCATGCCGTATAGTTGAGCTGGTAGTGGTTGATCACGTCATTCCGGCCGCGGTAGGTATTCAGATTGTTATGCGTGGCGAGCAGTAGAGCCAGTAGCTCAGCCGACATTATTGGCGATGCATACAAGATGTGGCCATTCACAGCGGTGATATTACTGGAACTCGATTGCAAATGTAAGTTCTTGTCATAGACTTCATTCGGCGATGACGAGCTTTTCGAGTCCACGTTTGGCTTGATAGCTGCCTCGACCTGGTAGTCGGTCATTGACGAGGTATTGGACGGCGGCGAAAGAGTGAATGTATCAGTTGAGGCAGGGCCATCCCACAATGAAGAATGATCCGTGGTCCCTATACTTGAAGTATCCCGCGGGTGGACGGAATCCGTGTCAATGACGGACTCGCCGCCATTCCCAAATCCTACCCAAGGGGGATGCGCAAATGTTTGATGTTTGGCCAAGATGGCTTGAAGGACCCAGATCAGCAACACTTTTGAAGCAATGGACGACATATTGAAAGGCGACAAACGACGAGGCAATCTAGAAGGACTTCATAAAGCGCAGTAGGTGACATTTCTTCAATCCTTTGATAGATGTATTTTATGTGGCTGCGGGTGAGCAACCCATCCGACGGTAGAGCCGCCGGCAGCGCGGAAGTCTAGCTACATGGAAAAGTTGTTTCGTTGTTTCGTCATTATTTAAGCGCATATAAGTGATGTAACGTACACCGACTTTGAAGATGGAAACGAGAAAGGACGGTCTGCGAGTCGAAGTCAAGGACATACCTGCGGGAACGCCTTCCTATACTGTCATTGTGACGACAGAGGCAAGTTATAGGTTATCCATTATTTTCCAGAAGATATTGATAGTCTCCTGCGGAGTAAGTAGAAAATCGATTGGCCTATCAAGTGACATCTTCGTTATTCCGCGAGATCCCAGTACGTAGACCCTTTATGAAGCTAGCAAAAGCAACATATTTTGATCCATGCTCACCCTGATTTGTGCTGACGTGAGTGTATTTGAACATGCAAATCAAAGCGGACTTGTTTTGGATGCCGGTCGTGCGTAGCTTAGCCCCATATAATCCTCGAAAGCACGCGCAACGTATAGCTGTTGGTTACTATTGAGGCTATACCGCTAGATGAAGAAGGCTCCCTTCCACTGTTCCGTACTTCCGGGACTCACAATTTGATCAGCTCAAATCGATGTTTCTTTCTGAGGAAAAAAGAGCATCCCATCGATGCTGGGTTGTTGTCTGAGCTAGGTATCTAGCGCCGGATCCGCACTGCAGGATTCATTCAAGATGAATCCATCGGCTTTTTTAGACCTGGAGGCGATTGCGCCTTTCCTTGCAGTACTGACCCAGTCTACCATTGTTGTTGATAATCTCAGGTCTTTATTAGTTTGCTGAAGCGATGTGAAGCCCGAATAGTCGGCAGTAACCTTGGCAGATCTCACTCCGGCTCTTGAGGTTTCCACTTCTCCCTTGCTGCTGTAATATCACAACCACTGGCTTCGGCCCGGCTAACAACACTCTGGGCTTTTCCTACAACAGGGGCGTCAATCATCCTTCCATCAAGGGTCCATGCTCCTCTGCCCTGTCGACTAGCTTTCCCATCGGCGATCCCGACTCTCACAGCCCAGACTATCTCATCCTCACTTGGTGCGAAAGCTCGCTGCGCAATCTCCACCTGGCTGGGATGAATGAGCTGCTTGCCATTAAAGCCAAGACCCTTACCCCCAAGACACTCTTGCTCAAGTATCTTTAGATCATCTTTGCCTCTATAAGATGTGCATACCAAGTCAATGGTCGACGGAAGATCGTGGGCGCGGCATGCTGTGACTATTGCAGACCGCGCATACAAGAATTCAATAAGAGAGGGTGTTCTCGTCAAAGAAAGGTCAAGAGCGAAGTCTTCGGCTCCAAAAATGAGGCCGTCGAGATAAGGAGAGGCCTTGCAGATGCTAGGAAGATCGGACAGCGCTTTGGCAGACTCAATGAGCGCGAGTAGCCTTATGGGCTTTTGCCTAGAGGACGTTGAGTCTTGTGGGGTGGAGTGTCGAGAGGGAAGGGAATGTCTTATAACGTCTGTGACAAAGTGCAGATCGGATGCTGAATTCACTTTTGGAATGACAATCGTGTCTAGATTTGGGGCTTTGAGCTGACGACCGTTAGCCGCTATCAACACCTCAATCGTATTTTTCAAGGGCCCACCACTTCAGACAAGTCATCCAAGGCTAGACCGGTCTCAACGGCGTTGATACGAACGGCATTCTCTCGTATGCCACTGGCACGTGGCTGGCCCAAAAATTTGCTAATCGCTATCCGAGCGTCCGGTTTCTTGCTGGGTGTCACAGAGTCCTCGAGGTCATAGGTAACACAATCGACAGTGAGACCACGAGACTTATCTAGCATCCTTTGGGATGAGGATGGTACTGTAGATATGTGAGCGAGGAACAGAGAAAATCGGGAGGATAGCCGGTACCGTACAGTAGCGCCCTGCGTACAACGGACCTCGCAGGACTCATTGTGATTGCTACTGACGACGGAGATGGTATTGACAGGTGATAAAGCGAGTATATGGGTACAATTAGGGCCCATCATGTCAGGTCGATGAACCTCTGCATCCGGACCGCTATTTTAACTTGATTGTTTTCGCCAGGCCTCATCGTGATGGAGGACTCGCTCGTGAACGTTGATGCCAAGCCTCCAAGCCGCTAGCGTGGGTAGACACGGTTGCCGAGACTTGTAAACGTTCTCTAATCGCCACTTCATTTCTTCTCCATAATCTATCTGACATCTTTCGCTCGTCTCAGAATATTTGGGCCTTCACCATACCCGAGCGGCTTGGACAGTCTAAAGCTCTCGATTGTGAGTTTCGATCTGGGCAATATCGCCGGATTAATTCCTAGAACTTAGCAGAATTGCACGGAGTATTGAGATTGCTCTCGGTCTTGCCCATCAAGCCGCTGCCCGGTTATTTTCGGCGGCCTATACGCGGAGAGCTGAGGCTACACTTGTCGAATTGGGGTCTCAAGCTTAGAGCTCCCTTGACCACAGCTCGGCTCAAAATCGACAGGGCTTTGGAAGACTCTATAGCAGAGTACCAAACGGGCCATAGCACAGACACTCTTGAAACTTGGAAAACGCATCTTTAGCAAGGAAGACCACCCATCAACAGAACAAAAGCTTCCGCGCTGCAACAAAATGGAAAAGAAAATGTGCAACTTTTTGTGCGCTATTTTCTACATTAATCACATGGGCCCCTGCAGTGCTATAGTACTATGTTGATATAGAACGAAAACATGCTGCAACTAGAAGGCTAAGTGCTGACCATGATATACAGGTTCGCGTCTCGGAACGTGACGGGGACCGATCGAGGGCCGGAAAAGTCACTCGACAACTTACTACTAGCATGCGCAGACTCTCCAAAAGTTCGGAATAATTGCAGGAAAATCTACAAAAGTTTGATCAGCTCTGGAGCAAGTGTAGCAATCTGACGCTGACACAAGATGAGCTACTGCCAGACGATTAATCACCGGAAAAGCATTTGGCAGCTGGGACCTCTCACTCGTATGTTGGGTCGGAAGTCACAGAGAGCCACACTAGCTGATTGAAGCTTCAAGAATCTAGATGATGAAGCCCCTCCAAGCCCAGCTTCGCTAGCCGGACGTGCTGTCGATTATCGCAGCGCTTCATGCCGTGCTATGACGAGTATTGCGAGCTTTATAGAGAACTCAATGCTTCCTAATGTGGTGCGGGGGATCCGAGATTAGACGTCGCTACGGAGTTGCACAAGCGTCTGTCGGACCCCAAAGCGGCATCTGAGAAGTCTTGAATTAGATGACAAAGGGTACAGGTTAGATTTGGAGTGGACACGGGCTGCCCTGCCCTATGCCTGTGCTAAATTGACCGTCAAATCCCTAATAGCAAAGCTCTTTTCTTCAACCGCCAACTCTTCCGGATCCCTTCATGTTCGCATGCAACTTCACCGCACACAACACATAGTCGGCGGCGCTTGAGCGTCTCAATTTTCCTAGAGGTTTTTCAAGGTTGAATCCTGGAACATCTAGTAGGCGCTCGAGTCGGCTCGAGGGTTATGGCATACTCGTCCCCATGGGACTCTTGCGATGCTTGTTTGCCTCAAGACCTTGTCTTCAAGCCTTGACAATTGCTTCAACCTACGCGGAGCAAAGCTTTATGTTGTCTGATTAGACCCACAGTGATGGAAGATCGACGAGACAGGCATTTCCTCCCAAATCACTGCAAGCTGCTCAAGAAAGATCATAACTCCATTCCTGTTTCCCTGGCTGCCTCTGAAAAGTATCTCGAAATTTCATCAGCCTCCCTGCGAGGACTTTGACGAGTTACAACCTCGTATATGAGGAGATTGCATTCATGAATGGCGAACGAGTGATGGTCACTACGTCACACCTATGCGTTTCTACATCCTCTAAATCCTCTGATGCAAATACAGCTGGCAGATCGTTTACTCAGGTAGCCCTGTAACGAGGATCCTGTGCTGCTGTCGAATGGCAACATCTTGTGCAGCAGTCTCGATGAATTTACAGCATCTGTTTTCGTAATCGTCATAGCCTGAAGATTTGGTTCCGCCCATTGAAGCCATCCACCTGGTCCCAAGTCGTGTCAGCACCTCCTCATTGATCAATCTGTATCCCGCTTATGCAAGTAATAGCAACTTATTGAGCAATCCTTTCAGGTCTTGGATGATAGACGTTGGATGATCCTTAACAACGAAGATAAAGAGCCTGGCGTGCACAATCTCATACTTGTTAATCAGATCTGCCGTGCTTCAGCAGTGGCATCCCATTTGCGAATGCCGACATTTAGGGGATGCCATTTCGCACGGTTCGCTTGCGAAGGATTCGTATTGAAAGTGTCCGGCTGGGACTCCTTGGAATCCTGGCAAGATAAGTCTGCAAACCACAATCTATGACTGGGAGTCTAGCCACGACAATGTGCTTGCACTGTACTTTGGCCTTGCGAAGTTTCTTCTTTTGAGACCAGGTGCTAGGCACACTTCCATGGGCTTCTACATGGGCTTAGACGGCATGCACTTTCCTTGCATTAGCCGCAAGGGTGCGTTTGAAGGATCTCTATGCTTGAAGCAAAGGCAAAGCTTCCTGTATGTTCGACTCAGCGAGAGACCCTTGTTGCCAACTGCGCCCCACTTGATAGATCAGGCTGACTCTTCTCTATTGGCCCCTCGAGTAAGGTTCATACCTCATACGCGGATACCAGCTGTTCCCCGCTTAGAGAGAAACCTTCAACCAGTGTGCTTGAGATGTAACGATGCGGCACAAGCAAAGTAGACAATCTATGGTAGTTATATTTGTATTCTTTCGACTTACCAATGAACCCCTCACTAATTAGATGCTCACCAAGGGTACACTCCTCTCAGCGCTCTGAAAATCTGCTACAATCTTAGCCCTCTACTTTTCCAAGAAATGCGATGACTACCCTACCAACAATCGTTCTCGTCCGCGGTGCCTGGTCCACCCTTCCCATCGAGGACCCTTTCGTCAAGGCACTGCGAGCCGCTGGCTACACGGTACACTGTCCCCTCCTTCCCACGTGTAGCGGCACGTCATCCAAGTCCTCCTCCGACGCCAAATTTTCCGCCGATCACCACAGTGCGCCACCTTATCTCCTCGCTCGCGGATCCCTCCACCGAGGTTGTACTCCTCATGCACTCTTACGGCGGTGCTGTCGGTAGCTTTGCGATCACCGACCTATCATCCAAGCAGCGGGCGCAGCAGGGTCTCTCAGGCGGCGTCGTCCATCTCCTGTATCTGTCAGCGTATATCCTCCCAGTAGGTGGTTCTGTCGTTGGCATCGTGAAGGAAGCCGGGTACTGGCATCTGTGGGATCAGGTCCTGGATGTTGGACCGGATGGGTCCACGTTCCCCAGGGACCCAAAGCTGTTGCTGTTTGGTGGCTTGGCGGAGGAGAAGCAAGAGCTGGCTTTGAAGGCGTTGGTGAGATTCCCGGCGGAACCGCTCGAGGTGGAAGTGACGCAGACGCCGTGGATGGATATTCCGTCGACATATGTCTACACGGAGCGGGACTATGCCGTTCTGCTTGTTCATCAGGATATCATGATGAAGCGCGTTAAAGAGGCTAGCGTGCAGGTGAGAGAGGAGAGGTTTGATTGTGGTCATGGGGTGTTCTTGACGCATACGGAGGAAGTTGTGGGGGTTGTTGACAGAGCCGTTGGGAGAGTCCCAATATAAAACATAGGCTTTAATTGCTCCAAAAGAAGTGAGAGTGATCTCACATTGTACAGACGGCTTAGGCCAGATGACTTTACACATTTGCAAAGCTCTTGGAGCCCGTGTATTTGTCGCTACCGGTTCGATTGAAAATGATAAGCTACTAGGGGAATCATACGATATTGCTGAAGACAGGGTATATTCTAATAAAGATATGGACATGTTCAGAGCATTGAGGACATGACTTCACATCTGGGGTAGATGTCCTCATGAATTACCGTCCGGGTACAGGAACAGGGACGCCCAAGGGAGGTAATCTCCGAAGGCAATGCTCTGAGCACGGAGCTGCCTTCAGTTCGATCAGCGAAAAAACTTATCTTTGCATAAGTCAATCTGCCTGAGACCATCCGTCAGAGGCCTTCTCTCATCGGCCAGCTAGTTGCGGGGGTCAACGAGATGATCGATGGCAAATTCCGATCTCCACCTGAACGGGTTTTCCAGGCTTCTGAGACCGAGCAAGCTTTCGCCCGCTTTTATGAAGGGGATCGTTTTAGGCAGAGGGTCATCGAATACGCCCCGGATTGCCGTGTAATCAAGGCCTGCTCAGCAGTGATGCCATCGATTACAGGCTGCGTGCAGAGCACCATGGCCTTGAGGGTGGGCTTTCGAGGCGCCCTGATCAATCTGTATTTGGCGCATGCTGACATGTAGACCTAGGGTACCGTGTTCGAGAATATGACCTTCAACGGTTTTGCTGCAAGTACCCGGAAGTCCAGGGCTCATGGTATCTACAACAAGTCTTGCCAGCCGGCCTAGACTTCTTCATGCTCTTGTCCTCGATCCAAATAGCATGGATCTCCGACAGACACTGTATACATGTGTTAACATTCCAGTCCTCCTAGAGCAGCCTTTAGTGAAAAGTCATAGAATTTAGTAGTTGTATAATTTTAGTATAGAGTTGGGATGTTGGTTCAGCCCCACCAAGTCCCTGACACTAGATAAGCCCAATCCAGAGCGGGGCTATGAGGTGAGCCCAGGTGGACATGGAAGGCTGCGTCCATCCCAAGGCTGACTCTCAGGTCACCCAGACCTTCCTGCGCTGCCAATTCAATGGTTGAACTTCCGCCAGATGATCTGAATCGCTACCACCTGTGCCTCTCGTTCGAGTTCTAGGCTTTTCTATCCGATCCTGCGCCCGCGCCTCGCCATCAACGCAACCCTCGATCGCCCTTATCTGTCCCTCTTCCACCCTTCCTGATCGAGAGTGACCGAGCGTGTTCTTTCTTCGTGTTCATAAAGGCGCGGGCAATCTGGAGTCGGGTATCCAGCCTGTGTCCAGCCTAGAGCTCCTTCCTCAGCCTTCAAGCCGTCAAAAGCAAGGACGCGCCTGGCTCAGGTCGAGAGCCATTGCCTGTCACAGCTATGAGTCGTATGTCGATCTCCTATAATCTGTCACCTATACCTACAGTAATTCCTACTGCCTTTGCTCCCTCCACCATAAAATTCTACGAGCACATTCACAATGTCTGGACACCACCACGCAAAGCTTCAGGATGCCAAGCACGAGACACATGCTACGTCGCTACACCCTCCCCAGTCTCGAGGTATATTCTATGCAGCATCATCACGCGATCGTGCAAGCTATTGACCGAACCTTGCTGACTGGTTGCGAACCGAACAGTCTCCGGCATGCTCAACAAGCTCCAGGGTCAGCCGGATAGCTATGACAAGAAGTTGGCAAAACTTTCCTAACTCTCGTCTTATCCTGTAGCTGATTATTGCTCCCAGGTCCCAATATAGGTTTGGACGGACGCTGGGTGCGGGTACTTATGGCATCGTCCGGGAAGCGGAGTGTTCTGGAGAACGCTACGCGATCAAGATCATACTCAAGAAAAATGTCAAAGGTAACGAGCGAATGGTATACGACGAGATGGTCCTTCTCCAGCGAATAAAGCACCCACACATAGTTAGTTTCCACGACTGGTTTGAGTCCAAGGTATGGCACAGCCTTTGAATTTGGAGAACGACATGGTGACGAAAAGCGATACAGGACAAATACTACATTGTGACTCAACTGGCAACTGGCGGAGAGCTATTTGACCGAATCTGCGAGTATGGAAAGTTCACCGAGAAGGATGCATCTCAAACCATTCGACAAATCCTTGAGGCCGTCGACTACCTTCACTACAATAATGTCGTTCATCGCGGTCAGTATCTCAAGACCTGCCCTACCTATTTACACTAACCCGGCGTAGACTTAAAACCAGAAAATCTCCTATACCTCACAAGATCACCAGGATCATCGCTCGTGCTTGCTGACTTTGGCATTGCGAAGATGCTCGACTCGAAGGAGGCCGTGCTAACCACAATGGCTGGTTCCTTCGGATATGCCGCTCCAGAGATAATGCTCAAACAAGGTCACGGGAAACCAGTCGACATGTGGTCTTTGGGTGTCATCACTTATACCCTTCTCTGTGGCTACTCCCCGTTTCGCAGCGAGAATGTCGCAGATCTCATCGAGGAAAGTAGGAATGGGCGCATCGTGTTCCACGGCCGATACTGGAAAGACGTGAGCGTGGAAGCAAAAAAGTTCATCCTCAACCTCCTTCAGCCGGACCCAAGCGACAGATTGACTAGCGAGGAGGCTCTCCAAGATGTGTGGCTGACCGGCAAGACGGCAACGGACTTCAATTTATTGCCAGAGTTCCGTGCTTACATGGCTAAATCACGCCTGAAGCGTGGAATCGAGGTCATCAAGCTCGCAAATCGCATCGAGTCGCTTAGATTGCAGCAAAATCCGGAAGACTCAGATCAGACTGATATTCCAGCAAATTCGGGTGAGATGGCGGGACAGGCGCTGAACGACAAGCATCCGCCAGAAGGACATGCCAGCTTGAAGACTAGTGCAGAACCGGAGAAGAAAAGCCTGAGTAAGCTAGCTAAAGGTGCCATATTCCGCGAGGTCGTACTTGCGAAAGTACGTGAGGAAAAAGAAAAGGCAGAGAGGGAACGAGTGGAGAAGGAGGTCGAGAAACACGCAAAAAGTGGTTCTGGCAGCAAATGAGCGGCCCAGCAGGTTTCCTTATTGAATGCTTATGACCGCATGCCTACGATACCAATTCGACTTACGTACTCGATGCATTCTAGTCCTGTAGATATTGTCTTTCGGATTAGACCAGGCATGACTGGTCAGCGGAGTATGTTGGGGCTGCAATTCTTCGAAGCTCGTCCTACAAATGGATTGGCACAATATGATCATCATTGTCATCTCTATCTACAGCCTTGCTAGTATGACAACACTTAGCAGCGCCCAACGCCTCTCCACGATATCTGGGCACAGCTCATACTTCATGGCACATAATCGTATACCAATCTCGCCTTCTTGACCTGATCCCCCTTCCTCACGACCACATGCCGCACATGGTACCTC
>JAABUS010006542.1_pt1 | contig 14072 bp, 12 predicted proteins | sample 5560161 | NCBI WGS metagenome assembly JAABUS01 (sample SAMN10711885, study PRJNA513376) | rock metagenome | isolation source: Antarctica rocks | place: Antarctica: Victoria Land, Trio Nunatak nord | collected 2016-01-04 | reverse complement strand
ATTCGAGCAATTCCAGCGACGGGCGACTGTCCATGGCAGCCTCCATGGGCCAAGAAAGAGTCTACTCCTCCATCATACGATCCGGCACCCCTGCCGCCAACGCGAGGATCGACGACAAATCGTGTAAATCATTGCCCTAGAACAAGAAACGACTCGAGCCGGGACCGCGGTCGGCCCCGCGTGATGGGGGGCGGCCAGGGTCCCGGCTCGATGGACCGGGCGTGACGAGACGAGCATCGTCGACGTCAGCTAGCGACGACCGGAGGTCCTCGCGGGTGTGACGATGGCAGGAGCGGCCGGCGTAGCGGCTCTCTGCGAGGCGGATTCGCTCGTGAGCTTGCCCAGGAACGTCTGCTCCATGCCCTTCAGGTCGGTCCAGAAGGTTCCAGGCCCGGCGTAGAAGATGTTCAGCTGGAGGTTCTCGGGGAGCCCCTCGGCGAAGACGTAGCGATTGTAGGCGTCGGGGCCTCCCAGCGCCTGGACGTACTGTCGATAGCGATCGGCCTCGGCCTGGCGGGCCAGCTCGATCCCCTTGGCCTTCGCCTCGCCCAGAAGCTTGGTGCTCTGCGACTCGACCGTCGCCGTCTTGGCGTCGATCTCGGCGCGGAGCTTTTCGGTCGTCGCTTCGATCTCCCGAGCCTTCTTCTCCCCCTCGGCGATGACCTGCGCGACCAGCTTCTCGGTCTCGGCGGAGGTCCGGCGTTCTTCCAGGGTTACCTTCGCCTTGGCCTCGGTCAGGTCGGCCTGCGCCTTGGCGGTGAGCTGCTCTTGGTCGCGGGTCAGCTTCAGCTCGTCGGCGATCTTCGCCCTCTGGATCGGCTCGCGGACCTGGTTGGGGACGTAGATATGTCGCGTCAAGCCGAAAAGGAGCGTCAAGTTCTTCGATTCGAGGACCTTCTCCAGCTCTTCCGACGTGTCGGTCTGGAACTCCTCGCGCGAGTCTCCGACCAGCAGGTCGACGGCGCCTCGCTTCGAGCCGTGGAGCCGGCAGATCGATCCGATCTGCGGCAGGATGACCTTCTGCTCCACGTCGGTCAGCCGGCCGAACTGGCGGACGACGTCGGGCGCCTGGTCGGGCAGGATGCCCCAAATGGCCGTGAAGTCGAGATGGATCAAGAACCCGTCGTTGGAGGGGAACTCGATCCCCTTGCCGGGCTTGTACGTCGGATCCCTGGTGATGGTCTTGCCCAGGCGGTCTCCACGGCCTTCGACCGGGCTAGAGCCGCCCTTGTCGAGGACCTCGACCGTCAGGGAGGTCTCGTTATACCCGATGCTGACGATGTCGACGCGCTTCTCCGCCGGGTTGAGGAAGTAGATACCGGGCTGGAGCACGTCGTCCTGGATGCCCTGGATCGTCCTGGTCCGGGGGTCGTCGGTCTTGTTCGTCACGACGCCGACGTAGCCGGGGGTGATCAGCGTCACGTCATTGGCCCGCCGCGCCCCGGCCGTGCCCGGCTCGACGCACGCGCCGACGTCGACGATCTTGATGTCGTACGCATATGTGTTCATCCGGTAGCGGCCGGGGGTCAGGACCCGCCTCCAGATGCCTCGATAGCCCTCGGCGTCGGCCAGATAGGTCCCGGCGGGGAGCGACTTGCCGACCTTCGAGGTGACGACCCCGATCGAGCCGGGCTCGACCAGGATGTCCTTGACCAGCGAGGTCTCGTATTCGAGCGGCGAGTAGAAGTGGCGGCCCGGCCCGGGCATGGCCTCGAGGATGCCCACCTGCTTGGGGCGGCCCGACGGGTTGACCTGGACCAGGGACCCATCCTGAGCCTGAGGGACCGAGCCGAACGGGAAGGGTCCCTTGTAACGGAGCAGCAGGCTGTGGTTGGGCGGCACTTCGATCCGGCAGAAGCTCCACTGCCAGATGCCGAGATAACCGACCACGTAGAGGAGCAAGACCGCGGTCAGTCCCGTCGTGATGGTTCCGGTGACGCGAGGATTCACGGTCGGGCCTCCGCAGAGGTGATCGGGGCAGGGGCGAATGCGGGGATGGGGGCCGACTCGGACGCCGAGGCGGTCGGCTTCGATGCCGGTTCGGGGGTTGGCCCGGCGACGGGGGGGTTGACCGTGGCCTTGCGAGGCTCGGAGGGGCGAGCGAACTGGCCGAAGAGTTCCATCAGAGGGCCGTCGGAGTTCGCCAGGATGGTGCGGAAGGCGGGGGCGAGCTTGCCAATCAGGAGGTTCTGCGCCAGCGCCATGCCGTCGCCGTCGAAGGCTTGCACCCGCGTGGCCAGCCCCGCGAGCTCGGCCTGATTGTTGTAGCGGATCACGTCGGCCTCGGCCTCGGCCTTGGACATCATGGAGGCCGCCTTGTCCTTGGCGGCTTCGCGTTGCGTCTCGGCGACCTGCCGTTTCTGCTCGGCCAACGTCACGGCCACCGCCTGGTCCTGGTCGGCCTTCGTCGTCTGCTCGACGACGGCCTGCTCTCCCTCGACGAGCCGCTTCTTCTGCTCGGCGAGGATGACCTGGACCTTCAACTGCGCTTCGGAGAGCTGCTGGATCCGCTCCTGGTTGTACTGGGCGAGCTCCTGCTTGGCGACTTCACGCGCCCGGACCGGGGTGGCGATCTCCTGAGGGGGCTGGATCGAGGTGATGGCGACGGCCAGGATCTCGATACCCTGCCTCTTGCAGTTCTCGGTCAGGCTCTTGACCATGTTGCGCTGAAATTGTTCGCGGTCGTCGCCGCTGATGAACTGGCCGCCGGTCAGCTTCGAGCCGCCGACCCTGCAGAGCGAACGACTCTCGGGGGTGATGATTTTGAGGATGATCTCCTCGTCGATCTCGTCGCCGTTGGCGTCCTCGTTGTACAGCACGAAGACCTCCGAGGCACGGTCGGGGACCACGCGGAACTCGACCGCGCCGTCGAGCGTGACGGCGAAACCGTCGGCGGAGAGGAAATCCATCTCGCCGCCGTCCGTGCCGAGGTTGAATCGCTTGGAGCGGCAATCGACCAGGCTCACCCGCGTCTCGTAGGGGTTCAGGTAGTACATGCCCGGCTCGATCGTCCGCTTCTGGACCCCGCGCTCGCCATCGCCGACCAGGATGACGTTAGGGTCCTTCGGCTCGCGACCGGCGAGGAGCGTGACCACCCCGCGATACCCGGCGGGGACGGTCACCGGGTCATGTTCCTCGATCTTCTCGGCGTACGGGTTATACGGATATCGCCCCGGCTTGAGGACCTCGCGGAGGATTCCCTTCTGGCCCGGCTCGGCCAGGACGCGACCGGGGGGCAGGTCCTCTCCCTGCAGCGAGACCCGGACCCCGATTTTCCCGTCCGTGACGACGAACTGGCTGCCGATCTCCCAGTCCCAGTAGAACGGGTTGTAGAAATACCGCCCCTCGGTCAGGACCCCCTTGTTGGGGCTCGTCTGCACTCCCTTGTAGTAATACTTCCCGTCTTTGGGAGGGGGGGCCAATTCCATCTCGCGATCCAGGTCCAGGCCAGTCTTACGGATCAGGACCGCCTGCTCGCCCGTGCGGACCTCGATCTTCAACGAGTTGTAGAACATGATCAAGAACAACAAAGCCCCCAAGATCGCTCCCGCGGGCAAGAGCAACCACTTTCCCGGCCAACTGCGGGGGTAGGGTCGCCCCGGCTGCTCGACATACGCTCGCATCACTCGACTCCTCCATCGGAGTCAGGGCATCGGACGCCTCATCTCATCGCGTCCCGATCGTCCTGACTTGGTAGTTCATTCGCGGGTCGACCGGGAAAATTCTACCATTCCGCGCAGGCTTACGGATCGAAAAGGCCGAGGAGGTCGACTTTTCCGGCGGCCTCTGGAGGTTCCCCCGCGGCCCGGGAACGAGAACGCCCCGGCGAGCACAGGGCGCGACAGGGCGAAAATCCACCGGTCTCTATCCGACCGCGGCAAGCCGAAGCGGGCGCCCGGGCGGGTTAGCAGCCTATTTCTTGCGGTGCCGGATGCGACTCCTCATCCGGCGCTTCTTCCGACCCACCTTACGGCGTCCTTTACCTCGACGGCGACTGGCCATGCGTTCTCCTCTACGGGTGTCGACTGCTCGACGGAGCGACGGATTTCTCTGACCGATACGCGGTTGTAAGAAAGCATCCGAGTTTACCCGACCCGAGTGCGACGCTCAAGGCGTCCCCATCGTCGACGGGTTCGTTTCCGGGTATGAGCCGAACGAAACATCCGAGTTCAGGGAGGACCAGGGGATTGCGTCGGGCTCCGGGGAGCCTGCCGCAATTTTTCGACCAGGTCGCGGACGTCGAGGGGTTTGAGGAAATACCACTCGATTCCCCAGGAATCCGGCGTCTCGCGTTCGGAGTCCAGATCCCAGCCGGTGATCAGGGCCACGCGAGGCGGGGGGACGAGTTGTCGGGCCGACCGGGCCAGCTCGCGGCCGTCGATGTCGGGGAGTCGCAGGTCGGTCAAGACGAAGTCGGGAGGCGGGCCGGCCTCGAGCGCCTTGAGGGCCGAGGCCCCGTCGAAGGCCAAGGTCACCGCATAGCCCTCGGCCTCCAGGAACCGGGCCAATCCGCGCTGCGACGCCTCGTTGTCGTCGACGAGGAGGATACGCGCGGGCCCGGGGACGGCCGAAGCGCCGGCAGCGTCCGTGCTCAAGGCCCCTCCGGCAATCTGGATCGGATCATAGGTCGTCATCAGCTCACCGAGGACGATTTTTGCCAGGGGACCTCCGAGAGTCCCGCGATCGCGAGCATCAGTGCCTGGGTCCCCATCCGGCCATCGCCGCGTGCCTCGACGGCCCGGTAGAGTTGTTCGGCCAGCGCCAGCCCGGGCAGCGCAAGCTTCATCTGCCTTGCTTCCGCCAGGGCGATGCCCATGTCCTTGAGGAAGTGCTCGACGAAAAAGCCCGGATCGAAATTGCCCGCGATGATTCGCGGTCCCAGGTTGTTCAGGCTCCACGAGCCAGCCGCGCCCGTGCCCACGCTCTGCAGCACCTGTCCCAGGTCAAGGCCCGCCTTATGGCCATAGATCAGGGCTTCACAGACGCCGATCATGTTGGTGGCGATGAGTATCTGGTTGACCATCTTGGTATGTTGACCTGCCCCGGACGGCCCTTGATGCACGATCGTCTTGCCCATCGCCTGGAACATGGGCATCAAGGCCTCCACCACGGGCCCTTCGCCTCCGACCATGATCGAGAGCCGAGCTTCCTTCGCCCCGATGTCTCCCCCCGAGACCGGCGCATCGACCGCGAAGACGCCTTTCGCCTTGGCCGCCTCGGAAATCTCCCGCGCCAGGGCCGGCTCGCTCGTCGTCATGTCGACCAGCACACCCTCCGGGCGGATGCCGGCGAGGGTCCCTTCGGGGCCCAGCGTCACCTCGCGGACATCCCGAGGGTAACCGACGATCGTGAAGACCACGTCGGACGCCTCGGCCACGGCCTTCGGCGAGTCGGCGAGGACCGCGCCCCGGGCCACGAGCGCCTCGGCCTTCGACCGGGTCCGGTTGAAGACTGTGGCACGATAGCCTGCCGCGATCAGGTGACCGCACATCGAGGAGCCCATGACCCCCGTGCCGATCCAGCCGATTCGTGTCTTACCCTGTTCAAACTCGAGAGCCATCGCAGACACCCCATCTCGTCGGCCATCGACCCATCAGAACTCGCCCCTCGCCAAAACCTCACGATACGCATAAGTCCGGCGACAAGCCGTATACGGATGCAAACTGCATGCCCGAAGCGTCCTATCGGCGCCGGAGGCATTCTGCCCTTTGGAGCGGACGGGGGGCTCGGGATGCCTCGGGCTTGCTCTCCGCGCGAACCGCGTCTCAGTCCACCTCGAGCGGCCCACGCCTCAGCCCGGCGACCCACAAATCACGATCCCGGGGGGTCCAGATCAGGAAGAACGCGAGGGCCCCGTACAAGGGCATGTGGCCGATCAGCTCTTCCCAGTTGAAGACGGTGAGCGAGAGGTTCATCGGGAAGAGCGCCACGAGGATGATCTTCCGGGGGAAGACGCCGAAGAGGATCATGAGCCCGGCGAGGAGTTCGACGGCCCCCGCGCTCAGGGCGAATAAGTAGAACCACTTCTCGTGGGCATGCGCCGTCCGTGAGATGCAAAGTAGGGGGATGGATGTGATCCCCAGGAGGCGTACAATCTTCATGATGATCGCACCGGAGGTCTCGGGGACGATGGGTATTGCCGCGTCGCTCCCCGTCGATGTGGAGCAACCGTCATGAATCCAGGGGCGTCCGGCGTTTCCCCGCTGTCGGCGAGCGACCTCAAAAGCCGGCTCGATCGCGGCGACACGGTCGTCGTGCTCGACGTCCGCGAGGACCACGAACGCGACTTCTGCGCCATCCCGACCCCGCCGAACACCACCGACTTGCATATCCCGATGGGCCAGATCCCGGCCCGGCTGGACGAACTCCGCACCGAAGTGGGGGGCACGTCCCTGGTCGTCTACTGCCACCTCGGCATGCGCTCGATGACCGTCGCGAGCTGGCTCGTCAAGCGTGGGTTGAGGGATGTGCACAACCTCGAAGGGGGCATCGACGCCTGGTCCGAGGCCGTGGACCCCGACCTGCCTCGCTACTGAGCGGGTCCGAGCGGCTTGACCTTGAGGTTGCGGAACTCGATCCGGAACCCTTCGGCTTCGAGCCCGACATGCCCCTTCGGGACCTCGCAATCACGCCACGCCGAGGTCTCGCCGCCGTTGACCCGGAGGATCATCTCCTTGCCCCGGCAGGTGATCTCGTAAGTGTTCCACTCGCCGGCGGGCTTGACACGGACCTCGCCCGACTGCTTCGCCAGGCTGAATCGCTTGGGGGCGCCCGCGACGAGGGTGTTCCCGAAGAGATAGCCGCCCGCACCGTCGCCGGTCTGCGCCTGGTGATAGATGCCGCCGTCGGCCGAGTTGCGGGCGTAGACGCCCGAATTGTACCCCTTCCCGCCGGGGATCGAGGTGAACCGCCACTCGACGTGGTAGATGAAGTCTCCGTACATTTCGCCCCAGCGGAGCCACTCGTGGCCCCCATTGCCCTTGCAGACGAGATATCCCGTCTGGGGATCGAGCGACCACTGCGACTCGGGGCTGAGGTCGCCGCCGGGGGGGAGTGGCATCCGTTTCCATCCTTCGAGCCCCGGGCCGGCCGCCGCCAGGAGGTCGGTCCAGCCCTCGGGATCGGACTCCAGGGCACTTCGAGGGGCCTCGGGGGCGGCTCCGGCCATCGCGGGGAGGATGCCGAGCACGAGCGCGAAGAGGGCCTGGCGGGGGGCGAGCTTGCGGTGCATGGGGGAGACTCCGGGTCGCGGCGACGCGAATGGGAAGGCGGACTTGCCGGATGGCCACGCGGCCACTGTAACCGAGCCCGCCCGGCGGAGGAACCGAAAGCCGGGCCGGGACGCCGGTCGGTGCTTGAGCTTGGCCTTCGGCTTTGTTACCAACGGATGAAGGTGACCGGACGCGGCCAACGGCTCGCGAGCCTTCTCGATCGACCCAGGGGCGGGGCGCATTCATGAAAAGCCTGACGCGACGTCATTTCTTGGCCGCCTCGGCGCTGGCGGCGACGGCGAGGGCCGACGAACCTGCGCCCAGGCGTACGAGGCCGGTCGGGGCAAATGACAAGGTCGTCCTCGGCTTCATCGGCGTCGGCGGGATGGGGACCGGCCTGCTCAACATCTTCAAGGCCTTCCCCGACGTCGAGGTGGCCGCCCTCTGCGACGTCCACGAGCCGCACCTGCTCCGGGCCAGGTCCCTGGTGGACGGGAAGCCGTCGACGCACAAGGACTTCCGCGAGGTCCTCGACCGCAAGGACATCGACGCCGTGGTGGTCGCGACGCCCGACCACTGGCACGCGATCCCCACGATCCTGGCCTGTCAGGCCGGCAAGGACGTCTACTGCGAGAAGCCGCTGGCCTTCCGGATCGCCGAAGGGCGCGCGATGGTCAAGGCCGCCGAGAAGGCGAAGCGGGTCACGCAAATGGGGAACCTGATCCACGCCGGCGAGAACTACCACCGGGTGGTCGAGATCGTCCGCTCGGGCGCGCTCGGGACGGTCACCAAGGCCCGCGTCTGGGTCGGCTCCAACCGAGGCGCGATGGGGAGCCCCGCCGACGGGCCCGCCCCCGCCGGCCTCGACTACGACTTCTGGCTCGGCCCGGCGCCGAAGCGTCCGTTTAACCCCAATCGCTTCACCTTCAACTGGCGGTACTTCTGGGACTACGGCGGGGGGACCCTCGCCGACTTCTGCTGCCACATCGTCGACCCGGTCCACTGGGCCATGGAAGTCGACGCCCCCGAGACGATCGTCTCCACCGGCGGCCGCTACGCGCTCAAGGACAACGCCGAGACCCCCGACACTCAGGAAGTCATCTACCACTATGCGAAGGGGGAGAAGGGCTTCGACCTGGTCTGGAGCCACACCGACGCCGGCACCCTGGCTCCCGGGGGGAATAACCCCGGGATCAGCTTCCACGGGACCGAGGCCACGCTCGTCTCCGGCTACAACCGCCACGAGATCAGCGCCGAGCCGGGGAAGACACTCTCGCTCCCGCCCGCGATCCTCCCCCGATCGGTCGGGCACCATCGCGAGTGGATCGACGCCATCAAGACCCGAAAACAGTGCTCGTGCCATTTCGAGTACGGGCATCGCCTCTCCACCGTCGGGCACCTGGGAAACATCGCCCTCTGGACCGGCGAGCGGCTGCGCTGGGACGCCGAGAAGGAAGAGATCACGAATCACAAAGAGGCGAATCGCCACCTCACGCGCGAGGAATACCGGTCGCCCTGGACGATCCCCGAAGTCTGAGCCGGAGCCAGGACGTCTCATGATTGAACTGCTCTCGCTCCCCGGCCACAAGGCACCGCCGACGTCGCTCGACGCCTGGGTCGTGCAGCTCTCGACGCTAGGAGGCCCGGTGACCGTCACCCGCGATTCCCCGGGTGCCTCGTGGCTGGAGGTGGGCCCTCTCCGGCTCCGCGGCTACGCCATGCTCGAAGGGGGACTCGTCGGGGCGATCAACTTCGAGCTGACCGACCCCGATCCCTCGCCCGCATCCCGGGTCATCGAGTCCGCCGCTCAGGCGCTGGGGTGGGAAGTCCACGCCGACGACCCCGACGAAGACCCTGATTTCCGCGACGACGACGAGCCATGACCGGCCGGGAACTCCCCTCTCCCGCCGGGAGAGGGTGCCCGAAGGGCGGGTGAGGGTCCTCGCTCTCGAGAACGAAACCGCCCTGAGTACCGCCCCCCCTCACCGCCCGACCCCACCTGGAGAACGACCGATGCCCGCAATCCGCACTCCCCTGATCGCTCTCGGAATCCTCGCGCTCGGCCTGACGGCCGCTCGCGCCGGCGAGCCCACCTGGAAGAAGCACGCCATCAACGGCAAGGGCGCCTTCGAGACCGCGGGCGCCTTCGACGTCGACAACGACGGCAAGATCGACATCGTCTCAGGCGACACGTGGTATGGAGCCCCCGATTGGACCCCTCACAAGGTCCGCAACGTCACCCGCACCGGCACCTATCTCAATGACTTCTCCACGCTCCCGGTCGACGTGAACGGCGACCGCAACACCGACTTCGTGACCTGCTCCTACTTCCTGAAGAACGTGGGTTGGGTCGAGAATCCCGGTAAGGCCGGCGGGCCCTGGACCTACCACGAGATCGACCTGCCCGGCCCCAGCGAGGCCGCCGTGCTCGTGGACCTGACCGGCGACGGGGTCCCCGAGGTCCTGCCCAACGCGGTGAACGTGGTCGTCTGGTACAAGCTCGAAGGCTCGGGCTCGGCGGCGAAGTGGAAGAAGTACGACTTCGGGACCGCCGCCGCCGGCCACGGCGTCGGCTCGGGCGACGTCAACGGCGACGGCCGGATCGACCTGATCACCCCCAAGGGCTGGTTCGAAGGCCCCGCCGACCCCTCGAACGACACCTGGGCCTGGCATCCCGAGTGGAACCTGGGCGCCACCGGCATCCAGATGCTCGCCCGCGACGTCGACGGCGACCGCCTCGCCGACCTCGTCTACGGGATGGGCCACAACTACGGCCTCTTCTGGCTCAAGCAGTCCGCCGGCGCCGACGGCAAGCGGACCTGGACGAAGGGCGAGATCGACCCGAGCATCGCCTCGGTGCACACCCTGCTCTGGGCCGACATCAACGGCGACGGCAAGGCCGAGGAGCTCGTCACCGGCAAGCGCGTCTACGCACACGAGATCGAGCCCGGGGCGACTGACGCCTCGGTCGTCGCCTGGTACAGCTTCGACAAGACGACGAAGCGATGGGCCAAGCACGTGATCTTCCAGGGCGAGCCCGCCAAGGACGCCCCGGAGAAAGGCCCCGAGCGCGACGCGATGAAGGACTTCCCCCCCGGGACCGCCGGCACCGGCCTGCAAGTGACCGCCATCGACATCGATCGCGACGGCGATATCGACCTCGTCTGCCCCGGCAAGAGCGGGCTCTACCTGTTCGAAAACCTGGGTTCGGAGCGTTGAGGTCACACCGATCGATCGAGGCAGGTCAGGAGCGATCCGACGGGTGGTCGTCATCGGGCCTGACCTACGGATGCGTGCTCCTCATTCCAGACACGACTCCGGGCAGTCTGTTTCGTCCCGACGCAAACGGAGAGACGCGTCCCCGGACCGAGAGGGGTCCGGGGACGCGTCGATGGTCAGATCGGTTCGATCGTTCGGTCTCGACGTTGTCTCGACCGTCCGTGCGGAGACCGACTTCCTTTCCCCGTCCTCATGGGGCGCCAGGAGGCCCAGGAGGGGTGACCGCCGAGCCAGGCGCCTCGGGGGGTGCGACCGGTTCCCCCCCCGGCGGGGGCGGGGCGACGACGCCGCCGGCACCAGGGGCGGCTGCCGGTCCACCGGGACCCGCGGCGGCTCCCGCACCACCGGCATCCGCGTCGGGGACCGGAGGCTCGTTGGTCAGCGGGCTCGAGCTGATGTCCGTCGGCCTGCCCATCCTGTTCTGGATCGGGTTGATCGCCCCCTGGGCGGGCGGGACGAGCAACGGGCCCGTGCCGCCCGGAGGCGCCTCGATCCCCATCGACTGCATCCGGGCCCTCTGCGTGGCCGCCTGGGTGTTGGCCCAGGGGAAGTCGGGGCCGGGGGCGAAGTACTGGACGTCGTCGTGCATGTACTTGCCCGAGGGCAGCGTCATGCCCGCATATTCCACCTGGCAGCCGACCGACGGCAGGAGCCAGCCGATGGCCAACCCGCTCCAGAGCAAGAAGCGCCGGCAGCTTGACAGACGCGACGATCCCGTATGGGGGGACCACATCGTTTCCACCCTCCTTGGGTCTCTCGGCGGCCATCCTGGGCCACCGACGGTGAGTCCGTTCCAACCCGATGCCTGAGGTCGCGACGTTCGGTCAGCGCGGTCTTCGGGTTTCCATCACACAAAGGGGATCGGCCGATCGGGAGGGTCGAGCCCAATAATTCCGCCCACACTTCGGAAATGATCGCCCTCAGGCCGGTCGGCTCCCGGCCACGTGCGCTCGAGCTCTCTCAGACCTCCGCGGTCGCGCGATCGAGGAACCGGGTGGCCGCATGCATGATCGCCTCTTCGGTGGCCTCGGTCCGAGGCAACTCGGCGGTGATCCGCCCCTCGCAGAGGACCAGGATCCGGTCGGAGACGGTCAGGAGCTCGGGGAGTTCGCTCGAGGTCATCACGATCGCCATCCCGGCCTTGGCGAGGCGGCGGATGAGGAGGTAGATTTCCGCCTTGGCGCCGACGTCGATGCCTCGCGTCGGCTCGTCGAGCAGGAGGACCTTCGGCTCCGAGAGCAGCCAGCGGGCGAGGATGCATTTCTGCTGATTGCCACCGGAGAGGCTCGTGATCGAGGCGCCACCCCCGCGGGTCTTGATCGCGAGCCGATCGATCGAGCTCCTCACCGCGTCGGACTCGGCGCGAGGATCGATCAGCCCGGCGATGGCCAAGGAGTCGAGGTGTCGGATCGTGATGTTCTCGGCCACGGTCATCCGGTCGAAGAGGCCGAGCGACTTGCGGTCCTCGGTCACCAGCGCGACGCCGGCGGCGATGGCCTGCCGGGGATCCCGGAAGCGGACGGTCTGGCCGTCGAGCACGATCGTCCCCGAGGGCGCGACCGGGGTGGCGCCGAAGAGGGCCTCGAGCAGCTCGGTCCGCCCCGCGCCGAGCAGGCCGGCGATGCCCAGGACCTCGCCGGCGTGGACCTCGAAACGCAGGTCCACGAGCGCCGGACGGCCGCTATCGGGGGGGCTGGGGAGCGACAGGCCCTCGACCCGGAGTAACGCCTTGCCCGGTTTCGAGTGGTCGTCGAAGGCCATCTCGGCGATCTCGCGCCCGACCATCCACCGGACGACCTGCGCCGGCTCGGTCCCCGCGCGGTCGACGCTGGAGACCAGCGCACCGTCGCGGAGCACGGTCACGCGGTCGGACAGGGCGAACACCTCGTTCATCTTGTGCGAGATGTAGATCACGGTCGAGCCCGCCCGACGCAGGTCGTCGATCACCCGGAAGAGTCGGGTGACCTCGGAGTCCGAGAGCGCCGAGGTCGGCTCGTCCATGATCACGACCTCGGCGTCGAAGGCCAGCGCCTTGGCGATCTCGACCATCTGCTGGTCGCCGATCCGGAGGTCGCCGACGCGTGCCCGCGGAGAGATCGGCGTCCCCAGCCGGTCGAAGAGCCGACGCGTCTCGGCTTCCATCGCCCGCCCGTCGAGCAGCCCGAACCCGCGGGTCTTCTCGCGACCGAGGTAGATATTGGCGGCGACCGACAGCTCGGGGACGAGGTTGAGCTCCTGGTGGATGATCCGGATGCCGACGACTTCCGCGTCGCGCGGGCCGGAGAACGCCACCTCGCGACCGTCCAGGACGATCCGACCCTCGTAGTCGACGATCGCCCCGGCCAGGATCTTCATCAGCGTGCTCTTGCCCGCGCCGTTCTCGCCGCAGAGGGCGTGCACCTCGCCGGCTCGGGCGTCGAACGTCACGTCGCGGAGCGCGTGCGAGCCGCCGAAATGCTTGCTGATGTGCTCCATCCGGAGCCGGATGTTGTCGGCAGGGAGGCTCATGCGGGGGTCCGTCGGCGCGAGAGTTCCGGGAGATGGCCGGGGGGGCATCCGGGAATCGACCCGATCACCGAGGCGCCCGCACGTTCCCCGACACCGGCATCGTACGCCCCGGCGCCGACGCGAGGAAGAGGCCGGTCGCGTCATGGGCGGGCCGATCCGGGTCGGCTCGTCGAACCCTTCATTCGCTCAACAAGATCTGGAACAGGTTGCTGTAATCATCCGTCCAGAGCGGTACGGACAGCTCGGGCGGAGAATTGGGCGCGAGTATGGGCGGGGTTGCGGTCAGCAACCGTTCATCGCGCGTCAGTAACATCCAATCGGAATCGTAGGTCAGAGAGTCGCGTCTCGCCTCGCGGAAGATGCGGGTGACCTTCAGGCCGGCGTCAGCGGCCAGGCGACGGACCACGGGAGCCAGGTTCAGGTAGCGGTTCGTGATGTGCACGGCGAACACCCCATCGTCCTCGAGATGCTTGAGGTAGATCCGGAAGGCCTCCCTGGTCAGCAAGTGCGTGGGGATCGAGTCGCCGCTGAAGGCGTCCAGGACGAGCACGTTAAACGCCTGGGGCGTCTCCCGCTCGAGAGAAACGCGGGCATCGCCCATCACCACCTCGCACGTCCCTTCGCAGTCCTTCAAGTACGTGAAGTGGGCATTGGCCAGGCGGAGGACCTCGGGGTTGATCTCGTAGAACCGGAAAGAGTCGCCCGGACGCGCGTAGGTGGCGAGCGTGCCCACCCCGAGCCCCACGGCCCCCACGCGCAGGCGACCGCGATCGCGGCGGTAGGTCAGGGCCCGCCCGACGCCGCTGCCCTCGCTGTAGTAGGTCGTCGCGATCCGACGCTTGGCCGGGCTGACGAATTGCCGACCGTGGGGGATCCGGCCATGCATCATCGTGAACCGATGGCGCTCCGGGTCGTGTCGGGCGACTTCCGACACCGAGACGACCCCGTAGAAATTCCTCGCGACCGCGACGGGCGGGTCCCCGGCCTCGTTCCACAGCAGGATGGCCCCGAGGCCGGCCGCGACGACCGCGGCACCGGCCGTGGGCAGCCACGAGGGGCGCCCCTGACGTTCGA
>JAABUS010006541.1_pt1 | contig 14073 bp, 11 predicted proteins | sample 5560161 | NCBI WGS metagenome assembly JAABUS01 (sample SAMN10711885, study PRJNA513376) | rock metagenome | isolation source: Antarctica rocks | place: Antarctica: Victoria Land, Trio Nunatak nord | collected 2016-01-04 | reverse complement strand
CCGTACCCACCGTTGGCACCGGACCTCGGGAACTCTCGCTTCCGATCGAGGGGATGACCTGCGCGTCCTGCGTCCGGCGCGTCGAGCGGTCGCTCGCGAAGGTCGACGGGGTCGAGCGGGCCAGCGTCAATCTGGCGACCGAGCGGGCGACGGTGTCGTTCCGCCCGGAGATCGTCGGGCCGGACGCCCTGCGTCAGGCGATCGAGAAGGCGGGGTATCGCGTCGGGATCGAACCTCTGGTTGCGACTCCTGCAGCCGTCGCGGCGCCGATTTCGACCGCCCCTGCGGCAAGCAGCGCCGCTCCCGATGAGCGCTCGCTGCGGCGCGACGCCGAGATCGCCGACCTGAAGCGCAAGTCCCTGGCAAGCCTCGCGATCGGCGTCGTCATGATGCTGCTGATGTACCTGCCGCTGCCGATCGGCATGATGACGCTCGCCCCGATGCTCCTCATTGCCGCCTCGGTCGTCCAGTTCTGGGCCGGCGGAATCTTCTACCGGGCGACGTGGGCCGCGCTGAAGCACGGCGCCGCCAACATGAACACCCTCGTCGCCGTTGGCACGAGCGTCGCCTACGGCTACAGCGCCTTCGTCACGCTCTGGCCCGCCGCCGCCGCCGACTGGTCGCTCCCGTACGATCTGTATTACGAGTCGGCGGTGATCGTGATCGCCCTGATCCTGATGGGGCGGTGGCTGGAGGCGCGCGCCAAGCGGACCACCGGTGAGGCGATCCGGGCCCTGATGGGCCTCCAGGCCCGGACTGCCCGTGTCATCCGGGACGGCCAGGAGATCGACGTTCCGCTCGATCAGGTCGTGGCAGGCGACCGTGTCCGGGTTCGCCCGGGCGAGAAAGTCCCGGTCGACGGCACGATCCTCGAGGGTCGTTCAACACTCGACGAGAGCATGCTGACCGGGGAGAGCCTGCCAGTCGAGAAGGGACCGGGCGACGCCGTCATCGGCGCGACGATCAACACCGCCGGCGGCTTTGTTTTCCAGGCGACCCGGGTCGGCGCCGACACGACGCTGGCCCAGATCGTCCGGCTGGTCGAGGAGGCCCAGGGCAGCAAGGCACCGATGCAGCGACTGGCCGATACGATCTCGGGCTATTTCGTCCCGGCCGTGCTGGGCGTCGCCGCACTGACGTTCCTCGGCTGGTTCTTCTTCGGGCCGGACCCGTCGACCACGATCGCCGTCACGACCGCGATCGCCGTCCTCGTGATTGCCTGCCCCTGCGCCCTCGGCCTGGCGGCACCGACCGCGATCATGGTCGGGACTGGCAAGGCGGCGGAGAACGGCGTCCTGATCCGGGGCGGCGAGGCACTGGAGCAGGCTCGCCGGGTCGACACGATCGTGCTGGACAAGACCGGCACGCTCACCCGTGGCAAGCCGACCGTCACGGGCATCGAGCCAGGTGACGGGTATTCGGCCGACGACCTGCTCCGGCTCGCGGCCGCGGTCGAGATCGGTTCGGAACACCCGCTGGGCGAGGCGATCATCGCCGAAGCGAAGACCCGTCAGATCGTAGTTGCGACGGCCACCGACTTCCAGTCCGTCACGGGACAGGGCGTTCGCGCGACGGTTGATGGGCGGCAGGTCGCGGTCGGCAACCAGCGCTTCATGACCGATCTCGGCATCGATGTCCGGCCACTGGACGATCGGGTCCGGGCACTGGCTGAGACCGGTGCGACTCCGATGCATGTCACGATCGACGGCGCCCACGCCGGCATCATCGCCGTCGCCGACACGATCCGGCCCGAATCGACCGAGGCGGTGGCTCAGCTTCAGGCGCTCGGGCTTCAGGTCTGGATGCTGACCGGCGACAACCGGGCGACGGCCGAGACGATCGCCCGGCACGCCGGCATCACAAATGTGCTGGCGGAGGTGCTGCCCGACCAGAAGGCGGCCAAGATTCAGGAGTTGCAGGGGCAGGGACGGGTCGTGGCGATGGTCGGTGACGGCATCAACGACGCCCCAGCCCTCGCCCAGGCCGAGCTGGGCATCGCGATCGGAACCGGAACCGATGTCGCGATGGCCGCATCTGATATCACCCTGATCGGTGGTGACCTGCGTGGCGTGATCACCGCGATCGCGCTCTCCCGCCGGACCGTCGCCACGATTCGTCAGGGACTGTTCTGGGCCTTCGCCTACAACATCGCGCTGATCCCGCTGGCGATGGGCGGGCTCTACCCGGCCTTCGGCATCCTGCTGACGCCGATCATCGCCGCCGCGGCGATGGCGATGTCGAGTGTCAGCGTCGTGACCAACGCCCTCCGGATGCGTAGCTTCCGGCGGCCAACCTCGGCCGAGCAGATCCTGCACCCGCCACTCCGTGCACGAATCGCCGACGGCGGTTACCTGATCGCGATCGGCCTGCTGGCGCTCGTCATAGGAGCCGGTGCGATCTGGCTGGGAAACAGGACCGGCATGGGCGACTTCGGTCAGACCGGAGCCGCTTCCGTCACCACCCAGGACGACGGTGGCGGGATGGACATGGGGCCGGCCGAGCCGGAACAGATGGGCGATTGAGGAGCAACGTCGTTGCGGTCGACGTGAGGATCCCCGCATCGCGGCCGGTTGGAGATACGTCACGGAGCGAGAGGATACAGGTGGGAGTGGCAATCGCCGCTCCCACCGACGTTTTCGGGGCCACCCGTTGCATTCAATACCCCTAGGGGGTATAATGAATAAGCATGAGACGCACGTTCGAATCAGGTGGACCCGCGGGCACACAGAGATCGACCCCTGCATGAATCGAGGGATTTAGATCGTGACCAGTCCAGCACACGTGAACGCCGACGCCGTCGAAGCTGCCGATACGCTCCAGCACCACCGTCCGCCCGGCGACGAACACGAGGGCAACGGCGGGCACGAGGACCACGCCGATCACAGCACCCACGCTGGCCACAGTCCCGACATGTTCCGGGACAAGTTCTGGCTCACCCTCGCCCTCTCGATCCCGGTCGTGCTCTGGAGCGGGATGGTCCGGGAGTGGATGGAGAATCTTCTCGGCTTCGCCGCGCCGACCTTCACCGGCAGCGACCTGATCTCCCCAATCCTCGGGACGTTCATCTTCGTCTACGGTGGGCAGCCTTTTCTCGTCGGCGGCTGGCGCGAGATCCAGCGCCGCCAACCCGGCATGATGCTGCTCATCTCGCTGGCGATCATCGTCGCCTTCGTTGCGTCGGCCGCGACGACCTTCGGCTGGTTCGACCTGGAGTTCTGGTGGGAACTGGCGCTGCTGGTGACGATCATGCTGCTCGGCCACTGGCTGGAGATGCGGGCGATCGGTCAGGCCCAGGGGGCGTTGCAGGCGCTGGCGGCGCTGCTGCCAGATGACGCCGAGGTCGTCCGGGGCGACCGGAACGAGACGGTCCCGATCGATCGTCTCGCGATGGGTGACGTCGTCCTCGTCCGGCCCGGCGCCCGGGTCCCGGCCGACGGCCAGATCGTCGCGGGGCAGGCGTCGATCGATGAGTCGATGCTGACCGGCGAGTCCCGCCCGGTCGAGAAGGGTGAGGGCGACCGGGTCATCGCCGGGTCCGTCATCTCCGGCTCTGCGCTCCGGGTCAGGATCGACGCGATCGGGGCGGACACGGCCCTGGCCGGGATCCAGCGGCTGGTTGCGGAGGCACAGTCCTCCCGGTCCCGGGCGCAGGTCCTCGCCGACCGCTTTGCCGCCGCGCTGTTCTACGTCGCCGTCGGCGCCGGGCTGATCACCTTCGTCGTCTGGACGGCGCTTGGTCAGCTCGATGACGCCGTCACCCGGACCGTAACGGTGCTGGTCATTTCCTGCCCGCACGCCCTCGGGCTAGCGATCCCGCTGGTGATCGCCCTCTCGACCTCGCTCTCGGCCCGGCAGGGCATCCTGATCAAGGACCGGCTGGCGCTGGAGCGGATGCGGACTGTCGACACGGTGCTGTTCGACAAGACCGGAACGCTGACCCTCGGCGACTTCGCGGTCTCCGGGATCGCCGCGGTGGACGGTGATGAGCAGCGACTCCTGGCCCTGGCCGGTGCGGTCGAATCCGACAGCGAGCACCCGCTGGCCCGCGCCATCGTCCGGGAGGCCGACGAGCGCCAGGTCGAGCGACCGACCGTGACGGGTTTCCGGGCGGTGGCCGGCCGGGGTTTCGAGGCCGAGATCGAAGGGAGCCAGGTCGCGGTCGGTGGTCCGGCGCTGCTGCGGGAGCGTAGCCTGTCGTCACCGCCTGAACTTTCGAAGCAGATAGCGACCTGGGATGCTCGGGGGGCGGCCGTGCTCCATGTCGTGCGTGGCGACGAGATCATCGGGGCGCTGGCGCTGGAGGACCAGATCAGGCCCGAGTCGCGCCAGGCCGTTTCGGACCTGCAGGCGGCCGGGATCCGCGTCGTCATGATCACCGGCGACGCCCGGCCGGTCGCCGACGCCGTCGGGGAGCGGCTCGGCATCGACGAGGTCTTCGCCGAGGTGCTGCCGGAGGACAAGGACCAGGTCGTCGCCGAGTTGCAGGGACGCGGTGGCCGGGTCGCGATGGTTGGTGACGGGGTCAACGACGCGCCGGCCCTGGCCCGGGCCGACGCCGGGCTCGCGATTGGCGCCGGGACCGATGTCGCGATCGCCTCGGCCGGTATCGTGCTGGCGTCCAGCGACCCGCGGGCCGTGCTGGGCGTCGTCCGCCTCTCGCGGGCCAGCTACCGGAAGACCATCCAGAACCTGGTCTGGGCGGCCGGCTACAACATCGTCGCGATCCCGCTGGCGGCCGGGGTGCTGGCCCCGATCGGTTTCACGCCGTCTCCCGCCGCCGGCGCCGTCTTCATGAGCCTGTCGACGATCATCGTCGCCGCCAACGCCCAACTGCTCCGCCGGCTGGACCTGCGGCCACAGTCGGTGAGCGTTCCGTAGGGTCATCCACTCTCGCTCCGCTGGCGGTGCTCGTTCCATTCACGCTGCGCAGGCGGTGCCTGTTCCGTAGGGGCGTCCGCTTGCGGCGCCAGGCCGTCCCAGCGGCCTTCGCCGCAAGGCGAGACCGGCCTCGCCATCGACGAATTACATCGAAACCCGCCGGATTGCGACCACCGGCACCGCTGCGCGCCACGGCGCCCTCGGTGCGGCAGCGCAGCGAGCAAGGCCAGCGCAGAGAGAGTCATGTCCCTACGACACGGGTAATGCATCGTGTTTTCGCAGCGTTGCCAGCATGCCCGCTGAAGCGGTCCTTCTGCCGGATCCAATCCGACGGCACCTGGACCAGGCGTGCCCGGCGATGCCGAACGTACGCGCCTCATCCCCAATATGCATCGCCCATTACCACGACGGTCGCTGTGGACCCGGACGAGGCAAGCGTTTAGAGCGAGGCTCACAAGCGTTGTCCGGGTCGAGGCTGGCCGCTCGCTATGGCCTGCGGCGATGCCCGGCCATAAATGGCAGCGAAGCGAGCCGGACTCAGGAACAGCGCGAAGCGTCCCTTGACCCGCGTTTGATCTGGAAAGCGATCAGCTGGACAACCTTTCTGAGAGCCGCTGTAGACTAAATCTCAACAAGCGGAGACGGGCCGCCAGCATGCTGGTGGCCCGTCTCCGTGGTGCTCAACCTGTCGAACGAACGCGATCGGGCCGTTCGTCTGGCCGCGCCTATGCCGTCAATTCGGCGACGAGGGCGTTGCAAGCCTGCTCGCAGCGGCGGCAGGCTTCGGCGCAGACGGCGCAGTGCTCCATGCCGTGCCGGGCGTGCTCCTCGCACTCATGAGCGCAGCGGTTGCACGCATCGACACAGGCGGTCAGTGATGCCCGCAGTGCCTGCGGGTCGGCGGCCGTCTGGCGCGTGACGGCGGCGCCGGTCGCGAGGCACTGGTCGGCGCAGTCGAGATCGAGGCGGACGCAGCGGGTGAGATCGGCGACGCGCTGCTCGCCGAGGCAGGCGTCGGCGCAGGCCGTGCAGGCCTGGGCGCAGTCGAAGCAGGCATCGATGCAGGCGGCGAGGGTCTCGGGCGACGCGCTCGTCGTGCCGGGGTAGGTGGACAGCATTCGGGTCGCGTAGGTCATGGTCGTTCGCCTTTCTGGCGGAGCCGTTCGACGCTTCGTCTGGCGAGACAAGGCTCCCGGACCGCCGGGCCAGTTCAGGCCCGGCGGTCCGGTGAGCGTTGGGTGTCGCTCGCCGTGGATGACGGATCAGGCGGCTGGCGTGCCGGTCAGCATGGCCTGGATCGACGTCATCTGCTCGATCTCGGCCTGCTGGGCGACGATCACGCCGTCGGCGAACTCCCGGATTTCGGGGTGGGTCGCCTGCGCCATCGCGGCCTCGGAGGCCGCGATGGCGCTCTGGTGGTGAGGGATGACGAGGTCGATGAAGGCGAGGTCGGCGTCGTCCTGGGCGCAGAACTCGGCGACCAGCGCGGCGCTGTCCATCATGGCCATGTCGGCCATCATCAGGTCGTGGGCCGCGGGCATGTATTGCGCCATCGCGTTCATGACGATGTCCAGCGGCTCCGGCGTCGTCGAACCGTAGAACTGCTGCCGCAGACCGCTCAGCTCATCGAGCTCGGCCGCCTGCGACGAGATGATGTTCATGGCGATCGTCTGGAGCTCGGTGTTCTGCAGCCGGGGCAGGGCGGCCTCGGACAGCGCGATGACGCTGGCGTGGTGCGGCAGCATCATGTCGATGTAGGTCTGATCGAAGTCGAGCGCCGTCGTTCCGGCACCTTGATCCGTCGCCGGCGTCGCGGCCATCGCCGGGGTTGCGGCGGGGGTCGCGGCGGGGGTCGCGACGGTGTCACAGGAGTAGGTGGCCGGCGTGGCCTGTCGGGCCGTGACCGGATTGGCCGGAGTGGCGGCGCTGGCGAAGGTGGCGCTCAGGCTGGCGACGAGCAGCAGGCAGATGGACGCCATCAACGTGGCGTGAAGTCGGAATCGAGACATGGGTTGGTTGCTCCTCGGGTGTCAATGGATCGACGGACGACACGGGTCAGACCCTCGCACAGGGTTCCCCGTCCGTTCATCGGCCTACACCCGGTAGATCTGGAGCAGTGCCCGGCGCCTCTGTGGGTCGAGCGTCGGCGCCCGGGCGACGGGGTGAATCACCCGAGCGGCGGTGGACAGGACGGTAGTGAGGGGAATGACGATGATCGGGAGCTCGCTGGCGTCGGGCAGGGCCGGTAACTGGACGACGGGCAGGGCCGCCTCGCGGAGAACGCCGCAATCACCATCGTCAGGATCCGGAGCGGGATCGTCGATGGATCCGGTCGGATCGTGTGCTGACGCAGGTTCCAGGTAATCGGAGCCACCGGTCGGCATGCTCATGGTGGACATCGGCGCGGTTGCGTAGTGCCCCTCGAACTGGTTGCCGTTGGCCGCGGCCGGGCTCGTCATCATCACGTCGTGGCCGATGAGCAGGAGGGCGGCGACGAGCACAGCCCGGACGGCCATCGTCCGCCTGGCGTCTGATTTGCTCGTTCTCGTTGCGTGTGTCCCCGATCTGGCCCGAAATGACAACAGCCCGTCCCTCACTGTATCGCATCGTTTCGGGTGCCTCATCAGTCGATCGCACAGGTCTGGCCATCAGCGCTGGGGGGCGTGTTAGACTCCGGATCCCATAGCCTGATGTCATCAGGTTCGCCTCTGATCCACCGGAGGCAATCTTCCCAAATCCGCACCGGACCTAGAAGCCAATTGAGCGATGGTATCGTGATGACCTGCGCCAGCCGCGGAAGTCCGGAACGGTCGTTCGTCGTGCCAATATCGTGTCGAACTTCGCCGAGGTCCGACATTCGTGGCAAGAGGAATGACTTTGAACACCCGTCATCTTCGGTCCGAATGGCTCGGAGGCAACATCCGCGTCGAGTTGATCGCTGGCCTGGTGGTGGCGCTCGCGCTGATACCGGAGGCGATCTCGTTCGCGGTCATCGCGGGCGTCGATCCCAAGGTCGCACTGTACGCGTCGTTCTCGATCGCGGTAGTGACGGCAATCGCCGGCGGCCGACCGGCGATGATCTCCGCCGCCACTGGCGCGATGGCGGTCCTCTTCATCGACCTCGTCCGGGACCACGGGATCCAGTATCTGTTCGCTACCACGATCCTGGCTGGCGTGTTTCAGGTGATCGCGGGAGCGCTGCGCCTCGGCATCCTGATGCGGTTCGTCTCCCGCTCGGTGATGACCGGCTTCGTCAATGCGCTGGCCATCATCATCCTGATGGCGCAGTTTCCCCAGCTCACCGGCGTCGGCTGGCTGACTTACCTGATGGTCGGCATCGGTCTGGCGATCATCTACGGGCTGCGCCGTGTGACCACTGTCGTGCCGTCGCCACTGATCAGCATCATCCTGCTGACGGTCGCCGCCGTCACGCTCGATCTTGGCAGCCTGAGGACCGTCAGTGACGAGGGCGAGCTGCCGTCGTCCTTGCCAGCCTTCCTGATTCCGGACATTCCATTTACCTTCGAGACGCTGCGGATCATCGTCCCGACCGCGCTGGCCCTCTCGGTCGTCGGCCTGATGGAGTCGCTCATGACGGCGACCCTGATCGACGACATCACCGACACGGGCAGCAACAAGAACCGCGAGGCCGCCGGACAGGGCGTCGCCAATATCGTCACCGGCTTCTTCGGCGGGATGGCGGGCTGCGCCATGATCGGCCAGTCGATGATCAACGTCCGCCTCTCCGGCGCCCGGACCCGTCTCTCGACGTTCGCCGCCGGGGTGTTCCTGCTGATCCTCGTTGTCGCCCTCGGCGACATCGTCGGCCGGATCCCGATGGCAGCGCTCGTCGCGGTGATGGTCATGGTATCGATCAATACCTTCAACTGGGGATCGATCCGCGACCTCGCTGTCAATCCGCGGCTCTCCAGCGTGGTCATGGTGACGACGGTCGTCGTGGTGGTGGCCACGCGGAACCTTGCCTATGGGGTCTTCGTCGGAGTCATTTTGAGCGGCCTGTTCTTCGCCTGGAAGGTCGCCAACGCGTCGCATGTGGCGATCGATCCCGCCAGCACCCGCGATATCCGGCTGTTCCACGTTACGGGGCAGATCTTCTTCGCTGGCGCGGACAGCTTCGTCTCCGGGTTCGACTTCGACGACGTTCCGCCGCGGGTCCGCATCGATGTCAGCCGGGCGCATTTCTGGGATATCTCGTCGATCAACGCGTTGGACAAAGTCGTCCTGAAGTTTCGCCGCCACGGCGCCGAGGTCGACGTCGTCGGCCTGAACGAGGCCAGCCAGACGCTGGTCACGAAGCACGGCGTCCATGACAAGACCGAGGATATGGAACTCGTTCCGGGACACTGATCCCTGGGGTTTCCTGACCGGGTAGGAGTTCCCTCTCCGGGCTGAGACATTGACAAATATCTATATCTGGCTCATGCTGTGGTCATGAAGAGCCAGACCATTCGCCTCCGGCCCGACGACTGCTGCCCCGTCCCGCTCTCGTGCCCGCCACTAGCGGACGACGAGCGGGACCGGCTTCTGCTGGCCCTGAAGGCGCTGGCCGACGGAACCCGGCTGCGGATCTTCGAGCTGATCGCCGCCCAGGACGCGCCGGTCTGCGCCTGCGACATCGTCGACCGGTTCGATGTCAGCCAGCCGACGATCGCCCACCATCTCCGGACGCTCCGGGAGGCGGGCCTGATCACGACGACCCGACAGGGGGTCTGGGCGTACTACGCCGTCGATCCGGCTGGGGTGACCCGGGTCAGCGGGCTCTTCGCGGTGGCGGCCAGCGCCGAACCGGGTCTGGCCCTCCGCTAGCATCTCGACCTTCGAGCGATCCGTCGGCGTTCAGACATAGACCGACATCGATAGTCACCAAGGATTCCGGACCACCATGCAGCAGGCACACGCGCCACGGATCTCACCGACGATCGCCGGAGACGGCTCCGGGCCACCGACGCTCTCGCTCATGGACCGGTTCCTCCCGGTCTGGATCTTCGCGGCGATGGGGCTCGGCATCCTGCTCGGGCAGCTGATTCCCATGCTGGGCGAGAAGCTGGACGCGGTCCAGGTCGCCGGCGTCTCGCTCCCGATCGCCATCGGTCTGCTCTGGATGATGTACCCGGTCCTGGCGCGGGTCAGCTACGAGTCGCTCGGCCGGTTCCAGACCCAGGGCCGATTGTTCGCGACGTCGATGGTCTTCAACTGGCTGATCGGTCCGCTGCTGATGTTCGGGCTGGCCTGGCTGTTCCTGCCGGATCAGCCGGAGTACCGCAACGGCCTGATCCTGATCGGCATCGCCCGCTGCATCGCGATGGTGCTGATCTGGAACATGCTGGCCCGCGGCGACGGCGACACCGCGGCGGTCCTGGTCGCGATCAACTCGGTCTTTCAGATCGTGATGTACAGCGTCTTTGGCTGGCTGCTGCTGACGGTCGTGCCGGGCTGGTTCGGCGCCGAACAGTCCACGATCGACATCTCGATCTGGACGATCGCGAAGAACGTCCTGATCTTCCTCGGCATCCCGCTGGTCGCCGGCTTCCTGACCCGGCGGATTCTCCGGCCGCGCAAGGGGGCCGACTGGTACGACAACCGATTCATGCTCCGGCTCGGCCCGACGGCGTTGCTCGGGCTGCTCTACACGATCGTGATCATGTTCTCGCTCCAGGGCGACCGGATCATCGAGCTGCCGCTGGACGTCCTCCGGATCGCCGCTCCGCTGCTGATCTACTTCATCGTCATGTTCGGCCTTGCCTTCATCGTCTCCCAGCGGCTCGGCTTCGACTACCCCCAGACGGCGGCGCTGTCGTTCACCGCCGCCGGCAACAACTTCGAGCTGGCGATCGCCGTCGCGGTCGGCCTGTTCGGGATCACCTCCGGCGAGGCGCTGGCCGGCGTGGTCGGCCCACTGATCGAGGTCCCGGCCCTGATCGCACTGGTCTACCTGTCGCTCTGGCTCCGGGACCGGTTGTTCCCGGCCGCCGCGGCCGCCGGAGAACCGGTCGTCGTACCCACCACCTCGGCTGGGCGGCGCCTGACATAGGGTGCCGTTGGACAGAAACGCCTGGCGCCCGGTGCGGGACGCCGGCAACGAGAGGAACACCGATATGTATGATTCGACGTTGCTTCCTGGACGGCCGGATGGTGCGGTCCAGCAGATGATCGATCGGGTCCGGCGGACCGCGCTGACGGAACTCGACGGGGCGACGTTCCCCGATCTCGACGAGTGCGTCACCGAGACGGTGACGACGCTCTCCCGGGGGAACGTCTCTGGCTTCGTGCCGCTGCTGGCGATCCGGCACGTCCGGTGCTGCATCCGGGCCGGCACCTGCGACTGCGGGTTCTGCTAAGCGATGACGACCCGGATCGCGATCTTCGGCGACGTCCACGGTAACAGCGAGGCGACCGCCCGGACCCTCGAGGCGATCGACGCGGCCACCCCGGACGCCCTCTACTGCCTGGGCGACCTCGTCGGCTACGGCGCCCGGCCCAAGGAGACGATCGACCTCATCCGCTCCCGCCAGATCCCGACGATCATCGGCAACTATGACGATGGCGTCGGGTTCGACCGGGACGACTGCGGCTGCGCCTACAGCGACGCCGGGGAGCGCGACCGGGGCCAGGAGTCGCTGATGTGGACCCAGTCCGTCGTCGACCCGGACCGCAAGGCCTACCTGCGGGGACTGCTGCCCGAGATCCGGATGGACGTCGAGGGGTTCCGGCTCCGGCTGGTCCACGGCAGCCCCCGGCGGATGAACGAGTACCTGTTCGCCGACCGGGACGAGCGGTCGCTCGGACGGATCGCGGCGGGGGCCGACTGCGACGTCCTCGTCTTCGGCCACACCCACATCCCGTGGTCCCGGACCATCGGCGACGTGCTGTTCGTCAACGCCGGGAGCGTGGGCAAGCCCAGGGATGGCGACCCGCGGGCGTGCTGGGTACTGCTGACCCTGACCGCGGGCCAGGAGCCCATGGTGCGCTACCAGCGGGTACCGTACGACATCGCGGCGATGGCGACCGCCATCCGGCGGGCCAACGGGTTGCCGGACCGATTCGCCGAAGATCTGGAAACGGCAGGAGCGTCACATGACTGAGGTCCAGTTCACCCCCAGCGGCAAGCCCCGGCGGTCGATCGAGTCGCTCACGGTCGAGCGCCGCTACGCCAACGTCATCCGGCTGTTCCTCGCGGGTGAGCTGCCCGACTTCACCCACGAGCGCCACGTCCACGTCGCCAACGTCCTGCGCCACATCCCGTACGGCCGGGAGCTGATGCACCTCGGCCTGCAGACGATGGCGTTCCGGCACTACATCCCGCACAAGTACAGCGCCGGGATCACCGACCGAAACTGGGACCGGCTCGACGGGACGCTGCCCGACCCGGGCGTGTTCGCCGATCTTCCCGGCGGCGCGAATGGACGACAAACGAGCTGTACGACTGAACGTCAGGAGATCGCGTGAACGAGAAGCATCTTCCGGTGGCCGTCATCGGTGCCGGTCCGGTCGGGCTCGCGGCGGCGGCCCGGCTGCTCGCCAGCGGTGAGGAGCCGATCGTCTTCGAGCAGGGCACGACGGTCGGTGCGGCCATCCTGACGTGGGGGCACGTTCGGCTGTTCTCACCGTGGCGGTATGTCATCGACGAGGCGGCGGCGGACCTGCTGGCGGCCTCGGGCTGGGTCTCGCCCAACCCGGAGGCGTTTCCGACCGGCCGAGAACTGGTTGAGCAGTATCTCGATCCGCTGGCGGGGCTTCCGGGGTTGCGGGAGCGCATTCGACTGGGCAACCGGGTCGAGAGCGTGACGCGGGACGGCTTCGACAAGATGAAGACCGACGGGCGTTCCGACGCGCCCTTCCTCCTGTCGGCTGAGTTGGCCGACGGGCGGATCGAGACCTTGCGAGCCCGGGCCGTCATCGATGCCTCCGGAACGACCGCGACGCCCAACCCGATCGGCGCATCGGGCTGGCCCGTTCCCGGTGAGAAGGCGCTCACGGACCGGATCGCCTATGGCGTCCCTGACATCCTCGGTCGCGACAGGAATCGCTACGCCGGGCGGCGCGTGCTCGTCATCGGGAATGGCCACTCGGCCTTCAACGCCCTGCTCGACCTCGGCCGCCTCGCGGACGACGCCCCCGGGACATCGACCGTCTGGGCCGTCCGGCGTCCGGCCCAGCGGCTGACGGGGCTGTTCGGCGGCGGGGCCAGCGACCAGCTCTCGGAGCGCGGCGCCCTCGGCCTGCGGGTCCAGGAGATGGTCGCTCGCGGTCAGCTGGAGCTCGTCTCCGGGTTCCGGGCGCGCCGGATCGACGACGGTCCAGACGGCATCCGGGTGGTGGGCGACGATACGGTCCTGCCGCCGGTCGACGAGGTCATCGTCGCGACCGGGTTCCGACCGGACCCGTCGCCGCTGTCCGAGCTCCGGATCGCGCTCGACCCGATCGTCGAGAGCCCGGTCGCGCTGGCGCCACTGATCGATCCCAACCTGCACAGCTGCGGGACCGTCCCACCCCACGGCGCCGAGGATTTGCGCCACCCGGAGGCGGACGTCTACATCGTCGGGATGAAGAGCTACGGCCGGGCACCGACCTTCCTGATGCTGACCGGCTACGAGCAGGTCCGATCGGTCGTCGCCGCGATCACCGGGGACTGGGAGGCGGCCCGCGACGTCCGGCTGGTCCTACCCGAGACCGGCGTCTGCTCCTCGAACCTGTTCGACGCCCCGGCGGCATCATGCTGCGGCTCGACGGTAGTCGAGGTCGCCGCCGCCACTGGCACGGCGTCCTGCTGCGCCTCCGGCGTCACGACTCTCGTTTCGGTAGACGAGGGCGCTTCGGCCGGTTGCTGCGCCCCGGCCGCACCGCGGGTGATCCAGCTCGGCGGGGTTCGTCGCGCCAGCCGGACGTAAGGGGGAATTTCAGCACCGCATTGATTCGAAAGACCGGCCATGAATGGCCCGGCTGAACGACATTTGATTCGGCATTGGGATCCACTCGCCACATCCCGATTGCGGTGGCGTGCTCCCGGACGCATGGTGGAGGACCAATGTCGTTCAGCCGGTTCCTTCAACGCTTGGTGGGAGTGGGCGAGTCCCGTCACAGGTCCCAGCCACGGATCTCCAGATGGGTGAGCGCGGGGCGTCCCAGCCAGCGATTCAGCCAGATCCCGACCTTGTGCCAGCTCACGCCCCCCGC
>JAABUS010006539.1_pt1 | contig 14079 bp, 13 predicted proteins | sample 5560161 | NCBI WGS metagenome assembly JAABUS01 (sample SAMN10711885, study PRJNA513376) | rock metagenome | isolation source: Antarctica rocks | place: Antarctica: Victoria Land, Trio Nunatak nord | collected 2016-01-04 | reverse complement strand
AGGAGCGAACGTAGGTGGGGAGGGGGGGGTGGAGGTCACAGAGGAAGATGTCCGCGCATGGGTGCGCGAGAGGCTAAGCCATCAACTGGTGCCGAAGTATGTCTTCTGGACGGCTGGCTTCCCGAAGACGGCGAGTGGGAAGGTGCAGAAGTTTAGGCTTAGGGAGGAGGGGATGAGGTTGCTGGAGAGGGGGGAGGGGGTTGGGAAGGGGAAGGGGGAGGAGGTTGGGAAGGGGAAGGGGGAGGAGAAGGGAAAAGGGGAGGCGGGTTCGTGATGGGAGGTTTGGGAGGTTTGGGAGATCAGGGGGGGGCTGGTCGGTATGGGATGGGATGGCGGGTGTGGTGGGCGAGGATAGGATGAAGGGTTGGGAGAGTGGAGGGGTCGGATGTGTGAGGGTGTGGTCTAGATGTTGGTGTATTTGATAGCTCTTGTGTTAATTCGAGGGGGCGGTTATGCGGCGGATCGGTTGTGCTTGTGCGTGAATCTGAGACACTTTCCGGCAAGAGGCTTAGGCAAGGATCCACTCGTGCGGAATTCAGGCATCCAAATATCTCATGTGATCCTCCATTGTAAACCCAGCAGCCGTTGTGTGCAAGGGATATGTCAAATTCTAATTGAGTGTACATGCGGAAATTCAGGCAGATTCGAGGCAGGTTTCTTAATTCCCCCCTTTTGCACTCACGCTGTATATCAAGTAACTCTCCAGCGGCCGCTGTGTACAAAGGCTTATCTACACCTCCTCTTCTCCTTTTAATAGCTTCCGAGTGTATCTTTCTCTTTGGTTTTCTTTCTAAGCTCCTCAAACATATCTACCCCAGATCGACCCGTATGCTCACAAACCTGTACCTTCTAGATCTTCGACTTCTTCATCCCTTTAACCCCCGAGACGACCTCGTCGCCGAGGAGGAAGTCGGGATACTGGAAGCCGGAACCGGGGTTCATTGACATCGTGCGCCATGCCGCGCCATCGACTACAAGATGTCAGTATGGTTGTGGTAGCTTGCCTTGGACTTGTGATGAGCACGGGGGTGCGTGATTCTGAGGATAAGGAGGGGAAGGGAAAGGCCTCGCACGAAGAACCCAAAAACCTCAATGAGGAAATTACGAAAAAGAACTACGATACGGAGAGAGGAGGGAGGGCAAGCTCGATACCACCACAGGATAATGAATCGGAAGCCAAGGAGGGACAGAAGCGAGAATGACTCACCAACCAACACCGTCCCATTCACATACCCCGCCGCTTCACTGAACAGATACACCGTCGCATCCGCAATTTCCCTCACAGTCCCCCACCTCCCGCTTGGAATCCTCCTGCCCATGCCCTCTATATCCTCCTTTCTCGCAAGCCGCTCCATGCCTTCGGTGCCGCCAATGGGGCCTGGTGCTATGACGTTGGAGGTTATGCCGCGGGGCCCGAACTCGAGGGCGACGTTGGCGGAGAGGGCGTCCACGCCGGCTTTGGCGACGACGACGTGGGTTTGCAGGGGGGCGCCGGTATAGTGCATTGTGGCGGAGATGAAGATTATGCGGCCGCCGAGGGGGGAGGGGGAGGCTGAAAGAAGCTTAGAGTGGGGCTTGGTGCGAAGAGTTGATCAAAATGGGAGCAAGAGAGGCAATGAGAGGTGGGGAAGGGGACTCACTGGGAGTTTTAGTGTTCGCTGCTGATTTGACAAGTTCAGGGATGGTGGCTTTCAACGTGTTGTAGGAGCCGAGCACGTCGATGTCCATGACTGATTTGAATGCATTCGGGCTGAGTTGATTGATGGGTGCGAGGAAGTTGCCTGCTGCACCGGCACTGATATACCTTCAATACAGCTCCATACCACTCACGCTTTAAGACCATCGATAATATAAAGACCCGGTACAAAAAGAAGGTGCATCAGACTCACATCACATAGTCAATCCCACCCAGCTCCTCTACACATCGTTCCACCGCTCTCTGCAAGCTCTCCACACTGCGCACATCAACATTGCCAATGCCCAGTACTTTCGCACCTTTCCGGGCCGTAACGATATCTTTCGCCATGGACTCGGTTTTTTCAACGTTGCGGCCGATGATGCAGGCATTGGCGCCAAGATGGACGAGGGCGCGGACTTGAGCGCTGCAAATCGTGCCGGCGCCACCTGTGCAGAAGACTGTGCGATTGGCTGGACTATAGCATCAGTGGGGGACTGGTGGAAGGAAAGTATAAGGAAAAAGTGTGAAGAAGATGGAGAAGTGGAAGAACCAACCGAAGATGCCATCTTTCCATATGTCACTAACATACTCGCCCTTTGCTAGAGGCATCCTGCCCTTCGTCTATGGCTTTACTGACAGAACTATTATAGGAGTACTTCAAGCCCTTTAGATAGTGAAGGCTGGAGAACAGTGTTTGTGGAACTACCTTAAGACGCTTAACTCTGGACTTCACCACTCTTTCACATACATGAAGTATTGAACATGCCAGATAACAGTTGTTCTGATGAGATCAAGGTTAGATAAATACCACAACCGCGGATGAATTACCTCCGTACGGCACGGAACAAACGCCCGTAAGCGGTCGTATCAGGATGCCGAGGTGCACTGGAAATGGCAGCTAACGCTTAGCAATGGAATATAGCTGCAGGTCAAGATACACAAGTCTCTTATGTGCAACCAGACTTCAATATGGACAGCGAAAGGAAAGATAGGATGGATAATCAGAAGCGTAGAAAATTAGACGGAGGCAGGAGAGATGCAAAAGTTGAACCCTAAACCAAACCCCAAGAGCCTAGTGCCGTTGTGGCCATGATTGTATTCCGTAGTAACTGCTTTCGCCTCTATCAGACCTGATAGCCTCGGAAGCAACTTCACTGATGCTCTCTGAAAATGAAAGCCGAGAAAGAAATTTACCACTCAACTTCAGCCATTCTGTCTGCAGGTGCTGCCAGCTATTGCAAGCGAGCGTACAAGCAAGCATTCTAACCCTTCGCGCCAAGAGGTGTTATACTGAGGTAGCAGGCCCGGAATGGCCGAACAAACAACGCCCGAGGATCGGCCGAGGATGCCAGGAGCCTAGTCCATTCCAGCTGATAATGACGTCCATAGACTGCACCGCCAAATGATATACTGACCACCATACAGTCTGATAACAGAGCAGGTTGTGCTCAGTGTCTCCACTTGGAAAGACGCCCACGTAGATGGCTCGATCTCACCACCTCGCAGTGGATCTCCCGAAGCGTCAAATTTCCTTCCCAGCTTCGAGTGTTTGTGCCGGTGTTTGACATTCATCCAAAATACTTTAAGGGCTGACGGGTTGTCTTGAAAATCCTTCCCATGGCATTTTCCACACAACGATAATGTCGAGGGCCTTGTTGATTTACGCGTTGTATTGATAGTAAGTGATCCAAAATATACTTTTTGATGAGGAAACTATGTGTACCTTACGCATAGATCAAGAATGTTGCTGCCTGAAATCAATTACTTTATGCTGTTGGGGATAAGCCACACATCTTTCAAATTAATTAGTACTATACATTGAGATTATTTATATTGTGTCTTGCAAGTTATCACCACCTTCTGGAAATGATTGTGGTTTTAGAACTGCTCCTAGAAGCATTTTGATTTTGAGAGCATCTTAAAGCATTTTCACCAACTTTACAATCAGGAGGGAATCCAGGTACGCTTTACACAACTACATTTTTGATACAAAAGTGTTCCGAGACTCTTCCAGGTGCATGTTCAAAACACCCCTACAGCCCTTAAAGCACCTTTTCATCCTCGATGCTTCGTTACTATCTCAATACCGAACATGCCAGGGAAGACAGCTGAACCAGTGTACCCACCAAAGATGCCTGACGTTGAGAAGTCGCTTGGTGCGCAGCCACCTGTTGCGGACAATATGACCAGCAAGGTCGAGCCCAAAAAGCCTTTGTCGGACGATGCGGACTCATCCGAGGCAGCAGAGGATAAGCCAGAGAAAGAGAAGGAAGGGGGTATTGAGGACTACTTCGTAAGCGGTGAATCAGAGCATCTTTACTGAATTGGACTGATTTATCGACAGCGAATTTTCCAATACGCGGACCGCCTCGACATCCTCTTGTACGCCATCGCACTTACAGGCGGTGTTGCGGTTGGCGCTGCTCTACCTTTGATGACATTAGTGTTCGGCTCATCAACAGCTTCCTTCAGCAATTTCAAGGCCGGCCAGGGCAACGCGCAGCAGTTCACTGCCCAGATCAACCATCTCGTCCTCTACTTCGTGTATTTGTTCGTTGCCCGCTTCGTCATCGGCTACGCGGCAACACTTTGCATATGTATTGCGGCTACCAGAACCACACGCTCCTTGAGGAAGGCGTTTCTGGAGAGCTTGCTGAGGCAGGAAGTATGGCATTTCGACAAAGGAGGCAATGGATCTCCCGCGACGCAGGTTACGATGAGTACGTGGTCATCCACTACACAATTTTCGGTCGCTGACAGGAGCTCCCAGATGGCAACCGTGTCAATCAAGGTATTGCCGAGAAATTGTTCACACTCGTCCAGGGCATCTCGCTTTTCATCTCGGCATATATTGTGGCACTCGCTGTCCAGTGGAAGCTTGCTCTCATTACCATGAGCATAGTGCCAGCCATTGTCTTGGTGATAGGAGGATGCCTCAGCTTCGATGCACCCCTGGAGGCCCGAATTGTAAGTAGCAGAGCATCCGTCGTGGAATAAGAACACGTTTCTGACAATGCTGCTGTCTAGACACGAATTTACTCTCGCGCAGCAGTCTTTGCTCAGGATGCATTGAGCTCCATCAAGACCATCCACGCATTCGGAGCGCAGCAAAAGATTGTGAACAGGTACGATGAATACTTACAAACAGCCCATAAGGAAGGCAATAAGAAGTCGCTCCTCTTTGGCATCCTCTTCTCCGCTCAAACGTTCTTGGTCATGTCAGGGACTGCGCTCGCCTTCTGGGAAGGCTTTCGATTGTTCCAAAGCGGAGAAATCGACAACGTCGGAACGGTCTTTACAGTCGTCCTCAGCGTGACGCTTGGTGCTACTTCCACTATGCTGGTCTTGCCACAGCTCCAATCCATCACGAATGCTTCGTCTGCTGCTTCCGAGCTCTTCTCTATTATCGACAAACCATCTTTACTGGATCCGCTCTCTCCCGAGGGCATGCAACCCACTTCCTTCACAGGAGAAATTCAGATCCGTGATCTGCGCTTCGCATACCCAACGCGGCCCACGGCACAAGTGCTTCAAGGCTTGGACTTGTCTATACCGGCTGGCAAAATGACCGCTCTGGTCGGACCCAGCGGTTGCGGCAAGTCGACTCTGGTTGGCTTACTGGAAAGATGGTATCAGCCTGCTTCAGGTCAGATTCTCGTGGATGGCCACGACATTGCCGAGTATAACACGAAATGGTTGCGGAGCAATTTCAGACTCGTTCAGCAGGAGCCTATCCTCTTCCAAGGCACAATCTTCCAGAATGTCGCCAAAGGTTTCATTGGCGAGCAACAAAATCTCTCCGAGGAGGCGCAAATGGAGCTGGTACAGGAAGCGTGTCTGGCCAGCAACGCGCATGACTTCATCGAAAGGCTGCCAGAGGGGTACAACACACAAGTCGGCGAGAGAGCGAGCATGTTGAGCGGCGGGCAGCGGCAGAGGGTTGCCATTGCCAGGAGCATCATCTCGGATCCTAAAGTCCTACTGCTCGATGAAGCAACCAGTGCGCTCGATCCCCGTGCAGAGAGAGTTGTTCAGGATGCTCTTCACCGTGTGTCGGCCAAAAAGACAACTCTCATAATTGCGCACAAGCTCGCTACGGTCATGGCGGCTGACAGCATTGCTGTGATGACGAGTGGAAAGGTCATCGAGCAAGGGACCCATAGCGAACTCCTCGAGCGCGACGGCCTGTACGCCGCTATGGTGCGCTCACAAGATCTAGGCGCCGAGGCTGGAGAACCAGAGTTTCGTGAAGAACCGGAAGAGGGAGACGACGTCAAGGAAGCACTCGACCGACCCCTCACACTCCAACGAACGGAGTCCGAGGCCCTGGCGAAGGATTCAGGGCGCGAAGTTGAGCATCTTTCTGCTGGAACTGTTGGATACTCGCTTGGAAAATGTATCTGGATCATGCTGAAAGAACATCCAGACTTGTACTTATGGTACCTGGTCATCGTCTTCGGAGGCCTGATTGGCGGTGGCACGTACCCGGCACAAGCGATCATCTTCTCCCGTCTTATCAACGTCTTCACGTTACAGGGGTCGCAAGCAAAAGACCAGGCCGATTTTTACGCCCTCATGTTCTTCGTGCTGGCGATTGCAAATCTTTTTGGATATTTCGGCATCGGATGGGCCTGCAATACAATCGGCCAAGCGTTCACCCATCGTGTTCGTAGGGAGATGATTGAACGTATGGTATACTTTGACCAGGACTTCTTCGATCGTCCCGAGAACTCTTCGGGGTCCATGACCTCTAAGCTATCGTCCGTGCCGACATCGCTACAGGAACTGATGGCCGGGAACCTCGGCCTCATTCTGAATCTCCTGGTCAACATTGTGTCCAGCAGTGCTCTCGGTATCGTGTTCGGCTGGAAGCTAGGCCTTGCCATCGTCTTTGGCGGACTTTCTCTCCTCGTTGCTGCTGGATACATCCGCATCCGGCTCGATCAAAAGCTCGAAGCTTCGACGGGAGAGCGATTTGCAAGCAGCGCTGGCTTGGCTACCGAAGCTGTAACCTCAATCAGGACCCTCAGTTCTTTGACTCTAGAGGCACCGATTCTACGTGAGTACAATGAGGTTCTGGGAAACATTGTGGCCAAGGTGATTCCGGGTCTGGTAGTGACGCTCATACCCTATGCGCTTTCGCAATCAATCGACTTCCTCATTATGGGCCTTGGCTTTTGGTACGGATCCCGGCTGATCGCAAGTGGAGAGTATACCACAACACAGTTCTTCGTCATCTTCATTGCGGTTATCTTCGGAGGTCAGGGCACTGCGCAATTCTTCTCGTACACAACTTCAATCACCAAGGCTAAAGTCGCTGCAAATTACATTCTTTGGCTTCGGACTATCAGAGCCAATATCCGCGAAACCGACGAAAACCGAGACAGAAAGCCGTCCGGAGACGGGCCCATTGGCGTCGAGAACATCGAATTTCGGTACAAGCAGCGGGACGCTGCGAAAGTGTTGCGAGGGATTTCGATGAAGATCGAACCTGGAACGCACGCTGCGGTCGTCGGACCCTCCGGTTGCGGCAAAAGCACAATTATCTCGCTCCTGGAACGCTTCTACGACCCAACGTCTGGCCGCATCACATTGAATGGGGACGACATCTCGCTCATGTCTCCATTTGCGTACCGTCGCTACATGTCCCTTGTGCAGCAAGAACCGCCTTTGTATCTTGGCTCTGTCCGCGAGAACATCGCAATCGGTCTGGAGTACGAGCCTTCTGAAGAAGAGGTGCACGAAGCTTGTCGCCAGGCCAACGCTCTGGACTTTGTGTCCTCGTTGCCTGAAGGTCTGAGTACGCCTTGCGGCTCGAAGGGTCTCCAATTTTCCGGCGGACAGAGACAACGCATTGCAGTTGCTAGGGCGCTGATCCGGAAGCCGCGCTTGTTGTTGCTTGACGAAGCGACTTCTGCGCTGGATACCCAGAGTGAACGCATTGTGCAGAAAGCGCTGGACGAAGTGGCATTGAATCGGACTACGATTGCCGTCGCACATCGGCTCAGCACTATTCGGCACGCGGATGTCATTTTCGTTATGGAGGATGGCAAGATTGCAGAAATTGGCACGCATGAGGAGTTGCAGCGGCTTAAGGGCAGGTACTACGCTATGTGCTTGGCGCAGTCTTTGGATCAGGCATGATGATCGGATCAGTCCTTGCTCGAACTGCCCGCGTCCAGCATCGTGTTCTCCACCCTTGAGACTGCTTGTTCCCAGCACTGGAGCCCTCTACCAAAGCGGAAGTGCCAGCTCGCTATCACAGGGTTCGAAGCTCTGAGTGTCTTGGCATCATCTTTCACCTATCGGCAAACATGGGTGCCTGCTTTTCGAGTAGTATTCTCACGAAGTGCGGGCACGTGCGGCTGTACCTATCCTCTATGGATCGTTGAATAAACGGCTCATTCGATGGCAGTTTGGTAACAGTCTTACCCGGGTTTGGCGCAAATAGAACGCAGGTTTAATAGCAAATGGACCGAAGATTCGACAGGATTCCCATTATCGAATTAACCCACAGTTGATATATTTGCCATAGAAGCCGAATCGCGGGAGCACCAATAAAGCAATTGAGCAAGTATTGCAATTAGACAATTATATAGAAGTCAGAATCTTTTCGTAGAATGATTAATTAGTATTCTTCAAATCTATAGAAATTCAAATACGATTCTCTTACAGATTGTATCTAATTCATCTCAAGTCTTAGGTTATTATTGTTTGAATTTTTTGAATAATCTCTTAGATGTTTATCAAATATAAGACTGCTACTTAGCTGCAATGCTTGTTACTATCAAATAATTGCTTGCATTGTTTGGAGAACCCTACAGACCTCTCCACTAGCACCAGCCCTCACTGATATTCTGAACCCTATCGTGCTGTCATGCTCGCTGTGAACGCTAATAATGATACAAACATGGTGAACCAGCACAATCCGCTCATGCAGCTCCATTCGTCGTCTCGCCACTCTCTGCTAACCTCGAGGCTTCCTTCTATTCATTCGACACCCTTCTTTTCTGGACCGCTGCTTTCAAGTCATCCAGACGCTGCTCGGTGACTTTGATAGCATGGTCCATCTCCCGCTCACTCATGCTCTCCTCCGCAAGCTTAGTTTGCATCCCGCCACCCTTCAGCGACTCCTCTCGCTGCTTCCTCGCCTTCTTCAATGCCGCCTGATCTTGCGGGCCCGGCGATGCTGGGTGCGCGAGACCTTGCATGCCGATCCGCTCCTCGAGCCAATCCCACAGCCCGCTCTCTTCGCGTCTCCAGATCGCCTCGTATGCGGCAATACGCTCAGGTCCCGATAAGGCTGGGAAGCCTAGCTGGCCCTTTGCTGGGGCTTTTGGACCACGTAGCCAGGACACAATCATGATGAAGAGCAGAAACACGATGACCATGTTTGCCGAGATGAAGGGCTTGAAGATGTCGACCAAGGGGCCAAGGATCCCATGTAGGGGCTCGAGTAAGCCCCAGCTGTCGTCTTGGGCCTTGGCCCGATCTGCTGCTGTTTCGTCGGCTGCTGTCGTCTTCGCTGCACTCGAAGTTCCTTTTGGCCGCTTGCCCTTGGTTTTCGTCTTCGAGCCCACAGTAGCTGCTCGTGGTCGCGATGTGAGGCCGGCTCTGAGTGCTTTGACAAGATCGTTCGCGTAAGATGTCTGGCCCTCGTTGGCGCCTTTTTCTATCGGTCCTGCACCATTTGTTAGCTACGAGATACGGCGTACCTGAACTAACGGTACCTTTAAGCCAGCTTTTGCCTGTCCACTCGATCTGGCAGTTCATGATAATTCGTGTTGCGTTACCAGGTGCCCACATGAAGCAGAATCTCGTCTTCGTAGTGAAAACGTTGCCACTGGGGACATCCGGTGTATGAGTGCTTGCGGTGACGGAGATCGATCGCTCGAGGTCAATGAAATCCAGGGTTTCGGTGATGATGCACTTGCATGACTTGGGCCCTATCGAGGCGTAGAGCGGCTTGATGTACGTGAAAGAGCGTGACCTAATGTCTTCGGACAATCCCCTCCTATCTTCCATCTGCAGCTCAGTGACTTTGATTTCATCCATCAGCCATTTGCTCATGAAGCCGCCCGAGGCAGGTCCAAAGACCATGGAATAAATCTTGCCCAAGGGCGCCAGTATGACTTCGTCTTTCAGGACTTTGTCGTAATGCGTATCCATGTCAGTACATTCCGTGGGCGTATGCGTTGCCGGTCCAGGGAAGTCTACACTTGCAGCAGCAGCAGCAGCGGCGGCCTTCTCGCCAGCTTTTGCATCGCTCACGGTTGGTATTGAGCCCGCTTGGCCTATAGCGACACCCATCGCCAGGGCTTTTCGGGTCGCAGCCTTATCAGGAGTGGCTTCACCGGCTTCACTAGCGAGTGCTTCGCCATCGCCTTCAACAAAGCTCGCAGATGCTTCATCCCCGTCTTCATCTTCGTCATAGACTTCTTCGTCCTCGTCCGAGACATCGCTAGCGTCATCGCTACCATTCACTTCCACTTTAACAGTCTTGTCGCCAGTGGCGTCTGGATCGAGCTGAGCGCCGTTGAGAGTACTCTTTAGGTTGGGATGACTCAATTTCCAAATCCCAATTATCAGGTCGTAGGTAGTCTCGCGACTCAGTAGACTGCGGAAAGTGTGCCTAGCATGTAAGGTCTGGATTGCAATAGCATTAGGGAAAACCACGGCAGTACTCTCTTTTTCAACCGAAACAACCTCATCAAAGCTGATGATCAATGTTGTGACCCACCCCAGAATATTGCTCGAGAAACAGATATGCCCTTCAGAGATATATATTCTTCCTGCCAGAATGATCTCTCGCTGTAAAGCACAGCTGTAGTCTTCAATGAGGTAGTCATCTTCGGGGACACTGCGGAACGATTGGTGGAAGTCACGGTTGCGCTTCTTGTTCGCGACAGCAAAACCTGTCAACTTGGGTGTGCTACCTGAAGCAGGATTCGCCAAGGCCGAATGACTCGCTCCAAGGGCTGCAGCAATCGTAGCACCGGTGCCTGTTGTGGCTGTAGAGTTGTTTCTTTTTCTACGAGCAACGGCGCCAACTCGGCTTCGAACGCTTCCACTTCTGCGGGTACCTGACTGTCCTTCGAATATACTTCCTGTCGGGGGTGTTCTGTCTCCACTTAGACTGTTCTCGTAGGTCGATCGCGGCCTGAAAGAGGGGGTTTTGTCTTCGGCGACAGGTGTATTAGTTTCGTCATGAGTTGCTTCACTGTATGCGGCAGATACTGCCCGGGCCGCAGAGACGTTCTCAGCACGAGCGGCTGCTTCGTCTCGTTGGACCACATTCCTGTCCAGAGAAGGAAAGGTTCCCGTCGTAGAAGTATTAGTCGCTGGTGTGTCCGAGGCAATTCCTAAATGGCTCAGGCTGAGGTCACCCGACCCTAACGTGTCGACGGCCATCAGTCGCTTCTCGATCGAAGTACCCTCCTCGCCAACAGTCGGAATCATTGGCCCCTGGTCGTCGTTACTTTCCTCCGCGACCTGTGTGGAACTCCGTGGTCGGGAAGGGTTGTTCGCTATGATATCACTGAAATTGGTGGCAGCATTCTGTGCTGCCGAGAACACCGACGAGAAGAAACCTCCGGCACCACCTGGAGAACCAGAAGTAGCACTTGGTGTACGACCTCCCGGTGTTCTGACTTCTTCGACTGTTGGAGTCAATGGTGGAGCCATCGCATTCGACAGCTTACTAGGCGCATGGGTCGCTGAATCTGACCGAACTCTTCGGTGAGCGGGGCTGGTAGAAGCAGAGACGACGTTGTTCCCGCTTGGAGTCGTGGTATTCCTTTTCGTGGGTATCCCATTCATTCTGTCATGTACATGGTCTGTAGGCGTCGGAGGGGTGATGGTAGTTGTTGGGGCTTCGGACACTGTGCTTGCAATGGATCTGGGAGACGTTGCGATCTGCGGAAGGCTTTGGCCGCTTTGATTCGGACTCCTTGGACTGCTTTGCGATATTCCAGTCGTACCATCAATGTCCGATGGTTTTGAGCCTTTACGGAGGCTCATGCTATTCCTCTTCTCTTTGCTGAACATGGCTCCCAGCGGATTCCCCGTGCCGTTGGGCTTCTCCGAGTCCCGTTCTGGGCTTTCCGAAGAGCTGCCGCTCTTCTTCTGTGAGCCAGGCGTGAATATATCCTTAATGCGGTTGCCTGGCGAGATACCACGACCATCCCTCGAAGGACTTCTCTTGGACGATCTTTCCTGCGTAGCGGAGCCCAGTGTAGCGGCATGGCGAGGCGCCAGATTTATGGATTCGAATGAAGAAGGTTCTTCTGTAGAGGTGGAGGACTTGAGAGGATGAGGCTGAGAGGGTGGACCGTCGGTACTAGCAGCGTCACTGCTATTTGGTTCTACTACCGTGGATGTATTGATCAACGGCGATGAAGCAGTGAGGTATCCAGCGTGCGACTGACGGCTAAGGAGGGGAGGAGGGGGCCCTGATGGTCTTCAAGTAGCAGAGCGAAGTTAGCAATGAGACCTTGATATACTATCTGCAACATTCGGTTTGAAACGTTTCGAGCAGGGCAGTGCAGGTAGGACAGCATTAGGCAAGGGTTATTCAATTCTGATGCTCGGTATACTAGAGAATGTAAATATGGTTCGCTTCCTCCCAGCATACGTGGAAAGTCGCATGCAAGGCTGAGACTGCGGCGGTGGGCCTGTAAATTCGCCGGCGGCGAGTGTCTGTTTGCGACTAGCGCCGCGCCAGGATGACTTTACAGATAGAGCGCGAAAGTGTAAAGAAAGCACTAGGTCACTCACGAATCTGCATCCGAGTCGACTGTCATCAGACTACTGCCATCATCCGCATCCACATCCAATATGCTGTGACTGCGATTGGGGCTCAACGCTGCCGCCGTCGCGGTTTGGTCGGTCGGATCCCGACCGCGTCCTTCCTCGTCTTCGTCTTGCTGTCGCTGCGATGCTTCGGCTGCCTCTTGCTTTCTTTTCTTCCTCTTCGTCAGCCCAGGTATCAGCTTTGTCAATTTCGCACCTGTCCCATCGTCAAGGCTTGAGTGCCGGCTTGCGACTAGAGAGTCATTGGAATTTCGTGCAGTGGACCTATTGCCTTCGCGGCTGTTTTCTGTAACTGCGGTTGACAACGTCGAGGTGTTGTTGTCCTTGCGTCCACGGCGAGCTTTGTTAAGAACGCTCTTCAAGCGATTGGTCCCTGCTGGCGACTGAGAGGTTTCCCTCACCTCGCTCTCCATGTCTCGATGCTGGCCAATTTTTCAAGTTAGTAAGTCCGCACGGTCACAGTATCTTATAGACACGGGTGCAGTACGGAGCTTTGTTGGGTAAGATTGGATCGTACGAGTCGGTGAGGTAATATCAAGTGAAGCTCTTGCCAAAACCTGCAAACCTGCAATGTTTACCTGATTGGCTGGATAATTGCAGACAGGGTACAGGGGGGTCGCTTGGCAGACTGGTCCAAGCTTCAACCTTATTTAGGAGATCCCGTGACTGCGAACGACATTCGGTCAATAGCTACTAAATCAGACGGGGTTTTGTGGAAGATCAGAGTCAAGTGGGACTCCTCCGCAGCTCAGCATACAGCAGAAGGTTCATGGACTCCTCACCACTGATCATGGTACGTTGATCCTCGTTCGGATAGTAAATGAGTCGACTCTAATCGGATGCCCAGGCTCAAAGCCATGCACGACAAGCCGTCACAGTGAGCTCGATCGACCCAACAGCAGCTGTAGGCGAGCATGATCGTGCCGCAGGCCAGTATGCGACTGCTGCCAAAGATACCAGCAGCTCAGAGGTACCGTCCATCTCCTCCAAGATCCCTCGAAAAGAAGCGACTGACTATCCACTCCCAGGCCTTCCGCACCCTCAAGCTTCTCGAGAGTTACCATTCGCGCCTCTCCCAGCTGTTACGATTCCAAGCTACCAACCCCTCCCAAATACCCGACGCCGCCTCCGACGAAAAGTGCACACCTCAATCTTCTCCTTCCACACCTCATCCTAAGCCCCAGGAAGAGTCCTCCTACCGTTCCCAACAACAACAACAACAAGCCACGCACCTGTTACCAACCCGCGACATCAGTTCCTCCATCGCCAGCAACCTCGCCTCCGCGCGCGGCATCCCCACCAGCCGCCAACAACGCCGCGGCAGCCCCGCCTCACCCGCCTCCTCATCACAGCACGCAGAGGGAAAACTCACCACGCCTGGGCGACGTCCTAGACTCTCCGAATATCCATCACGAGCTGCCCCCAACCCAATCCAGGAGAAAATCCAATCAACGCTCAAAACCGCCACCACTTCCCTCTCTTCGCAAAAACCACCTTCCCCACCGCCACCCTCAACAGACGAGCCCTTCAACCGCTTCTACAACACCTTCGCCCCCCTCATCTCCGCTCTCTCCGCCCCCCTAGCCTTC
>JAABUS010006538.1_pt1 | contig 14081 bp, 20 predicted proteins | sample 5560161 | NCBI WGS metagenome assembly JAABUS01 (sample SAMN10711885, study PRJNA513376) | rock metagenome | isolation source: Antarctica rocks | place: Antarctica: Victoria Land, Trio Nunatak nord | collected 2016-01-04 | reverse complement strand
GGGATAGGGGGTTGGGACGATGAAGGGCGCGGTGCTGAGGGTAAGGGGAGGCAGGGAATTACACGGGGAGTATTCTGGAGGGTCGGAATAAGGGGATATTGTGGGGTGGATGGGTGTGATGAGATGGGGCTGGTAAGTGGGTGTATTGGATGAAGAATGTGGGGGGGGAAGGGGGGCAGGGATGAGTATTGGGGTGTGAGCAAAGGCCGAAGGTATTGCAGCAAGCATCGATGCAAAGTAGGTAGGGATAGGTATGATCAAGATGAATGGTAGTAGTGTGATATAAGCAAGCCACAATGTGGACCGGCTATGGGATACCGAGAAAGAGAGAAAGCACCGAATTGCATACAGAGGACAACTTATCTACAGATCCGTGTCCAGCAAGCCACCGCTCAAGCCCATATTACGCGACCTGGTCGCTAAACCCCCCTTTACGCCTCAGGGAACGAAGTCAGCAAACTACACGTCCTGCTTCGTGAGGATCTTCTCATCCGGTGATTCGCTCCCACTCGACCTCGTAGGGTTCTGCCCGACGATACTCGGCGCATAAGGGATCTCACGCTTGTGCTCGACATAATCATACGCAAACTCGCCGAGCTCGCTGTCGTCGATGCCGATGATCTCTGCTTCCTCGCTGGCGCGCAGCGACAGGCCGGGGATCAGGTTCATGAGGAAGAGGATGATGCAGGTGCCGAAGAAGGAGTAGGCGAAGCCGGAGACGGAGTCCGCCAGCTGGTAGCCGAGCTGGATGTAGTGGCCGTTGAGCCAGCCGCCGGGGATCACGGAGAAGCCGTCGAGGTGGGCGATGTAGTCTCTGTAGGAAAGATGTTAGGCCATATGTGGTGGGATATGGAGCGGAGAAGTAAGAAAGCAGGAGGTTACGCGCTAGGTGTGAAACCTATGGTGAGGCTGTAGAGAAGGTATGGGACGGACTTACGCAGCGAAGAAAGCAGTCAGGATGTTCCCAACCAAACCACCAATGGCATGCATGGCGAATATGTCCAGCGAGTCGTCGATGTTGAGCACGTACTTGAGCTTGGTGGCGAAGTTGCAGCAGATAGCCCCGACTGCACCGAAAATGATCGATGACCAGGCAGGGACGTATCCGGATGCGGGCGTGATGGCGACTAAACCCGCAACAGCGCCAGAGCAAAAACCCACGGTTGACCATTTGCGATCAAGTCTGTAGTCGAGGAAACACCAAGTGAATCCACCAACCGATGCAGCTAAATGAGTGACAACGCAGGCGGATACCGCGCGCATGTTTGCACCAAGCGCTGAGCCACCGTTGAAGCCAAACCAACCGACCCATAGAAAGACGGTGCCGATGACGATGTGCGTGACGTTGTGGGGACGATATGGCAGACCATGGACATCATGATAGCCACGGCGTTTGCCGAGCATGAGGGAGTAGGCAAGGGCAGCAGAGCCAGAGGAAATGTGGACCGGAGTTCCTCCCGCGAAGTCAAGACCACCCATCTTGTAGACCCAGCCTGCAGGATTCCAGGTCCAGCATGCGATCGGGTTGTAGATGATGGTTGCCCAGACGAACATGAAGACGACACAAGGCAACATGCGCGCACGGTCGACCGCCGCACCAATTGCCAATGCTGGGGTTATGGCTGCGAACATGCACTGGTAAATGGCGAACAACTCGTCTGGCACATGAGCGCTTCCCACCGATGGCTGAGCGAGGACATTTCGAAATCCGATGTTTGAGAGATCGCCGATAAACTTTCCTGCAGTATGCGAGAATGCTAAGGAGTAGCCCCAGAAAAACCATTCGAACGAGATGACCGCCACGGACATCAATGATAGCCAGATCAATGATAGAGCGGATTTGCGCCGCCCAAGCCCGGAATAGAAGAAGCCGACACCAGGTATCATGAGAAGCACCAATGCGGAAGAGGTCATAATCCAGGCGAGATCGCCAGACTAAAACGACCCGTGAGTGGGGTTCTTCATAAGGAGATTGCCAGCCATACCGTGTAGAAGACATTGAGATTGTCATTGAGAGAATCACCACCTGTCGCTATTGAGTTGTTGTAGGGCACCAAAATGGTGTAGTTGAGGGCGGTTAAGTCGGCAACAGTCAGGGTGGTATTCTGCGTCTCAGGCATCTTGAAGGTTGCCCGCTGTCGTCGGGACGTTGAAAAGAGACGTAGTGTGACAAAGAAGAAATGAGGGCGGGAAGGAAAAAGGCAAGGGGATGGAGGTGATATAAGGGCACCCTAGCTGTGGAGCCAAGCCAGCCGACAAGACGAAGATGCACACCATCAAAGCATGTGCTAAACAGGGCTAGAAGCCACAGATCAAAGTCACTTGCCTCTCGTTACATGATTCAAGTGGAAGGATCAGTGTTGTCACTGATCTGTGGCCGGAGGGAATAGGCTCGACGCGTGTGGCCTTATCAACGACATTTCCTTTGTCATGATCCATCAACGTTTTAGCGAAAATAGGCACCAGATGCACGACAGACGAGGCTACAACAGACTGGCCTGGGTCCTACTACCGATCCATGCTCCGATCGCAGCTCATGAATGCAACTCCGGTCCAATTCCAATCAGCGAAGGGCCAAAGTGTCAAATCTCACTGGTCCCCAGAGTAAACCCCGCCGTTGGCATCAAGGATTCAAGGTGCAGCCGTGTCAGCGTTATTATTTCCTACCTGCAAGGAGGCCCTGACAGCTCAAAAGGGACGAAGAATGACTGGTTTTACAGGCACATGCTTGCCGGAGGATGCTGTGCTTCATCCGTGTAATACATCTCGGGCGAACATGCCGATTGGGGCCATCGCGCTGACATCCCCTCACGCCTTCATGCATGTACTCGTCAAACTCATGGGGACGAATTGTCGGTGGGGGTTCCGCTGATGTCGTGGTTAGGACCAGAAGTCAGATTTAAGTCGAGAGATAAGATCCGGAACTGGTTAGTGCAGAGATACAGAGCAATTTGCTAGCCCCCGATAAAGTATGACCATCGAACCATCTGATTGCGAAGGGTGAAATGGATAGCATGATCGTTTCACTGAATGACGAGATGGCGAGCAAGGTGTCGTTCTCGTCTGGGTGTAGATGCCACGCAGAGAGCCGTGGGCTAGGTAAGTATTGGGTGCTCAACGGTGGACCTTGCGGATCTACTCCGCATGGTTTCCAGTCACTTGTCGTGATTCCAGCCCAGCGTCAGCCTCACAAAGGAATTTGTTAGCAGAAGTGCAAGGACCCAGACCACAAGCTCGCTGTCGTTGACTGCATAACGCAGCTACCCGTCACTACTCGATGTTCCGGGACCCCCTTTTGCTGGGATTCCACATGGCCCCTCGCTCTGGGATATCGTTCGACTCCACACTCCCCGCTACAATCCTTCGCTGCTCCTCCCAGTGCTTCCCACATTATTGCTCCAGCCGTGAACCCCATTCCTTATCTCTTTTGGCCCCCAAAACATCAAGCCACAGTCCTGCACCCATAAATCAGCGTAGGATGGCGGCCGACATCTCGCTAATTGGTCTTGGCACCCGATAAGCATTGGACCCTCTGAAGCCTTTTCCGCGATAGGCATTTCTTGCTGTGAGGCACTGCACTAACTCAGCATGAAGCGCCTGCGCAATTACGTACTTCTACGCAAAAACTTAAAGCAGACTCCATAGCTGCACATATGGCATGTGAGACACATGACTGCCTGCTGATGCTAAGATGGCTACATGCGTTTCTCGCTTCTCGTCGCTCCCGAATGGATCAGGCTCACTGCTCCAACCAGATCAACACCGATCTTTCTGCTCCAGCATCAAAGCCTTTGACGAAGGAGCCCTTTCACTTGGGACCAAGAGACGCTGACGAACGTCAACGTTTCGGCTAGGTTCTTCTAAGACCCTTTCAAGGTCATGAAGGCTCCGCCCATGGCATTAAAGATTATATCACGCAACCTCCTCGGCCTATACTCGACATATAGTGAGTTCGTTATTTCTTCCTTTTCCGCCCATTGTTTTATCAAGGTACGATAAAGGTATGACGTTTTATAGAGTTTATGATGCCTGGATGAACCGTAGCGCTCGGGCCCCATGTTGATGCTAAAATCCTGACATTTGGATCGCACAGCACTCCCATCACGACTCATCTCAATCTTTTGATTGACCGCGGCATTGAGTGTGAAAGTGGACCTGATACTCGAACGACCATCATGTAGCCAAGCATAATGCCCGGAATGACTAACAAATTTGAAGACGCACTTTCTACTATTATTGTAGCGCTCTGGCCTTCGATGCACAAGGCTATGAGGTCGTTCTTGAACGCCGCTGATGAAAAGAAGGAATTCTTGTTTTTCGGGTGGATCCTTAGGATGGTCTCCACTTGATCGCGCCAGTAGTGTTAACAGACATCTCATTCCGACTTACAAGAAGCTTAGTAGCTGTCACGACCTCGAACAGAGCACACGATGATAAGCTCTTATTCGTCGGCCAACTCAAGCACCACTCAATACCTGGGTCGACGGCTCTTGAGCGTCGCATAATCTCTCTCATCCATGGTGGTGGCTTCCGCTGACGTTTGAGACTCGTACATACATCATCTCCCAAACGCTGTCGCACACCGGTAAAAGCCTCCAAAATCCAAGTATGTACTTTGGGAGGCCGTGTAACATGAGAATTTGGTATTGCAAGCAATTCCTTCATTGTGACCACGCTCCTTGACTTCCTTCCTAAACCGTAGATCAAAATTGTTCGACTTTTCGACGATCTGGTCTTGGCTCAAAAAATTATCTGTCAAAAATCCCTAATGGCTGGTCTGATCTTTGATCGCGCCTTCTTAGATATTAACTTCTGGGAGGTGTCAGGCCAACGCCCCTTGAGCTTCTCTGTGCGTCGAATTTCCCTCGCGTTGGGCAATCTCCGTGATAAGAGCATTCTGTCGCTCCATTGACCCAGAAGAATACGGCCAATACCACAGGACTATATTGTACATGGACCTTGCAATTCAACGAACCCAGCGTCTTGCTGGTGGATGCAAAGGGAGCTTGGAGATATATTACAAGTACACGAATTAACCCTTGTCGAGGTGCTACCAAAAGGAGAAAATTGGCGCACTCACAAATCTGGTCGACTGAGCGGATTAGACCACATTCATCTCAATGGCGCTAAACCCAATCCTAGATGCCTATAATTTCGTCTGTTATGTTAAGAGCTTGCTAACCATTACCAGCGTCTCTCAGGCAAAAAATTTCCGATCAACAAATCAATACTTCTCTGCCATAATTTATCTTCCATTCCAAAATTCTCTCCTCAACATCCACCTTATCATCATCTTGAAGCTTGACAACTCCATACTATCAACAAAATGCGCAACTCCACCCTCCTCTACCTCACCGCAGCCTTCCTCCTCAATTCCACTACCCTCTCCCGCGCAGCCAACCCCCAACCCACAGACCGTACATCCCCCCCTCCCCTCCCCATCCCTCTCACACTAATCCCCCCAGCCTGCGACACCCCCAAATCCTACTCCACCCTCAAGCACCTCCCCCAAAGCATCTACGTCGAGCACACGGCCACCACCTCCGACGGCCGCCTCTGCTGCCTCCTATGCCACGACTCGAACCTCGACTGCGCGGCCGCGGCCTTCGACGAGATGGGCGACTCGAAGAACTGCCGGATGGCGATCAACACGAACGCGTATGTCGGCGCGAAGCCGTCGGAGATGTGTCCGCTGGGGGTCAATACGGTGGGGGAGGTTGGGGGCATGGTGGAGGATTGGAGTGAGTGGATTCTGGGACCGTGCTATGATTTGGGAAGGTAGGGGGGTGGGGAGGAGGCGAGATGGATGGTGGGGTGATGGTGGAGAGAAGGTGACTGGCGTTCAGACTGTTGCAGTTTTGTGATTGATCATGCTTCATGTGCGGGCAGGTGCCAACAGCTGTGTCGGAGACATTCATGACCCAGGGAGAGATTTGGTGCCGGTGAACAAATGCATCTAGTTCCTTGCGAAATGTTCTGTTTGTCATCCGAAAAGCAAACGTAGGCACGTGAGTCGCGATGGCATTGACACATAGGGCCCATCATCGAACGTACGAACGTATAGTTGGCCCAATGAGCCATCTCACCGTGGACGGGAGATCTGCACACAAAAAATTGTCGAAAGGATCAGATGGCCAGGATAGGGCATAGCGTTGATACGCTGTTGATTCTTGCCGGGACAAAGCCATGAGATTGCGGTATGCAAGCTCGGGAAATGCTGTCTTGACAAGCCACTCTTTGCAATGCACGCGCCAGCACAGCCCATAACATTCATCTTGAAGGCTTGACACTTTGGTGAGAAAAGTGTGAAGGCCAGGGAAGGTAAGGGATCCTGGATTTGTATTGAGCCCCAGCACATGTGCTAGCGTCTTGCAATAGCGCTTCCAACCGTGCCGCTAAGCGCGCTCGCTTACCTCGAGCTTATGTTGGAAAGCTCATGAAAGCACCTTGGTGCTTCGATCATTTCTCATTCATCCTCAGCATGATCCGTCATCGCTATCCGAGGCCTTCACGCTCACGATGAGCTACATCTCTTCCATCGGAGCCGTCGTGTGTTACCTTCTCTACCCGATACTCTTGTTGCTCCAAGCACTTCTGACGGTCATTCTATTCCTTGCTGCGCCCTTCATCCACCTGGGCCACTACATCGCCTATGCTTGCTGGTGGCCTTTCCACATCATTGCGAAGTTTGAGGTAGGTCAGATCGAGGCTGCGGGAGTATCAGCGACTGCTGACGCCCGACCAGACGCTATACATTTTCTTCGGAGTCGCAGCATTGGTCGGGATCGCCACGGGCACAGGCCTGCACTATGCATCTAGCTTCATCGCGTCGGTTCTGAAGATCGACATTCGTGCAGAGGAGCGGCAAGCGAGGAGCATAGCTGAATATCGCGCAATGAGGCAGGAGCAGCTAGAGAAGGAGGCGCGGTCGCCGATGCTGCCGCAAGTGACGCTGAGTCAGCCAAAGGTGGGAGGTGCGATGAAGGAGGAGTACAGTGATTGGTTAAGGCAGGACAAGGGGTTGCTAGGAAAGAAAGGCCTGATACCTAGTACGATTTTGGAGGAGGATGATAGCTCTGATGATTTCTGAGACTAGCTGAATAAGCTGCTCCAAGTGATGTGTTTCGGAACACCTTTGATTCTTGTATGACTTTTCATGGAAGTCGTATCTTCGTATGCCAGCCCCGAAGTCATGCCTGCTGGAACGCCCGTTATGGTTGAACACTATCGCCAAGTTCCGTAGGTGAAGCAGGTTACGTTGATTGCTTTTGCGCAAAAATTCTAGTCACTAGAAGAGCACCCTCGACAACCGCAGCTAACACATTCGATAGTCTGGTCCTCCTTCAGCTGTGCCTTGGGTACTCGACAGATGCAGGTGGAGTTAAAGTTCGTTTCCTTCGTCTGTATGCAACGTAGGCAGCACAACTAGGTTCGAGGCTTGGTTAGTCCAGCAGAACGTCGACAAAGGGTGGGTTTCTACCTTCTCGTAGCCTTGCTTCTTCCACTTTGCGATCAGGTTCGCATCGGCATAGCCGTTCTTGAGGAGCCACTCGTATAATTGCTTCGTGATGGCTTCCTTATCGTAGTATAGCTCGTAAATGTATCGCGATCCTGCCGGATGAACGCGCGTTAGTCGACCTTTTCGGCGGCAGCTCCGCATATCTGATGGGAGGGTGCTGTAGCACTAACGCTGATGGCTGATCTGGAATATGGGCCAGAGGACTTCTTGTCGTTTCTTGCCCTCATGCGGAGCGTTCTCGGCATCCTTCATCTTGTTGCTGAATTCGAGGAGAGTGTCTTCTATATCATCGAAGCCATCTGGTGGTGGTTTCCGATTTCGCGCCGACCGTACGGGAGGCATAGCAATATTCTGGCGGAGGAGTCGAAGTCAGGAGCACAATAATCGTGTCGTACAGGATAAAATTTGTCAGTAACCCAAGTTCGATCAGAGTAGCCAGAGGGTAGCAAAGTAACTCTTGATGCGGCGGATTTTTAGCGTAGTCATGGGTCTTGGCAGTCTTGGCGCAATCAGTTCGGGGAAGCTCCCTCTGGTCCTCCAGCGAACAACCTACGCAAGCCGCAACCATGGTCATTAATCCCACGTATCTGGCGCAAAAGACGCGCACATGTATGGTGTCCAGAATCCAGGCTTTTGTAATGCTACTAAGATTCTATAGCGGTCAATTGGCCGGATGCCCAGCGGAGGGTTATCAAAGCATACCGGGAATGGCTGAGATCTGTGAGCCTCCATATCGTCCTGGCCAAGCAGCAAGCTGAAAAGTGTTACTGGATAGGCCCCAGATATCCAGCAAATGTACTCCCTGAACATGCCTGTCTCGCAAGTACGGACGAAGATACGGCAGGAATTCGAGCGGCATCGATATGTCAGTCAGATGCCGGTGGTGGATATGCTACTCTTTCAATGTCATGCGGAATATCAGGTACGCACAGAGACCTTTCCTATGTCATGGCGCAAGAGGAACAAGAGTTGGATAAGTGGACGTGGGTCGAAGAGCGCGAAAGGGCCTCAGGCCAAGGCAGGGATGCTCGACAATGGCGTGGAGGAATGCTGACTCGGGAACCATGGGTAGGAAACGTTAAACTACTGGAAACAATTACCACATGTTCTCAAGTACTTTCGAGCGGAGGAGAACCCAACGGCGAGATTGCCGGAGAGCTTTATGCAAAGCTTCCTAGAGGCATGTCTTTCAACACTTTTCGCTGCATTCACAATTGTGGAGAGACAGACTGACAGATTCTCCAGGGCAGAAATTAGGACTCGGGGTTTGCAAATTCGGCGTTCGGGGTAGTCGTAAGTAAGGATGACCTACCGTGACTGCATAAAACCGTCTTTCTGACTCTGCCGATGCACCTCAAGACGAACATATATGCTTGCGCCATCGGGGTTACTGCTCAGCATCGAACTCATCTCTCGTAGATTTGAATTTCTCTAATACCACCCCACACAGATCTCTTAGATCGTCAAGCCCCTTTTCCAGCACATCATAAGCAGTCGTGCCATCTGTGGACATACCCTTTAGCTTTGTGCTCCTTCAGGCCACGAAGAAGAGACCCACCATACGTCTGAATCCTTAGGTTCATCTTCGCTTCGGCAGGATGAGGTATTGAGTATCCACACAATTCAACCTCAGGACTTGACGTCAGGGTTAGCAGCAAGCCAAGCGACCACTGCCAAGAAACGAACTTTTTCATGATAACGTATCGTAAGGCGTTTCCCAGAGTATGGTCTTCGCCCTCGAATTGAAATGTCGCGGCTGTGGGACTTGTCGGACCGACCTGCAGTAGTCCAATAAGAACGAGAATCGTTGGTAAGTAACGAGTACCTACTGTTCTTATGCACTGCTTGTCGTCGATATCTGCTATTGTTTCCTGCGCTGCAGGTTCTGCAATACCATTTGTAGGCGCATCTTGCATCGGCTCATCTACTGGCTCGGGCGGTTGAGAGGGCATCTTGCACACTCTACATAAAGTACCTTCTCTGTACGTTGAGCCTGGAACTACTTTGACTTCTGTGATGAATTTGATAGATCCTTAGCGCCGATTCTCTCGCTTCACGCTTGCGGGAGTCGCCTCTTTCGGCAGCCCCTGGACTCTCAACCTTCTCACCATGATCTTTGACACATCGTCATAAAAGGTACTTAATGACTGTCGACTATGGTATTGTAGCTATCCACGGACAGTTTCTGATCGGGCGATATTGGAGACACCAAATAATCAATCACGCCTTGGGGGAAACAGCCGCGCGGATTGGATAACGGTGGAGGATTCACTTCGAGCAACAACGACATCATGGTGCAGATTTCAAGGCGGAGATCCTGCTCAAATTAGAATTACGCACAGCAATCAATATTCCAGTGCATGAGGCACAGGTCAGCCAGCATTCAGCTTCTGCCACGACTGCTCATAGCTCGCGCAACGATTCCTCGTGATCCTGAGCTCCTAACGCATCGTTGTCGTCTTTTGCCACTCAACTCAAAAGCGAAGGTCGGCATGTCAGTAGCAAGCGGCAACTGTTTGACATTTTAGGGAATGTCGGGATTGGCGTGCTCCGACGTTTCATAAGCGCTTATTAGGTGGTTACGGAATGCGAGGCGAGGCCGATGGTGGAGTGCCTAAGGATTGGCACCAGGGATACGGCAGATTTTCGCAGTTCGCAGGACGCTATGGAGTATGAGCATGTGTATGATGTATCGAGAGCAAACACACGAGCTGACCCAGACTCCCTTCGTATGAATCGCCGAGCTGTAGAACACTATCGGTCATCAACGATTACACCGCTGATTGGACTATTGGTTTGGTCGACGGCAAGCTGATGCTGGTACGAGGGTGAATTTAGTCGAATGATAGGGCCATCATTGCAAAGCAGTCAACGGCGCTGTTCACTAGCGTAATGCTCTCTCAACCTCCAAGAGGACAGCTTCCAATTTCTGTTGCAGCGGAGGCTACTTTGGGCGCAGCGAGTTCGACTATGTCTCAGCTTTGTATGTATCGTCGGTGACTCGGCGAGCTCCACAACGAGTAATTGTTTCTACCCAGGACGACCTATTGACAGTTTGCTATGCGCGATTCGATGGCCAACTCATAGACGAGGATTTCATGGTACATGGCATGAAGATGATGCCATACTTTACCTTAACTCCTGTAATGGAAGCATGTACTTTAGCAAGGCCTTGAACCATCACTAAAAGTTGGCATCGCCCCCTGTTGTTCCCGCCCTTTCCGAGGCTACTGTAGGCGAAACACAAGCCCTTGTTTTAGCCGCTCCAGACATTGCTGCCCACCCCTCTTCACCACTGCCTCCCTCGACCATTCGAAACTCTGGTCCCCTCACCATTCCCCAACACGACTCATCGTTCTCACTGCAACGCACATCACCCGTGCTGCAGCCTGTGCATGTCCTTGGGGTCTGGCCCGGCCGGTACAAAATTCTCTGTCCGTATCGCGACTACCGCGCGAGGCACTGCTTCCAAACACCCTTTCCACAAGGCCAATCCCGTTACCACGGTCACTCTCTGCTTGCGTCTCTACGTTCGATCGTCCTCAAGCGACCCGGCTTCCTTCAAGCGCCATCTACCAGGGAATCGCACCCCACCTTGGCCCTGAGGTAGACAGTCAATCCTTCTGCGCTCTCCCTAAATCATTGAGACTTGATTGTATTATACTCCGACCATGAGCACAGCAGTCGCATCCGCCCCAGCTCCCCAACTGGCTCCGCCTCCGTCCGAGCCTGAAGTGAGTCCTAAATCGTTGTTTCCAACAACCACTCCATCAGTCGACCGCACCTCAGCCTCAGCCACACCCAACACGGGTTCTGGCAATACTCCTACTGTACTAGGCGAAGGACCAGCCCAGCAGAAAGTCACTCCGGAGGGAAAGCGATCTCCCAATTCGTGAGTCTTTCAATATTGTCATCGCCAAGATGTTAATGGTACCAAGTATTATTCATAGCGCTCACCCTACATTGTCTAGATCACGGCATGGCCCTCCAAAGATAATAGTCAAGAAGGAACCACCGTCCTCGCCAGAGGTCCCAGTCACCTCTCGACATCGACCACGCAAGCTTGATTTGTCGTCAAGCAATTCACAAGCGCAAGCATCGCAGTCATCGCGACCCTCGGCACCATTGACGGCGCGGGAAAGTGGAGGTCTAGCAATGGTTGACGTTGGTATAGCATGCTTGTCGCCAGGTTTCCAGACTCAAGATCCAACGATGCGAGAACAACTTCAACGAAGCATCTCCGTGCGAGATCAGCAACGACACATCATTGAGTCAAGGCTACAGAAAACGGCCAAACCATCTGATCACGATGGCGCAAGGACATCATCGGGTGAGCTCAATCCTTTCGGTGGAGGCCTGAAGACCCCTTCGACGTCGAAGAAGAGACCACCAGCGGGCCTCTCCATCGTACCGCCGTCTCACGAGCAGTTCGCCAACGAGCGAGTCATACAGTCCGCTCCCCTTCACCAAAGCTTTACTGGCCGGCATCAACCCCATCCAATGACGAGACACGTTGCCAACCAACCCTCGAACCTCTCCAATACCTCGCACATCCACCATGTTCCGGCAACCCAAACCAACAACACCCTACCATCCATCTCTGATGTTTTCGCTGGTGAAAGCCTAGGGGTTCACAGAGAGCAAGGACACCGCAACAATGGCTACTACCACTCGAATTCGAATTCCAACTCCTCACACTCCAACCACCATCCCGCCTTCCCATCCCCAGGTCTACCACCCCCATCGTCCCATCCACCCCCAACGAGCCGAGCACGCGACTATCGATCTGCCGAGGAGGCCCTAGCCGACATAGCACAAGGCCGCGAGGACCCAATCCCGAAAATCATCCACTACAGCGGGCACCAGCCACCCACCCCGCCCTCTCCAATCTCAGGCCCCGGCCCCACGCCCAACAAGCACCCCTCAATGTCAAACCACATTAACGGTGGTAGCAGCGGCCGGAGGCGAGCTCGTGTGGAGTACGAACGCGACATGGGCAGCCCACCGCTGGGAAGTGGACGAGGACACCGAAGCGGTCCGTTCGGCGAGGGTATCGATTCGCCCGAGCTGCAGAGGAAGAAGAAGGACGAGTTTCTGGGATTGTGTGCGAGGGCGTGGGATCTTTTCCATTCTTAGGTAATTCTGTTTCGATTGCGCACCAGCGAGCCATCTTGGGCTGGACTCGGGGGTTTCAAGTCGATGGAGATATGTTCTTGGGTGGAGGGTGGAGTTCTTCACATTATGGTATGCTAATGACTCTGGAGGTTATTTTGTGCGTTAGATGTTAGGGATGGACTTAGCAGGGCGATAATGCTGGCGTCACGTGCGGCCTATATTTTGGAGGGGATTGAGATATTGCTTGCGCTACCAACTTGTCATCTGATAGCAATGCTCTGTGTCCAAGTCTCATGGGTTCACATATCTGTTGTGCAGTTCTTGTGCAACCCGGAAGCTCCTTGCACTCCGCTCCTTACACTCCTGAAGCTGTGTACGACTGAGGCTCCGAACCGTAGATTCTCTTGGGCTTTTCGTCAAGAGGACAGCTCCACGCTTTGACGGTTCCTTGACCTCATCGTTTCAAGAGTATCTCGATCTTTCCACAGTTTCACGACTCCAGGGTTCCACGAAAATCAAGGCTTCTTCGAGTTCACGATAGCATCATCGCACCGCATCCATTGTCGTATAAAGTACATCCACAACTTGAGAGCCGGCAGGGACTGTACCTACCAACGACCCTCGCCACCGGTAGAACCAGACGAGTTGCTGTACATCGAATACTCTACCTTCCGTAGCAGAGCCATCCTGAAATCCTTCCCACAACCTACTCGCCACAACCAATGATCCCCTCGGCATAGTCCAGGAGCTCCCAGCCATCATACCCCCACGCCCATGGCAACGCTTCCCCTAATCCGGAACCCCATATTCGGACATCATCCGCAACAAGCAGCCGTCGCTTCCCCCTTTCAGGCCGTGCTAGCCTGTCATTCCTGGCCCTACCCCTTCCTCGTCAACACCCCTCCGACCCACCACCCGCCCCCAAACGCCTTCGAAGCCGCGCCATGCCCTATCCGCCATTCCCTCTGCTGGTGCGGCATTTTCTTCTACTCGACCCTGTGCGTGTCTTGGTTCCTCGCTGATGGCATGGTCGTCGTTGTTGCCTTGCCCTTCTACTGCTTCTGGCCCTTCTCTCTGATCGGGTGGTGCATTGAAAGTCGGAACATCCATCTCAAACCGCTCACTGAACACCACCGCGCTGAACGCCTCCAGCTCCCTCACGCTCTCCATAGCCTGCACATACTCATTCGGCAGCCCACTTCCGATCGCGTGCGCTTGCTTCGTCACCACCGCCAGGATGGTGGCGAGTTTCGCCTTTGCGGTATCGGGGTCGGTTTCAGGCGTGACTTCCGAGATGCGGGCGTCGGTGGGAGGATTTGGCGGTGATGGGTCTAGGGAAGGGAGCTTGAAGGCTTGGCAGCGGAGCTTTTGGTCGGTGAGGTGGGAGAAGGTGGTGTCGAGGAGGAGGGTGAGGACTTGGCTGAAGGGGGGGGAGTCGATGAGGTCG
>JAABUS010006537.1_pt1 | contig 14082 bp, 12 predicted proteins | sample 5560161 | NCBI WGS metagenome assembly JAABUS01 (sample SAMN10711885, study PRJNA513376) | rock metagenome | isolation source: Antarctica rocks | place: Antarctica: Victoria Land, Trio Nunatak nord | collected 2016-01-04 | reverse complement strand
GCTGGGCTCGCTCGCCCGGAACGTTTCAGGGGGGGGTCGTGGGGGGAGGTGATGGTGGGGCCGGTCAGCCACGTCGCGTCACCGGCGCCTCGACGACAATCGGCGACCGAGAGCCAAAACGCGAACTGTCCGGGAGAGAGCCCCTACCCTCTCTCCCAAAATTGGGAGAGGGGAGCCTGGTCGCGCGAGGGGCGAAGACCCACCAATCGCCTGGAAGCGGTAGTAGCCGCGACCGCTTGTTCCACAGCGAGGCTGAGCGGTGACGCCCTCCGGGTGGCAGTGTTCAACCGCGTTGCCAACCCGCCCGGCGACGCTTCACGACGAACCGACCCCGATGGCGAGGATCTGCCCCGCAACCTCGGCGAGGTCGGCGCCAACGACATCAGGAACGGGGATCAAGGGGTCGAGCACCTGGCCGGGGCGGGCGACGAACGCGGCGGCGCATCCCGCCCGCTGGGCACCGGCAACGTCCCAGGCGTGGGCGGCGACGAGCCGGACCTGCCCAATCGGCACGCCGAGACGTTCGGCCGCCATCCGGTATGGCTCCGGCGCGGGTTTCAACCGGTGGACCGCGTCAGCGGAGAGCGCCTGCTCGAACAGATCACGCAGGCCGGCGTTGGCGAGTTGCGCTTCAGCGACCTCAGCCGTCGAGTTGGTCAACGCCGCGAGGCGAAGCCCCGCGTCCCGGAGCCGTTCAAGGCTGGCTCGAGCCTCCGGGTGGGCCGGCAGATGCCGCATTCCGTGCCGCACCGCTTCCCGATCCCCCTCACCGACCGTCATCTTCCGGCGCGCGGCGGTCATCTCCAGCGCCGCCATGCCGACCGCGCCGAAGTCGCTGTAGGCATCGGTGACGGTCGCCACCAGCGCCGACTGCAGGAGCTGATTGAACCACTCCCGGCGCACGCTGCCATCCCCAAAAAGACGCTCGAACACGGGGTCGAGCGCCGCCAGATCGAGGAGCGTCTCGTTAACATCGAACACGATCACCCGGTTCATTCCCCCTCCCCTCTCCGTCTCCCGACCTCCGACCTCCGACCTCCGACCCTACACCGGCAGATCGCGGCGGACGAAGATCAGGAGGCCGCCAACGACGCCGAGCACTCCGGCCAGGGCCAGCGTGGCGACGTCGCGCCCGCCGAGCGTGCCAGAGACCAACGTCCGGGCGGGATCGTAGTAGTTGAAGACGCTGAGAACCTCGAATCGTTTGAGAATCGTCCAGATATCGGCAAAGTAGTCGACGAAGTAGGAGACGATGAGACCGGCGATCGCCCAGGCGACCGCCCGGCCGGAGGTGCTGGCCGCCGCCGAGCCACAGAGCGTCAGGCCGCCGATGGCCCAGAAGAGGAGGCCACTCGCGATCGCCGTGGGTACGAGATGTCCCACGTCAAAGGTTCCAGCAGGTCGGGCGTAGAGGAGACCGGCGATCAGGCCGAGCGGGCCGATGATCGCCAATCCCACGACGATCGCGAGCAACCCGAGCACGCGGGCGCCATAGACGCGTGGGCGTGAGAGGGGCCGGGAGAGCGCCAGTTGGATCGTGCCGTGCTCCATCTCACCGGCGAGGCTACGGCAGGCGAAGCCGACGACGGTGGAGCAGGCGAGAACGAGATAGAGCGGATGGGTGAAGCCAAGCGACAGGTAGCCGGCGAGACCGGAGAGGGCCAGAAACTGGGGCTGGGTACGGGTAAAGGCCCGCAACGCGGGGGGAAGCGCATCGAGCAAGCTGGTCAGACCTTGCGGTCCCCCTAAGGAGTCGATGACCAAGGCTTGGATAAGCTCGAAGAGGGCGACGCCGAGCAGGAGCGCGATCAGGCCGGGCAGCCCCCGGCCGAGGAGGCGGCCAGTCATGCGGGCCACGGCGCTCATCGCCGGGCGGCCAGATCCGGTTCCCGGCTGGGCTCCAGAGGCGCATCGCCATCGCTCCCGGCGAGGTGATGATCCGGGTGGGTGGCGTCGCCGATGTCCTCGCCGTAGAAGCCCATAAAGATGTCGGAGAGACGGGGCGGCGGGAGGAGGAGGTCGACCACGTCCTGCGTCGCCAGGAAGCGCAACAGCGGGACCACGTCGCCATCGACCGCCAGATCGATCCGGTGACCGCGACGGGCAACGACGGTGACGTGCGGCACCTCGGTCAGTCCGGCGGGCGCGTCCCCGGCGAAGGTGACCTCCGCCGTGCGGCGGTGACGCCGCTTCAGGTTGGCGATGGTCGCCTCGGCGATCAACCGGCCGTTGCGGACGACCGCGACGCGCTCGCAGATACGCTCGACTTCGGAGAGATCGTGCGACGACATGAAGACCGTTCGTCCGCGATCGCGCAGCTCGCGCAGGACATCCTCGAAGCTGCGCTGAATCAGGGGGTCGAGACCATCGGTCGGTTCGTCGAGAATCAGGAGACGCGGGTCATGCTGGATGGCGGCGGTCAGAGCCAGCTTTTGCCGCATCCCCTTGGAGTACGTACCGAGGCGGCGGCCCAGCGCCTCCTGGCTCAACTCCAAGGCATCCAGCAACTGATCGCGGAGGAGAGGACGCCGCCCGGAAAGATGGGCGGCGTAGTCGAGTTGGGCCCGGCCGGTCATGTCCGTATAGAGGGCTTCGGGTGGCACGAGGTAGCCAACCTCGCGACGGGCCGCGACGCCGTCCCGCCAGGCATCGTGACCAAGCAGGGTGGCCGATCCCGCACTCGGTTTGATGAAACCCATCAGGAGGCGGATCGCGGTCGTCTTGCCCGCGCCGTTGGGGCCGAGGAAGCCGTAGAGCGTCCCGGCCGGCACAGTCAGGTTGAGCTGAGACAGGGCCGTGATCGTTCCATATCGCTTGGTGAGATTGGCGGTGCCGATGGCGGTGCCGCCCAGCCGCGGATCGCTCATGCGCGGCAGCGTAGCATCGGAACGAGCGGGTCGCCAGCGCCACGGTGGCGACAATCACCTTATGGCGGCAGAGACCGCCACGCCATCGCCTGCAAGCGGATTGAGCGAGGGGGAGACGAGATTAAAGGTAGGACCTCTGTGTTGGCGATGGTATGATGTACGTACGCATAGGATCTCGGTCGAGTGGGCGTGCAACCACGCGACCAGGTCCGGTTAGAAGTGCCTCGGGATGGTGCGTTTGACGCGACATCGAGGGGGCTTACGGGATGGACTGCCCGAGCTGTCAAACCCCGCCAGGGGTGACCGATCTCTTTTGCGCCGAGTGTGGCGCCGCGCTTCGCGCTGAGCCCGACCAGCCACGGCTGGCGGTGGGCGTGCTCACCGGGACCGGACCGGGCGGCGCATCGCTCTGGCGACCCGTTTCCGAAGAGGAGTCGCGCTCGTGGGCGGTCGCCGCCCACCTCTCGGCGCTTGCGGGCGGCGCCATCGGAGGGGTGCCGGCCTTCCTGGGACCACTGGTCGTCTGGCTGGTCCGCAAGGAAATCGATCCTTATGCCGCCGCCCATGGTCGGGCGGCCTTCAACTTCAGTCTTTCCGTGGTGATCTACGGCGCGGTGTTGGTCGCTCTGACCATGCTGACGGTGGGGCTCGGCGCCCTGTTGACGGTCCCCGCCGGCGTCGTGCTCGCCCTCGCCTGGGTGGCGTTCACGCTCGCCGGCGCGCGGCGGGCGGCGTCAGACCGCCTGTACCGCTACCCCCTGGCGATTCCTTTCCTCCGGTAGCTACCTGTCAGGAACCGCGGGGGCTTCGTACCATACGGGCGGTCAAAGTCTTGACAGGTGGAGTGGTCGCTGCTACGGTACGCAACGGGTCCACAATCGAAGACTGAAGCGACGATGAGGACGAGTAGCTGGCGGGATCGGGTTAGAGAACCGCGGTCGCTGCAAAGCGGGACCGGGAACGCCAGTGAATAAGACCTCGGAGCTCCGCCCCCAACGGCTAGGGTCGATGCCCTAACTCAGTAGGCGGCGGCGGTGGCCCAGATGGGTCGATCGGCTCCCGTTATCGGGCCGCCGCATCGCGCGGGTTACCGCATGGCGCGGATGAAGGTCACGACCCGTAAGGGCGTGGCGAAGTGGGGTGGTACCACGAGCTTGACACCGCTCGTCCCTGACCGGGGATCGGCGGTTTTTTCATGCCCGCGAGTCTCTCGCCGGTATGACCGTTCCTCGGGTCGCGGTGTGGTCGTCCCGCGTTGGAGCGCCCGATGAACGTCGTCATACGGAACCCGGATGAATACACGGTGTTGGCAGCGCCGACGTTGGCCCTCACCCCCTACCGCGCCCAGTGTGCACCCGCCCGATGCGCGGAAACGGCCCTCACCCCCCACCCCCTCTCCCGATGCGCGGGAGAGGGGAGCACGGTCCCGCGAGGGGCAAAGATCCTCCAATCATCGGGAATCGGGATCCGTTCCCGCTCCCTTCGCGACTGCCGCCTCCGCGTGCGACGCACGCGGTTCAAGCGCTAGGCGTCGCCGGCTCCCGGTGCCCGCGGCGCCCGATCCAAACATCGCCCTTGTTTGCAGACAATCAAGCCGCCGTCGGGTCCTTATGCCCGATGGTCTAGTCGGTCTTTGCCCGCGACGTCACCATCAGAAAAGGAGTCACGCCATGTCCCGGTCCGCTTCGCTCCTCCCGTCTCCCACCGGCGCGTTCACCGCATTGATTACCCCGTTCCGCAACGGCACGGTCGATGAGCCGGCCCTCCGCTCACTCGTCGACTTTCAGATTGGCGGCGGAATCGACGGTCTCGTCCCCTGTGGGACGACCGGCGAGGCGGCGACGATGACGGACGCCGAACGAGACCGTGTCATCTCGATTGTCGTCGAGCAGGCAGCGGGTCGCGTTCCCGTCCTGGCCGGGACCGGCAGCAACGGCACCGCGACGACGATCGAGCAGACCGCGCGGGCGCGCGCCCTCGGCGTCGATGGCGCGCTGATCGTCACGCCCTACTACAACAAGCCGACCCAGGAAGGCTTGTATGCGCATTTCACCGCGATCGCCGACGCGGTCGACCTGCCCATCATTCTCTACAACGTGCCTGGACGGACGGGTGTCAATCTCCTGCCGGAAACGGTCGTTCGCCTCGCCGGGCACCCCCGCATCGTCGGGATCAAGGAGGCGAGCGGTTCGCTCGACCAATCGAGCCAGATCGTGCGCGAAGCGCCGGCGGACTTCGCCGTGCTGTCAGGGGACGACTCGTTGACGCTGCCGATCATCGGCGTCGGCGGGCGAGGGATCATCTCGGTCGTCGCCAACATCGCGCCAGCCGCCATCGCCGATCTGACCGCCGCCGGTCTCGCCGGGGACTTCGCCACCGCCCGCGACATCCATCTCGGGTTGTTTGACCTCTGCCGCGCCATGTTCGTCGAGACTAATCCCGTCCCGGTCAAGACCGCCGCCGGGCTGCTCGGTCTTTGTTCGCCGGAGGTCCGGCTGCCGCTCGCGCCGTTGAGCGCGGCGAGCCAGCGGCGCGTGGAAGCGGCGATGGCCGCGTGCCCCCATCTGCCGGCAACCGAGATCGCGGCGTGAGCATGCGACGCAGACTCGTTCAACCACCGGTTTTTTCGGTGGGATGAGCCCACCCAGGAGAGAATGGTCGAATGGTGGGCGCGACCCGGTAACGTTCTGCCGTGACCGCGACCCGCCGCCGTGGCGGAGGAGCCACCGATGAGCATTCGTGTTGCGGTCGCCGGAATTGGGGGGCGGATGGGTCAGGAGGTCGTCGCCGCCACCGCCGGCAACCCCGAGGTGCTGCTGGTCGGCGGAACGGCGCGCGCCGGATCGCCGATCGTTGGCACCACGCTCGCGACGAGGACAGCGGACGGCCTGGCCGATGTTCCGATTGTCGCTGATCCCCAGGAGTTGCTTGGCGCCTCCGACGTCCTGATCGACTTCACCACCCCAGAGGCGGCGGTCGCGCACGCCTCAGCCTGCGCCGGGGCGGGAGTTGCGTTCGTGAGCGGAACGACCGGTCTATCTGCAATCCACATGGAGGAGCTACGCGCGACGGCCGAGCGCGTACCCGTCTTCTACGCGCGCAACATGAGCCTTGGCGTCAGCGCGCTGCTCCAGGCGCTACCCGGACTCGTTCACCTGCTCCAGGACTACGACATCGAAATCGTCGAGACCCACCACCGGCACAAGGCGGACGCCCCGTCCGGTACCGCGCTGGCGCTGGCCGAGGCCATTGCCGGGGCGGCTGGGACGACGGTGGCGGACGCGGCGACATTCGGGCGTCGCGGTGTCGCGCCACGGCACCCGGGGGAGATTGGGATCCACGCCGTGCGCGCCGGAGGCAACCCTGGTGAGCACGCCGTGATCATCGCCGACGATGGTGAGGAGATCCGGTTATCGCACCGCTCTTTCAGCCGCCGCGCCTATGCGCGGGGTGCCTTGCGAGCGGCGGCGTTCGTCGTCGGGCGACAGCCAGGGATGTACGGAGTGACCGATCTGATCGCGGCGCCTATCTGAAACGATCTATTCGGTCCCCGCCGGGTGGGGACGCCGCGTTGCGGTCGACCATGGTCAGCGGCATCGCACTGGCTGATGGAATCGTCAATCATGGGTGACCGTGTTTGGTGCCGGCGTTACGCCAGTCACGAGATAGGCGTCGATCGCGTCGCGGGTGTGGCCGGGAAACAGGTATGAGGTATGGCCATCGCCGTCGCGAGTGAGCAGGACGGCACTCGGAAGTTGATCCAAGAGACCGTGAGCCCAGACGTAGGAGGTCGATGGATCGTGGGTCGCGTTGACGAGCAAGATGGGCGGGGCACCGCGGACGGCGGCAGCGTGCGGCGGGTTGATCAGCGGCGCCGGCCAACCGAGGCAACCTGTTTGAATCGTCCAGGTTTGGCTTGCGCCCCGCAGATGAGGCGCGATGACGCGGCCGAGCATCTCCTTCGCCGCGAGGTCTCCTTCGCTCCTACTTTGGGCTGGGAAGTCGAGGCAGGCGATAGCCAAGGCGGGATAGAGGGGATCCTCCTGGCCGCTCGCCATTGGCGTCGCGAGCAGGCTGGCGTCCCCGGCCTCAGCATTGACCAGCGCCTCAGCGAGCCCGTTCCACCCCGGTAAGCCCACGGCCGGCAAGGGGTTTTTGAACAACAGCAGGTTCTGGGCGTTGATCCTGAGGTCGGCGCCGGTCACCGTCGGGCGGCAGGGCGCTGGGGCCGTACCGCTGGCGCACGCCAGCGCGGGCAGGGGCGTCCGGTCGGCCTGAGCGACGAGGCGATCGAACAGAGCGCCGGCATCCCGCCCGTGGAGCGCGCACTCCGCCGTCTGATCGCACCATGCGACGAAGCGGTCAAGTTCCTGCTCGTACGCCGTGGCCTCGTCGACGAGCATCGAGGTTTCGGACAGGTCGTGATCGAGAGCGCCATCGAGGGCCATGACCCGGATCTGATCCGGATAGAGCGCGGCATACTGCGTGCCGAGCATGCTGCCATAGGACAAGCCGAGGTAGTTGAGCTTGCCCTCGCCGAGCGCCTGACGCACGACTTCGATGTCGCGGGCGGCGCTAACGGTGTCGATGTGGGCCAGCAACGGACCGGTCATCCGCAGGCAGCTCTCGCCGAGGGCTTTGTTGTGGGCCAGTAATTGTTGGAATCCGGCTTCGTCGCTCGGAAAGAGGGAGACCGGACGGTTGTAGACGTCGGGGTCGCAGCGGACCGGCGTACTGGCGCCGACCCCGCGCGGATCGAGACCGATGAGATCGAAGCGATCGCGGACCGCGTCGGAGAAGAGCGGGGCGCCGAGCGCGGCGAACGCAACAAGTTGTCCGCCGCTGCCGCCTGGTCCGCCCGGGTCGAAGACGAGGCTGCCAATGCGAGCCTGGGAGTCTTTGGCTTTCAGCCGGTTGATGCCGAGGGTAATCCGCGGTCCATCCGGGTGAGCGTAGTCGAGGGGGACCGCTAAACTGGCGCAGTCGAGGCCAGGTGGGGAAGCATCGGGGGTGGCAAATGGCGTTGCCGGATCGGCTGGCGACGTGTCACAGGGACGCCAGTCAAGCTGAGCGACGGGCGTTTGTGCACGTGCGACGGGTGGGATCGTGATGGTTGCCAGCACAAGCCCGCAGACCACCGCGACATCGAGCAAGACGTTCCGCATTTAGAGTCTCCCTCTTAAGATGGTAGCGAGTCCCACGGCGAAAGAACCGTCCCGCCGAGAAGCTGGCGCGATGTTGCGCTGAGAGACCGTCACCCCGAGGGACCCCGATTCCCCCGGATGCCGCCAGCATACATGAGGCCGTCATGACGGAAGGCTCGACGCCGGCCGCTCTAGCGAGCGATGCGGCAGAGACGCGCGGGTCGCTGACCCGACGAGACCGGCCCGTGCCGCGAAGCGCTGCAGAGGTGTCGCCTCAGAATGATCGCGCTGAAACGTCGGGTGTAAAGATGATCGGCTTGGGGGATTGGGAACTCGGCAACGTTCTTCGGCATACCGAGAGCGATGCGGGACCATCGCGTTTCATCACGTCGCCGCGGCGATCGGGTGGCGCGCTTGATCCGCCGCGAAAGCGACAATCCTGCTACCATCCCTTCGGCCCAGCGGGTCACGGTGCGTGGTCGTGCAGGTTGCACAAAGGGAAGGCAGGAGAAGGTGATGTCGGATCGAAGCGTCCCCCCGTCGATCATGCGACGGCTCGCGTTAGCACTCGTCATGCTGATCCCATTGCTGCCACTGCTCCCGGTGGTGAGCGGCGCCGCGCAGGACAAGCTCACCGTGACGATGGTGACCGACACGGCCGGGCTTGGCGATCAGAACTTCAACGATCTCGCGAAGCGTGGTCTCGATCGCGCGGTCACCGAGCTCGGCGTCAAGGGTGAGGTGATCGAGAGCCGGGACGCGGCTGCCTACATTCCGAACCTGACCCAGGCGGCGGAGCAGAGCGATCTGACGGTCGGCGTCGGGTTCTTGCTGCACGACGCGATTACCGAGATCGCGAAGCAGTATCCCGATGACGAGTTCCTGCTGATCGACTCCGTCTCGGACGCCCCGAACGTCGCCTCGGTGACGTTCCGGGAGAACGAGGGCGCGTTTCTCGCCGGGGTGGTCGCCGGCCTGACGACCAAGACGAACAAGGTCGGCGTCGTCGCTGGCGTCAAGATTCCGCCGGTGATCCGGTACGCCGTCGGCTTCGAGGCTGGCGTCAAGTCCGCTAATCCGAAGGCGCAGGTCGTCGTCGCCTACGCCGACACCTTCGATGATCCCGCGCTCGGCAAGGAATTGACGCTCGCCCAGTACAACAAGGGCGTCGACATCGTGCTGCCGGTCGCCGGGCGCACCGGGATCGGGTCGTTCGACGCCGCCAAGGAGAAGGGCGAGGGATTCTGGGTGATCGCCGGCGATACCGACCAGAGTCAGCTCGGCGCCGACCATCAGCTCGCCGTGGCGACGAAGGGGGTTGACACCGCCGTCTTCACCGTCGCCAAGCAGGTGGTAGACGATCAATTCCAGGGTGGCGAGCAATCGTTGGGGCTCAAAGAGGGCGGCGTCGGCCTCTCGACGCCCGGCGATCACGTCGCCCCCGACGTCCTCGCCGTCGCCGATCAATACAAACAGGCGGTCATTGATGGGCGGGTCAAGGTGCCAGCCACCGACGACGAGCTGAAGGCGTTCCAGCCCGTCGCGGCGGATTCCCTCGGCAGCGCGACGACCGCCAGTCCCGTCTCCGCCACACCAACCTCGTAACGCGTCCGAGCGGGTGGGGAGCTAAGGGCTCCCCACCCGCTCGCTCAACTCCGCAGTGGTTATCCCGCCCGGGTGAGGGATCGCGCATGGACACGCCGCGCCAGCCGGCGCCAGCGATCGAGATGAGGGGTATCGTCAAGCGATTCCCCGGCGTCGTCGCCAACGACGGGATCGACCTCGTCGTCAGCCGCGGCGAGATCCACGCGCTGCTCGGGGAGAATGGGGCCGGCAAGTCGACGTTGATGAACATCCTGTTTGGGCTGTATCACCCGGACGAGGGGGAGATCCGGGTCGCTGGCCAACAGGTGCGCTTCCATGGGCCGCGCGACGCGGTCGATGCCGGTCTCGGCATGGTCCATCAGCACTTCATGCTCATCCCCCGCTTCACGGTCACGGAAAACGTCATCCTGGGTTCTGAGGGAGACCACATCTTCCGCCTCGACCGGCAGGCGGCGGCGCGGCGGGTCGCAGAGCTTGCCGAAGCGTATGGTCTCCGCGTCGATCCCCGTGCCCGCGTCGGCGATCTGCCAGTTGGCATGCAGCAACGGGTCGAGATTTTGCGGGCGCTGTACCAGGGTGGTCAGACCTTGATCCTCGATGAGCCGACCGCCCTGCTGACACCCCAGGAGGTCGAAGAGCTCTACGGCATCGTCAATCGCCTCCGGGCAGATGGCGGAACTATCGTCTTTATCACCCACAAGTTGCGCGAGGTCGCCGCCGTCAGCGATCGGGTGACGGTCATTCGCCGGGGCAGGACCGTCGGCACCCGGCAGACCGCCGGCACGAGCGCCGCCGAGCTGGCGGAGCTGATGGTCGGCCGGGAGGTGATGTTGCGCGTGGATCGCCCGCCGGCTCACCCCAGCGACCCAGTCCTGACCGCCGACGACCTGGTCGTCACCGGGTCACGCGGCGAGCAGGCATTACGCGGTCTCAATCTGACCGTGCGCCGTGGTGAGATCGTCGGCTTGTGTGGGGTCGAAGGGAATGGTCAGGCGGAGCTGGTCGAGACCTTGGCCGGGCTGCGCCGACCCGATCGCGGTCGGGTCATGCTCAACGGCCGGGATGTGACCAACGCCGGTCCCCACGAGCGGCGCCAGACCGGACTCTCCTATATTCCCGAGGACCGCCATGGTCGGGGACTGGTGCTCGACTTCTCGTTGACCGAGAACGTGTTGCTCGGCAATTGCGAAGATCCCCCGTTCAGCCACGGCGGTCGCGTCGACGGTGAGACGAGCGAGGCGATCACGGGGGCGTTGATGCGTCAATTCGACGTCCGCGCCCCGTCTCCCGCGACACCGGCCCGTGCCCTCTCCGGTGGTAACCAGCAAAAGCTAGTGATCGCGCGGGAGCTGCACCGGGAACCGGATATGCTCCTCGCGATCCAGCCGACACGCGGCCTGGACGTCGGCGCCATCGAGTTTGTCCACCGCCAGCTCGTCGCCGAGCGGGACAAAGGCCGGGGCGTCCTCTTGATCTCCTTCGATCTTGACGAAATCCTCGATCTCAGCGACCGGATCTTGGTCATCTTTCAGGGGCGCATCGCCGGAGAGTTCACAAGCGGCAACGTGTCCCGGACCGAGCTCGGGCTGCGCATGGGAGGCCGAAGCGGCGATGAGCACGCTGCCATCGCAGTTTGAGCGACCATTGGCGGCTGGCCCCTCGTCCCGGCTGCGTGCGTTGCTCCCGACCGCGGCCTCCTCGATCGGGGCGGTCGTCGTCGCCTTGGTCATTGGGGCGCTGATTATCGCCGTCTCCGGCGATGACGCGGTGGTGGCGTATCGGGCCCTCTTCGCCGGCGCATTCGGTGGGAAGCGGGCGATTGCCGAGACGCTGGTAGCCGCCACGCCGCTGATATTGGGCGGACTTGGCTTTGCGGTCGCCTTCCGGGCGGGTCTCTTCAACATCGGGATCGAGGGGCAGATGGTGCTGGGCGGGCTCGCCGCCGGGTTGATCGGGGCGGTCGATCTCGGTCTTCCGCTCGTGGTTCACCTTCCGCTGGCGCTGGCCGCCGCCGTGGTCGCCGGCGGTCTCTGGGGCGGGCTGCCAGGGTTTCTCAAGGCCCGCACCGGCGCCCACGAAGTGATTACGACGATTATGCTGAACTACCTGGCCTTTAGGCTGAGCACGTACCTGATCGGCCGCGACGACCTCTTCCACGTCGTCAATCCCGCCCTCCAAGCCACAGACCCGGCCGTGAAGGCGGCGCGGCTGCCACGACTCCTGCCCGGAACGCGGCTGCACGCCGGTCTGGTGGTCGCGCTGGTCGCGGCGTTTGCCCTCTGGTACATCCTCTTCCGGACCACGCTTGGGTACCGGCTGCGGACGGTGGGTTTGAGCCGAGGCTGCGCCGCCTATGCGGGATTCTCCTGGGGTCGAACGATCACCGTCGCGATGTTTCTCAGCGGTCTGCTTGGGGGGCTTGGCGGTGCCAGTGAAACCCTCGGGCTCCAGGGTCGCTACTACAACGTGGCCTCGGGGTATGGATTCACCGCGATCGCGGTCGGGCTTGTCGGGCGCAATCACCCCCTGGGAGTCGTGCTGGCCGGTCTCCTCTTCGGCGCCCTCAGCAGCGGCGCGACCCACATGCAGAATACGGCCGGGACGTCGAAAGATCTGGTTCAGGTCCTGCTGGGTCTGGTGATCCTCTCGGTCGCCGCCTTCGCCGCCGCCGATCGGTTCCGGCTCGGCGGACGCCGGTCGCCATCCGCGCTGCCCGCGACCGGCCGGGCGTCGACCGTGGATACCGAACCTGACCTCGAACCGCGCGCCGACCCACCGTTGGTGTAACGCGTGGGAGACCTCTCGAGCCTGCTCACGGCACCTCTCCCCGACCGCGCCGCCCCCAGGAACCTGAACGGAGGCTCGCTCTGGACACCTTCTTCTCCTTCTTCTCCGTCGCACTGCTGACGGCGACTTTGCGCTCCGCGACGCCGCTCATCTTCGCGGCGATGGGGGGCATCTTGTCGGAGCGCTCCGGGGTGACGAATATCGCGCTCGAAGGGCTGATGCTTATGGGGGCCTTCGCCGCCGTCGTCGGGACCGATCAGACCCACCGCCCCTTCGTCGGGCTCATGATCGGAGTCGCGGTCGCGGCCCTGGCGGCGACCGTCTTCGCCTTCTGGTGCATCACGTTGCTGGCCGACCAGATCGTCGCCGGCACGGCCATCGACCTCCTCGGCCTCGGCGTCACGGCCTTTCTCGTTCAGCGGATCTGGGGCCAGGCCGGCGGCTCGCCCCCGGTCGAGCGGCTGCCCTCGATCGCCGGCGGGTTGAACGTGCTCGTGCCGGTCGCGTTCGTCCTCGTGCCCCTCGTCCACTACCTGTTGTTCCGTACCAAACCCGGCCTCCGCATTCTGGCGGCCGGCGAGCATCCCCAGGCCGCCGAAAGCGTCGGTATCAATGTCGCGCGTTATCGCTACGCCAGCGTCATCGCCAGCGGCGCCCTCGCCGGACTGGGCGGCGCGTATCTCTCGATCGGTGATCTTTCGCAATTCACCACGAACATGACGGCCGGGCGAGGATTCATCGCCCTGGCGGCGGTCATCTTCGGCAACTGGACCCCGTTCGGCACCTTGGGCGCGGCGCTCCTGTTCGGCTTCGCCCAGGCTCTGCGCTTCCAGGTGCAGGCGCTCGACCTTCCAATCTCCCAAGACCTGATCATCGCCCTCCCCTATCTCCTCACCCTGATCGCGATCACCGGCCTCGTCCGCCACTCAACGCCGCCGGCGGGTCTCGGCCGCCACGCGACAGCGGAGTAGGCGGATCGCGGGCCGTCGCGGCGTTGGTTGCCAGCGAGAAGCCAGGAGCAAAACGGCATGGTCGCGCCCTTGTCCCAGCGGACCGGGCGACGCTATACTTTCGGTTGCTTTGCGCGCCCTCGCGTGTCGTCGTTTCGGTTCACCGATGTTCCTCGTGGTCATCGGCGTGCCACCAAACACGGCCCAGAGGATGAGGCGGAGCGGGGCGCGGGCAGGTGCCAGAGTGGTTAAATGGGCCTGGCTGTAAACCAGGTGCGAAAGCTACGGCGGTTCGAATCCGTCCCTGCCCACCGGCCGGCGGTAAGTCTGGGACGCGGGACCACCGGTGACGTGGCGAAACGGGCCCACATAGCTCAGTTGGTAGAGCACATTCTTGGTAAGAATGAGGTCCCCGGTTCAAGTCCGGGTGTGGGCTCCAACTCGGTCAAGGATCAATGAGACGCCCAGCGGGCGCTCTAGCGGTCGTTTCCGAATCGCCCGACCCAGTGAGATGCATTGCGTCAGCGCCAGTGACTCGCGCTCAGCGAGCTCGCGCGGAGCTATTCGGGCGCGGTCTTGAAAGTTGAGGCCGCGGTAGCGTTCAACAGTGGAACTTTGGAAACGGAAGGAGCAGGGGATGGGCAAGCAACGGTTTGAGCGGACGAAGCCGCATTTGAACGTGGGGACGATCGGGCACGTCGACCACGGCAAGACGAGTCTGACGGCGGC
>JAABUS010006536.1_pt1 | contig 14085 bp, 15 predicted proteins | sample 5560161 | NCBI WGS metagenome assembly JAABUS01 (sample SAMN10711885, study PRJNA513376) | rock metagenome | isolation source: Antarctica rocks | place: Antarctica: Victoria Land, Trio Nunatak nord | collected 2016-01-04 | reverse complement strand
GATTTGGTCCATTGGCATAAGCTATAAAACCGGGCAGATACTTGCATCTACCTCAAACCATTTTTATCAGAATGATGAGTTTGAATGTCTTTTCCTGCGCTAGCCTTTTACCAAATTACATTCTAATATATGAAACAGGGAGATACACATAATTTAGGTGGTGATACCGTTAATTAGTTAGTTCAGCAAGAATAAAATAAACATAAAAAGCCTTTGTTTGGTAAAGGAAGCCTTTTGTTAAGTTTATAAAAAGTAATGTACTTTGACTTTTAATAGAACTTTCACTTAGGAATTTTCGAAGTTTTGAGACTCTTCAGGCCCTTTAATAGAGGTAGAAAGACGTTTAGAATACTCATATTTGTCCTTCATCGAATTGCCCATCTTCAATTTTATATTTCCAAGGAGAGGTTTAACTGCGGTTTTTTCTTTCACGATATAAGTTTCTTGCTGCTTTATTACCCGAAGTTAGCAATTACTTTCTTTTCACCAAAATAACGTCATAAATTTTATCTTTTTCAAATGGTTTAAATTCTCGACCCTCGTCGGCTCCCATTGCCAGATTAAATCTGTTGCTATGAAGTGGTTGGGATTGAAATAACACAGCCTTATAAATATCTCCCTGTTTTCCTGCGCTTACAAACCAATAAATATATTTTTCCATTAAAATTTATCATATTTTTCTAATCTCATCTCTTTATTAACTTGAGATTAAAACTGGTGACCAGGTTCCATACTAAGTTTATATTAACGACTCGGTATTAAATGCCTAATGCCGTAATTTTATTATACTAAATTTTTCGATAGATTTGTTTAGTAAATAAACATTGCTTAACTATGAACTTTAATTCTTCAAAAGAACAGGTACTATTCTCAGACAATATAATAAGTTAATTAGTAAGTAATATGCATCTGGAGTTTTAGGGTTTTTCCCTAATTATTAACGAAATCATATTCCAGCCCCGAAAACAGTAATGTGAACAAAGATAATTGCGAACCTCGATGGTTAATTCAATATGAAGAAGATATAAAACCTTTTCAAATCGTGAACAAGTTTTGCTTTTTTTCCAAAACGAGTCAATATGAAACGGATGCCAATATTTCAGGCTAAAAAATCGAAATTCAACCTGGATATAAACAAGTTGATCAATTATTACAATCGGCGCTTTAACACCAGGTTGTATAGGATTCCCCTGCATGTATCCTTTTGGTTTATATATTTTTCTTTACAATTAATCAATATTAAGCTGGCCTACTCCATTTCTATGGGCGGCGCCATTATTTTTGCACTCCGAAATATACTTTATAGTGTATCAACCTTCTATCTCCTTGTCTATTTTTTTATTCCCAGCCTTTTAAAGAAGAATTATTATATCCTTTTTATCCTGGCCTGCCTGTCTACTTTCTGGATTAACAATATCATTAATTATTTATCTGCACTCTGTATCATTAAATACACAAACCTGCAAGATCCGGTATTGCTGGCCTATGTAAAAAAAATTGCAATCCTTAATTTTTCCTATATCATTTCCGTTAAAAACGTGTTGGAATTTTCCATGGGTCTATTATGCTCAAAGTGTTTTTTGATTTTATAAATGCATCCGGAACACGTTCCTTCCTGGAGAAGCAGAATCTTGTATTAGAATTGGGTTTCCTTAAATCTCAGCTAAATCCTCATTTTTTGTTCAATGCGTTGAATAATATCTACTCTCTTTCCTTCAAATCTGACCCTCGTGCGCCGGATTTCATCTTAAAGCTCTCTGATTTAATGCGCTATACGCTCTATGAGACCACTGCCGAACTGGTACCACTCAGCAAGGAAATTGCCTTTTTAAAAAACTATATTGAACTCGAAAAAGTGCGGTATAATTCCAGGACCAGCATTTCGTTTCAGACAGATTTTGCCGAAGATGAGATTCGCGGTATACAGATAGCCCCATTGGTTTTTTTTTGTTTCGTGGAAAATGCATTTAAACATGGATTGAATGCAAGAATTAATAATTCATGGGTAGAAATACTTATCTCATATAAGGAAGGAATTCTTATATTACATGTTGTTAATAGTTGTGGCAGTAATACAATGAACAGCACTCCTGTTCCGGTTGAAGTTGGAGGAATTGGTGTTTTTAATACACAAAAACGCTTATCTATTTTATATGAAAACCATTACGAATTAAAAACAGAACAAACAGAAGATGTATACAGCATAAAGCTAAAAATCAATTTGAGCCAACATGAAACATCAAATTAATTGCTTACTGGTAGATGATGAACCGCTTGCAAGGGAATTAATGCTTTCTTTTATCCAAAAAATCTCTTTCCTCAATCCGGTTGCCATTTGTGAGAATGCCTTTGATGCAGCCGAACTCTTACAAAGTAACCCCGTTGATTTATTAATTACCGACATTCAAATGCCTCAAATCAACGGCATTGAGCTAATCAAATCCCTTCCCTACCCACCCGCTATTATTATTACAACAGCCTTCCCCGACTTTGCTATAGAAGGGTTTGATTTGGGCGTGGTGGATTACCTTGTGAAGCCTGTTTCCTTCGACCGGTTTTTTAAGGCTATTAATAAGGTTAAATTAGCATTGGAAATCGGAAAGCAAAAAACCTTTCAAAAAGCTGTTCCAGCTTTAAATCATCTGTTTGTTAAAGACGGTTACAAATTGACAAAAGTATTATTTGAAGACATCGTGTATATTGAAGGGTTAAAAGACTATATAAAAGTTGTTGCCAGGCAACGTAATATTGTCACCTATATGAGAATGAAAAATATAGAAGAAATTCTCCCTCCTACGCTTTTTTTTCGTACCCATAAATCCTATATTATTAATTTATTGGCTATTAAATCAATAATTGGTAATTCCATTGAAATGATAAATTCAGATTCAATTACTATTTCCAGGCAAAATAAGTCTCAATTGACACAATTGCTTGGCATTACCAATAATGAAGAAGCTGATTAAAAATGGAAAACTTCTTCTCCAAAGCTGTATTAGAAAATTTGTTCGTTGGATAATACTTCAGTTAGGTAAAACAACATTGTCATTTGGTCTAAAAAAATAGCTATTTCTCTCTGGTTTTAGAAGGTTTGTATTATTAAATCACCTAAATAATACAGCCATGTTTACCAGAACTATAAAAAAGCAATCAAAAAGCATCCCCAGCTTAGACAAGATGATAGTTTCCAAACTGAGTATATCGGATATTGAAAATTTAAGTGGAGGAAGAGAATCGTCTAACAATGGAAAATTGAATGCGAACACCACCCTAACATACCCAACAACTACAAGAACTTATTAAGTAAATCTTAAATTTTCATTGACCCCCTGCATTATCATAGAAGATGAACCCCTTGGAGCCGGTATTCTTGCAGAATATGTCCAAATGACAAAAATATTGAAACTATTAGGTCAGTTTCAACTTTTATCTGAAGCCTGGCAAGCCATATCCCAAAATCCTGGCGCTCTCATTTACATTGATATAAACTTTAAGGGTGTAAACGTAAACAGAGAAGATATAGCCCACATCCTATCCTTTAGCAGCAGAATTGTTTTTGTAACAGCGTATCCTAAAAATCATTTGATAGTCAAAAACCTGATAATTAGCGAAGATTTAGGATATTTGCAGAAGCCCTTTAGCTACAATACTTTTCATTTCGTGCTCAACCAGGTGTTGAGTATCCGGGAAGAGAAAAAAAACACCCTATAGAGTATTTTCATATAGTGTAATTATGCAGCCCGATACATTGTCTCTTCAATTATTTAATTTTTTTGTTTTACGAGCTCCTGCATTACCTTATAATGAATTTCTGGATTTGCATGGCCAATTTCATGATAACGTGGAAGGGTTGATAAAGCAATACAAGGAAATTTTTTCAGACCCAGCATTGCAGGAAGCCGTTTACCTTGCCAGCCAGGATTTATACCAGGAATTGAAAAAATGGCTTGATGCTGACGATTGCCGGCGAGATATTAAGATGCTTACCACGCTGTATAAATATTATTCCAGAATGAGCACGCGGTGCACCCCGTTTGGCGCTTTTTCGGGATGTGCCCTGGGCGAAATATCCTTAAAGGGAGACAATGACCTGCATCTCGAAACGATTGAGCAATACCAGGTAACGAGTATAGATATGCAATGCATTGGATTAATTGCCGAAGGGTTGTCCAATATAAATGAAACAGTATTTAACAAAACCGTTTTTTATTCCAATAGCAGCCTTTATGCATTGGGAAATACATTCCGGTATTATGAATATAAATTAGATAAGGGTAAAAGAAAATATTATTTAAGCTCTTTTACCAATAATGAATATGCAGATAAAATAATTAAAGCCGCATCGGATGGCGCCACAATAGGCTGGCTCAGTACACTGTTGGTAAGTTTAGGCGTCAGTTCCGCTGAATCTCAGGAATACCTGAAATCGCTGATTGAACATCAAATCCTTATTTCAGAATACGCCCCATTAATTGTTGGAGGCAAGCCTTTTTTAAAACTGGTTACTCAGGTTCAGTCTAAGGCAGGCTTTCCCCCTTCCTTATCAGATGGTTTACAGCTGATACAGGAGAGCATTTCTGCTTCGCAGCATTCTGTAGCCTTATACGAAGCTATTAAGGACAGTCTCAAAAATATAGGGATGGGAAAAGCTGTTAAAGAAATTATACATGCAGACAGTTTTTTTAAAATGCATGAGAAAAAGTTGAATCAAACCCTGCTGGCCAGTATAATTTCATCCATTGAGCAACTCTCTGTTTTTCAATATTATAAAAAGGAATCTAATGCTGATTTGCAAAAATTCAAAACCGCCTTTCTTCAAAAATATGAAGATAGATGGGTGCCTCTTGCTGAGGCATTGGATGCAGAATCAGGCATTGGGTATGGAATCGTAACAGGTGAAAATTCAAATTTTACACCGTTAATAGATAATCTTCTTATACCAGGCAAACAGCATTTACAATCTACAGAGTGGACCCCTGTTAACCGGTTAATTCTAAAGAAGTACCTCGATTTTGCGACTTCAAATATTGAAGAAATTGCAATAAATGACGAGGATATTGACTGGTTAAAAAAAGAATTTGAATTATTGCCAGATCAACCCCGGCTAAATACTGCTGAATCTTTTACCATCATGGGAACGCTTCTTGATGATCCCCATCGAGGAGGGCCCAGCAATTGCCGGTTTTTGTTAAAAGCATGTGGTGGTGTGGATGCGCTCTCGCTTCTTGCCAGATTTGGTGCCAAGCAAACCGAGATTAGGGATGCCATGAAAACCTGTGTTGATTATGAAAAGGAAAGACTTGATCCGGATAAGGTATTTGCTGAAATAATTCATATTCCTGAAGGAGAAATCGGAAATATTCTTTTAAGGCCTGCTTTGTTTGATTATGAAATTCCATTTCTGGGTCTCCCCTCCGTTGAAAAGGAATTTGTAATTCATTTGCAGGATTTGTTCATTTCAATCAAAAATGGTAAGATTATCCTTCGTTCCAAATCCTTAAACAAGGAAATTCTGCCACGCTTAACCAGCGCCCATAATTTTGAAAATGGATTGCCCATCTATAAGTTTCTCTGCGAAATGCAGCAACAGGAGGGCCAGGCATCTATCTCCTGGAACTGGGGATTTCTAAAAGAACAACCATTTTTACCTAGGGTGACTTTTAAAAACATCGTTCTGCAAAGGGCAAGGTGGTATATTGATAAAGAAGCTTTACCAAATGCCAATTGCTTACCAGATTCAGCTACAGCATTTGCAGCGCTGAAACAACGCTTCAAATTACCCGATCTCATCCTTTTGGTAGAAGGAGATAATGAACTTTTTTTAGATTTATCCTTACCAGTCTGCAGCATGATATTGTTAAAGCAAATCAACAAGGGCCATGCCTTATTGTATGAATTCGCCTATAACCAGAAAAGCTCTATGCTGCAGTGCGGTAAAAAATTATACAGCAATGAAATAATTATCCCTGTAAAAAACATAATAGACAGGCCTGAGACTAAAACTAATTGTCAGATTCCGGAGAAACTGCTGTATCCCTCCTATAGCCTGGGCAGCGAATGGATTTACCTTAAATTATATACCGGTAGTAAATGGGCAGACAATTTATTAGGGTATGTAATAAAAAAACTGATTAAAAAACTGCAGCGAAAGCTACTTCTTGAAAAATGGTTTTTTATTCGCTACAACGATCCGGAAAACCATATCCGGCTCAGATTGAAAATAGCTGATTATAAAAATAATTTTCAAAGAATTATTTCAGAAATTAATAGGCACACGGATGATTACCTGCAAAATAAAATTATAAGGCAGCTGGTTTATGATACCTATATCCCTGAAATTGATAAGTATGGCAGGGCCACCATGGAAATCAGCGAAACCTTTTTTTCCTGCGACAGTAAATTTGTAATAGATCTGGTGCATTTTTCATTGAAGGAGAAAAATGATGAATACCGGTGGATGTTTGGAATAAAAGGTGTGGACTTATTGTTAACCGACGCCGGATTTACACTACAACAAAAATTTGATTTTTGCCTGAAATGTCAACTGTCTTTTTTCACTGAATTTAATGGAAATAAATTTCTTGCCGATCAGCTAAATAATAAATACCGGAATAATAAGAATACTATTCAGGATATCCTTACAAGTTCCAAAAAGCAATGGAGTGCCAAACTGCTGGTCCTGTTTCAAAAAAAATCAAAAAGTAATCAGGAAATACTAAAGGAATTAAAGTTCATTATAGCATCCTGCCCTCAGCAAGCTGTACAATTGGAAGACTTGTTAAATAATTATATTCACTTGTATTTGAACCGGCTCTATATTGCCAATCAAAGGTTGCATGAACTGGTTACTTACTATTATCTGGTAAAATTTTATGAATCTGCCCTCGTAAGGCAAAAGCTGAATTTACCTGCCTAAAATATACTTCTGAATATACGTTGAAAAATACTTCTGTTGTTTAAATATATTTCCGCATTTCCTTCCATTATTGGTAAAATCGGGATTTCCTTATTTTGAGAAGTAATCATTTTTTCTGAGTTTAGTTTTACATAGGCCAAGTGCTGTCCGTCTATTTGCATCGGCATTACCGAACTGATTTCACCTTGAAGATATCCATAATCATTTACCGGAAAATCGGACAATTCAATTTTTACAATCTTACCCACATTTACATTGCCGGCGCCACCGTTTCCGTATTTCAGCTTTATTTCAATATTGGAGGAAATAGGTAATACCCAAATGAACTGATCAAGTGTGTTTTTTTCATCCACACCCTTGGAGATATAGATTTTTCCTGCCATAGGCGTAATGGTGGGGCTGTGTTTACCGGTTTTATCGTCGGTTTCCACCAATAAGGTATCTCCAGATTTAACCTGGTCTCCTTCCTTTACAAAAAATTTAAAATGCTGACTGGCATCTGTTCTGCTCACTGTTACTTTACCCGGCTGTTCCTTTGCCTGAATGATTACCTTACAATTTAGAATATCGGGAAATTTAATAAATGTGGATATTACTATAAAAAGGATGGCAATACTAAATAAGGTAGTTACGCCCCATCTGATAATCCATGTGGGAATATTGCCTACTACTTCATCCATTTCATTAGATCTTACATCTAAATTGTGTACCCTTGGCATTGCTTTGTTTTTTATGCATTTCCTAATTCCAATTGATTTTTAACAAGTTCATAATAATAACCCCGGGCCCTAGTAAGGTCGTCATGGTTTCCGTCTTCTACAATGGTGCCGTCCTTCATCACTATAATCTGGTCTGCATTTTTAACCGTGCTTAAGCGGTGCGCTATCACCAATACGGTTTTTCCCTTATAGAACTCATTCAGATTTTCCATAATAATTTTCTCGTTGTTGGCATCCAGGGAACTGGTTGCCTCGTCAAAAAACAAATATTTTGGGTCTTTATAAACTGCTCTGGAAATGAGCAGACGCTGTTTTTGTCCCCCACTCATTCCGGAACCGGAGTTGCCGATTCTTGTGGTAAAGCCAAGCGGTAGTTTTGCAACGTATTCCTGCAGATTGGCTACCCTTACCGAATCAAACAATTTTTCTTCCTGAATGCGTTCACCATCCACGGCAATATTCCGGGCAATGGAATCAGAAAAAATAAAGCCTTCCTGCATTACTGTGCCCACATTCTGACGCCAAAGGGAAGCTGAAATATCCTGGAGGTTTAATCCGTCAACAAATATCTGCCCTTCTGTAGCCGGGTAGAATTTAAGCAGGAGTTTTAAAAGCGTTGTTTTTCCACTTCCGCTAGCCCCTACAATTGCCGTTATTTTACCCTTAGGAATATGCATACTGATATCCTTTAGCACCAGGGGAGTTTTTGGTGAGCCATAACGGAAAGACAGGTTACGAATGGTAATGCCCCCCCCCGTGTTTTCATATAGGTATTTTTTAAATAATTCATGATTAAAGAATAGGGAATCAGATCTTTGTTGGTGTGCGGCAAAGATATCCCCCTCTATTTTATCGTCACTAACCGTGTCGTCATTCGATTCTTCCTCTGGCCTGTTGTGGATTTCTTTTAACCTGTCCAGGCTTATTTTGGCATCCTGCATGTTCTTTATAAAGGAAATAATTTGATTTAAGGGACTATTCATTTGACCCACTATATAGGAAATACTAAGCATTACTCCAATGGTTATTTTTTGCTCCATCACCAATGTGGCGGCTATATAGGTGATAATGATATTTTTTAGCTGGGTGAAAAAGGAAGACCCGATTTCCTGGTATTGTTCTAAGGCCAGGCTCTTTATATTAACCTTAAATAATTTTGCCTGAATTCTTTCCCATTCCCATCTTCGGGCTTTCTGGCTGTTGTAGAGCTTTATCTCCTGCATACCGGTAATAATTTCATACAGGCTATTCTGGTTTTCCCGAGAGCGCTGAAAGCGGTTATAATCTATACTGCTTCTTTGTTTAAGAAATATGGAAATCCAGAGCACAGAGAGTAAACTGCCAATAAAAAATACAAACAGCAACTGAATATTGTACAAACCCAGTACAAAAGAAAATACAAAAAGATTTATTATGGAAAATAAGGTATTTAAAGTGGAACCGGTAAGGAATACTTCAATGCGGTGGTGATCATTTATCCGCTGGGAAATATCGCCCACATTTTTTGACTCGAAAAAATTAATCGGTAATTTCATTAATTTGATGAGAAAATCTGAAATAATACTAATACTGATTCTTGTACTGATGTGTAACAGTATCCAGTTTCGAATCAGATCCACCATTATTCCCCCTAAAAATAGCATTAACTGAGAAAATAATATCAAATGGATGAATGCAACATTCCTTCGATTGACTCCAAAATCAACCAGACTCTGCGTAAGGAATGGGAAGCACATACTTACCAGACTGCCCAATAACATACCCAGCATAAGCTGAATGAAAAATCGCTTATAAGGTTTGATATAGTTTAATAAAAAGCCAAAGCCAGACTGTCTTACTTTTAATCCTTCCTCATTCCTATGAAAATCTGGTGTTGGTTCACACAATAGTGCTACCCCCTTTTTGTCAATACTAGTTACCCAGCATTTTTCAAAAACAGATTTTTCCACACTTACAATATTGTGACCGGGATCAGCCACAATTAATCTTTCTGCACCAGAGCGATACCATCGCTTTTTTTCCACACTGTATAAGACCACAAAATGCTCCTGGTTCCAATGCAATACGCAGGGAAGCGGAACCTGCTCAACCAATTGTTCATAGGTTAGTTTTGCTACCAGGGTTTTTAAACCAATTTTTTCCGCTGCATGACTCAGGCCCAGCATACTAACACCGTTCTTGGTTATATAGGAATTGGCACGCAAATAGTCAAGCGAATATTCCTGCCCGTAATAGGAGGCAATCATGCGCAGGCAGGATGGACCGCAATCCATATAATCCAATTGCTTATAAAATCGGAATTTCTTTTTAATACTGCTCATAGTTGAATTACCTCGATTGAAAATTGTATCCAATATGGACACTAACCATTTTTTAATTGCAATAAAACGGATGCTTCAAAGCCTATTAATGCATTTGATTGCCTGTTGGCCAGTGCGTAACCACTGTATCATCCTTTTTGCCGCCTACAATTTCAATGGACTCAAAGCTTTCCCTTACTTCCAGGCTTCCATCAGCATTAAACAGGGTCTTTAAAATATCAATTTCAATTTTCTCGGTTTTTACAACCTTAATCTTAGATTTCTTGTTCTTTTTTGCCATGATAATTTGTTTTTTATTTAGAGTTAATATCTGTTAGCAGGTCTGTTATTTTAACGGACCGCTTTTCTCGTTCATTATTGCATTCATAAATAGGCGGTACATATTCTTTTACGCCTCCATAAACTAAATCCGCCTCATCCTGAGCAATGGAAAAGTTTTGGCAAGCACTTAATTTAACTGATTTGGATTTTTTTAATATTTCCAATATTCTTTTCATATAATAGATTTTATAAAGTTGTCAATAAAAGAGTTTTAAGGTGTTTCCTGTATTAGGAAATAAAGTCAGCAGGCCACCGGCATTTAACAGAAATTTGTCTACCTCCTTTTTATAAATAGAACGGTCGGCCAAATTAAGTTTAGAAAACAGCGAAAGCAGATTTTTCAGTACTCTTTCATTTTCATTTTCCACTTTAAATTGAGGAACCAGTTCTTTTAAATAGGAAAGAAAGGGTTCCAAATAGTTGTTCAGGCTGGTTTTTAATTTAGAAAACAACTGGATGGTTTCAATCAATACCTGGTAGGTCATTGCACAACGCAGTACGGATTCTTCTTTATTTGATTGTAGTGAAATACTATTGAGGTATTTAAGACCAGAAGTTTTTTTTGTAATTAGAAACCAAATAAGTCTGGCATTAAGAATAATTGACTCCGTTATTTTCTTTTTTGCAATCAGAATCCTGGACAGATTATGGTATTGCTGAACCTGTGCAAAAACTAAAAAATTCCATCCCTTTTCTGTTTTTAATTTTTCATTAACCAGAATGGCTTTAATGGTTAAATATCGGGCCATGTCGAACCGTGCGTTTTTATAATGCCAATATGCCTTTTTAGGCAAAAAAGTTCCTAAGTATAGATATTTGGGGTAGTAATGAAGGCCCTCATTTGCCAATTTGGTTTCCGCCTCATCAAATAGGGACCGGCTTTCTTCTACTTTCTTCTCTTTTGCAAGCATAAATGCTTTAAAAAAGCTTGAGTCGAAATAGTTATATTTTTGTGCAATTTCTGTTTCCAAATCGTATTTAAAGATTTCTCTTAAATGGATTTCGGAAATCAACGTTTTTACCTTTTCCAGTGGGTATTGCATCGTTGTATATTTTATAATTTAGTAGCTACCAGGGATGGGCAGGCACTGTTTCCGGAACAATTATGGGTGCTGACATTTCCAGGGTTTCAAGGTATTTATCTAACACGATGGCCTTTTTCAGCTGGTCGTCGAAATTATAGACACAATAATCTTCAGTATTTTCAATAGCATGCTGAGAACAACCTCCATTACATATTGGCAGGATGGGGCAGGAAAGACAGGGCTTGTTCTTAAATTTACTATCCAGGCGATGGAAATATTTTTCATTCCAGGAAATGCTGCCATCTTCATTTAAAGCACCTTCTTTTGCCTCTGAAGAAAACTTGCGTGCCGTACATTTAAATACTTCTCCATTATAATTGATAGTAGCATGGTTTTTTTTGTCGGCATAACAGGAATTTCGGACATTATTTGGTAAAGCTCCTTTGTGGGCATAGAAACCATTTTGTTTGAAGAAGTTTACCAAATCAAGTACACGGTCTCCTAAATCCGTATCTTTCGCCTGCCAAACTTTATGAAGGGATAGTTTGAGATATCTTCTGTATTCCGCTTCAATAGGGCTGAGTTCCTGCAAAATCTCTTCCAGCTTTTCCAATGTGGACCGGGTATAATTAATTCGCAAAGCCACATTAAGGCGATTGCGACAAAGTTTTCTTATGTTATTTACAATATCATCATAGGAACCCCTGGTTTTACTTACAAAACGCACGGAATTATGCGCTTCTCTGTTACCATCCAGTGTAATTTGCAATCCACTGAGATTGTAAGTTTTAAATTTTTCTATCATTTCGTCATTAATAAGGAACCCGTTGGTTGTAAAACCTGTCTCAAATGCTATGTTTTTATCCTTAAAATACTCAATCACAAAATTCATTATAGGGTCTACCACTGTCTTGAAATACAATAGGGGTTCTCCGCCAAACCAACCGATGTCTAGTAATTTTATATTCGGCATCGTGTTAACAACATGCTCAATATGCCGCTTTACGTGAGTAACAGTGGCTGCTTCCATTTTCGAATTCTTTAGATGGTCTTCATAGCAGTACCAGCAATTGAAATTGCAGTTCATAGTTGGATTAATAATTAGCTGATAAAGTTTGTCATTTTCCAAATCAACCCTGTTTCTAAGGTTCTTCACTGCCTCCAGTTCATCCCTATTTTCATTTACAATTAAGCCCTTTTCCATCATATGTATATACAACATGGGATCATGAACCAGTAATTCGTCTATATTTCCAAGTAATTTGGCAGATTCAATCAAGTCGTTTTGAATTGGCTCTATTGCTATAAATTTGTTGGTGTACGCATTGTACATTACAAAAGAATTCTTATGTACTATGGTATTGTTAAATTGGCTTAATTTCATTTTTTTGTGTTTTACCAGGTATCAAAATTTATTTTTCGAATTCGCATCATATTTTTGGGTTTGAAGAAGGGTTGTGACATATATTTCACAGACACTACTTATCCAATTTATCTTCTTTCATTTGCTCGTGTTTAAGGCAGAATACAGGCACTGGTTCTTGTTTGCAGGTGTATGAGGATGAGCTTTTATGTAGATAATGAATATGTCGTTTTTGAGGATTTTGTTATTAGATTCATTAAAGTGCACGGGCTATTTATCCGTTCCCGGTTTAAAAATCACTTATTTGCTTTGCTGTTTTATTAACATGTTCTGCTTATTCTAATTTACTGCACAATCCCGGTGGCACTGATATTTTTCAAAATAGATATTTAATTTTAGCACAACAGATTAATTAATTTAAAGGGTATTGCTAAGTTGTTATCTGTTTTTAGTTGGGTTATGAAAACTATTGGATGTGCAATTCTCTGTATTGGCAAATAGGATTAATAGTCCTGGCTGATCCTTTCTCGTATAAAAAGAATTAAAAACATCGATTCGTATATCTCAACTTAATATAGCATCTAACTAGCAATACCATTTAAATACTCAAATTCAGATTAACCGCATTTGTAAACGTTTACGTTGCAGGCAGTACTATTGGTCTGAGAGCCTGTGCCTCCTTCGAGTTCATTTAATTCCTCATCAGTTAAAGAAGGGTTTTCTTTTAGCTGAGTAATTAAACCAGACAATTTGCCTTGTGCGGCTTCCAACTCCTGGATTTTTTCTTCTTTTTCGTCTTTGGTTGACATTTTATTTAATTTTAAATTTTGCTGCTTACTCTTTTTGCCGGTTTTCAGCAAACCCCGGATGTTGCACTCATATCTTTATTGTAGCCTGCTTTTTTCTTCAGCATTGGCCCGTTCAATATTCTTGGTGGTAAATGCTTTCCCGAAATTGAAATTGTACTGCAGGGAAATGCTTAAAATTCTGGTTTGTTCTTTTTGGCTAATGTGGATTTCTGTATCATATAAGCGGAGTATAAAATATGTAAGCAGGCCTTTAGCATTTGTAAGCGTTTGTTGGGCAGTTGGGGCAGTTGATATTAGTTTGAGAGCCTGTACCTCCTTCGAGTTCATTTAATTCTTCGTCAGTTAAAGAAGGATTTTCTTTTAATTTAGAAATTAAATTAGACAACTTGTCTTTTGCGGCTTCCAAATCCTGGATTTTTTCTTCTCTTTCTTCTTTGGTTGACATTTTATTTAATTTTAAATTTTGGTGCTTACTCTTTTTACCGGTTTTCAGCAAACCCTGTATGTTGCAGTCATATCTTTATTGTAGCCTGCTTTTTTCTTCAGCATTGGCCCGTTCAATATTCTTGGTGGTAAATGCTTTCCCGAAATTGAAATTGTACTGCAGGGAA